>Ga0268262_10005627_pt1 | contig 12352 bp, 11 predicted proteins | sample TergutNc150P3_FD_190354 | JGI IMG/M metagenome (GOLD analysis project Ga0268262, IMG submission 190354) | Nasutitermes corniger P3 segment gut microbial community from laboratory colony in Florida, USA - Nc150 P3 (SPAdes) (version 2) | ecosystem: Host-associated > Arthropoda: Insects >... | reverse complement strand
AAAAACCCTCACAATTACTGCTGTTTTGACATGCTTTTTCTACCGACCTTACCGGCTAACTCCTTATCCTGTAAGGAATTAGCCGGTTACTAATTTAGTTTACTCGAAAAATTGGTCGGTCTGCAACAAACCATCGGCAAACCATACTTTATGTACAAATTTAGTTTACTCGAAAAATTGGTCGGTCTGCAACTACTGGTTCTAACTGGGGTATATAATTTTTAATTTAGTTTACTCGAAAAATTGGTCGGTCTGCAACAAAATCGATATCCCCGAAGTTTATCTGTATAATTTAGTTTACTCGAAAAATTGGTCGGTCTGCAACTTGCCGCTTACTCTCCTCCCCGTGATAGCGAATTTAGTTTACTCGAAAAATTGGTCGGTCTGCAACGAGGGGCGTTACAATGGCTCTCCAGCATAAAATTTAGTTTACTCGAAAAATTGGTCGGTCTGCAACTATGCCTGACGGTGTGAAAAACGTGTTATCAATTTAGTTTACTCGAAAAATTGGTCGGTCTGCAACTGCCAACTACAAGTTCCGAATTCGTTTTTTAATTTAGTTTACTCGAAAAATTGGTCGGTCTGCAACGCTCCGCCTGTGCGAGCCATGTGTCCTACGAATTTAGTTTACTCGAAAAATTGGTCGGTCTGCAACCCGGTGTAGTAACTCTAGCAGCAACCAGTTAATTTAGTTTACTCGAAAAATTGGTCGGTCTGCAACTATATTGTACCGTGTTATATTCCATACCGAAATTTAGTTTACTCGAAAAATTGGTCGGTCTGCAACTCTAGGTCTATCTTTTTGGCGAAATCGTCTAATTTAGTTTACTCGAAAAATTGGTCGGTCTGCAACAATATTTACAAGCGCACCGTTATTAAATAGAATTTAGTTTACTCGAAAAATTGGTCGGTCTGCAACTATGAACCGCCCATAGATACAGGCGGAGACAATTTAGTTTACTCGAAAAATTGGTCGGTCTGCAACTCCTTTTACCGATATGTTGTGTCATATCAAAATTTAGTTTACTCGAAAAATTGGTCGGTCTGCAACAGAGGGGTCTAAAAACGACAAAATGAGCGTAATTTAGTTTACTCGAAAAATTGGTCGGTCTGCAACCCATTGATGACAATAGATACAATGCCTAAAAATTTAGTTTACTCGAAAAATTGGTCGGTCTGCAACTCAAAAGAAATAGCGCAGTTTTTTGATTTTAATTTAGTTTACTCGAAAAATTGGTCGGTCTGCAACCACAATAGTTATCATTGAAACAACCCAAATAATTTAGTTTACTCGAAAAATTGGTCGGTCTGCAACACCAGCCAAACGCACGGAAGGATAATATACAATTTAGTTTACTCGAAAAATTGGTCGGTCTGCAACAACTAATTGCTGATCAATTTCAGGGTGATAATTTAGTTTACTCGAAAAATTGGTCGGTCTGCAACGCAACAGATATACCATGACCTGCCATTGTAATTTAGTTTACTCGAAAAATTGGTCGGTCTGCAACACAAGATAGTTTGGCAATGGCTGATACAGCAATTTAGTTTACTCGAAAAATTGGTCGGTCTGCAACCCACTCTTTTCGCCATATTCCCCACACGCAAATTTAGTTTACTCGAAAAATTGGTCGGTCTGCAACTTACCCATATGATTAGACCTTGTTTCTCCAAATTTAGTTTACTCGAAAAATTGGTCGGTCTGCAACTTTATTATCAGGGCGTTAATAAGACGTTTAAATTTAGTTTACTCGAAAAATTGGTCGGTCTGCAACAAAAAAACTATTGTTGTGCCTGATTATATAAATTTAGTTTACTCGAAAAATTGGTCGGTCTGCAACTAATGTCATGGAGGTATAAAAATGGCATAAATTTAGTTTACTCGAAAAATTGGTCGGTCTGCAACACCATTTCAACAAAAGTAATTTCTGCTTTTAATTTAGTTTACTCGAAAAATTGGTCGGTCTGCAACCGGATTCAAATACGGAAATGATACATTGTCAATTTAGTTTACTCGAAAAATTGGTCGGTCTGCAACGCTTTTTATGTGGCAAATGCCATTGATGACAATTTAGTTTACTCGAAAAATTGGTCGGTCTGCAACAACACCCATGAAGTGTTCGTGCGCCTAGGAATTTAGTTTACTCGAAAAATTGGTCGGTCTGCAACATGAAAAATCATGATAAGTCCCTGATAATAATTTAGTTTACTCGAAAAATTGGTCGGTCTGCAACCTTATACGTCTCGCCATTGATCCTTTCTGCAATTTAGTTTACTCGAAAAATTGGTCGGTCTGCAACAGTTCTCTTGTTAGTTCTTCCCAATTTTTGAATTTAGTTTACTCGAAAAATTGGTCGGTCTGCAACTGGATTGACAGAATTATTTTTATTGTTATTAATTTAGTTTACTCGAAAAATTGGTCGGTCTGCAACGTACAATGTGCGCAATGTCAATTCCGACGGAATTTAGTTTACTCGAAAAATTGGTCGGTCTGCAACACAAGTCGAATTGGGAAAAGACAACGCCGGAATTTAGTTTACTCGAAAAATTGGTCGGTCTGCAACAAAATACACCCGACACAAAAACCTATTGCAATTTAGTTTACTCGAAAAATTGGTCGGTCTGCAACTACTGTCTCCGACATTGAACTAAACTCATTAATTTAGTTTACTCGAAAAATTGGTCGGTCTGCAACGGCAAAAATTATATAGAGTTCATGGTTCTTAATTTAGTTTACTCGAAAAATTGGTCGGTCTGCAACCTTTCAATATCCTCGTTTCTCCATTGTTGGAATTTAGTTTACTCGAAAAATTGGTCGGTCTGCAACGTACTATGTGCGCTATGTCTATTCCGACGGAATTTAGTTTACTCGAAAAATTGGTCGGTCTGCAACGGCGCGGCTGATTCCTCACCTGACACAATCAATTTAGTTTACTCGAAAAATTGGTCGGTCTGCAACACCACCAAAATTACTGAGAAAGACGTTTTCAATTTAGTTTACTCGAAAAATTGGTCGGTCTGCAACTTTCTTATCTTCTAACCGTCTGAAATGTTCAATTTAGTTTACTCGAAAAATTGGTCGGTCTGCAACATGGTATGAAAACCTTTTTTCCATAATCTAATTTAGTTTACTCGAAAAATTGGTCGGTCTGCAACGGACTGCAAATAATACAGGGCGCTAACAAGAATTTAGTTTACTCGAAAAATTGGTCGGTCTGCAACCGTTCAGGCTATCGCCAATGTTTTAATGAAAATTTAGTTTACTCGAAAAATTGGTCGGTCTGCAACTAATGAACTAATCCTAACCATTCTGAAGGAAATTTAGTTTACTCGAAAAATTGGTCGGTCTGCAACCGTCAACTGCGGCGAGCTGGTAATCGCGAAAATTTAGTTTACTCGAAAAATTGGTCGGTCTGCAACTCTATCATTGCTGATGTTGAACCGACAAGAAATTTAGTTTACTCGAAAAATTGGTCGGTCTGCAACATAGTGATTGGCGGCATACTGACAGCAGTTAATTTAGTTTACTCGAAAAATTGGTCGGTCTGCAACATGCCCCTTTGTTGGAATGGTAATGACGATAATTTAGTTTACTCGAAAAATTGGTCGGTCTGCAACTCAATGTCTTCCATAAGCACGGCGAAAGGAAATTTAGTTTACTCGAAAAATTGGTCGGTCTGCAACAAAAAGACAGAGTATGTTTTTTTCGTAAAAATTTAGTTTACTCGAAAAATTGGTCGGTCTGCAACTCGTCCCAGCAATAGGTACAGCCGGTACTAAATTTAGTTTACTCGAAAAATTGGTCGGTCTGCAACTTATGTCCGGTGCGGCTTGAAAGTCCTCATAATTTAGTTTACTCGAAAAATTGGTCGGTCTGCAACCACCCCTTTGGTTGAGCTCCATCCAAAGTTAATTTAGTTTACTCGAAAAATTGGTCGGTCTGCAACTGCTGCCGCCATATCGAATATTTTACGACCAATTTAGTTTACTCGAAAAATTGGTCGGTCTGCAACTCATTTGTTTCCTCTGTTTGTGTAACAGCTAATTTAGTTTACTCGAAAAATTGGTCGGTCTGCAACTTAAGGACTTGTGTCCGTCTGGGGACAAGAAATTTAGTTTACTCGAAAAATTGGTCGGTCTGCAACGGTAGAGACGCCGCCTGAACAAACTGCCAAAATTTAGTTTACTCGAAAAATTGGTCGGTCTGCAACGGGCAGAGTAATAACCAGTGATAAATTCAGAATTTAGTTTACTCGAAAAATTGGTCGGTCTGCAACGTAATAGTTCGCCATAATTTACCAAGACCTAATTTAGTTTACTCGAAAAATTGGTCGGTCTGCAACCGTTTACTATTGCGGATTCTTTTAGAGTGTAATTTAGTTTACTCGAAAAATTGGTCGGTCTGCAACTACCAGGATTGGGAGCTATCGAGTGCTCGAAATTTAGTTTACTCGAAAAATTGGTCGGTCTGCAACTGCGTCGCTTGTCTAAATCCATCTGAAAAAAATTTAGTTTACTCGAAAAATTGGTCGGTCTGCAACTATACCTACTGGTGAAACCGCTACTACTCAAATTTAGTTTACTCGAAAAATTGGTCGGTCTGCAACCTACTTATACCGCTTGTCCACGGCATAGCCAATTTAGTTTACTCGAAAAATTGGTCGGTCTGCAACACGATATATTGTCGTTTCTGTGCTTCAATCAATTTAGTTTACTCGAAAAATTGGTCGGTCTGCAACATTGGGGCGGATATTACGACAACTTCACAGAATTTAGTTTACTCGAAAAATTGGTCGGTCTGCAACACAAGATACTCCCTTACTGAATCTAAGCAAAATTTAGTTTACTCGAAAAATTGGTCGGTCTGCAACAAAAGTAATGCGCATAAATGTTTGTTTCATAATTTAGTTTACTCGAAAAATTGGTCGGTCTGCAACAAGGCGAATGTCCGAATACTCATTTCTTTCAATTTAGTTTACTCGAAAAATTGGTCGGTCTGCAACGGAGCAGAAGCAGGAGCATCTATGAGCACAAATTTAGTTTACTCGAAAAATTGGTCGGTCTGCAACTTTCTGATAATACTCGGAAGCGATCTCACCAATTTAGTTTACTCGAAAAATTGGTCGGTCTGCAACCCGTCCCGGTTCTATTTGACAAGTTCAATAAATTTAGTTTACTCGAAAAATTGGTCGGTCTGCAACCATTCGCCCCGGTTTATTATTCCCGGCTTGAATTTAGTTTACTCGAAAAATTGGTCGGTCTGCAACCAAATCCGCCGCTGGGCTATAAGGGGCAACAATTTAGTTTACTCGAAAAATTGGTCGGTCTGCAACGAAAAAGAGGAAATACTAAAAGCCTTTTCTAATTTAGTTTACTCGAAAAATTGGTCGGTCTGCAACAGAGTTTGCAATCTTGATTCGGCGCGTTGAAATTTAGTTTACTCGAAAAATTGGTCGGTCTGCAACTATAATTCGCAGACAAGTTCTATTAATTGCAATTTAGTTTACTCGAAAAATTGGTCGGTCTGCAACGATCTAGAGATATTATGCTCTCTTGATCTAATTTAGTTTACTCGAAAAATTGGTCGGTCTGCAACCAAAGAGATTATGAAAAAAATATCGGCGGAAATTTAGTTTACTCGAAAAATTGGTCGGTCTGCAACTGTCGTATCGGGGAACAAATCCATATAAACAATTTAGTTTACTCGAAAAATTGGTCGGTCTGCAACGATATTCCTCAAAAAGCCTCCAGTCAATAAAATTTAGTTTACTCGAAAAATTGGTCGGTCTGCAACAATAAAATATTTCACAATGAACCTCTTTTTAATTTAGTTTACTCGAAAAATTGGTCGGTCTGCAACTGTCGCGCCTGCTGCGCCGCCTGCCGCCGCAATTTAGTTTACTCGAAAAATTGGTCGGTCTGCAACTGCGACCTGTTTTCCGCATTCGCATATTCCAATTTAGTTTACTCGAAAAATTGGTCGGTCTGCAACTGCGACCTGTTTTCCGCATTCGCATATTCCAATTTAGTTTACTCGAAAAATTGGTCGGTCTGCAACTCTGTCCCTATTTCCCCACAAGCAAAATACAATTTAGTTTACTCGAAAAATTGGTCGGTCTGCAACGGGGACGAGTTACATCACTCACTTTCGCCCAATTTAGTTTACTCGAAAAATTGGTCGGTCTGCAACTCAAGGGTGCTGCTTGCTTCGACATAACCCAATTTAGTTTACTCGAAAAATTGGTCGGTCTGCAACCGAATAATAATAGGGGTCAATCTCGCAAGCAATTTAGTTTACTCGAAAAATTGGTCGGTCTGCAACCTAACGACTCACACTTGACACCGGCAACACAATTTAGTTTACTCGAAAAATTGGTCGGTCTGCAACTGTTCGGAAGATTCCTCGCCATGTGCCAAGAATTTAGTTTACTCGAAAAATTGGTCGGTCTGCAACTCAGAAATAACAAGCAGGGAAAAACATTTGAATTTAGTTTACTCGAAAAATTGGTCGGTCTGCAACTGACCAACTACTACTTATTCTCTTCTTTCTAATTTAGTTTACTCGAAAAATTGGTCGGTCTGCAACATGATACGGTCGCGGCAGTTAAGCGTTGGTAATTTAGTTTACTCGAAAAATTGGTCGGTCTGCAACTCCATTTGTGGAGCCGATGTCATCGGCCCGAATTTAGTTTACTCGAAAAATTGGTCGGTCTGCAACTAAATATAACGCCCACCTGTCAAAGTATACAATTTAGTTTACTCGAAAAATTGGTCGGTCTGCAACGGTGCAGTAATTGCTTTAAGTAAAGAAGTAAATTTAGTTTACTCGAAAAATTGGTCGGTCTGCAACATTCAACGCCGGGTACTTTTAATATTTCGTAATTTAGTTTACTCGAAAAATTGGTCGGTCTGCAACCCAGCGGCTACCTGCTGTGTATGTATTTCTAATTTAGTTTACTCGAAAAATTGGTCGGTCTGCAACTTGTTGGCTTCGGCTTCCACGACTGATTCAATTTAGTTTACTCGAAAAATTGGTCGGTCTGCAACTCGCCCACTGGGGAGAGCATACAGGAGATAAATTTAGTTTACTCGAAAAATTGGTCGGTCTGCAACATTGCGGGCGTTCCTGTAAGATCGGTTACCAATTTAGTTTACTCGAAAAATTGGTCGGTCTGCAACGCCTAGAGGGGTCTAAAAACGACAAAATGAAATTTAGTTTACTCGAAAAATTGGTCGGTCTGCAACTCAAATGTAATATAACTTTTGGACTCAAGAAATTTAGTTTACTCGAAAAATTGGTCGGTCTGCAACCACTATTTATATTGGTTTCAAAACGTGTAAATTTAGTTTACTCGAAAAATTGGTCGGTCTGCAACTTAGCCATGTCGCATTCGTAAAAAGTTGCGAATTTAGTTTACTCGAAAAATTGGTCGGTCTGCAACGATAAAGACTTCCGAGAGAAATTCGGAATTAATTTAGTTTACTCGAAAAATTGGTCGGTCTGCAACATCCGCTATACTTTTTGCCCAAGATAAAAAAATTTAGTTTACTCGAAAAATTGGTCGGTCTGCAACCCACCGCCGCCGCCGCCATTACCGCCACTTAATTTAGTTTACTCGAAAAATTGGTCGGTCTGCAACACCGTCGTGAGACGGAAGGAGATTTGAATGAATTTAGTTTACTCGAAAAATTGGTCGGTCTGCAACGTTCCAACTTGGTTTGATCCAAATTTCCATAATTTAGTTTACTCGAAAAATTGGTCGGTCTGCAACTTTAAGGATTTAGCGGAGAGGTTAAAAAATAATTTAGTTTACTCGAAAAATTGGTCGGTCTGCAACCGTACCGTTCGCTACCCGTTGAGCCGATTTAATTTAGTTTACTCGAAAAATTGGTCGGTCTGCAACTGCGTCGTCGACGACAAGCGTTTTGTTTTTAATTTAGTTTACTCGAAAAATTGGTCGGTCTGCAACCAGTAAGGTATCGAGCGTAGTGGACGTAGCAATTTAGTTTACTCGAAAAATTGGTCGGTCTGCAACATAATAGATTTCGATATTGGAAGTTTTGAGAATTTAGTTTACTCGAAAAATTGGTCAGTCTGCAACTATTCCTTCAGGAGAGACAAGAGCGAATCAAATTTAGTTTACTCGAAAAATTGGTCGGTCTGCAACGAAAATAGACGGGGTATAAAATGGAGATATAATTTAGTTTACTCGAAAAATTGGTCGGTCTGCAACAGGTAGCGGTTACGCTATTTGGCAAAGCGGAATTTAGTTTACTCGAAAAATTGGTCGGTCTGCAACCATAGCGCAGATGTGGGATCTGGTTATAAGAATTTAGTTTACTCGAAAAATTGGTCGGTCTGCAACATAAAACAATATACACAAATTGGATTAATTAATTTAGTTTACTCGAAAAATTGGTCGGTCTGCAACCCGTTGTAGTTGCCTAGAACGGCTGTTCCGAATTTAGTTTACTCGAAAAATTGGTCGGTCTGCAACATCTGACCAACTGCACAGGCTCTGGCACAAAATTTAGTTTACTCGAAAAATTGGTCGGTCTGCAACTGCGTCATTTATATCATCTAAATTTATTCCAATTTAGTTTACTCGAAAAATTGGTCGGTCTGCAACGATCAATGTAGGGAATAATATTTTTTGTAAAATTTAGTTTACTCGAAAAATTGGTCGGTCTGCAACTTAATGGAATTGGGCAATGTTTCTATTCTAATTTAGTTTACTCGAAAAATTGGTCGGTCTGCAACATAATTATTGCGTGATAGTGAGGTCTCAATAATTTAGTTTACTCGAAAAATTGGTCGGTCTGCAACCATACATGGAATGCGGAAAAAATTAATGGAATTTAGTTTACTCGAAAAATTGGTCGGTCTGCAACTTGATATGCCTTATCATTTAAGCGATAGTTAATTTAGTTTACTCGAAAAATTGGTCGGTCTGCAACCCTATTGTTAGGTGCAACTGTCCGTCAATAAATTTAGTTTACTCGAAAAATTGGTCGGTCTGCAACGGATCGCCATATGATATAGCAAGGAAAAAAAATTTAGTTTACTCGAAAAATTGGTCGGTCTGCAACTAAAAGAGATAAAGACGGGACATATCCTCAAATTTAGTTTACTCGAAAAATTGGTCGGTCTGCAACATCTGACCAACTGCACAGGCACAGGCACAGAATTTAGTTTACTCGAAAAATTGGTCGGTCTGCAACGCCGCCCCGCGCAATCCATTCGTCCCTGAAAATTTAGTTTACTCGAAAAATTGGTCGGTCTGCAACGGACAGGTTACGCACGAATTAGACATTCCGAATTTAGTTTACTCGAAAAATTGGTCGGTCTGCAACGCTATCGCCGTCCATACTAAACTATTATTTAATTTAGTTTACTCGAAAAATTGGTCGGTCTGCAACTACGCACGATGTCCCATTGGTACTAACTCGAATTTAGTTTACTCGAAAAATTGGTCGGTCTGCAACACGCATATCCTTCTCTATTCCGGGAAGGGCAATTTAGTTTACTCGAAAAATTGGTCGGTCTGCAACATAGAAGGAAAGACCGATAGACCGTTGACAAATTTAGTTTACTCGAAAAATTGGTCGGTCTGCAACAGCATAGCGCAGAAAGTTATCGCCTATCATAATTTAGTTTACTCGAAAAATTGGTCGGTCTGCAACGGCAACAGCAGACAGGATTTGCCTGCTAAGAATTTAGTTTACTCGAAAAATTGGTCGGTCTGCAACATTATAGAACGGTTTCCGTCATTTGAACGTAATTTAGTTTACTCGAAAAATTGGTCGGTCTGCAACATGCTATGTATTGGCAAGAAAATAATTGCTAATTTAGTTTACTCGAAAAATTGGTCGGTCTGCAACGCTGTCCCTTGTCAAGACCGCCTGCCTGCTAATTTAGTTTACTCGAAAAATTGGTCGGTCTGCAACGCACCTTCTCCGGTTGTGTTACTATCTCCGAATTTAGTTTACTCGAAAAATTGGTCGGTCTGCAACACGTCGCACTGCTTGCCCGACCTGAATAAAATTTAGTTTACTCGAAAAATTGGTCGGTCTGCAATCGTACTTATATTTTATCGTATGTTCCGAGAATGTAAATATAATTGTTTAGTTTGTTATAATATATGCTATAATACCCCAAAAGGAGAATATCTATGCCCCACGTAATAATCAAAACCATTTCAGGTCCGTCAAAAGAGGCGCTGCAAAAAGCCGCCGTACAGATCAGCGATATAATCGAAAAAACTTTGGGTAAGCCTAAAAAGTATATTTCGGTTTCTGCTGAGGAATACTCATTTGGTGAATGGGAAGGCGTTTATAATGAATTTGTCAAAGACAAGAATAATGTGCTGGTAAAACCCGGCTATTCTGATCCTAAAACTTTTGAATAATGCCGGTGTAATATTAAACAAGCCTGAAAAAACGCCAATAAATCATAAAAAAGGGTTGAAAATATCCCTAAAATATGCGATATATATTATATGGCTGTTTTTTGTTCACTGGTCTTCTATGTTAGTGCATCTTTGATGTTAATTATTGAGGAAAAGGCGGAATAGCGATGAATGGTCTTAGCAAATATGCGTTTATAAACATAGAAAAAATAGTCCAGGTTTTTTATTATATCCAGCAACGTGCAGAAGTTACTTCAAAGTTGGAATTAATTAAATTTTTATTTTTTGGAGATAGAATAAATATAAGAGAACATTTTTCTCTTATATCTCTTGATACTTATGTAGCCATGAAGTATGGTCCTGTAGCCTCTAATTCATTAAATATTTTGAATAAAGAAAATGAGCGGCTTAATAATTTCTCTGAAAAAGAGTTGAAATTTCTTGATAATGTAAAAAAAATCGGTAATAAAAAAAGAATAATAGATCCTGTTGATTTTGATTTATTAAGTAAAAATGAAATGAGTTCTTTAGATAAATCAATTATGTTATTCTATGATAAAAAGTTGGTTGATATTTCTCATGATTACCCTGAATGGAAGCGATATAAAGCGTTTTTTGATAAGAATGATAATTCATCTAAGGACATCATCATGGAAGATTTTTTCAAAAACCCTGATCCAAAAGATTCTCCTGCAATAAAAAAATATTTTGGCGGTATAGACCCTTTGTATAAAGATGAAGAATATTTAGAAGAAGCAAAAAGATTTTACTTTGAAAGCATAGATAATCATGGAACATGAAATCATCGGCGGATTTACTTTTTATGGATATATTCCCGATAACTCTGACGAACAACATCTGGGAATAGTTCTTGGTGTAAACGACCCATCGCTGAAATATTGTTATTGTACTTCAAGATATAAAAGAATTATTAATGAAATGGATTTTGTAGAAATCCCTGCCAAAAAAATGCAAAAATATTTTAATGACGCAAAAGAAACATATATTTATATATCTCATCAGCATATCATTGATATTCTCCTTATTACATTTAGAAGCCGCCTAAACTCTGAATATGAAATTAAAGAACCGATAGACAATGATATTTTTACTCAAATTTTAAGTAAAATACAAAATTCCGACAACCTTTCGGAACGCTTTAAGAATGAGTTTTTTGATTTTATTGGATAAAATACCTTTTTGTGCCACACTGTCGCACGAATTGAAAGTAAACAAAAAGATGATACTCCTGATTAACTCTCTTCAATAACCCCTTCCAACCTCTCCCTGCACTCAAGCGGCAGCGCAACCGCTTTCAACCGCGATTTCTCGCCGGACAGAAGCCGCAAGTCTCGTTTGGGGCAGTCAAGCGTCTTTGATAAAAAATTCAGCAGTTCGGCGTTGGCTTTGCCGTCTTCGGGAGCGGCGGCAAGGCGTATCCGCAGACGGTTGTCTTTAATTCCGGCTAATTCTGTTTTGCTTGCGCCGGGAACGGCTTTTATTTCCAGCCGGATTTCGCTGCCGTCTATGCGAAAACAATTATTCATTAGGCGCAAATTCACGCAGGGTACAGGCGATTGTGGCTTTGGCGTTTACGGAAAAAGCGTCCTGCGGTTGGTAGCTTAAAAGCGCTTCCGTTCCGTATTTTTTATAATACATATCGAACATTGCTTCCTGATCAAGTTTTTTCTCATTCATATCCAAAATAAAATCTTTGCATTCGTTGACGATTTTCAAAGACCTGTCAAAAAAAACATTGGCGTCTTTTTCATCGGTAATTCCTTTATGCGGCAGGGATAAATACTTAAAAGGTATTTTGCGGCATTTTTCTATAGAATTGACTGCGTCAGTGTAACTTGTCAAATAAAGCGGATACACGTTATTATCGGGCAGTAAAATTCCAGTCGTTTCGCTTGTTATCAATAATTCAAGTTCGGGTATAA
>Ga0268262_10005626_pt1 | contig 12354 bp, 7 predicted proteins | sample TergutNc150P3_FD_190354 | JGI IMG/M metagenome (GOLD analysis project Ga0268262, IMG submission 190354) | Nasutitermes corniger P3 segment gut microbial community from laboratory colony in Florida, USA - Nc150 P3 (SPAdes) (version 2) | ecosystem: Host-associated > Arthropoda: Insects > Digestive... | reverse complement strand
ACCAAAATTCACTCCTTCCTGTAATTGTTCAGTCGCCGGACGGACAAGTAATGATGACAGGCTTTACCGATAAACAAGCGTTAGCCGAAACTTTTAAGCGAGGTAATGTCTGCTTCCACAGCAGAACGCGAAACAAACTTTGGATGAAAGGGGAAAATTCAGGCAACGTGTTAAAACTTGTCAAAATGAGAACCGACTGCGACAGAGACGCATTGCTGGCGACAGCGGAACCGGCAGGTCCCGTCTGCCACACAGGAGCGTGGTCGTGTTTTGCAACTAACAGAGAATATACACTGCAATTTTTGCAAAATGTAATAGAAGAGCGTTTTCGCAACCCTGCGCCCGGTTCGTATACAGCCACACTTGACGACGAGCTTGTGCGCGAAAAAGTAATGGAAGAGGCGCAAGAGTTATGCGACGCAAAAAACCGCGATGAAATTATCTGGGAAGCGGCTGATCTTCTTTATTTTTCTACCGTATTGATGACAAGAGCGGGAGTGAGTATTAAAGAAATACTTGACGAGCTTGATCGGAGGCACAAAAAGTAATGAGCGAATTTTGGAACAGCCGAATAAAAAAACTTTCTCCGTATACCCCCGGCGAACAACCGAAGGACAGGCAGATAATTAAACTTAACACCAACGAAAACCCCTATCCGCCTTCTCCCAAAGTTATAGAAGCGATTAAAAACGCCGCAGGCGAGCGTCTTCGCCTGTATCCTGATCCCGAATGTACTGCGTTCCGTGAAGCCGCCGCCGCCCGTTACGGCGTAAGTCCGCAGGAAATTTTTGCAGGTAACGGCTCCGATGAAATCTTAGCCTTCGCTTTCGGCGCTTTTTTTGAAAGCGGTGAAGAAGCGGCGCAGATACTTTTTCCCGACATCACCTACAGTTTTTATCCTGTTTACACCAATCTTTGGGAAATCCCATACCGTACAATCGCGCTTACGCAGGATTTTTCTATTAACATAAAAGATTATAAAATCCCTTCAGGCGGCGTAATATTTCCCAATCCAAACGCGCCGACTGCGGTCGCCCTGCCGTTAGACGATATTCTGTCTCTCGCTAAATACCTTGAAAAACATGGAAAAATCCTCATTGTTGATGAAGCCTACATAGCGTTTTCAAATTCAATCGGCGTAAAATCGGCAGTCGGTTCTATTAGAAATCACCCCAACCTGTTAACCGTACATACAATGTCAAAATCGGCGTCTCTTGCAGGCTTGCGTTTTGGTTTCGCCGTCGGTAATGAAAAATTAATCGAAGGTCTTTGCAGAATACGCGATTCGTTTAATTCCTACACCGTCGATCTTCTTGCCCTTGCGGGAGCAACGGCGGCAATTTCCGACGCGGCGTATTACGAAGAAATTAACAACCGTGTAATTGCCACACGGGAACGAGTATCGAAATCTTTAAGCGATCTTGGATTTACGGTTTTACCGTCGTCCGCTAATTTCCTCTTTGTAAAACCCTCCAAAATCAGCGGCGCGGAATTTTTCGCCGCATTAAGAAGCAGGGGTATTTTGGTACGGCATTTCAACAAAGACAGAATAGCCGACTTTTTGCGTATCAGTATCGGAACAGACGCCGACATGGATAAAGTCCTTGAAGCGACTAAAGATATATTAAAAGGTGTAAAATGAAAATAATTGAAAGCGTAAATTTCGACTCCTATTGGAAGAACGAAACAAAACGCTGTGAAGATACAAAGACAGAAAAAGCTGTCAAAAATATAATAACGGAAGTAAGGGCGAAAGGAGACGCCGCTGTCAGAAAATTCGCTTCCAAATTCGACAAATCTTCTCCGCAGAAACTTGAAGTTCCCCTCTCCGAAGCAAAACACGCTCTTGAACAGTTACGCGCAACAGACTCGTCTTTGGCGCAGGCGCTTGAAATTTCTGCAAATCACATAAAACGCTTTTCGCAAAAACAGCGGGAACAATTCGCCAATTTTGAATTTGAAATGGAACAGGGACTTTTTACGGGTCAGCGTATACTTCCCGTTGAAAGAGCCGCTGTTTACGTTCCCGGCGGACGCTTCCCCCTGTTTTCATCAGTCCTTATGTGCATGATCCCGGCGTTTTGCGCGGGCGTGGAAGAAGTGATACTCTCGTCGCCGCCGACGCAAGACGGTCTGCCCGACAAAAAAATACTCGCCGCCGCCATGATTGCCGCTGAAATTGTGAATAACAACAACATTCGCATTTTCGCTATCGGCGGCGCGCAGGCAATAGCCGCTCTTGCGCTTGGCACGGAAACCGTCCCTCGTGTTGACGTTATCGCCGGACCCGGAAACAAATTTGTCGCCGCCGCCAAGCGGATACTGTTCGGCGAAGTAGGGATAGATTTTATCGCCGGACCCACCGATGTACTGATTATCGCTGACGGCAAGGACGGCAATATTGAAAAAACAGCCGATCTTATCGCCGCCGATATGCTCGGGCAGGCGGAGCATGACCCTGACGCACGCGCGCGCGCATTAGTTCCAAGCAAGGAGCTAGCCGAAAAAATTCTTGCGGCTATTGAGCGGCGTATAAAATCATTACCGACAGAAAAAACCGCCCGCGCTTCCTTGAACGCAGGCGGACTTATTATAGTATATAAAACACAGGAAGAAGCGCTCCGTATCGCCAACACAATCGCGCCGGAGCACCTTGAACTTCAAACCGTAAACGCGGACACTTGGATACCCAAGCTAAAAAATTACGGTTCGCTATTTATCGGCAGTCTTTGCGCCGAAGTCCTCGGCGATTATTCCGCAGGAATAAATCACACTCTGCCCACATCGACAAGCGCCCGTTTTACAGGCGGTTTGTCTGTCCGCCACTTCCTGAAAACAGTTACCACCTTGCACTGCGCCCAAGGCGAAGGCTTTGAAAAAGCGCGTAACGCCGCGGAGATACTTGCAAGAGCGGAAGGATTGGAAGGGCATGCACAGAGCGCGGCGGTTAGAAAGACTTAATTTTAACCGCGAACTAAGAGGGAAGAATTTACCACGAACACTCACGAACGAAGAAAGATTAGGGGAGAGTTGTCCTCATTACCCTTTTTAATAAATATTATAATTTCCATTTTCCCATGTTTTGCCAATTAAAGTTTTTATATCCTGTACACCGGTAAATTCTTCTTCAGGCTGATCAGGTCTTGTTACTGTTCTTTCTATAATATTCAAAATCCACTAAGAAACCATCAAAAATCCAACCTTCAACAGGTTCTGTTATATAAACCCATTTTCCGTTAACACCGCTAATATTTACTGTATTATTATCTTCCTTTAGTTCGTGGCAAAAAATCTAAAACTCTACTAGCCAATAATCATAAGTCTCTATATAATACTCTTATGCTGCCAACATTAATAAAATACATTCTTGAGCAAGCCCCTCATTCTCAGGAAGTGGAAATTTCGGGGTGGGTCAGAACAAAGAGGGATATGAAAAATCTTGTCTTTGTGGAAGTAAACGATGGTTCCTGCTTTGCAGGTATTCAATGTACTTTTGACAGGGAATCGGGAATTGACGAACGGACGGGAGCCTCTCTCGCCTCTCTTTCTACAGGCGCTTCCGTTAAAATCGGCGGGAAACTGATACCTTCGCCTGCTTCAGGGCAGGCGGTGGAAGTTGCCGCTGTGTCTTTGCATGTTTTCGGAGACGCCCCTGCCGAAGCCGTCGGCGATACGCAGGCTTATCCGCTTCAAAAAAAGCGGCACTCTTTGGAATTTCTCCGTGAGATTGCGCACCTTCGTCCGCGAACAAATACTTTTGGAGCGGTAGCCCGTCTTAGAAGCCGGTTGGCGTTCGCCATTCATCAATATTTTCAGGAGAGGGATTTTCATTACCTTCATACGCCGATTATCACGGCAGGAGATTGCGAAGGCGCGGGAGCGATGTTTCAGGTAACGACGCTCGATCTTGAAGCCGCCGCCAAACAATTTGCGGAAAAAGCTAATAATGGGCAGACGGGAGCGATAGATTACTCCAAAGATTTTTTCGGTAAGAAAACATTTTTAACGGTTTCGGGTCAGCTTGAAGGCGAAACCTACGCAACGGCTGTCTCGCGCATTTATACTTTCGGTCCCACTTTCCGAGCGGAAAACTCAAACACTGTCCGCCACCTTGCGGAATTCTGGATGGTAGAGCCTGAAGTCGCTTTCGCCGAATTAAAAGACGATATGGAGTTAGCGGAAGATTTTTTGAAATATGTTTTTGACGTCGCTTTGAATGAATGCGACGATGAACTTTCTTTTTTTGACGCCCATGTCGAAAAAGGAATAATCGAAAATCTGCAGCAGATTGCGGAAGCGAAATTTGCGCATATCACTTATACCGACGCCGTTAAAGAGTTGGAAAAAGCAGTCGCCGCAAAAAGCGATATTTTTGAATTTAAACCAAGCTGGGGCTGCGATTTACAAAGCGAGCATGAAAGATTTTTAACGGAAAAAGTAGCGGGCGGTCCCGTAATTGTTACGGATTATCCAAAAGAAATAAAAGCCTTTTACATGAAGTTAAACGACGACGGCAAGACAGTGCGGGCGATGGACGTTCTTGTCCCGCGGTTAGGTGAAATTATCGGCGGCTCGCAGCGTGAAGACAGTTACGATAAACTTGTTAACCGCATGAATGAACTCGGCTTAAAAAAAGAAGATTATCACTGGTATCTTGATCTTCGTCGTTACGGGTCAGTGCCTCATTCGGGGTTCGGTCTTGGGTTTGAGAGACTTATTCAGTATGTTTCGGGGATGGCGAATATACGCGATGTTATTCCTTATCCAAGAGCTGTGGGGCAGGCTGATTTTTAATTGAGGAAGAAATTTACCACTAACAACGCGAAACAACACGAACAAATGCGTGAGACAAAGATTAGCGAGAACTACTTGAAGAGAGTAGTTCTAATATTTTTATTTATTTTTTTGTCGCCTTTGTGCGCGCAAGCGCAGATTTATGAGGCGCAGTCTGCGCTTGTTCCGATTATTGAGACTGCGCCTGAAATTGTTTCAAGGGCGGCGGTATTGATTGACGCTGATACAGGCGTGATACTTTTTTCAAAAAATCCTGATGACGAAATTCCTCCCGCTTCGCTTACAAAATTGATGACAATGCATCTTATTATGAAGGAGATTGAGGAGGGCAGGGCTTCTTATGACGAGATAATTCCCATAACTGCTGAAAGTTGGGCGCAAAATCAGCCTTATCGTTCCAGTTTGATGTTTTTGGAACCCGGGCAAATTGTTACAATACGGGAAATATTACTCGGTCTTGCGGTTGTTTCGGGGAACGACGCGGCTGTCGCTATGGCTTTGCGTCTTGCGCCGAACATGAATCAATTTGCCGACATGATGACAACCGAAGCGAGGCGCATGGGGTTACAAGCCACGCGATTTGTCGAGTCGTCGGGTATATCCGAGGAGAATATGACAACCGCCGCGGAGTTTGCCTCTTTTTGCCGTCAGTATTTGGCAATGCATCCGCAAAGTCTTGCGGATTTTCATTCTGTTCCTAGTTTCGCGTATCCAATGGCGTATAACGTGAGGGAAAGAAATCGCGCTAATCCGCGTACAATAGTTCAGGAAAACCGAATTACATTACTTAAAGCGTTTCCGGGAGTTGACGGCTTTAAAACAGGGTTTATTAACGAATCGGGCTACAATATCGCGCTTACGGCTCGGAGGAACAATACTCGCTTTATTCTTGTCCTTCTCGGCGCTCCCAGTTCACGAGACGGCGCGGTTATTCGCGATAGAGACGGAATAAGTCTTCTTTCTTGGGCGTTTGACAATTTTAAAACAATCCGTCTGACGGTCAAAAAGTTAGAAAAAGCCAGACTGTGGAAGGGCAGGGCGGATACAATTGAACTTGCCCTTGCAAGACCGATAGATTTTACCTCTCCCATTAACCGCGCGAATAATCTTCAATTTAAAACTGTGATAGAAAAAAAATTAACCGCTCCGCTTCCGGCAGGTTCACACGCAGGGTACATTGTAATTTCCGATGAACAGGGAGAGTTAAGCAGAACGGAATTGGTAACGGCGAGTGACGCAAAAAAAGGAAACATCTTTAAGAGAATGTGGCACTCTATTATGCTTTTGTTTGTTAAAACCTAAAACAATCCCGAAATCTTCCCAGTACTGTCAATATCAATCTTTTCAGCGGAAGGAACAAGCGGCAATCCCGGCATTGTCATTATCTCGCCTGTTAGGGCTACGATAAAGCCTGCGCCTGCAGATATTTTTACTTCTCTAACTGTTAAACGCCACCCTTTAGGAGCGCCTAAAAGCGCCGCGTCGTCGGAAAAACTGTACTGGGTCTTTGCCATGCAAATTGGTACTTTATCCAGTCCCATTTTTTCAATCTGGTTTATTTGTTTTTGAGCGTTACTCAAAAATGTAACGCCGTCGGCGCGGTATATTCTTTTCGCTATAGTTTCAATTTTTTCGTTAATGGAAAGATTAACATCGTAGGAAAATTCAAAGTTGTTCGGCTGTTCGCAAAGGCGCGCTACTTCCTCGGCAAGTTTAATGCCGCCTTCGCCTCCCTTTTCCCAAACTTCCGAAATAACGGCGTTAACGCCTAACTGCGCGCATTTTTTTTCCACCAATTCCAATTCCGCTTTTGTATCTTTTGGGAAAACATTAACGGCGACCACTGCGGGAAGTTTATAAACATTTTTTATATTATCAACATGCTGTAAAAGATTGGGCAGTCCGTTCTCAAGAGCGGTAAGGTCTTCACTGTCAAGTTCGCTCTTTTTCGCTCCGCCGTGCAATTTAAGCGCGCGGACAGTAGCGACCACAATTACCGCAGACGGTTTTAATCCGGCGAAACGGCATTTAATGTCAAGAAATTTTTCCGCGCCCAAGTCCGCGCCGAAGCCTGCTTCGGTAACCACATAGTCGGCGCATTTCAGCGCGTGACGGGTAGCCATGATTGAATTACAGCCATGCGCGATATTAGCGAAAGGTCCGCCGTGAATAAATACGGGAGTTCCTTCCATTGTTTGCACAAGATTGGGTTTAAGAGCGTCTTTAAGCAGCGCCGCCATTGCGCCGTGCGCGTTAAGCTGCGCTACGGTAACGGGTTTTTCATCAGCTTGTTTTCCGTAAGTGTAACCGATAATGATGCGTCCCAATTTTGTTTTTAAATCGTCAATGCTCTCGGCAAGACAGAGAATAGCCATTATTTCCGAGGCGGCGGTAATGTCGAAGCCGTCCTCGCGGGGAAAACCGTTTATCTTTCCTCCAAGACCGTCGGTAATGAATCTAAGTTGGCGGTCGTTCATGTCGATACATCTGCGCCAGATAATTTTTCTTGGATCGATATTAAGCGCATTGCCTTGAAAAATATGGTTGTCTATAATGGCGGCTAAAAGATTGTTTGCGGCGGAAATGGCGTGGAAGTCGCCTGTAAAGTGCAGATTAATGTCTTCCATCGGAATAACCTGCGCCCAGCCGCCGCCCGCCGCTCCGCCTTTTACGCCGAATACGGGACCAAGAGAAGGTTCTCTAAGAGCCGCCATAGTTTTTTTCCCGATTAACGAAAGACTGTCCGCAACTCCTACCGTTGTGGTTGTTTTGCCTTCTCCGGCGGGAGTGGGATTAATGGCTGTAACGAGAATCAGTTTACCGTCTTTTTTATCTTTATTGTCTTTAAGAAAACTGTAATTTACTTTTGCTTTGTATTTTCCGTAATATTCAATATATTCGTCGGAAATTCCCGCTTTTTTTGCCACATCTTTTATGTGCAGAGCGTGTTCGGGAAATACCGATTGGGCGATTTCGATGTCTGTGCCTGAGAATCTTTTAAAGGCTGCCATTTGTTGATAATGTAACAGTAATAAAAAAAAGTCAAGGAGCCGTATTTGATGTTGTTTTTTTCCCGTAAATTATAGATAATAGAAAAATGATTAAAACAATATTAGGTTTTGGATATTTAGCTATCGCTATGATTTTTTTACTGCCGTTTGCTATTGTCGCGTTGGTAATTAGCTTCTTTGGATTAAAAAAACCAATGATGCATGTTATTTACCGTCTTGCGCAATGTTGGGCGCTTTCTTTAATTCCGGTTGCGGGTTGTACCGCGGAAGTTAAAGGCAAAGAGAATATTCCAAAAAAGGGCGGCGTTTGTTTTGTCAGTAACCACTGCGGTTTTTTCGATATTATTTTACTGGTTGCTTTCTGCGGACGCCCTTTTGGTTTTATCGCAAAAAAAGAGTTGTCTTATGTGCCGTTTTTAAATATATGGATTTATATGCTTGGAGGCTCTTTTATTGATCGCGGCAATGTCAGAAAAGCAATCGCTACAATAAACAAAGGCGTTAAACGAATAAAAGCGGGCGGCGGTATGATAATTTTCCCGGAAGGGCATCGTTCCAAGGGACAGGGGCTTCTTCCCTTTCATCCGGGTTCGCTGAAACTTGCCACTCAAGCTAACGCCGTAATTGTTCCTGTCGCGATTAACGGCAGTTACGATGTTTTTGAAAAGAACAACCGTGTCGTAAGCGCCTCGACAAAAATAGCGTTTTTAAAACCCATTGATACCGCAAGCATACCCTTAGAGGATCGCAAACAAGCGCTCTGCAACAGGATTTTCACGGCGATTAAAGAAGAATTAGGGGAATAACGCTGACTGAGGGTTAAAGCTCGGCTCATTTTTTTCACTGTGTGAATGAAAACCGTAATATTTTGGTGTTTTCCATCATCAAGCGGGGGATAATACGCAGATTATTATAGTATTCAGGTATATTGCATTTTTTTCTTTTTTTAAGTATACTACATTACTAATAACGTTCTTTATAGCTATTTCGGAATAATAAGGAAAACCGGAAAAATGATAAACAGCCAAAAAATAATTAATATAATACTTTCCGTTCTTTTTCTTTCGATAACGGTTTCAGGCTGCGGAAAACCCGACGCAAATCAGCCCGGCAAACATACGGAACCTGCCGCGTTTACGTCGTTTCGGGACGTTCCGGGCATAACGGAAGATGAAATCAAAGCGATTGAAAACCTTCAAAAGAATGTTGATCATCTTGTTTACGGGTCAACCCTAAGTACTGAAGTTTTTATATCGGATGATGGTAAAATCGGCGGATTTGTCGCCATGTTTTGCGACTGGCTGACAACGCTGTTCGGGATTCGGTTTCAGCCTGTTATTATGGAATGGGGCGATATATTCGCGCAGTTAAAAACCGGCGAAGTCGATTTTAGCTGTTTTACGCCCACTGAAGAACGCCTGAGTATGTATTTTATGACCGATCCTGTTGCCGTACACTCGCTGAAAATAATACGTATTAAAGGAAGTCCGCCTCTTGACAAAATTGCCCTGACGCGTCCGATACGTTATGTGTTTCTGGAAAATCCTGTCACAATAAAAGTGGCTACCGACACATTTCAGCCAGGAACTTACGAAGTTATACTCGCCAGAGACAACGACAGAGTGTATCAATTGATAAAGAGCGGGGGCGCGGACGCGTTTATTAATTATAACGTGGGGGAAGCCGCATTTGAAGCTTACCGCGATGTGGTTATCGAAGATTTTATTCCGCTGACTTTTAACACTATGTGCATGGCGGCGGAAAATAATGAGCTTGCCCCTGTTATTTCGGTTGTAACAAAGGCTTTGAGAAACGGCGGTATTCAGCATGTTAACGAGCTGTACAATGAAGGTCAAAATAATTACATAAGAAACAAATTCTTAAGAAGTTTAAACGCCGAAGAAAAAGCGTATTTGCAGAATACTTCCGTTGTGCCGGTGACAGCCGCGCCGTGGTTTTATCCGCTTGACTATTACAACAAATTCGAAAAGAGATGGGAGGGTATTGCCTTCGACGTACTTGACGAAGTGACAAAACTTACCGGTCTTTCTTTTGAGGTCGTCAATTCTCCGAACGCGTCATGGGCGGAGGTGCTTCAAATATTCGATAACGGGGCTTCCATATGTCTCGATCTGATTGCTTCCCCGGAACGGCTAAGCCGTTATTTATGGTCGAAGTACATATACCTGTCGGAAAATTACGCGCTCGTGTCCAGATATAATTACCCGAATATCAGCATCAGCGAAATACAATACGCAAAAATCGGACTGATTAAAAGTACAGCCTGGGCTAATATGTTTCAGGATTGGTTTCCCAAAGCCGTAAACACGACTATGTATCCTTCCCAAGACGACGCTTTTACGGCGCTGGACCGCGGCGAAGTCGATCTGGTTATGGCAGGCACTAACGCCCTTTTTGCTTTGACTCATTATTATGAATTTTCAAATTATAAAGCCAACTATGTATTTAACACTACTATTGATTATGTTATCGCCTACAATAAAAACGAACATGCTCTTTTGTCTGTTATCGACAAGGCGCTTGCGTACGTCGATATAAAAACCATTTCTAAACGATGGGAAAGTAAAACTTTTGATTATCAGTCAAAAGTAATGCGGGAACAGCGCCCGTGGCTGATCGGGGCGATCTGCTTAACTTTGGGCGCGCTTATCCTGATTCTCATTCTTTACCGAAAAAACCACCTGATAAAAAAACAGCTTGAAATAATATTGAATAATGTTGAAAGCGGCATTGTCATAATTGACATTGAAACCCGTCAAATTATGGACATAAACCCGGTTGTTGCACGCATGTATGGCGGCGACAGAGATAAAATTGTCGGACAAAGCTGTAAAATACTTTTTTGCAAAGAAAAAGACTGTCCTATACTGGATCATCAACAGTCTTTAGATCATTCCGAGCGTCAATTTAAAACCTCGGGCGGCGAGATTATTCCGGTTATAAAATCCGTGTCAAAAATAATATATAACGGACGATCTGCATTGCTGGAAAATTTTGCGGATATATCGTATTTAAAAAAGGCTGAGGAAGCAAAGAGCGCGTCAGAGGCAAAGAGCCGTTTTATCGCAAACATGAGCCACGAAATACGCACGCCGCTTAACGCGATAACCGGCATGACGACAATCGGCAAAAACGCGAATGATTTGGAACGTAAAGATTACGCGTTTGACAAGATCAAAGACGCTTCAGCGCACCTGCTCGGCGTTATTAACGACATACTGGATATATCAAAAATCGAAGCAAATATGTTGGAACTGTCTCCTGTTGAATTTAACTTTGAAAATATGATGCAAAAAATAATTACGGTTATCAATTTCCGCGTGGACGAAAAACAGCAAAAACTTTCGATCTATATTGACGGTAAAATTCCCCAAACCATTATAGCCGATGATCAGCGGCTTGCTCAGGTTATTACAAATCTTTTGAGTAACGCGGTAAAATTCACGCCGGAAAAAGGCTCGGTCACTCTTGATGCACGCTACATTAGAGAGGAAGAAGATATTCACACAATACAAATCTCCGTAACAGATACCGGAATAGGCATAACCGATGAACAGCAAAAACTTCTGTTCAAGTCATTTCAGCAAGCCGAGAGCAGTACGACGCGCAAATACGGCGGCACTGGGCTGGGGCTTGCGATTTCCAAAAACATTGTAGAAATGATGGGCGGCAAAATATGGATAACATCCGAGCCGGAAGGCGGCTCTACTTTTAGCTTTACGATCATGGCGAAGAAAGGCAAAACCGCAGAAACCAATGCGCATAACGTCGGGGGCGTCCGGCAAGCGGATGGAACGGAAAATATTAACGGTCTTTTCGCTGGGCGGCGCATTTTACTTGTAGAAGATGTGGAAATCAACCGTGAAATCGTAATTGCCCTGCTTGAACCAACGCAAATGGAGATAGACTGCGCTGAAAACGGCGTGGAAGCCGTACGCATGTTCAGTGAAGCTCCGGACAAGTACGAGTTAATTTTTATGGATGTGCAGATGCCCGAAATGGACGGCTACGAGGCGACGCGGCGTATCCGTTTGCTGGATACGCCGAAAGGGAAAAGCGTCCCGATTGTAGCCATGACCGCGAACGCGTTCCGTGAAAATGTAGAAGAATGCCTCGCCGCCGGCATGAACGATCACATCGGGAAACCGCTTGATTTTGAGAAAGTTATAGAGAAGTTGTGTTTTTATTTAGCGAAGAAATAGGGGAATAAACGGTTTTTTCATCTACACCCCTTAAGCGGGGTTTGGTTTACAATCCCGCGGCGCGGACGGCGAGCTAAAGCTCGCCTCATTTTTTTGTCGTGGGGGATTGGTTTTGCGCCGGAACGTTTGGAATTTTTCACCTACGCCCCTTAGACGGGGCGCTTTATTTGTTCCCCAGGGAGGATTTGGGGTTACGTTTGCGGACTCCTGTCCGCTCACTCCACCCCCGCCTGCGCAATCCCGCCGCATCCATGCGGCGCTTAAATCTACGCAAGGTTTACACCTTGAAATTATTACAGGATTGCTCCGGTTCAAATCCTCAAAAA
>Ga0268262_10005624_pt1 | contig 12357 bp, 14 predicted proteins | sample TergutNc150P3_FD_190354 | JGI IMG/M metagenome (GOLD analysis project Ga0268262, IMG submission 190354) | Nasutitermes corniger P3 segment gut microbial community from laboratory colony in Florida, USA - Nc150 P3 (SPAdes) (version 2) | ecosystem: Host-associated > Arthropoda: Insects >... | reverse complement strand
GGGACATTTTTCCCGTATCCGAGCCTCCTATCAGCATGTTCCCGCCGGTAAGAGTGTCAAGGCAGCCTGCCAAATGGAGGAACGTTGACTTGCCGCTCCCCGAAGGCCCGGCAATGGCGGCAAATTCGCCGCCCTGAAATTCAAGGTTAACGCCTCGCAGGGCGTGTACCGTCTGATCATTGAGACCGTAATCCTTTACAACATTTTCCGCTTTTACAACCGTCATTTATTCGCCTCCTTTCTAATTTCATTTAACGCCTGCAGACCAAATATATCTTTTGTTTTTAGTTCCTCCGTTATCGTATTGGGCACAAGCATCATAGAGTTACCCGCTTTTAAACCTTCATTCAAAATTGAAAGTATCTTTAGTTTCATCGCTCCCTCATTTTTAGCGTAAATAGAAATCGCCTCTTCAAGTTTTTTAGCAATTTCAATTTCCGCTTCCGCAAGAAGAATGCGTCCCTTCTTTTCCCTTTCCGCCTGCGCGACACGCGAAAGCGAATCCTGCAAGGGTTCGGGTATCTGAATATCCGTAATCTCGATATGTAAAACAGTTATCCCCCAATCGGTGGTTTTTTTGTCAACTTCTTCCTGAATTTGTTTTTCAATTACATCACTGCGCTCAAGAAAAGTAGAAAGATCATGACTTGAGACGGCGTTACGCAATGCGGTCTTGGATGAGTACACCACCGCGTCAATATAATTTTCCACTTCAAGAACCGCTTTTTGCGGATCCCATACCAGCCAGAAACAAATCGCGTCAACATCAACGGTTACGGAATCACCCGTCAAAGTTTTCTGCGCGGAAAAATCCGACACCCTGATTCGAATATCGACTGTTTGGGCGACACGGTCTGCGACAGGCATAAGGAAAAACAACCCGGGACCCCTAACCTTTTGAAATTTGCCGAAGCGAAGAACAATGGCTCGTTCCCATTCGTTGTTTTTACGAATGCAGAAAGTCAAAATAAACACAACAAGGAAAATAACAGTATAGATGCAAATATCCGCAGTATTTTCCGGCGAAGCGGTCTTGAGAAAAACCACCGTAAGCGCCGCGGACGCAATAATCAATATGACAAGCTGAAGCAGAAACAAAGAAAAATCCGGCTTCATTTTCAACGGCTTGTTACTGACCAACGGCCGTCCTTTATCAAAAAAACTCATTTCTTTTCCTCCTTTATAATTGACTCTATTAATCCGGGCAGTTCTTTTTTTTCAACTCCCAGATCCCGCATTTCCTGAATGAATCTTCCGGCGACTTCCTTGATTTTCCGTTTAAGGCTGTCATCCTCGATCACGGGTTTTTTATCTGAAATGTAAGTGCCGCTACCCACCTGAGTCGCCAAAATCCCGCGAATCTCCAATTCATTGTAAGCCTTGGCGATGGTGTTCGGGTTTGTTTTCAATTCCACCGCCAGAGAACGAATCGTAGGCAAACGGTCGCCGGGCTGTATCCGCCCCGAAAGAATAGCGTACTCAATCTGCTGTATAATCTGCCTGTAAATAGGCGCACCGTTAACCGTGTCCAATGTAAAATTGACAGTTTCCTGAGCGGCGGCTTTTGTCTGTGTCGTACTTGTACTATTCATCTAGTACAATTATATATGTACTAGTACAATATGTCAATAGATTTTTTATAAAAAAACAAGAAAAAACTTGAAAAAAAATATACCTTAATTCATGCTTGAAAAAATGAATAATTGCCTTAATTTGGTGTCGGAATGCCAATAAACCCATTTACTCATGTCAGGAAATTCGCCGATTCTAACCCCATTGCCATGCGGTACGCGATAGACGGCCTGTTTGCGGCATTAGCGGTAAACATTGCTTCCAATAATAACAATTTATTCGCGCTTCGGCTTGGCGCCGGGGATTATCAGCTTAGTCTTGTGCAATTTTTGCCGCAAATATTTACCATGCTGATATTGATTCCCGGGGGACTCTTTGCAGGCAGTCTTCACAATAAACGGCGCATAATAATCGGCGCTTTGATTACAGGCGCGATTGGGTATTTGCTTTGCGCCTTATCGCCGTTTTTCAGGTTTGCTCTCCCCGGGAGCGAATTTAATCCCGCGTATTCAATTTACTTTTTTCTTATCTGCCTGGCGTTTGCCGCAGGCGCTATGGCGACATATAACATTTCATGGCAGTCATTTTTTCCGGAAGTCGTAGAGCTTCAGGAGCAAAACCGGGTTTTAACAATGCGTTCCCACATGGATGTTTTTATAAGCATACCCCTACCGCTGTTGGTCGGCGCGGTATTACTGCACACTGCGGCGGGCAGGGAAAAAATTATCGTTCATCAGAGTTTTTATTTATTTGCCGCGTTGTTTCTGATACTGGCGGCTATAAATTACCGCCGCATTAAGGCTGTTCGTCCCGCCGCGCCGAAAAGCGTTTCTTTTTCTGAGACAAAAAAAGCCGTGAAAAGCCTTTTGCATAACAGGCAATATTTGATGTTCATCGCAGCCGCGGTTTTCTTTTACATGACGTGGCATTTTGACTGGACATTGTACTTCCTGGGACAGTTTAGTTACCTGAAAATGAATGAGTTTCAGATTGGTCTTACAACACTTGGCGCGACAACAGTTCAGTTTTTAACAATGCGTTTCTGGAGCCGTGTAAATGAAAAACACGGCGTTGTGCTTCCCGTAACCTTCGGCATTTTAGGATTAAGCCTTAATCCAATCGCGATGATCATATCGCTCAGTTCGCCAATTTCAATAGCGCCGTACATTTTTCTTGCCTTACACGCCATTGTCAGCCTGCCGCTTGCGACAACCACATTGAATATGCTTCAATGTCTTTTGCAAGTTGCTGACGAAGAGTACCGCAGTTTTTCAATCTCTGTTTATACCTGCATTATATGCCTGTCAAACGCGGTAATGCCCGTGGCGGGCGTGGCTCTTTACCGCGCGCTTGGCGGCGGCAGAAATGGGCTTAGGCTTGCTTTTGCGATTATTTTCGCCCTGCGAATTGCCGCCATGTGTTTATGGCTTTTGCGCAGAAAATGGCAGAAGACGCAGAGTTAAAAAATATATATTAAAATATTTCTTGTTGTATATCGGCAGTCAAATGAAAGTTGCATAAAGTAATGTATTGAGTATATAATACTAAAATTACGGAAAAAATTATGAATAAATCCATGTATAGTACAATAGAAAATTATATGTATGAATGTATGAAAGACGCCGCGCATGATCCGGAACATATTTTCAGAGTACTGTATCTGGCATTGAATATCGCTTCAAAAAGAACTGAAAATATAAATTTTGACATATTAATCGCTTCATGTTTATTGCATGATATTGGAAGAGAGGCGCAATTTAAAAATCAGAATATTTGTCATGCGGAAACAGGCGGAATAATGGCCAAAGATTTTTTGTTAAAGAATGGCTGGTCTGAAAAGGATTCAAATCATGTAAAAAATTGTATTTCAACACATAGGTTCAGAGGAAATAATGTTCCTGAAACATTAGAGGCAAAGATTTTATTTGATTCGGATAAACTGGATGCAACAGGCTGTTTAGGCATTGCTAGAACCTTAATGTATAAAGGAATTGTAGGCGATAATTTATATGAAATAAAAAACGGCAAAATATGTCTTGGTGAAAATAAAAATGATAAAGATACATTTTTAAAAGAATATAATTTTAAATTAAAAAATCTCTACGACAATTTTTATACAAAAGAAGCGGCTGAAATGGCAAAAGACCAAAAAGAATGTGCTCAAGCTTTCTATAACAATTTAGTAGGGCAAATAATCGGAATATATGAATCAAAGGAAATAATAAATGATTATATTACCGAATAAAATCTAAGGCATATCGCGCTAAACAGAACCGTTTCCGTCTTATTTCTTTCTTATAACATCAAACCCGCAGTAAGGAACAAGCGCACCCGGAAGACGCACCGAGCCGTCCGCCTGTTGAAAATTTTCCAGAACGGCGATAATGGCGCGGGAAATGGCGATTGCCGTCCCGTTCAACATGTGGACAAATTTATTTTTACCGTCGTCATCCTTAAAACGGATGTTAAGACGGCGCGCCTGATAATCAGTACAGTTTGAGGTGGACGTAACTTCGCCCCATTCGCCGTTATTCCTGCCCGGCATCCACGCTTCCAAATCCCATTTGCGGTAAGCGGGCGCGCCCAAGTCGCCTGTGCATGTATCCACTACGCGGAAAGGTATGTTAAGACCCTTAAAAATTTCTTCTTCTATTGAGCGCAGTTCTTCATGAAAGCGTCCCGACTCTTCGGGCAGACAGTAAACGAACATTTCAAGTTTTGTAAATTGATGAACGCGGTAGAGTCCTTTGGAAAACTGGCCAGCCGCGCCCGCTTCACGGCGGAAACAGTGGGAAAGACCCGCCATCCGCAGGGGAAGCTTGTCTTTTGGAAGAATCATGTTGGAGTAATAACCGCCAAGTGTAATTTCCGCCGTGCCTACAAGACAGGTTTCTTCGCCCTCAAGGGTATAAACATTGGACTCCGCCCCTCGCGGATTAAAACCAATGCCTTCAAGTATTTCTTCACGCGCGATATCGGGAGTAATAAAGGGGGTAAATCCCTTCTTCTGTAAAATATCAAGCGCGTAACGGATAAGGCCAAGTTCCAGATAGACCCCTTCGTTTTTTAAATAGTAAAATTTGGTGCCTGACACCTTTGTTCCTGAATCAAAGTCGATAATATCAAGGTCCTGCCCAAGTTTAACATGGTCGGCTGGGGTAAAATCAAATTTTACAGGCTCCCCCACCCTCTTCACTTCAAGATTGTCCTTGTCTTCCTTGCCAACCGGCGCGTCAGGATGCGCCATGTTAGGGATCTTCCGCGCTTCAGTTAAAAGTTCCGCCTCACTGGCTTCCAATTCGTTTTCCGCCGCCGCAATCCCTTCCTTTAATTTTTTCCCCTCTTCTATAAGAACATTCCGCTCTTCCTGAGCAAGCTTACCCTTCATGGCGTCCGCGTTAGCGTTACGCTTCTTCTGCAATGCCTGTAAGTTGGTAGTAAGCTCCGTTCTCTTGTTATAAAGCCGCGCCACCGCCTCGGCATCAGCTTTCATAAACCGGTCGGCGATATTTGCCGTCACAGCATGTAAATTTTCCACGATAAATTTATAATCTAACATAAGGGTATTGTAATTAAATTATGAAAAATAAACTAGAGTGCGTTATTTTATAGAAAGTACGTCAGTTCCGCGCTCCAGGGCTACAAGGCCTGTGCGGGCAAGTTCAAGAATGCCGTAGGGGCGAAGAAGAATAAGCATACCATTTAGTTTTTCCATATTGCCTGTCGCTTCTACTGTGATGGTGTTTTGAGAAACATCGACGACGCGGGCGCGGAAAATACCGGCTATCTCAAGGACTGCGGGACGGTTTTTTTCATCAACGCCGATCTTAACCAGCATTATTTCACGGCGCAGGCAGGAAGAACCGTCAAGTTCTTTCACGGCGATTACGTCAACCAGTTTTTCAAGCTGTTTTATAATTTGTTCAAGGATACGCTCTTCGCCCGTAACCGCGATTGTCATTCTGGAAATTGAAGGATTATCAGTTTCGCCGACTGTCAGGCTGTCAATATTAAAACCACGTCTGCTAAAAAGACCTGATACCCTGCTTAAGGTTCCCGCCCTGTTTTCAACAAGAGTAGAAACAACGTGTTGTTTTATCAATCCCTTTTTAACCATCTTTTCAGTTACTTTTTTCTGCCTGTTGTCGCACCGGCGACTTTTTGATTTATATCGTTAAGGCTTGAGCGGACAGTTTTTGCCTTATCCAGAGCATCCTGATTTCTGCCCGCGGCCTGATCAATTTCCGCCTGATCGGTCATATTGTGGGCGTCTACGATTGCCCTGTCTATCGCGTCATAATCAAGAACTAACTGTGAATAACGCGCGGAGGCTACATTTTTTGTGGTTTCATCAATTTCCGTCCTTAAGCCGGATATCAGCGAATTTGCTTCCTCTCCGGCTCTTTGGGCGCCGACTTTGCCGTCGTTTATGGCTTTTTCAGCGGCTGCGATAGCTTCCGCAGCGCTGGTTTTGGCGTTTTCATAATTCTTGGAATCAGCTTCCGCTTCCATGCGTTTTATTGCGTCCCTCGCCCGCGCAAGGGTACTTGAGGCATATTGAACCGCGTTTGGGTCGTTTTCAGCCTTAAAAACAGCCTCGCGGGCTTTTTGCATTTCTTCAACCGGCGGCTTGGCGCATCCCAAAACAAGAACTACAACTATACAGAAAATATAAATTAATTTAAGTTTCATAAATAAACTCCTTGTTTAATAAGTATAACATATAAAAATATATGTTTCCAGTATTATCTTAACCGTCAGCCACTTGATTATTATCAATACACCCTTTATTTTCTATATATGAATATAGTTCGGTTGCTAAAACCGGCGGTTTTTTTATTTGAATGTATAAAACTCATGGGTATTTCCGCCGTTTTAGTGATACAGGGCGATGTACCGGAGCTGGCTATAAAGATCATATTGGCCGCACCTGGGGCTTTATTTCCCATTATGGCGCTTTTTATCTGGATTGATACCGACCGCTACAGGGAGTACCTGCCCCTTTTTTCGGCGGGTAAGTGTATCGGCATTTTCCTTTTACTGGGCTGGTTTATTGTTTCCCGGCAAGCTACAATGTTAGGGAAAACGCTTGCGGCTCCCATATATGCCGAATTAGCATTATTGGGCGGTGATTTTATATCTTTGGGCTTTGTTTTATTGATTAATAGAAATGTTAAGAAAATGGACATAATGGAGGAAAAAGAATGAGAATTATTCCGATTGCAAGCGGAAAAGGCGGAGTGGGAAAATCTTTAGTCGCTGCAAATTTAGCAATTTCTTTCGCCCAGTCAGGACAACGGGTCATTTTAACGGATCTTGACCTTGGAGCGTCCAATCTGCACCTTGTTTTGGGAAATCATTCGCCAAAAACCGGCGTCGGAACATACCTCAATAATGTCAAATCAAATTTCGCGGATGTTATTACCGAAACCGACGTGCGCGGCCTTAGGTTTATACCCGGTGACAATGAAATCCCCGGAACCGCCAACTTATCCGTAGCCCAGCGCAAAGCTCTTGTAAAACAACTGCTCGCCTTAAAAGACGATACCGATATTCTTATACTTGACCTTGGAGCGGGAACGCATATGTCTATTTTGGATTTTTTCCTGCTCTCCAACCACGGCATTGTCGTTACGGCTCCGGCGGTTACGGCGGTGTTAAACGCCTATGTATTCCTTAAAAACTCAGTATTCCGCCTTATGTTCACTTCCTGCACAAAAGACTCTCCCGCGCGCGCCCAACTGGAAAGTATACGCAAAGAAGGGGCGGGGCATATCTACATTCCAAAATTTCTGCCGCAGATAAAAAAAATCGATCCCCCCTCTTATGAAAGATTTGTAAGACGCTTGAATGCCCTCCACCCGCGCCTGATTATGAATATGGTTGACGAGCCTAAAAACGCGGAAGTCGCCATGAAAATACGCCGTTCCTGCGAAGAATACCTCGATCTGAAAATTGAACACATGGGAATAATTTACCGCGACACGGTTCAGGATACCGCCCTGGCGTCGAGACTGCCCATTGTTCTTTACAAACCGCAGGCGGTATTATCACAGGCGATATACCGTATCGCGGACAAAATTCTTGAAAGCCCGGCGGACGATTTTGAGCTTGACGACAAACAAATAGACGACAGTTTCCAGGAAGCGGAACTTGAAGCGGAAGTTGATTTTGAAGCAAAGATGGAATATGTGGAAGACCTGCTTCATTCGGGCGCGATGAGCCAGGGGGATTTAATCGAGACGGTAAAAACCCAGCAATTTGAAATATCAAAACTAAAGAAAGAAAACAACTTTATTAAATTAAAACTGACAAAAGCCATACAGCAGGGCTTTAAGGTGTAATATGCCGTTTACAATGACGTTTCCATCATGGCTTAAACCGGAAATATTTCCCGGTCTTCCCGTCCGCTGGTACGGGCTTATGTACATTTTCGCGTTTACCACGGCGTTTCTGGTGTACCGCAGGCAGATAAAAGAGCGGAAATTTCCCATGACGGAAGACGAGCTTTCCGGTATGTTCACGTGGGGAATACTGTGTTTGATTATCGGGGCAAGACTTTTCTCCACACTTATTTATGAAACAAGCGATATTTACATTAAACAGCCGTGGTTAATTTTCTGGCCGTTCCGTAATGGAAGGTTTACCGGTCTTCAGGGGATGAGCTATCATGGCGGTGCTTTTGCGGGACTCCTTTCCGTTATAATTTACGCGAAAATTAAAAAATTTAATTTTAGGGAAATCGGCGACATGTATGCGGCAAGCATTCCGCTTGGCTATACATTCGGAAGATTGGGAAACTTTATAAACGCCGAACTTTACGGCAGGGCGACAGCAAGCCCGCTGGGGATGATTTTTCCACGCGCGACGCCGCTTCCCGCAAGCGAATCCTGGGTAAATGAAATCGCCGAAAAAACCGGCGTTTTAATAACAGGACAGTTTGTAAACCTGCCGCGCCATCCCTCCCAACTGTACGAAATGTTGTTTGAGGGAATAGTCCTTTGGGCGATTATTTGGTTTTTCAGAAGCCGAAAACCTTTTAAAGGGTTCCTTATCGGACTGTATTTTCTGGGGTACGGCTTTTTCCGTTTCATTATAGAATATTTCCGCGAACCGGACGCCGACCTTGGATACCGTATAGAATTTGTAAAAACTACTCTTCCCGCCGCATATGCCCATCCCCTGCTTAGCTTTTCAACAGGACAGATTCTCTGTTTTTTCATGATCCTTTTTGGAGTTATCTGGCTCATTATCGCTTCGCGGCTGCCAAATAAAGAGGTTACCTATTTGTACAGTGAAGACGATGATAAATCTCTTACAAACGCAGAAAAAGAAGAAGCCGCAAAAGAACGAAACAAACGCCGTAAATTGCGAAAGAAACTGAAATAACCACTTGAAAATAAATTTCATTTTCGGTACTATAAAGCTAACCGGAGGGTCTATGACTATAATGGATATGGTAAACCAGGGAAATTTTGCAGCCCTGGCTATTATGGGTGTTATTATTGTGGGGATATTGGCAATGATGTTGTTTTTCTACAGAGAACTTAAAAAAAGCCATGGGGAAGCGGAAAAAAAAAATGACCGACCGGTAGTTTCTACTATTCGACAAACAGGAAATAATGATGCGGTTACCGCCGCTATTAGCGCCGCTGTCAATGAATACAGAAAAAATTAAATAACATTAAGGAAGGAAGGAAAAAATGCCTAAAGTTAAATTAACCGATTTAGTGTTGCGTGACGCGCATCAGTCATTGTTTGCTACCCGCATGGTTACTGCGGATATGCTTCCTATTTGCGGCAAGCTTGATAAAGCGGGCTTTTTTGCTCTTGAAGCATGGGGCGGAGCCACTTTTGATTCCTGTATCAGGTTTTTAAATGAAGATCCGTGGGAGAGGCTAAAAAAACTTAAAAAAGCCCTGCCCAACACAAAGATAATGATGCTTTTGCGCGGTCAGAATCTTTTGGGATACAGGCATTATGCCGACGATGTTGTCGAAAAATTTGTCGAATACGCTGCAAAAGACGGCGTTGATGTTTTCCGTATTTTCGACGCGGTAAACGATCCGCGCAACCTTAAAGCGGCCACGGAAGCCGCCAAAAAAACAGGCAAACACATTCAGGCGACAATTTCTTACGCGGTAACCCCCTTCCATACAATAGAAAAATACGCTGAATTCGCAAAACAGCTTGCCGATACCGGCGCGGATTCAATTTGTATTAAAGATATGTCGGGACTTCTTAAACCCTATGAAGGCTACGAGCTTGTAAAAGCAATTAAAAAAGTGACCGATTTACCGATTGAAATCCACACCCACGCCACCACGGGTATGTCCGTGGCGACTCTTACCAAGTGCGCCGAGGCGGGAGCGGAAATTTTAGACACTACAATTTCATCAATGTCGATGGGAACAAGCCACAGCCCCACGGAGACAATGGTAGAAATTTTTAAAGGCACCGAATACGACACTGGACTTGATACCGCCCTGTTACTTGAAATTGCCGCGTATTTCCGTGAAGTCCGTAAAAACTATAAAAAATTTGAATCAAGCTTCCTTGGCGCTGATACACGTATCCTCGCGAGCCAGGTTCCCGGCGGAATGTTAAGCAACCTTGAAAGCCAGCTTAAAGAGCAGGGCGCATCCGATAAAATTGACGACGTACTTAAGGAAATCGCGGTTGTTCAGAAAGACTCCGGTTTCCCGCCGCTTGTAACGCCCACAAGCCAAATTGTCGGAACACAAGCCGTGTTTAACGTGCTTTTTGGCAGGTACAACAAACTCTCAGGCGAATTCCAGGACCTTATCGCCGGAAAGTACGGCGCATGCCCCGCGCAAAAAAATCCCGATGTCGTCAAGAAAGCCCTTGAAGCCCTCAAAATTGAAAAAGAAGTCACCAACCGCCCGGCGGACGACATCCCGCCGGAATATTCCAAACTCGAAGAAGAAACAAAAAAACTTTTAGGCACAAGCACGGTAACGACCGAAGATGTTTTAACATACGCCATGTTCCCGAAAGTCGCCCCGGAATTCTTCAAAAAACGCGCCGACGGACCTGTGGTCTTTAAACCCGAAGCCGAGAGCGCGTCCGCTCCAGCAGCCGCAAAAGGACAAGCGGCGCGTTACTCAGTGAATGTAAACGGCGCAAATTACAACGTAGTTGTCGCTCCAGCCGGAACGGTTGCCGTAGCTCCCGCAGGCGGCGAAGCCGCAGTTGCCACGCCTGTCGCGTCAAGAGGCGGAGTTGGAACCGTAACTGTTATAGCTCCCGTAGCGGGAATTGTGCTTCGCTACGCCGTACAGGAAGGCGCGGATGTGGAAGCCGGTCAAACAATAATAATTTTAGAATCCATGAAAATGGAACTGGAAATAAAGGCAAACGCTTCCGGTAAAGTGCATTTTATTGTTCCCACAAGCACGAATGTTTTAGGCAAACAGCCTGTCGCCGAAATCAGCGGCGCGGATATTGACGTTCCCGCCCCCTCGGCTGCTCCCGCCGCTCCGGTACAAGCGCCTGTAGCGGCTCCCGCGGCCAGCGGCGGCGGAACGGTAGTCATCGCTCCTGTCGCGGGTATTCTTCTGCGTTACTCTGTAAGCGAAGGCGATACCGTCTCCGCGGGACAGGTAATCGCCATTATCGAGTCCATGAAAATGGAACTGGAAATAAAAGCAAACGCTTCCGGTAAAGTGCATTTTATCGCCGCGTTAAACACATCGCTTTTATCCAAACAGCCTATAGCTGAAATAAAATAGTATCCGCCGTCTGACCGTTTGTAAGCGGTCAGGCGGTTTAATTTTAAGAAAAACGGTCATATTTTCCAAAGGTGGCAATTTTCCCAAAAACTATCGAATTTTTCACGATTTTATATGACAAATTACTTGTAAATGTATATATCCTGTGATAAAATTCACTTATGACTCACAATGTTGGGGAAGAACGTTCAAGACATATTCTTCTGATTTATTTAATGATTGCATTAATAGGCTCGTCCGCCATTTCTGCGGGTGAAGCTTTCTACTTTGAACGGTCAAACGACAACTTGAGTTCAGGGAGATTTTCCTCAACAGACCAAAATATTGATTGGTTGGCCAGAGTTACAATAAGAAAAGACAACGGTTCTTCACATTCCCCCCAGCGAAACAGATTGCTCCGTGTATTTACATTTGCCGGAATAATCGCCATTGCAATGTATCTGTTAAGGGCGAATTTAAAAATAATAAAAAATGACAATGTTCCAATAATAAAAAATTCTATTCCTATGAAACTCCGAACCTGATGCCTTTCTTTTTCATTTAATTTTTTCTCCCAAAAAATCACAGGGGAGATGTGGAAAAAAGAGGTATTATCATGGAAAAATTATTAGAAGAAGACGTACTTATAACCACAACGTCACAACCCAGCTCATGGGCTATATTAAGTGACGCAGGAAAAGACCTGACTGTATACGACAGCGAAACAGAGGAGAATATAAACCTTATACTCACAGTATGCGACAACTTGAACGAACTTTACGAGAAGCTAAGCAAATTAAATTATGTAATGGGAAGAAAAATCATAGAGTACAAATTACACCAAAAAAATAAAGGAGAATATAAATGAAGATTAAATTTAAACTGAGCGTTATGATGATCGCCATTGTCTTGGTCGTGGCGGGCGGCATTGCCATAATTGAACTGGCGCAGGCATCCAGTATAACCCTGAATCTGGCAAGACAGAAAACCATGTATCTGGCGCGGCAACAAGCGCAGTACTGGGACGGTCGCATTGGCGGTCATATTGAGGTAT
>Ga0268262_10005623_pt1 | contig 12357 bp, 11 predicted proteins | sample TergutNc150P3_FD_190354 | JGI IMG/M metagenome (GOLD analysis project Ga0268262, IMG submission 190354) | Nasutitermes corniger P3 segment gut microbial community from laboratory colony in Florida, USA - Nc150 P3 (SPAdes) (version 2) | ecosystem: Host-associated > Arthropoda: Insects >... | reverse complement strand
GGCTCTTGACGAGGAAGTAACAAGAAATCCGCCTCGTGTAGACCCTTCAAAAGCCCGTCATGTGTCCCGAATGGTAGCCATTGATGATTTTTCCGCTGACTACCTTATGTCTGTTTCCACGGTAACAAATAAAACGCCGTCAGAAATTATCAACGAAATGGTACGTGAACGGGCTGCTGCTTCCTAATGACAGAAATAGAAGAACGAACCGGAATGACTGATGCCGAGTGCGAGTATTGGGATGATTATTATACTAAAAACACCTTTGAGCTGGGACCAAATCTTTTGAAACAGGGAATAAAGCCCGGTTTCGCGCATAATACCCTGCTGTTAAGCGAACTGGATAAAGACGTTTTTTCATATTTGTGTGTACAGGCGGAGAAATTTCATAAAAGCCACACACAGGTAATCAACGATCTTGTCCATGAAAAACTTGCCGTAGGCGTATAAGGTAATTATCACAACATCATAAACTTAAGAATTAACCACGGAGTACCACAGAGTTTTGGTACGAAAATCTTATCCCTCCGTGAAACTCCAAGCTGTCCGTAGGACAGCAGTCCTCCGTGGTTAAAATTCTTCTCCTGTATTGTTTGCCACGTTCAAAAATGCTATACTACCCCCATGGCATACATCAAAAACCTCTTTGACCGCAACTTTCTCGAATACGCCTCTTACGTTATCAAAGACCGGGCGATTCCCGATCTGGAAGACGGCCTGAAACCGGTGCAGCGGCGCATCCTTCATACCCTTTTTGAGAAGGACGACGGAAAGTTTCACAAAGTAGCGAACATTGTCGGGGAGTGCATGAAATACCACCCCCACGGCGACGCTTCGATCGGTTCGGCGCTGGTGGTGCTTGCCAATAAAGAACTGTTTATTGACCGGCAGGGGAATTTTGGCAACCTCTACACCGGCGATGAAGCGTCCGCCCCGCGTTATATCGAGTGCCGGGTGACGCCGCTTTCCAAAGATATTTTCTATAATCCCAAACTTACCGACTGGGCGGACTCCTACGACGGCCGCAACCGCGAGCCGGTGCTGTTTCCGGCGAAAATTCCCGTCGTGCTGGTAATGGGCGCGGAGGGAATCGCCGTGGGTATGTCCACGAAGATTCTGCCCCATAACGTGATCGAGGTACTGGAAGCGGAGATCGCCTGCCTTTCGGGGAAAAAATTTGAACTGTACCCGGATTTTCCCACCGGCGGACAGGTGGATGTTTCCGAATACCGCGACGGAAACGGCAAGGTGCTGGTTCGGGCAAAACTCGACACCTCCGACCCCAAGCGCATACTGATCACCGAACTGCCCTTCGGCTCAACGACCGAAAGCCTGATAAACAGCGTGGAAGCGGCGGCAAAAGCGGGCAGGCTGAAAATTCAGGGGATCAGCGACTTTACCACTGAAAAAGTTGAAATTGAAGTCAAGCTGGCCCGCGGGGTCTACGCCCAGGAAACCGTTGACGCGCTGTTTGCCTTTACCGAATGTGAGCAATCCATTTCAGTTAACCTGCTGGTCATTAAAGACGGCCTGCCCGCCGTGATGACCGTTACCGAAGTTATCAAACATCACGCGAAACAACTGGTCAAAATTCTGACCAGGGAACTTGAACTGGAAAAAAGGGAGCTGCAGGACAAACTCCACCTGCGCACCCTTGAGCGGATTTTTGTCGAAGAGAGAATCTACAAAGGCATTGAAAAAATGAAAACCGTCAAGGGGGTTGAGGACGCCGTTGTTTCCGGCTTCCAGCCTTTTATAAAAGAAGTGGGGCCGCGCGGCATAAGCCATGACGATGTTGAACACCTGCTGCGTATCCCCATCCGCCGGATTTCATTATACGACATTAACAAGGCCCGCGATGAAATGGAACAGATACAGGCGAGGATCAAGGAGATCAACGCCCACCTGAAAAATATTGTCGCGTACTCCGTCAGTTACCTGAAAGGGATTATCGCCCGGATACAGGCCAATGAAGAACTGGGGAAGGGACTGCGAAAAACCAAAGTCGGCGCGTTTGACAAAATTGACGTGAAGGAAGTGGTAAAAAGGGACGTGGAACTCAAGTATGACCGGAAAACCGGCTATCTGGGAACCAATGTCTCCGGCGCGAAAGTTGCCGAGGTTTCCCCCTTTGACCGCATACTGGCAATCCGCAAGAACGGAATGTACTCGGTGATGGACCTGCCGGACAAAGCCTTTGTCGGGGCCGACGCGTGGTGGATAGGCGTTGCCGACAAGGAAGAATTATCTAAAACTATTTTTACCATTTTTTATAAAGAAAAAGAAACCGGCTGCGCTTTTATCAAGCGCTGTATTATTGAAGGCTGGATTATGAACAAGGATTATTTCCTGGTGCCGGACGGGGCGGCGGTTCTGTGTATTGATACCCGGCCCAAATTTACATTTACCCTGAAATATACGCCCAAGCCGCGGCTCAAGGTTCTTACGGAGGATTTTAAGGCCCAGGACTACAACGTGCGGGGGCTTAAGGCCGGAGGGATCAGGCTGGCGAGCAAGGAAATATCAAAGGTTGAAATAGCGAGGAATAAAAATGACGAATAACAATGAAGTGGTATTTGACTCAGGCTGCGGAATCTCCGAGGAAGAGCAGCGGGAAATTTTCGCGCAGATAAACGCCATTGCCGAGAAAAACCGGTTGTCTCTTGCGGCCGGTGCCAACGACGTATCCGTAAAAGGTAAAAAGAAAGGATCAAAACGGCGCTTTAAGGCAAAAAAAAGCGGCGGGGGGTTTCCCATCGCGGTTAATATAGCCGCCATCGCGGCGCTTGCCGGCGGTTTTTTTGCCCTGTATACGCTTCAGGGAAAGACCGACGCCGAAGTCCGCGAAGGGACAAAGGTGTACAATACCGCCGAACGGGCGCTTATTGAAACCATCCGCAAGGAAACGTCTTCCCGCCTGGAAGAGAAAGAAAGTGAAATTTCCGTCATTGCTTCCCAGCTTGAGGACATTGACGCCCAACTGCGGGAACTGCATTCAAGCAATCAGGAACTCAGCGTGGAGCAAAAGGCCGCCGAAGAAAAGCTTATGTCCCTGCAGACAGAATACCGCAGCGCGTTGACATCGGTGCAGGATGAACGCTCCCGCATACTGGAAGAAGCCCGCGCGCGGGAGGCAAGCCTCCAGTCCCAGCTTGAAAGCCGTACCCGCGAGCTTGCCCTTGTTTCAAATCAAAACGCCGTCATTGTTGATCTTGCCTTCAGCGAGATGGAGCAGCTTTCCGGTGAGCAGAATCAGACCGCGATAGTGGAAGCCCAAATGGGCGCTTTTTTCGCGAATATTAACAATAAAATTAATGAAAACCGCCTTGATGAAGCCGCCGAAATTGTGCGGTCAACGCGGAGTTTTTTGAACACCCCCGCTTTTCAGGGGCTTCGCGCCATACAGGCGCGCAAAGAAATGTACGCCCAAACCCTTAATACCTTTGAAACATTGATAGAAGAAATGCGCCGGAATCAGGCGGCCCTGGCCAGCGGCGTGATGCCGCTTGACCGGAGCGCCGAAAAAACGCTTGCCGATCTCAAGGAAGAAAATGACCAGCTTAAAAAGGCCAATTCCGAGGGAGCCATTATGGTCAAGCAAATTGCCGATATGAAAAAAACGATTGAAAAACTGGAAAGCGACAAAAAAACTTTGACGGCAGGTTCCAATGACAAGGACAACCGGATACGAGCGCTGGAAAGGGATATTACTACCCGCGATAATACCATTGCCGCCCGCGAAAATACCATCGCCACCCAGGAAAGTACCATTGCCGCCCGTAATAATACCATCACCACCCAGGGGAATACCATCAATGCCCGCGATAGAACCATTACAAATCGCGACAACGTTCTTACCAGAATTCGCGGTGAGATAGAGGGGGGAAAAAGCGTTGATGATATGTCTTTTAATGAAATCAAGGAAAGCCTTGCAAAAATCCAGGATGCCCTGCGGGGTTTAACACCGTAAGTAAAATATGGGCGGCCGGTGCTATGGCGTTAACCGGCGCTATGAACGTAACTTTGCTTAACCAGCGCGTCAAACTGTTCGTTCCTTGTTTTTAGCTGCTGGGACATAAGCGCCATGATCATTCTGTTCATGGAGGCATCGTATTTTAACATTTCATCAAATAAGGAAGGCGGTAAAACAAGCGCCGTAACCGTGGTTTTTGCTTTGACAGTTACAGTGCGGTTTTCAGAGAGAAGGTGTCCCATTTCTCCAAAAAAAACCCCATGCCGCAGGGTAACAGGTTTTTCACCGGAATTTCCATCCGACATAAATATGTTTACTTCGCCTTCAAGCAAATAAAAAATATCGCTTCCCTCGTCGCCTTTTGAAAAAATAACCGCGCCTTCAGGATATGTATGAGAGTATTTTTGCAATCTTCCTTTTTCTGAAAAAAATAATAAACGCTCAAATCCTGGACGGCCGGCATTCATTCTGGCTTGCCGGAACTGCAAAAAAAGAAGCGCGTCAAAGGAATCAAGTACCTTTGTAAGCTGGGCGCAAGAGAAGAAAAACAAAAAAAAGAAAAACACATTTACCAGTAAAAATATAAGGCTGCTCAGCGCCCCGTAAAGAAAATTATATTTGGTCTGGTCAGAGAACATGGTCAGAATCAAAGAAAAAACAGTATAGGAAAAGGCAAAGCATAAACTCCCCCAAAAGGCGGAAATACGGCAGGGGCCGTTGGCAATAAGGAAACGGCAGACAAAATAAAAAATAAAAATCAACAAAAAAAACGAAACAACATGGATATTAATAAGGGACAGTATATTGGAGAAAAAAGCAGTGCCGGAAAAAGTATCTAAAAATTCAAATATTTTACGGGCTGCCGCGGAAAATAAAATCATCAGTATTATGCTGGTCAACATGGCTAATTCCACAATAAGGACAATTAATATTTCAAACACGGGATTCTGTTTTTGCGTACCTTTAAAAATAACTTTTAAACCCCGCTGTAAAGAAAGGATAAAGATTCTGCCTGACCAGAAAATTCCGATTACCGAAACAAGGCCGGCTATTCCGCGAAAGCGCACACCGCTTTCAGTAAAGGAGGACAATTTATCCGCAAACCAGGCTTCGTCCAATATGCCGTTTAAGAAGGGAATATTTGACACTAACTGCGCCAGAACCGCCTCTCCCTGGGCATTATGAACGCCGCTCATCAATGAATGAAACGCGGAAAAAAGAATAAAAGACAGCAGCATCAGTACGGGAGCGGCTGAAAGCAGAAAACCGTAAGCGCAGGCAGAGGCATGGTTTTCCAGACTGTTTTCACCAAAGAATTGCAGTGTAATAACCAGACGCTGCAGCAAAGTTTTGCCTGATAATAACAGACAGGGAAGAAACGATTTTCTGTGTTTATTCAAAAAGATTAGTTTCACCGCATTTATAATACAGGATCAATCCAGCTATGAACAGTCCCTCGGTTTTCCGGACAAGACGCCGTTTTTTAAGCATTTTTTGCGGGTTTTCCGCTCATCAACCGCGGTCGTCTTTGTCATAGGGCTTTTTGATGTAATCAACGGTCCCCATGATTTTACTTGGTTTTCATCACTTCAACGCCGTCCCAGCCGGCGGGGGGTTGATTAGCGGCATATTCGGCGCAGCGGCGGTACAGGTTTTCCGCGTTGGGGTCTTTGGCAAGCAGGCGGTACACTTCGCGGAATTTTTCAGCGGCCTCGCGGAAAGAGCGGCGGTAATAAAGCTCCATTCCCTGATTGTGAACCGGCCATGCCGCCGCTTCCGCCGCGTTAAGGGAGTGTTTTACCGTGTATATCTTTACCCCTTTGGTTTTGCCTTTAACCGCTACGGTGTCAAGCACCCTGAAATACAGCCGGGGAGCGTTAGGCGCATTTTTTAATATTGTTTGCAGTTCCGTATAGACAAATTCGGTAATAAGCAGTTCTGAATGGTAGATTTTGGTCAGGCCCTCCATACGCGAGGCAAGGTTCACCGAGTCGCCTATGACCGTGTAGTCCATTTTCCGCTCGCTGCCGATATTGCCGACCGTTACTTCGCCGTAGTTTATCCCCACGCCGATATGGAACTCAGGCTTGTTCAGCTTGCGCTGGTTTTCATTAAAACCGGAGAGGGCGTCAATCATTTCAAGGCCGGCCAGCACGGATTGCAGGGCGTCATCGTCATGTTTTTCCGGCGCGCCCCAGAACGCCATTATCGCGTCGCCGATGTATTTGTCCACTACCCCCTTGCGGTTGTAGATGATGTCAACCTGTCCGGAAAAGTAACGGTTCAGCGAATTCACCAGATCATCCGGCGCCATGCCCTCGGAAATAGTGGTAAAACTGCGGATGTCGGAAAATAAAATCGAAAGTTTCCGGTTGTCGCCCACCAGCATTTTTTCCGGCGAGGCAAAAAACCGTTCAATAACGTCTTTGGGAACATACTTCTGAAATATCTGCCGTATGCGTTCTTCTTTTTTCCCCGCCAGCACCGCCTGAAACGCGTAACGCTTAATCTGCCCGTAAGCGTTATCCAGTTCGCCTATCATCTGGTTAAAGGTATGCGCAAGGTTGCCCGTCTCGTCCTGATACTCGACTTCCACCCGCGAGGAAAGGTCCGCCGAATTGATAATGTTATTCATGGTTTTAACAATGCGGCTCAAAGGGTTGGTCAGATGTCCCGCAACCATGATCAAGAGAATCGAGGTAATGGCAATGGAAATAATCAGGGTGATAAGGGTCTGCAGGGCGATGCGGTTCGCGTCATAATAAAACACGTCGTTTTTTTCACTTATCAGCAGATACCACTGAAAGGGAGAAAAATAAAACGCCTGAAAGACCCTTTTTTCACCGCCGATAACGGCGCTTTGCAGGCCGGGATTTTCTTCATTCAACAGGCGCAGGAGGGGGGCTTTTTCCCTTTCCTGCATTTCAAAAGGCCTATTGGCCAGGGCGCTGGCCATAACCACATTCCCCGCGCCGTCTACGGCGAAAATAAGCTCGGTGCCGCTGAGAATTATGCTCTGGGCGTATATTTCGACCGCTTTTTTTGCCGCATCAACCATATCCGGCCTGCCCGCATAGTTATTCTCAACCAGCAGCGACCACTGGTTATCGGCGTATTTTTCCAGTTCCCCCAGCTTAAAACCCAAAAGCTGCCGGGCAAGCCGCGTTACGCCGTTTACCGCGTTAAAATACGAGGCGGTCTCCGCCAGCGCAAGCGTCACAATGACAAGAGGAAGGATAACCAAAAACATTTTCAAACGAATTTTCATGGATACAACCTGTTATTACTCCTCAATGTTACACAAAAAGGTAAATATCGAATTTGGTCAACAACTCAATGCTTTCAATCAGCATCAGGGGACGAAGCACCTGCCAGGGTATAATAATTTTGATACCGCCGTGAGCATAGGGGGCAATCTGGTACGGATCCCAATACAGGCCCAGTCCCTCATTGGAGAGAAAGAAATTAAAAGTCAGTTCAGGTTCGTCGGAAAAGAATATTCCTTCCGAAAGTTTTTGCCCGCTCTTCAGCCTGCTGTATTTCCCCAACTCAAAATAGATAATATCCCGCAGCCGCTTATCTCCCTGGTAATTGGCAAATAAATCATCGATTCTTAACTGTTTACACTGTTCCAGGTCAATAACATAATACCGCTTGGTATTCAGGCCGTGGGCTCCGCCGGAATAAACATAATAATCACGCTCTATGACCATTCCCTGCCGCGTGGAGTTTTTGATACTAACGGTTTCAGCATAACGCCAGTTATGACTTGCCGAGTTCTTCCCAACGGGCTGCGCTGTCATATCAAACAAAGTGTCGCGATACTTTTTCCGCTGTTCCTGAATTACCCGGTCTTTGTACGCGTCAAAGCTGTTGGTCGAATACAGAAGCCCGTTAAGGTATTCCGCCTGTTCAGCCGGAGACTGTATATTCATCAGTGACAGCGCAATATCAAGTTGAGGGCTGTCATGCGGCCTGTCAGGGTCAAGAAGTACGGTAAACGTATAATGCCACGGGCTGTATTGGTTTTTTTCATTTCTGGGCGCGCTGACGCATGCGGAGATCAGCATGACCGGGACAAGAACACAAAATAGCGGATACTTTTTCATAGCGACCTTTACACATTATAGCATAAAAAATAACCGGTATACAAGGCAGGCTCGCATTTATTCCGGTGTCCGAAGAAGTTTACAACAAACCATAGGTCTGGTTTTTCGGATACCTTCCGGTCTTTTTCATTTTCACTTTTTCATGTATAATACCGGTATGGATTTTACCATTGGTCCCGATGAGCGGCAGTATCTGCTGGCGGTTGCCCGCGAAAGCATTGCCGCTGAGTTGGAAGGCCGTAAACCCCAGTACCCCTCCGGCGAAGCCGCCAAAAGCCCCGTACTGAGGCAGCCCTGCGGAGCCTTTGTCACCCTGCACAAGAATGTCGGTGGCTCTTCCGCCGAGCGCAGTTTGCGGGGCTGTATTGGCAGAATGACGGCAAACCTGCCCCTGGAAGAAACAGTCCGCGTTATGGCGCGTGAAGCGGCTTTCGGCGACCCCCGTTTTCCCCCGCTCAGGTCCGGCGAACTGGAACAGTGCCATATCGAAATATCGGCCCTTTCGCCCATGTCCGTCTGCCCCGATCCCCGGCAGGTCAAGGTTGGCGTTCACGGCCTGTATCTGACAAGGGGCGGACGAAGCGGCGTACTGCTGCCCCAGGTTCCGGTGGAACAAGGCTGGAATTTGGACGAATACCTGGACTATATATGCGTCAAAGCGGGCCTTCCCCCGAAGTCCTACAACGCCCCCGACGCGACTTTATATACCTTTACGGCAGTGGTGTTTGGGGAGTAATTTCCAGAAGATATCACACAAAGAACACAAAGGGACAAAGAGCACAAAGAAGGAAAAAAGGGGTTGTTGTAAGTAATCTGAACTTGACAACTTCACGATAAGATAACAAACAAAAACCCCCTGATTCCTCTTTGTGTTCTTTTCTTACTCCGTGTTCTTTGTGTGAATCATTACTGTTTATCATACTGTTGTACTTCATCATGAATATATTCCAATTTTATCTTTGCGGCGGCGAACATTGCCTCTGAATCGCCGGCGTCGTGATAGCGGCGCTGGCAGACCACGCGGACTATGCCGCAGTTGATAATCAGCATGGCGCAGGTGCGGCAGGGGGTCATGCGGCAGTAGAGGGTTGCGCCGTTGATTGATATGCCCCGTTTGGCGGCCTGGCAGATGGCGTTTTGCTCGGCGTGAACGGTGCGGACGCAGTGAGTGGTAACATTGCCGTCCTCATGGAGCATTTGCTTAAACTGATGGCCAACCTCATCGCAGTGGGGCAGGCCCGCGGGCGCGCCCACATAACCCGTCACCAGTATCTGATTGTCTTTGGCGATAACGCAGCCGGAACGCCCCCGGTCGCAGGTAGCCCGCTTGGCGATAGCTTCGCACACCTCCATAAAATATTCGTCCCAGCTTGGTCTCTTGTATTCGCTTTCACTCATACTTTTTATCTCCTTTCTCCCAGCATCACCGTATAGGGCCTGCTCTCTATCCATTCTACCGGAATTTCCAGTTTTTCAAGCAGGGCAAAAAGCCGCCCCCGGCTTTCCTTAACCGTTTGTTCGCCGTCATCGGCGGCCATAATCTCAATCTCCAAAAACCAGCCCAAACCCGCCACCAGGGAAAGCTCCGCCAGAATGGGAGGCTGCCCCGCAGTCTGCGGGGGGACAGTCCAGGCCCAGCCTTCCTTTTCCTTGCGCACCGCCCTGCTCAGTCCCAGGCGGCCCAGCAATTCTTCAAACAAACCGGCGTCGGAAACGGTAAATTCACACTCATGGTTTACCTCAATGCCACCGGAAATTTCCTTGGTTTTATAGGTCGCCAAAACGGATTCATGGGCCATGCTATCCGCGTCAATGCCGCTCTCGCGGCGGACCCGCACCCCCGACGGCGGAACGGACATTTCGGCAATTATGCCGCCGGCGGCGGTTTGCGCGGGAAGCCAGTAAGAATCGGACTTTTTGTACGAACGGCAATAATCCCCCACCCGGGAAAGCCGCTCTTTTACCGGCGCGTAATCGTCCAAACGGGCCTTTAACTCAATTTCAACCATACATACGTCTCTGTTTGTCAGTATATACGAAAAGGAGTATTTTGTAAAAACCACCAGTAGTCTGTAAAAATTAATAATTTACATAAATTTCATCCAAAAGATTTCACACAAAGAACACAATATATCGACTATCACGATGCGCATGGTAATTGAGGTGCTGGGAGGCTCCGTAGGCGGACTCTACAAGCGTTTCCGCCCGCCACCGGCGCGCCAGCGGCGCCCCCTCCGGCTGGTTTATACGATTGTTATCGCCTTGACCTATGGTACTTTTTTATGATATAAAGTTCTGTCAGCGTGATGAGCAGGGGGAGACCTTTTGAAGTATTCTAATCCGGCGACGCTCGCCATTATAGCCTGTCCCGGCGGCGAGGTGTTTGCCGATGAGGTGATCGTCCACCTTAAAAAACTGTACCGCCGTTACAGTGAAAAGCACGCGGCGGACCTTTCCCGGCGTTACAATATGGACGTCGAAAAAGCAATCGAACAGATTAACTTTATAAACGAGGTCGTTTTTTACGGAAAAAGCAGACAGCACGTCCCCAAGTTTAAAACTCAGGTAAAATTTACCTGTTTTGCCAATGGGGAGTTCAAGACGGAAATCCAGGAATCAATCCGCGGCAAGGATATATATATCTTTCAGGATGTCGAAAACCATTACCCCCTGTGTTTTTCGGGCTGTGAAAACGGAAAAGTACTTTCAATCAATGATCATCTGATGATGCTCTTTGTTACCATTGACGCCGCGCGGCAGGCGGGGGCCCAAAGTGTAACGCTGGTTATTCCCAATTATCCTTACGCCCGGCAGCACAAGGCAAAAGGCAGGGAGGCCCTGACAGCGTCCCGCATCGGAAAAATGTTTGAGGGCCTGGGGGTTCACAGCATTATCACCCTGGACATTCATTCGCGAGATATAATGAATTCCTTTACGCAGATGCGGCTGGAAAACCTGCACGCCAGTTACCAGATAATCAGAACCCTTTCCAATATGAACGGAATCCTTAACGATGATTTTGTGGTCGTCTCGCCGGATACGGGCGCGGTAGACCGGAATAAATTTTTTGCCTCGGCGCTCAAAAAACCGCTTGCCCTGTTGTACAAGGAGCGGGATTATTCAAAGATCACCAAGGACGCGTCGCACACCAATATTTCGCAGGTACGGCTGTTGGGCAATGTGCGGGACAAAACGGTTTTTATGGCCGATGATATGCTCGGCACGGGTGGAACCCTGATCAAGGGAATGAAGATACTCAAAGAAAACGGCGCCCGCCGGATTATTTGTTCAATCAGCCTGCCCCTGTTTTCAGGTGACGCGGTTACCCATCTTGAAAACGCCTACCGCGAGGGCCTGTTTTACCGCATTATCGGAACCAACGCCATTTATCAGGAAGAAGTGCTTAAACGCGAATGGTACATCAACGTAAATATTTCCGGCCTCTTTGCCCAGGTTATCGCCCGGCTGCACCGCGACCTTTCAATTTCAGACCTGCTGGACAACCGCGAGATCATCAACCGCCTGCTGGCTGGCGCAAAGGAATTGGACTCGCAGCATGAACTGCCCTTTCATCAGGGCGATGATGAATGAAGGTTTTCCGTCTTCCCGATCAATGCGCCGCGATTTTTTTTGATATGGATTCAACTCTCTACACCCATCCTGAATACGCCCGTTCGCAAATTGATCTTCCCATTGAGCGGCTTGCCCGTCTGCGCGGTAAAACTTTCGACGAGATGAACGAAGAAATTACCCGGTTCAGAGAAAACTGGGCAAAAGAACATGAGGGACAGCAGATCAGCCTGGGGAATATTTTTACCGCTTTTGATATTTCCATTGATGAAATGATAAAATGGCGGAAAGAACTTTACCAGCCGGAACAGTATCTTACCGCGGATAAGCGGCTCCGTTCCGCGCTGGAACAGCTTAAATCGCGGTTTGTCCTGTCGATAATCACCAACAACCCCGTATCCGTTGCCGCCCGAACCCTTGCCGTGCTGGGTGTGGAAGATCTGTTTCACGCACGGACTGTCGTCTGCATTGTCGGTCTTGACACCTGCGGTGTTTCCAAACCTAACGCGGAACCCCTTATGCGGGCTGCCCTGCTTTGCGGCGCGGCGCCGGAAACCTGTGTCTCGGTGGGAGACCGTTACGACATTGACATTGCCTTACCTTTGGAACTTGGCATGGGCGGCGTTTTGGTTGACGGTGTGGAGGATGTGTACAAACTGCCGGAATTATTTGAATAGGGGATGGAATTATGAGCATGAAATTTTT
>Ga0268262_10005622_pt1 | contig 12359 bp, 11 predicted proteins | sample TergutNc150P3_FD_190354 | JGI IMG/M metagenome (GOLD analysis project Ga0268262, IMG submission 190354) | Nasutitermes corniger P3 segment gut microbial community from laboratory colony in Florida, USA - Nc150 P3 (SPAdes) (version 2) | ecosystem: Host-associated > Arthropoda: Insects >... | reverse complement strand
GCCTGCCGATGATGCGGGAGTTACGGAAAACTTTTTTAATCCGGGACGGGTTTGCCTCGCTGGCAATGTCAAAGTCTTTGGGTTTTTTCCTGAGAATTAAATCCCGCACCGCGCCGCCGACAATGTAGCTTTCGTAGCCCGCGTCTTTCAGCCGCCGTACTATGCCTATTGCCTCTGTGTCTACATCCTCAAAATTGATGCCATGCTCGTCACGGGTATAGACGATCGCTTTTTTGACTAATTTACCGTTTTCTTCGGCGGAGTACCGGAAACGCATGAAGGCCGCTTACTCCTTTCCCGCCGTTTGTCCGGAACCGGTATGGCGGCATATCCACGAAAGAAGATTATTCATCACCTCATCGCGGTTGGTTTCATTGAGAGTTTCATGCCGGGCGTCGGGGTAGAGGACGAATTCCAGGTCTTTAATGCCCAGAGAACGGTACGCGTTGACCAGCGCGGTAGGGCTGGCTCCCATTTCACCGACCGGATCGGCGCTGCCGCAAAAAATATAAACGGGTAAATCCCGCCGGATTCGGGCCATTGCTTCAGGCTGGTGTATTTGGCTGAGGCCTATGGCAAGATCGCGGTAAAAACCGGCGGAACACAGGTATCCGCAGAGTGGATCATTAACATAAGCGTCTACTTCCGCCTCATCACGGGAAATCCAGTCAAAAGAAGTCCGAATGGGACGAAAAGGCCGGTCATAGGGGCCGTCCGCCGCGGCGCGGGCAAGGGTCGATTTCCGGCGCCGGCCATAGATAAGCGCCAATAGGGTCATAAACAGCTTCCCGGTTTTAATCTTTAAACCGCCCGGCCCCCTGGTGCCGGAGAGGATACAGCCCGCAATTTCCCCGCAATCCTCATTTTCAATATAATTCTGTACGATAAATGAGCCCCATGAATGGCCCAAAAGGAAAAGGGGTATATCCGGATGGGTTTTCCGTATCTCCCGGTTGATACCGTCAATATCGGCGGTTACCCGCCCAAAAGTGTCTTTATCGGCGCAGTGACCCAAAAGTCCGCCCTTACCGGGGCCGTTTTCGCTTAAATCCGCTGTTTTTCCGTGCCCCCGCTGGTCGGCAGCCCAAACTTCAATGCCGGCTCCGCACAGTTTTTCCGCAAACCGCCCATAACGCTCCCCATGTTCTGCCATGCCATGTACAATATGCAGTACAGCCAAAGGCCGCGCCGCGGAAGACGAACCGGACAGCCAGCGCCGGAGGTACAATTTGGTCCCATCGCTGCTCTCGAACCAGGTATTATCCTGAACCATAAGGCATTATACCAATAAATGGTACTTTTTTCAATTCAATTACAAATAATCCGGAGGTTGTTGATTCTTTTTGAGATTTATATTATATTTAAGGTTCATAGTGGAGGAATAAATGGCTACGACGATTATGGTTGTTGATGATTCAAGAATTATGAGAAATACCGTAAAAGGGGTGTTTTCCGGGCTGGGAATTGCCTGCGTATTTGTAGAGGCCAATGATGGTGAAGAAGCCCTAGTGCAGTTGGATATGTACCCGATTGATATGGTACTGCTTGACTGGAATATGCCGAAATTATCGGGGATCGATTTCTTAAAAAAAGTCAGATCTATGGAAAAATACAAAAGCCTGCCGATTATTATGGTTACCAGTGAAGCCGCCAAATTTAATGTTATTGAGGCATTGAAGAATGGGGCTACTGATTATATCACCAAACCTATCAATTTGGATCTTTTTAAGGAAAAAATAACCAAACTGCCCTTATTTAAGGCGTTTAAAGGGAGATAAGATAAGATGGAATTATTGGAACTATATATTAAACCTTTTGTCAATGCGACACTTAATACCTTCAAAGCCTTTGTAGGTTTTGATCTTATTGCGGGGAATCCCCATTTTTCAGGCCGGACACTGGGGTTTGAACAGGATATTTCGGCAGTAATTGGTTTTTCCGGCGATATTCGCGGCGCGGTGGTTATATCCATGAAGAAGGGTTTCGCCATAAAATTGGCCGACACGCTGGTGGGGATACCGCATACCGAAATGGATGATGACGCGGTAGACGCCATCGGTGAAATAGTCAACATTATCGCCGGAAATATAAAGAATGAAGTGCCGGGCGGGGAAAAAATCGTGATTTCGCTGCCGACAGTCATAAAAGGAAGCGAACATTCGTTTGCATGGCCCGGTAAACAATCGCGGATACTTTGTATTTCCTTTAAACATGAGGATGATTCTTTTCATTTACTGGTAGACATGGAGAAAACAACAGCAGAGGAATAGACAGATGAAGCATGTATTCGTAGTCGATCCCAAAGTGTTTACTAACCAGCAGTGGAAGATGGACGGTCTGGTTGATAGTATTGGGCAGTATTTCAGAACCCAGGAAAAACCGGATTTTTCTATCACGTTTTCTCATTATCCCCGGGATGCCATAGCGCTTATTCACAAACAGGTAGCTCAGGCCGAACCATTTGAAACGGTACGCGTTTATGCCATAGGCGGGGATAATATTTTGTTTGACTGTCTGAATGGTGTCGTAGGGCTTCCCAGTATAGAACTGGCGATAGCGCCCTATGGGAATATGAATAGTTTTATCCGCGTATTTGGGGAAGGGAAGGCGGAGTTATTTAGAAATATTAATTCCCTTGTCGAAGCTGACACTGTTTCCACCGATGTAATTGAAGTTGGCAATAACTGCGCCATTAATGGCTGTTCTATAGGTTCTAACTCCGCGAAAGCCATGAAAAAAACAGAGATAAAAGAGAAGATGGACCAGGGTATAAGCCGCTTTTTTGTGGGGTTTTGGTTTTTTGTGAACAACATAAACATCATGTTTGACAAAGAAATTATTGCTCACCACTACCACATTACCATAGACGACACTGATTACAGCGGGAATTACAGCCAGATTCTTGTTATTAATTCACCGTACTTTGGACGCAATAAAGCTGCTCTGAAGAAAGCGGCGCCGGATGATGGTTTGCTGGATGTGATACTCTTCAAATCCGTCGGTCCGTTCAGAACGTCAAGATCCATTAAAAGATATTTTCGCGGAAAGATGCCTTCAAACTGTGTTCGCATACAGGCCAAAAAGATAGATCTCAAGTCAGATACGCCGATGTGGATAAAAACAGACAGTGAATTTTTACGGGATACCAGCATGACCTTTAAAGTAGTTCCTGGGGCAGTACAAGTTGTTGCGGTAAATAATTTGACTTATCAGGGGTAGGGGTTCTGAAAATGAAGATGAACGAAGTCAAGAATACAGGACATTTCAGGATTGCCAACATAGGTACGGTTGCAATAATTTTGTTCCTGGGTATCAACACCATTATTGAAGCCTTACGGAATGAGGGCGTTTCCGAAACCGTGATGAGTTTTGGGTTGGTGGTGGCCCTTATATTATTAATACCTGTTTTTAGATCAACCAAGAATTTCTCCATGCTGGCTTTTTTTATTCCCATTATTTTATTTTTATTTAATGCCATGGTAATGATATGGGGCAGGCAGGGCGCTTACTTTTTATTCGTCTGTCTGTATTCCTGTGGAGTCAGTTGCTTATATGCCAATTTTCCCCTGACGCTGTTTTATATCGTAGTACAGATTATGGGAGTTGGCGTGTTATTTTTCCTGAATCTTCCTATTGCGGGAGAAAGCGCGACTCTGGGTACCGTGTTAATCAGCCTTTCTGTTTATTTATTTTCCTGTGTGGTTTTGCTTATACTTGCCCGATCCGCTACGGTCAGCCTGAATAAAGCGCTTGATGACGGAAATTCCTTTAGAACCTTTTTGGCTACTACCGCGAACTATCTTGCCATGGTGGATAAATCAAACAAGGTTATCTATGTCAGCAAGCCGCTGTCGGACCTGGCCGGCATTGAAGATCCCGATCTGACTACCGGACGATCCCTTATCGATCTTTTCCCCGGAAGAGACCTCAAATTACTGGCAAGCGAAATGCTTGGTCAGAGGGGCCTGTACGAAGCTGACTGGGAATTTGTCCTGAATGGGCAAAAACGGTTCTTTAAGGCGGCTTCCAACAGCTTGAGCGGAACTTCCAAAGGTACGCTCGTCAACCTGCATGATATGACGTATCTTGCCGAGCGGGATGAAATTGCCGCCATGAGAGACAACCTGAAAATCGGCCTTTTCTTTATGAATCGTGAATGTATTATACAGGATAACTATTCCCGGTATCTGGAAGAACTGTTGTCAGAAAAAGAGCTTACCGGAAAAATGTTTATAGATCTCCTGGCATCCTCGGTTACATCCAAAGAACGGGACGCTATCAAGGATTATTTTGAAATGGTCTTTGACCGTGTTTTTGATCAAATGACACTGGAAGATATTAATCCCCTCCATGAATTGCATTATGTAAGCAGGCTGGGCGACAAGAAAATATTTCAATGTGAATTTGTTACGGTAGAACGGGGTAAAGGAGAGGACTTTATTCTGGTCGTTATTTACGACATTACCGCGAAAGTAGAATTGCAGCAGCGGCTGGCGGAAGAGGAAAGCAGACGGCAGGAAGAGATGCGCTCCATTTTTGAGCTTATTCAGGTAGACCCCACGGTATTCAGCGATTTCCTGGGGGATGCGGAGTATGAATTCACCCGGATCGATGAAACCCTCAAAAATGACAGTTTCTCCGCCCATGAAGCATTGGTGGAAGTTTACCAATCGGTTCACGCGATAAAATCCAACGCGGTTATTCTGGGTCTTAATACTTTCGGCGATAAGGTGCATGCCCTGGAGTCACAAATAAAGAAAATGCGGGAACAGGAAACTGAAGTTCCATTCGATGATATGCTTCACCTGACTATGGAGCTTGAAAAACTTTCCAAAGAAAAAGACGGATTTAAAACCGTTATAGACAGAATTAATTCATTCAAGGTCGGAAATACCAGCGGAAAGAAACAGAACGAATATGTCCTGATTGAATCTTTGACCAAGGCCACCAACAGGGCGGCGTCCGATATGGGGAAAAAGGTAAAATTTGTCGCGTCCGAGATTAATCCCCTGGCGCTGGAAAAAGGGCCGCGGCGGGTGATAAAAGAAGTGCTTATGCAGTTAATCCGCAATTCGGTTGTACATGGCGTAGAACTGCCCGATGAACGAGTTGCCAAAGGAAAGAAGGAAACCGGAACCATACAGCTTTCAATTAAAACTGACGGTAAAATTATCCAGGTCAAGCTGATAGATGACGGCAGAGGGCTTGATTTCAAGAAGATCAGCGAGAAAGCCCTGGGCATGAACATGATTAAGAAAGAAGATGTAAACAACAAAGGCGCTTTGCTGCAGGCGATATTTGCGCCGGGATTCAGTACCGCGGAAACAGAAGGCGTTCACGCGGGCCGGGGCATTGGCTTAAATCTGGTTCGGGACCGGGTACATGCCGCGAAAGGAACCATAAAATTGCAGACCGAATGGGGCAAGGGTACGGCATTTAATGTTTTCCTGCCGCTGGAAAACAATGAGGCGGACAACAAAGCTTCATGAATGAACGACTCAGTTCCCTCTTAAAACGTTACGGAGAATTATCTCTGGTCATACAGGACCCGGATCTTACCAAAGATCAAAACCGTTACCGCAGCACCATGAAAGAATATTCGCAGTTGAGCGAAATTGCCGCTATTCATGGTGAAACCGAGGATCTGTCAAAACAGCTTGAGGAAGCGAAACTTATTGCCCAGGAAGAAAAAGATCCCCAGATGCGCGAGCTTGCCCGGGAAGAATTCAAGGAACTGGAAACCAGACTGCGGGACTGTGAAGACCGGTTGAAATTTCTCCTTATCCCCAAAGACCCCCTGGATGAAAAAAATATTATTATGGAAATCCGGGCGGGAACCGGCGGGGAAGAAGCGGCCCTGTTTGCCGCGGATTTGTACCGCCTGTATTCCCGCTTTGCCGAAACAAAGGGCTGGAAATTCGAGATAATGAGTTCCAACGAAACCGAATTGGGCGGCCTGAAAGAAATTGTGTTTTCAATCAGCGGCAATAATGTATACGAAAACCTCCGCTATGAATCCGGCGTTCACCGCGTACAGCGGGTTCCGGAAACCGAATCATCCGGCAGAATTCACACATCGGCGGTGACGGTGGCGGTGCTGCCCGAGGCGGATGAAACTGAAATTGACATCAAGCAGGAAGACCTCCGCATTGATGTAATGCGCGCCGGCGGTCCCGGCGGCCAGTGCGTCAATACCACCGACTCCGCCGTGCGGATTACCCACCTTCCCACCGGTATTACTGTTCACTGTCAGGACGAAAAGAGCCAGATTAAAAACAAGGCCAAGGCCATGCGTATATTGCGGGCGCGTATCTATGAAGCGGAGGAGGCAAAAGCCGCCGCCGAACGCGCCGAAGCCCGCAAAACCCAGGTCGGTTCCGGCGACCGTTCCGAACGGATCAGAACCTACAATTTTCCCGACAACCGTGTTACCGATCACCGCATCGGGCTTACCCTGTACAAACTGGACCGCATTATGGAAGGCGATATCGGCGAAGTATTTGACGCGCTCAAATTGTCAGCCCGCGAAGAGTTATTGAAGATGACCAGTTCCGAAGCCGCCTCTTGATTTTATTATGATGACCATTCGTGAAGCCCTTGCCGGGGGAAGCGCCGCTCTCGCCGTGGCGGGTATAGAAAACTCCGGTCTTGACGCTTCCCTGCTCCTTGCCGAAGTTCTCAATACAAACCGTTCATCGCTGATGACCGCCGCCTCAGAATCGCTTGCGGAAGCGTCACGCGCCGCGTTTGACCAATTTATTAAACGGCGGCTGGACGGGGAGTGTACCGCCTATATTCTGGGCAGAAAGGAATTTTACGGTTTGGATTTTCAGGTGAATCCGGCGGTTCTCGTACCCCGGCCCGATACGGAAACGCTAATAGAGGCGGCGCTCAAACAAATAACAACTAACAATGAATTGGTAAGCAGAGCGCAATTTCGTGTACTTGACCTTTGTACCGGCTGCGGCGCGATTGCCATTGCCTTAAAACACGCAATGCCGGAACTGGAAGTATGGGCAACGGATATTTCCGCCGAAGCGCTTGAGGTCGCGCAAGCAAATGCCGCTCGTCTGCTGCCGGATAAAACAATTCATTTTTGCCGCGGCAATCTTTTCGGTGTTTTTTCAAATGAGCAACGCTCTCCATTCTCCCTTATTATAAGCAATCCCCCCTATATTCCCACCGCGGAAATCGCCGGCCTCTCTCCAGAAGTCCGCAGGGAGCCAATGCTGGCGCTGGACGGCGGCAGCGACGGCCTGGACATAATCAGAAGCATCATTTCCCGCGCGCCGGAATTTCTCTGTTCCGGCGGCAGCCTGCTGTTGGAAGCCGATCCCCGCCAGATGGAACGCATAGCACCCCTGTTATTACAAGCGGGCTTTACCGGTATACAAACCCACAGGGATTTATCCGGCAAAGAACGGGTAATCGGCGGGAAGAAGTCTTAATAACGGATTATTTGTGTTTTTATGCGAAGCAGTAATTCATTGAGGGTGATTTTTTAATGACCTTTCTTTTTCTCTGATTTCTTTTCCTGTTTCTTTTTATATTTTTCCTCTTTATTCATTATTTCTTCCTTTTTTCTTTCTTTTTTATTTATTTTCAATATTTCCTCAAATGCCCTTTGAAATAGATTTTGCGATTTTGTCCCTGTATTTTTTTTATTCTGTATCTTTTTTGATTTATTCAGCGATTTCTTAAAACTCACTTTCTTTGTTTCAATTTCCGATTCGCTGATTTTTATTTTTTTAATTTTTTCAAGTTCATACATATAGAATTGTATCAGTTCGGAATTTGATGGTTCCGCTCCGAATATATGTCTGCCCATATAATTTATGCCATTATAATTTTCTTCCAATATTCCGACCCAAAACGGGTCTTCAAAAAAAACAGTAAATACGCTTGTAACGCATTTTGTCTCATTATTCAGAGAGTCCAAATGGTTTGATGTTTCTTTCGGTAAATCGCCGCTCATTTTTTATCCCGTGGTTTTTACAGAACCGTTAAGCTTTCGCCAGAAATAATTTTCCCATAATGGCCGAAATAGTCTGTTGAAACACAATGCCCAGCAGGGCAGGCAGGGCGGCTGATTCGGGGAAAAAAGTTACCGCTATGGTGGTAACGGCGCTGATGTTCCGCAGTCCGCCGCAAAAAAACATGGTAACGCTTTTTGTTGAATTGCACCTAATAGTAATGGCGGTAACTTTTGATACCATAAAACCTCCGGCGGAAAGTAAAATACACATACCCGCGATTTTCCAGACTTCCGGGTTATCAAGCTGAATTGTTTTCGCAATCGGCGAGGCGTTGGCGGCGATAACCAGCATAAGACAGATTTTTGAAACCGGATTAAGATAGGGGCAGATCAAAGCGGGGATTTTTCCCCGGCTTACTTCGTTAACCGTAACGCCGACAATGGTCGGAATTACTACCATCAAAACAAGGGAAACGGCAATACCGCTCATATCCATTGCCACTTTCGCGCCCATCAAGAGTGAAACAGTACCCGGCACTACCAGCGGCGCAAGCAGGGTGTCCAGCAGAATCAGGGTCAGACAGAGGGCCTTGTCTCCCCGAAAAATGCTTACCCATATAAAACTTGAAACGGCTATGGGGCCGGCAAACAGCAGGATAAAACCGGCAACCGTGTCAGGATTGCCGCCAAAAAAACGGGAAGCGGCGAACATGGCGCAATACGGCATCAGTACATGGGTGGAAACAAAAAACGCCAGTATGGGGACAGGACCGCGTATGGTGTCGCCGAATTCAGTGACCCGCAGTTTCAGGGCTCCGGAAAGAGTCATCAGGCCGAAAAGCCAGGGAACAAAAGGCCGCAGATGTATAAACACAGTCGGCAGAAGAAAACCCAGCGCAACACCCAGAGGCGTCAGTACCGGCATCAGCCGTTCAAGCAGCCTGTTTATGGACTCTGCGGTTTTGGCGGTCAATTAAATCCTGCCTGTTCGAGCAAGACCAGGAAGCTGCGGCAAAAAATTTTATCCCCTTTCGTGTAACGGCGTATAAGGGTTCTGTCCCGCGACAGATTTGTATGCGGGGCGGATTATCTTGCCCGCGTTGACCAGTTCCTCAACGCGGTGGGCGCACCAGCCGGAAATGCGGGCAACGGCAAAGAGCGGCGTATATAGCTCCTCAGGCAGATCAAGCATACTGTAGACAAAGCCGGAGTAAAAATCTATGTTGGCGCTGACGCCTTTGTACATTTTTCGCAGTCTCCCGATTACCTGAGGGGCCAGGGTTTCAACCTTTGAGTACAAAAGATATTCTTTCTGCCGTTGTTTTTCATTGGCAAGTTCCTCAACAAAACGCTTAAAAATCAACGCGCGGGGGTCGGACAGCGAATACACGGCGTGGCCCATCCCGTAAATCAGGCCGGCGCGGTCGAAGGCTTCCTTGTTGAGCAGCTTTTCAAGATGGACGATTATTTCTTCATCGTCATTCCAGTCTTTGATTTTTTCCTGCATATCGCGGAACATCTGCACCACTTTGATGTTTGCCCCGCCGTGACGCGGCCCTTTCAGGGAACCGAGCGCCGCCGCTATGGCGGAATAGGTGTCCGTATGGGAAGACGAAACCACATGGGTGGTAAAGGTAGAATTGTTACCGCCGCCGTGTTCCGCGTGGAGCACCAGGGCAATGTCAAGAATCCGCGCTTCCAGTTGGGAATATTTTGAGTTGGGGCGGAGCATATACAACAGATTTTCGGCAACGGATAACCCCTTCATCGGGGGATGAATAACCAGACTCTGACCGCGGTGGGTATGGGCATAGGATTGATAACCGTAAATCGCCAGCAGGGGAAATTGGGCTATCAGGTTGATTGACTGACGTATAACGTTGATAACGGAAATATCATCGGGGTTGTTGTCATAGGCATACAGGGTCAATACGCTTTTTGCCAGTGAATTCATCATGTCCTTGCTGGGCGCGTCCATAATCGTGCCGCGCAGAAAACTGTCCGGCAGGGAGGCGCATTGATCAAGCAGGCCGGAAAACGCGGTAAATTCCTTCTTGTTGGGTAAATGCCCAAAAAGCAGCAGAAAGCATGTTTCCTCAAAACCAAAACGGCCCTCGTCCAGAAAACCCTGAACAATTTTTTCAATATTGATGCCGCGGTAATACAATTTTCCCTCGCAGGGAACAATGTCACCGTCTTCAATAATGTATGAAACAATTTCCGAAATTTCCGTTAAGCCTACCAGTACGCCTTTTCCGTTGACATCTCGCAGGCCGCGTTTTACTTCGTACTTTGTGTATAATTCGTTGTTAATACCGCCCTTTTCCAGCACCAGATTTGAGTACTGGTCGATTAATTGGGTAACCTCTTCATTAGTCATGTTTTTCCTCCAACATTTTTTGACGTTTTTCTTCCGCGCCAATATGCAGCCGGTCCAATTCCGCCATAATCGCGTCAACTACGGCCTGTTTTTTATCCTCATTGCCGGATGCATCCGCGGCGGTCCGCGCCTTGCTGCGAAATTCGACGCATGATTGCACCGGACCCGCCGTTATCCGTATTATATCCTTGCTCACCACATCATTCATCATGTCGGCTTGCTGCACATGAAGTATCATGCCGTTAAGCGCAACACAACACATATAATCAAACATACGAAGATAAGAGTCAATCTCGCGCACCCCCTTTTTGGTTGAGGGATCCCAGGGGCGGTAACGGGTTCCCGCCGGAAACACCAAAACCAGCCTGCCCTGTGTTTTAAGTTTGTCCAGCGCCTTCATGGCGGCGCGGTTAATGCCGTTGCTGCGGGCAAGTTCCGCCTGTTTTTTTTCACCTTCCAGTCCCTTGATTGAACGGCTGGGATAAATAACGATGCGGGTGTAGGCGCTGGCAAAAGCGGCCACTACCGGGTTATCTTCATTAAGTTTCATGCCGGCAATGGCGATTAACGCTTTTGCGATATCATCGCCGCGGCCCCCGGCCCACCGCACCAGCAGGGAAAAAATTGAAAGATCAAAATTACTGTAATGCTCAACCAGGAGCAGGCAGGATTTTCCCGATTCCGCCTTTGCCAAAAGATCTTCAAGATTTTCCATGCCGTCTACGCCGGAACCGGGAAGCATCAGCGGCGTCGCCATTTCATCAAGAATCGGGAGAATGTCGCTGTTGCCTTCCTGATATACATTTTCTCCGGTAACAACCGCGGGTACCTTTGTCAGAATCATAGCTTTCTTTATTTGTTCCCGGAACGCTGTTGCCAAAGTATCCATCTTTATTCTCCCCACAGTCTGATTAACTCTATAACAACTTTGCAGGCGGCGCACATTTCGTTAACGCTCACCCACTCCTGCCGGCTGTGAAAGTTCCTCCCGCCGGTAAAGATATTCGGGGTAGGAATTCCCATCTCAGTCAGGCGCGAACCATCAGTTCCGCCCCGTATGGGTTTAAGCCGCCATTCAATACCCATATTATCCAGCGCTGTTTTCAGGCGCTCAAGCGTCTGCGGCTGTCCGTCAATCTTTTCCTTCATATTATAGTATTGAGGGCTTGATTTAACAATAACCTGCCCGCCGGGAAATTGCGCCTCCACGGTTTTGGCTATAGCCTCTAACGCGGCCAGCCGCCGCTTAATGCCGTCGCTCTCAAAATCCCGCAGAAAAATTTCCAGCCGGGCGCTTTCCAGATCGCCGGATAGTTCCATGAGGCAGTAGTAGCCATAATAGCCATCGGTGGCTTCCGGGCTTTCCGAACGGGGCAGCATTGCCGCGCAAGAGGCGGCCATGAGCGCGGCATTCGCCAAAATGCCCCGCGCCTCGCCGATATGGATAACCTTGCCTTTACATTCAATATCAGCTTTCCAGGCGTTAAAACATTCAGTTTCGATTTCCCCCATCGGGCCGCCGTCCAGGGTATAGCACACAGCGGACTTGATTTTTTCCAAAGGGAATTCGGGCAGTCCCTTGCCGGTTTCCTCATCGGGCGAAAAAATTATTTCCACGGGGCCGTGCGGTATTTCAGGGTGATTCAAAAGGTACTCTACCGCCGCCATAATCTCCGCAACGCCCGCCTTGTCATCAGCGCCCAGCAGGGTATCGCCATTCGAGTGAATAATGGCCGCGCCTTTCTGCGCCGCCAAATCCGGCTCCCGCGCCGGATCAAGCGACAAGCCGCCTGAAAGTTCAATCTTCTCTCCGTTATAATCCCTGACCAACTGCGGCTTAACATCTTTTCCCGAAACATCGCTTGCCGTATCAATATGGGCAAGGAACCCAACGGAAGGAATATTCTCCCTGCCTTCACTCGGCGGAATGCGGGCAATTACATAACAGTGAGGAGTCAATTCAACTTCTTTAACGCCCAGCCCCAGCAGTTCATCCCGCAGCGC
>Ga0268262_10005621_pt1 | contig 12359 bp, 9 predicted proteins | sample TergutNc150P3_FD_190354 | JGI IMG/M metagenome (GOLD analysis project Ga0268262, IMG submission 190354) | Nasutitermes corniger P3 segment gut microbial community from laboratory colony in Florida, USA - Nc150 P3 (SPAdes) (version 2) | ecosystem: Host-associated > Arthropoda: Insects > Digestive... | reverse complement strand
TCCTTATGTAGTAATCACTTAATATTAAATACAATATTCTTATTAAATTTTTAAAAGTATATTCATGAGCCGAAAAAATAAATGCATCAAAATATTTATTATCATTAATAATGTTTTGCCTAATATTTTGATGCCAAATAATTTCAGGCATTTCAACAATCTCTCCATTATTGTATTGTTCAAATAATCTCATATAATTAATATTTACATCATCATAATAATCATCGTAAGGACCATTATATTTTTTTTCATAATAAAGTATATCGATCATTAAATTCTTATATGAATATTTATAATAACCTTTATTTCCTGTTAGTTCTAACTTCATATAAGTACCATCATCTTTTGGTAAACATATTTCTGAAATTTTAATATTAGGAGATTCAATGTTTTCTGAAATTTTATTAATAGGAGATTTAATATTTTGATGACAACTCATATAATTTAAAATAAATAAAAAAACCACAATTATTTTTTTCATATTACTATTCTTCATATATTAATAATAACGAATATTATCATTTATCGCTTAAAGTTTCACGGTGGACTGGGGTATTTTTTGTACACGCTCCAGTGACAATCACTCATTACACAATGTTTATTGATACATGAATCAACAACGGCATTTCATTAATTACATTCTTTACTTCAACTATTTTATTGGAACTGAGCTTTCCAAGTTTTTTAATACCGCGAGAATTACCAATTTGGATAACAGAAGCCAACATAATAACACCTTATTTCGTAATTATATTGTAATTACAAATATTTGTCAATATATTGAATTTTAAATCTTCACTTCCTCGAACACGCCCCGGTAACAATCACTAGTTACAATTTTTAGTAGTATTTGTCAATAAGGATTTATTTTCCAAAAATAAATACTAAAAAAAATCTTCTACTAGGTAAAAGCCGGTATACGCAAAGCCCTGCCGGGGGCGCACGGTGTGGATCGCAATAATGCCACGCCAGAGCGTGCGTCCATAAATGCCACAGCGTCTAGCCCACGGAAGGGCTTTGCGTATCCCAGCTTTCATGTAAATGGAGTTTTATTTATTATTTATAATTATGGTTGATTAACCCCTATAGCAGTACTATAATTCAAAACCATGGAGTGTTTCATGAAAAAAATCATTCCGGCAGGCTTCCTATGTCTTTGCCTCCTGATTGTAAGTTGTACGGAACCGTACATTGACAGTGAAAAAATTTTTACAATTACCTTCTTCCCCAGCGGCGGCAGTGTTTCTGTTGCCAGCATGGAAACCGATGTCAAGGGCAAGCTTGCGAAGCTGCCCTCGGCGGCAAGGGAAGATGAAAAGAACCTTGATAACGGGGAAACGATAAGAAGCTACGCTTTTATCGGCTGGTTTACCACCGGTGGTACGGAAGTTTCCCTTAAAACGGTGTTTCATGCCGATACTTTGGTTGTTGCGCGGTGGAAGGCCAGTGATGAAATAGACACGGAGCAGCCCGGCCCTCTTGCCGACTGGCTGGCTTTTTTGCAGAATGTAGATCCACTGCCTTCAAATCTTTCCTTTAGCATAAATGCCGATGAAAACCTCAAGCCGCAAACATTGAGTTTTGGGGGCAGGCAGACTGTTATCACACTGCGTAACACTTCTCTTTTGAATATGCCATCTCTTATCCTTTCCGGTTTTGGCGCGCTCTTTACCGTGGAAAACGGCGTTACTCTGGTACTGGAAAATATCAGGTTGGAAGGCAGACGGAATACCTCGTCCATGATTGTCGTCAATTCAGGCGGGAAGCTGGTTATAAGGGACGGAACCATAATTACCGGAAATGGGAACGAAAATAAAGATTGCGGCGGCGGCGTAACGGTTAATATAGGCGCAGTCTTGGAAATGAGCGGCGGGCAAATAATCGGCAACTATTCCGTTGACCCGACGGAAGTCTCTTTTGCATCCAGTGCGGGCGGAGGCGGCGTTTTAGTGAGGGGCGGAACCTTTATCATGACCGGCGGACAAATTGCTGAGAACGAAGGCGCTAACGGCGGCGGAGTTTTGGTTAGCAGGGGCGGAACCTTTGAAATGGGGCCGTTTGTTTCGCCCAAATACGACAGTCAAATTTACAAGAATGGCGCTTATGAAGGCGGAGGGGTAAAAGTCGTGGGAGGAAGAATTAATGACTTAAATACCGCCACTTCCTATCAATCGACGTTTACCATGAAAGGGGGGAAAATTTCCGAAAATACCGGTATTGGCGGCGGCATCGCGGTTGGTTTTCGGGGAGTATTCGAAATGAGAAACGGTGAAATTACCAAGAATTTAGGCTCCGATGCCGGTGGACTGTATAATGCCCTTGGAACCGTTTACATGTACAACGGAAAAATTAACGATAACAAAGGGCCATGGAGCGCCGGCGGCGTGATGAATAAGGGATATTTCTATATGTTCGATGGGGAAATTTCTCAAAACTTCGGTGGGCTTGGCGGCGGCGTCGCTAACTTCGTTCCGTCTGTGATGGGTCTGGGCGGATTCTTCCATATGTGGGGGGGAAAGATTTCAGGCAATATAGGAGATGGTTCCGGCGGCGGCGTTACCAATGACGCGTTTTTCTATATGCACGGCGGTGAGATCTCCGGCAACAGAGCCAACCTTGGTCAGGGCGGCGGCGTGTATAACGGCAATGCCGCTTATGAAGATGACGGATTGTTCATTATAACCGGCGGGGTTATTTACGGCGGCAAGGAGAAGGAGAATATGCCCGTTGGCTTCCATGATCCAGACAACTGGGAAAAATACGCAAACATAGACAACGGCGGCGGTTCCAAAGGAGGGACGTTTTATTTATTGGGCGGCCTTGTCACATGGGGCAGAAGAGGTTACTACTATCTTGATGAAACCGATACAATTAAATTTAAACCGGATACAAGATATGAAGAAGGGAAAGATTTTATTGCGGATGTGGCAATTGGAACGCCTTCTATTGTTCCGCTTTATTGGGGAAAAGATGAGTTGGGAAATGACAAGTATGTGCCTAATATAAAAATGGATGAGGGTCTCGCAAAACAGGAAAACTCCAATAAAACAATTAAAGTGGATCCCAATGTCGGAGTATATATAAACGGCATACTTGAAGTTAATTTTTCCACATTTGGTTATTAAGGAGAAAACCATGTACAAAAAAAACTTGTTGAGCGTCATTTGTGCCGTGGTAATTGCCGCCGCGCCCGTCTTTGTTTTTACGGTTTGTGATCTGCCGGTTGCGGACGCCCTCCTTGACGGAAAATGGATCGCCGTAAGCGGTGCCCGGTTGGAATTTACCAACGGAAAATATACCAGAACGCTTGTAATAGGCGGCGTTGAAAATGGAACGTATAATGTTGCCGATGGGCATATAACATTTAACCGCTCCGGTTACACGCCGGAAACATTACCGTATAAGCTCAACGGCGCCTGTCTGACCATAGGCATAACGGAGTATTACCGTGACTCATTCGGCATAGCGGAGGATATAGAGGGAAGATGGACTCCCTATCCCGAATATGGAACCGCGCTTATATTTCACAAGGGTAAACCTCAAAAGGGGAACCCAAAAATAATAGAAGGCGAATATACGGAAGTAATGGCTTCCAAAGGCAAGTATACCATCAGCAACCGGAATCTTCCGGGGTCCAATGTGTTGTATACAATCCCAACCCATATTCACGGTTCCAGTATTTCCACTTTTGTGGAAGCGCAGTTGCGCGTCAGCCTTTTGGAATTATTTGATCTGGAACTGCTTAAAACTCCGGGATATAATACCGAAGACTGGTGGTTTACGCTGGATGAGACAAAAAATTTCTTTGAAAACGCGGCAGGAAAAGCCAAAACTCTGGAAGACCAGTCCCTGATAATAGCGGCCTTGAAATACTTTTTTGTAATGAAAGAGCCGCAAGCCTTTGATTACAGCATAGAAGAGGACAAGGACCTCTACTATACTTATACAACAGTTGCCCAGGGCAAAAATAAGCTTACCTTGAGGGAAAACGCCGAATACGGTACCTATATCTTAACCTACTACAAACTAAAAGACGACTTCGGACAGATAGGGCCGGGAGATAATCCTCCCACCAATCCTATTAATCCTATTGATCCCAATGATCCGAATGGGGGCTTCACTCCCATAATGCCATTTTAAGGAGACGTGCCATGAACATACTCAAGAGAAGCCGGTTCGGGATAATAGCGGCGATAGTTGTTTTTTTGCTGGCCGGTTGCGATAACGATTCTGACGATACCCCCGATCCCGTCATTCCGCAGAGCGTTACTGTAGAGGTTCGTATCAACGCCACCACTCCCGTTGTTTTACGGGGCGAGAAAGTAACCTTTCTGGTAGCGGTTAAAGGAACGGACAACAAAAACGTTACATGGTCAATTGACGAAGAGAGCAGACACCAGGAAACAACAATTTCCACTAATTCAGAAGGTGAAACATATCTTTCCGTATCGGAAGATGAAACCATTGGAACGCTGACGGTACGGGCGACATTAGACGCTGATCCGGAAAAGAGCGGAGCGGTAACAGTTACCATTCCCGTCCCCACCGTTGATAAAGTAGAAATATCGCTGGCGGAACCTTGGGTAGTTCCCTGGCTGGGAAAAGTCGATACCGGCTTGGGCGGTGAAGTAGAGTTTACCGTGAAAGTTACCGGTAAAGACTTTATCCGCGAGGCCGTTACCTGGTCAATTGATAATGCGGGTAAAAACGAAAACACCGCTATCAATGTTGATGATAACGGCGTGGCGCAGCTTCATGTGGCGTCAACTGAAGCCTTAACATCATTTAAGGTGCAGGCGGTTTCCAAATGGGATACCAACAAGGTTGGCGAAGTAACCGTCACTGTTAAGGAACCAACCATTACCGGCGTGGTTATACTCGATCAAGATGGTAAAGTTGTGCCAGACGGTTCCATAACAAAACCGTCAAAACAGATTAAAACCTCGGACAGCGAATCCTTCCGGGCGGTGGTTACCGGAACCGGAAAAGTCAATCAGGACGTTACATGGGAGATTGAACGGTTAACCTATATAATCAGCGTTGAGGAAATTCGGCAAGATAAAGATGGTAAGTGGACAGATGGTTGGGCTAGTACTCAATTAGAGATTGACCTTGATGATGATACTGAGGTATTTACTTGGGTTAAGACGGGTGAATTGACGGAGCTTGCATCCGTATATGAAAAAAAACCCATAGAACGTATTCCCGGATCCAAAGAAATAATAATATGGGTTACCGATTATAACGATGAAGGCGATATTGATAATAAACAGATAACTTTGGTACCCGTAACCGGCACAACCGGAATTGACGCAACCGGAAAATTCACCGTAGACGGGTTGGAAACATTCGGAAAGTTCAGGCTCACTGCGGTCTCAATTACGGACACAACCAGGAAAAAAGATGTTGTCGTTCAAATTGATTCAAGCAGTCAAATTGGTACCGATCCACCAGTGGATATCTAAAAGGAAATGAAATGTTAAAAAAGAAAATCATCTTTGTCATTACACTCGCATTATGCTCTGTGGGAGCGTTCGCCCAATTAAACATAGGCGGCGGTATGGATATGGTTCTGGTACCCATGCAGATTGTCACCCGTGATACCGTAGAAGACGAAGGCAATGTATGGATCGGCGCGGGCATAGGGGGGAACGGGTCTCTGCAGGGAATCCGCACGCGGATTAATGTCTTTGGCAATTATGAGGACAAAATCGGCTTTATGACGGATATTTGGTTTTTATATACCAATAACGGGGCTAATCTTTGGGATCAGCCCGCGGGGAACAACCCCAGCAGTCCCAACACCCGCAACCCCAACGCGCTGGATCTAAGGCTCGGTGATTACGGAGAAATTTGGTGGAGTCCCACAGAATGGCTGAGGTTTGACGTAGGCAGAATTGTCAATACTTCGCAAACCGGCTATGTCGGCGACCATTCGCTTTCGGCATGGACTGTCGGAATGTTTGACAGTTACAATATTTTCAGTTATTTCTACAGCGGCGGCATCGGCGTTCTCCTGCGGTTTACCCCGCCTTGGCTTAATGGCTTTTCCGTCTACGCCTTTGTCCCCCAGTTTGGAATGCCTTTTACCGAAGCTGAATATGACGACGCGTGGCCGGGAGGGACTCTTCTGACCAACGGGGCGGACAGGATCAACGACACAGGAACGGGAGACACGATCAACCGCAACGCCAACAGGGCGTCCCGCGTGTTTGAAAGAACATGGTTTACCGTAGGTTATGAGGCTTCCGATATGTTCCACGCCCGCTTGCAGTATATCGGCGCAAATCCCGGCGGATCGATCAACTGGAAAACGGGCGAGGGGGAAAATGCAATTGACGTGGAGTCCCACAAATACCGGGTGAGCGTAAGCGCGCCCCGAATAGAAGCGGCCTTTGCCTGGCTGGGTATACATGGACTGGTTCTGGACCTCGGTATAAAATCATGGCTTCCGGTTTCGGACTGGGTAACTGATACCTATGATAACGAAGCCAACAAGTACATTAAACTGGAAAATACCGGCGTCTATTGGGGCGGAATTGGTTTTGGCTTCGGCGCTTCCTTTTCCATGCTGGACGGGAATCTCGTTCTGAATTTCCGCTCAGACGGCATAATGCTCAGAAGCTGGGAGGGTACATACCAGGGCGCTGATGCCAAAATAACTAATCCATTACAGATGTCTTTTCATTTGTGGCCGTCCTATACCATTCTCGGGGTAGGCACTATTACCGTCAGCGCCGGTCTTAACTACATTGGCAGAAACACCGTTGACATTGGCGGCGTAAACCCGAATGAGAACTCCGAATACTGGGATAACGCCGACAGGCTGAGATTTGGCGGCGGCCTGGTCTTTAGCATACCGGTCTTCAGTTCCGGCTCAGTCAGTTTCGGCTTGGCGTACAGCCACGGCACCGGCGAAAGAAACGGCGGCGAACCGCGTACCATTACCATTCCAATCAATTTCTATCTTCAATTTTAAAACACACAGGAGTTTACTATGAAAAACAAATTCAAACTGTTCGGAACGCAAAGCCTGCTGTTTTGCGCTATCACCCTGACGGCGCTCTTCGCTTTTGCCTTGACCGCCTGCGACAACAACAGCACGACATCAAATCCCTCTACATCCGATCCGGTTCAGGTTAGTCCCGGCGGAAATGCTCTAACCGGTCAGGTTGATATACCATGGGTTATCGTTGTTGGAAACACCGTAGAAGCGGACATTACACAACTGGATGGTGACGGTACGATAAGTTATCAATGGATGAAATCTGATAATCAGAATACATTTACCAATATTACAAGCGCAACCGGAAAGAACTTTGTTGTTACAAATGATTTATCCGGTAAATACCTCCAGGTAGTTGTCCGCCGGGAAGGTAATACAGGTACGATAACAAGCAATTCGGTTAAGGTAAGGGCAAATGCGCCGGTAGTTAGTGGCGTGACAATAAACGGAGGCGATGTTGAAGTAAGCAAGGGCATGAATCATTCATTCAATGCCACCGTAAATGGAACATATCTGGAACCTGAAGACCAACGGGTGACATGGAGTGTTACCGGCAGTACTAGATTAAATACTTATATTTCCGGCAATGGGCTAAACATTGGCATGGATGAAACCGCCGATGAACTTACGGTAATAGCTGCATCGGCGCTTGATTCAACAAAGTTTGGCGAAATAACCGTTACCGTTACCGAATTTTCCGGAAACTTCATTACCATTAACGATCTTGGCAGTATGAAAGGTTCTGCCAGTGTATACATTTTATCCAGTTTAAATTCTGGAAACGATGTCGCATCAGGTTATGCGAGTATTGTGGATGGGTCATTAATAGTTGGTCTGAAATATTTTTCTTTTGAATCTTATAATAATGAGCCATGGAAAGATACCGGGGAGTATTATATTAAGATCGAGCTTACCTATGAAAGTTATGCGTACACAAACGGCGCGGCAATCAATATTACAAATATTGACAGCAACCCAAAATATAATTTTCAAAATCAAAATACGGCCATTGATTTCAGTAAGTTCGCCGTGATTCCGCTGGGTAATGGGGGGCATAAAATTACCATTAACGGTCTTGGCAGTTATAATGACGCAATGGCGTCTGTGGAACTTTCTGGCGGAGGTGATTTTGGCGTTTATCCTGTTGTTGCCAATGGTCACGCGGTAATTTCAAACGGCAGTGTAACAATTACGCTGTCAGATGCGAATGATTACACCCACATAACCGGCTGGAAAGACGGCGGTCAATGTTTTATTAAGTTATCGATAGACGGCGCTCAAGGGGAAGGGAATCCGATTCCTTTATTCGTGTACACAAACGGCGGCAAATTGACAACACTTGGTATAACCACTTGGAGTGATTTTTATGGAAAAGCCCCTAAAGTCAATTTTACCGGTGGCGCTACTTCGGTTAACTTTGACAAATTCGTATCAGGCGATGGCATTGGTTACGACCTTACCGGCTGGTAACCGCCCCGGCGCATAGTAATTAGCGCTCATTGATACCCTGTTCTTCATAAGACAGGGTATTTTTTATACGATATTTGTTATTTATTATTTGTTATTTATTATTTATCTCTTGCAACCATTTGCAAATCTTGCTATCTTATGCCATATAAAGACATTTAATGCATATTTAAAGGAGTACTAAACAATGAGCATTGAGACCAGCAGAATGCGTAACATCGGCATCAGCGCCCACATTGACTCAGGTAAAACCACCCTGTCTGAGCGCATTCTGTTCTACAGCAAAAAAATTCACGCCATTCACGAAGTCCGCGGCAAGGACGGCGTTGGCGCTACCATGGACCACATGGAACTTGAAAGGGAACGCGGCATTACAATCCAATCCGCCGCCACGCAGGTGACATGGAAAGACCACACCATAAATGTAATTGACACGCCCGGGCACGTTGATTTTACCATAGAGGTTGAGAGATCCCTTCGCGTTTTAGACGGGGCGATTCTTGTTCTTTGCGCGGTAGGCGGAGTGCAGTCGCAGTCAATCACGGTTGACCGCCAGTTAAAACGCTACAATGTGCCGCGCATCGCGTTTGTAAACAAGTGCGACCGTACCGGCGCCAATCCCTTTAAGGTGAGGATGCAGTTACGCGAAAAACTGGGGCTTAACGCGGTGATGATTCAAATCCCCATCGGGCTTGAAGATAAACTTGAAGGCGTTGTTGATCTTATCGCGATGAAAGCCGTCTACTTTGACGGTGATCAGGGTGAGACAATCCGTCTTGCGGAAATTCCAGCCCACTTAAAAGCGGAAGCTGAAAAATACCGCGAAGAACTTCTTGACGCTATTTCGATGTTCTCTGACGAGCTTGCGGAAAATATTATCGAAGGCAAAGCAATTTCGGAAGAAATGATTCATGCGGCAATCCGCAAAGGCACCCTTATGGAGCAATTTGTGCCCGTTATGTGCGGTTCCGCTTACAAGTTCAAAGGGATTCAACCGCTATTGGACGGAGTAACGCATTATCTTCCCAACCCGGAAGAAGTAAAAAATTACGCGCTAGACCTTGATAAAAACGAAGAAAAGATTGAGCTTAGCGCCGATGAAAAAAGCCCGACCGTCGCGCTCGGTTTTAAACTGGAAGACGGTCAATATGGCCAGCTGACGTATGTAAGAGTTTATCAGGGTAAATTAAAAAAAGGCGACGAACTTCAGAACACCCGCGCCCGCAGAAAATTTAAAGTAGGCCGCCTTGTGCGTATGCACGCGGACAGCATGGAAGATATTAACGAAGGCGCTCCCGGCGACATCGTGGCTCTTTTTGGAATTGAGTGCGCGTCAGGCGACACCTTCTGCGGCGGCGGGCTTAACTACGCGATGACGTCAATGTTTGTTCCGTCTCCCGTCATCTCTCTTGCAATCATGCCCAAAGACAAAAAAAGCTCCGACCAGATGGCGAAGGCCCTAAACCGTTTTACAAAAGAAGACCCCACTTTTCAAACCTATGTCGATCCCGAATCAAACCAGACAATTATTAAGGGCATGGGAGAGCTTCATCTTGAAGTGTACATTGAGCGAATGCGCCGCGAATACAAGTGCGAACTTGATACCGGCATGCCGCAGGTCGCTTACCGCGAAACAATTACGCAAAAAGCCGAATTTAATTACACCCACAAAAAGCAAACGGGCGGCGCGGGGCAATTTGGGCGCGTGGCAGGGTATATGGAACCGTTCTCCGAAGGCGATTACGATTTTGTAGACATGATTAAGGGCGGATCAATTCCAACTGAGTATGTGCCAAGCTGCGATAAAGGATTTAAAGAGGCGATTAAAAAAGGCAGTTTAATCGGCTTCCCAATTGTAAATATCCGCTGTGTTATCAACGACGGTCAAAGCCACCCGGTAGACTCGTCAGACATCGCTTTCCAATCCGCGGCAATCGGCGCTTTCCGCGAAGCGTATGGTAAAGCAAGGCCGTGTATTCTTGAACCGATCATGAAAGTGTCGGTAGAAGGGCCGACGGAGTTTCAGGGAAATATTTTCGGCTCAATCAATCAAAGGCGCGGTATGATTTTATCTTCTGTTGAAGACGGCCATTTTTCCCGCGTTGAAGCGGAAGTTCCGTTAAGTGAAATGTTCGGCTATTCCACGGTTTTACGCTCGCTCACCCAGGGAAAAGCAGAGTTTACGATGGAGTTTGAAAAATACTCAAAAGTCCCGCAGAGCGTATCAGAAGATCTGATAAAAGAAGCGGAAAAGAAGAAAAAGAACGCTAGTCGTTAATTAGGAGAAAATATTATGGTATTAAACGAACTTATCCAACGCAGTCCAATCCGCATTTTTGAACAGTCAATCGAAGGCGGATTAAAACCCGGTGAAATCGGAGTTATCGCTTCACCTAACGGGGTGGGAAAAACGTCGGTACTGGTACAGCTTGCCCTTGACAAGCTTCTTCAGGGGAAAAAAGTTATTCACGTATCTTTTACCAGCCACAATTCTTTGGGACAGCTCAACCAGCATGTGCCTGTTTGGTACAATGATATTTTTGATGAATTTATCAACAAAAAAAATCTTGATAACGCCGTAGAAATAAAAAACAACCTTGTTAAAAACCGCGTATTAATGAGTTTTAATCAGGACGGAATCACGAAGAACCAGATTCTAAAAAGCCTAAGGGCAATGATTATCGAAGGCGGCTTTAAAGCCGATTCAATTATTGTAGACGGTTTTGATTTTTCCCGCATGGACAAAGAAATCATTGCCGGAGTAAAAACATTCGCGATAGAATTGGGTGTCAGTGTTTGGTACAGCTGCTCCGTAAAAGACGAAGGTTCGCAGTACGATAAAGAGAATGTTCCCATAATACTGAACAGTTTTATTAACAACATTGATATTGTGATTGTTTTACAGCCTAAACATGATCATGTTGAGCTTACGGTTTCCAAAGACAGGGGATCAATTATTTCCAAGGCGATGGCTATGAAGTTGGATCCTAAGACGTTGTTGATTTTGGAGGCGTGAATTTTTCGAAGAATTTCATACGAAGAACACGAAGGAAGAGAAGATCACGAAGGAAGAAAAATAAATGTCCCAGCGTCAGTCGCCTTTATTCCACCGAAGGAAGTGAATCTATCAAAGGATTATTTTGTATAACTATATTTTTATTATTATTATATTTTTCTATTGCTTTTTCGATAAATACAGGAACGTCTTTTGGTTTAATATCATCTTTTAGCATTATTATGCCGCCAACCAGCCATTCATTATCTTTTATTGATTTACTTTTATTAAGCAAAGTTCTTTTCATATAAAGCGGACTTATTGTATCGAACTTTTTTTTATATAATTCAAACATTTTTTCAAGGGGCATATCTTTTAGCAAATAAGCTATATCTATAAAATCACGAGTTTCTGTTCTTGTCCTCATAGCCTCCAGTTTCATTGCCGCTAATTCATTTAAATCAACCAATCTTATACCATCTTTATTAATAGGCTCTTCTATTAGTTTTTCATTGTATTCAACTAATTCGATTTTTATGCCATTTACAAATATTCTGATGAATTTATCTTCACCTGTTTCAACATTTACATCTTTAAAATTTTTATTGAAAAAGTTTATTATATCAACAGCACTTTGTGTTTTTGTTGTAAACAAATCAATGTCAGTTGAAGTACGATGATCCAATTGAAGGGCAAGTGCGGTACCTCCAACCAAAATATGGTCTTTAAACAAAGGCTCTTTTTGGATTTCTTTAATTAAATCAGTTATTTTTTGTGATACCACGGCTTTTTTCCATAACTCTTAAAATATTTTTCATTAACTTTAAGCACAAAAGCCATGTAAATAAGATGATCTCTTTCTAAATATTCAATATTTAGGGCAACCCTTTT
>Ga0268262_10005620_pt1 | contig 12360 bp, 13 predicted proteins | sample TergutNc150P3_FD_190354 | JGI IMG/M metagenome (GOLD analysis project Ga0268262, IMG submission 190354) | Nasutitermes corniger P3 segment gut microbial community from laboratory colony in Florida, USA - Nc150 P3 (SPAdes) (version 2) | ecosystem: Host-associated > Arthropoda: Insects >... | reverse complement strand
TTTGTCGAAGGTCATTTTGGCTGTGCATCGTGTGCAGTAGGATGGTTTGATTTTATGTTTAGTTATGAAAGTGGCATCTGTGATGATTTTTTCGATTTTGTGGATAAATGCCATTAAACGGTTCATTGAATTACCACTCAATATGTGGGATACCCAATAAATATGTGCGCCTACTTATCGAATGTACCACTCACTATACCAAAAATTTTTAGCCTGATGACATTGATGTTGTATAGCTTAGTAAAAATTGAGTATTTAGGAAGGGATAAGCAAACATATTTAAGTAAATAGCTATTGGTTCTATTAAAGGGCAGTAAAAACAAAAGTTACAAATACTGAAGAGGACAATAGGTAGGTGTGTATTAATTAAAGATGTTGAACTCAAAGAGCAAATTATTGGTAACGGTAACAGTATTATTATTTGCATTTATGGTATTATCAGTATCGCCGCTGGTAGCAAATGCCTTAAACACTCCAACTTTGTCTGCTAACTCGGGTTTTGTTAATGATACAATTACGGTTTCTGGCAGTGGTGCCCTAGAAGATGGTGAAGTATCAATCTACTGGGATAATATCAGCGATGCTGCTCCATTAAATGTAACAAGTACATCTGGAGCAGGTACTTATAGGGCAAATATAACTATTCCAAAAGATGCTACTACGGGCAAGCATTTCATAGTTGTAACTGACAATACAACGTCAGTTAGTGCTGAATTCACTGTTGAAACAAAAAATAATGGCAATGGTAACAGGAGTAGTAGTGCAGTGCCAATAAGTATTGTTATTTTTGGTATAGTTGCTATGATTATTGCAATTGGTTTTGCAGGAGAATTTTTAACGAAAAAAGCGGGCATTCCAATATTTATTATAATTATACTTATTGGCATTATATTGGGTCCTATTTTGGGTATTTTTCCGCGTGAGAATTTGTTATCGACACTGCCGATTTTTGCGACTTTAACGCTGTTAATGGTTTTATTCTATGCCGGTTTGGGTTTGAAATCTCAGTCAGTTGTTGCAATTGGTGGGCGAGTGTTTGTTCAAACGACTATCTATACTTTTGCAAGTATTGCAGCAATTGGAGCACTTGGCTATTTTGGGTTAAAATGGGATTTATTACAGTCGCTTATTTTTGCAGCGATAATAGGTGGCGAAATTACAGCAGCTGTAATAGTGCCGTTGAGTGCTACGATGAAACTTAAAGAGAAAACTGTAGCGTTTCTAACAATGGAGTCTGCGATAAGTTCAGTCTTTTCTGTTGTCCTTTTCTCAACTTTAGTTGATATTCACATAAATTCCACAAGCGGCGGCGTGTTTAGTGCTGTTTCAGGTATAGCTGGACAGTTTTCCATAGGCATCATTATAGGACTTATTCTAAGTTTACTATGGGTATACATACTATACCGTCTCCAGAAGTACAAATTTACTCATGTATTAACAATAGGTCTTGTGTTAGCGACTTATAGCATAACTGAGCTCCTTACGGGTAGTGGAATTTTAGCAGTTTTAGTGTTTGGCATAGTTTTTGGAAATTACCACTTAGCTAGTAAACTCTTGAAGGTTAAAATGAATCTAGATAATCTACAGCAGCAACTTAAGGGATTTTATGAAGAGATCTCTTTCCTTCTAGAAACCTTATTCTTTGTCTCCCTAGGCCTAATTTTTGTAATAGACACAAAATTCTTACTATACGGTATAATGTTTACCGTGGTACTGCTCATAATGAGATTTGGATCAGTAAGAATTTCAACAGCCAAAAGCAGTCTATCACAACAAAAGAGCATAATTACACTTATGTGCGCATTAGGATTAACACCTGCTACACTTGCAATTCTAGCAGTTACATATAACCGTGAATTCCCAGATAAATTACAATTAGCAGACACATTTGTAAGCGTTATAACCTGCGTAATTATCTTAACAAACATAATTACAGCAATCGGAACAGCCTATTACCTATCGAAACAAAGAAAAGCGAAGAAAACCTCTGAACAACAACAATTAGTACTAGAAGAAAGCTAAACCAACAGGACATGAAAAAGGGGTATGGCGGGCCCGCTGGGATTTGAACCCAAGACCTCCAACTCCGCAGGCTGGTGTCATAATCCGTGCTAGACGACAGGCCCAGAACGACACTAAGTTATACCAAGAGCTAAATAAACCTGACTCAAACAAATAACAATTTAACTTTTTAATTACGACATCTTGAAACAAAAAAAAGAGGTTAACAGCCAATTATGGTTGGCTTACAGCTCTCTCAAGCGCCTCAGAAACGTTCTGTTTACCCATAGCTAAAATGTACGCCCCTAAACGTGGACCCTGAGGAACACCTAGCAAAATGGAATAGAGAAGTTTAAAGAAGTCACCTGGCTTTAACCCATTATTTTTAGCGGCATTAAAAATATTATTTTGAATTTTATCAGAATCATCTGCCTCAGATAAGGTTTTAAGTAAATCAACAATCGCTCCTCTAGCCGCTGGACTTAATGTAACCATTGTCTCCTTGATCTCTTCAAAATCCTGAGACCAATTTTGGGCATACTCTATACGCTTAACTAAAGGCGCATCATCAGCTATTTTTTGATTCTTCTGCAGATACCCGTAGACTTGCAGTTTCTCAGCTATATAATCATGTAAACACTCTTTTGGAGCCATTTTAACGAGAAATGCTAACAAATTATATGGCACATGAATACTTGGTTTCTCAGGAGGAGCCATTACCCAGCAGTACTTATAGAGACCTTTCAGACGTATAGTTTCCTTCTGACTAAACTGTTTTTTATCGAAATAAACATCTTCAAGCTCATCAAGCTCATTCATATACGAGGGAATATCTGAAACACCTATACTACGAGTACCGACAAACCGCTTAAGCATCAATAATAGCAGAGATTGCGGAGACCCATATTGAAACCAGACTTGCGGCGTAAACACGTTACCAGCTGACTTAGAAATTTTTTTACCACCCTTATCAAGAAACATTTCATACTTTGCATGACTTGGCGGCTCAAAAGCTAAAACTTCACGACTAATACGATCATTAATACGCACAGAGTCAGCTATATCCTTTCCATATGCTTCAAACCGGATATCTAAAGCTCTCCAGCGGGCAGCAAATTCGCTTTTCCAAGTTAACTTACCATCACCGCTTTTGATGTCTACTTCCCCTTCGTGATTACAGCCTTGAATCTTGTTACCTTTTATTTCAAGTCCGATACATTTGTAGAGAACTTTGTCAGATTTATTGTCAAACTCATAGGCTCTTGTAGTATATAGATGCCCACATTTTTCACACACTGCAAAATAAGGCAAAACCTCAGTGTATGTTTCTTGCCCAACTTCTTCTTTAACTATCTGACCAACTTTTTGTGCATTAGATAGTATATCCCGAATCTCTTTTAACAATAACCCTTTTTTGTAGACTTCATTTGCAGAATAATACTTGTATTGAATCCCACATTTATCAAGAGCATCAAGCAGCAGACTGCTCATGTGTTTACCATAACTCTCATGACAGCCAAACGGATCTGGAATGTCGGAAACGGGGTATCCAAGGTATTTCTCCAAGTTAGCATGTGTAAGACCAGCAGGAACTTTTCTTAACCCATCTTTATCGTCACAGTAAGCGATAAGCTCAGAGTTATAGCCCAAATTTTTTAGAGCCACGGCTACAGCGTTAGAACGTGCGGCATCACCTAAACTACCGATGTGAGGAAAACCTGAAGCACCTAAACCCATTTCAGTTCTAAGTAAGCTCGTATTTCGGCCCAATTGTTTTTCGCGGTCAATAACCTTCTGAGCCGTCATATCATACCAGGTTCCGTGACCAATAGTAGTACTAATTGTTTCTTCACTCAATTTTTGCGCTACCTTCTGCACATAGCTGTGCAGTAGTGTCATAAAAAAATGTTTTACTCCATTTTCACAGTTGACCATTCGTTAGATAAGCTAAAGCTCCCGCCCAATTTGAAAACACATAACTCCAAGGTCAGATTGAGCCATTTACTAGTTTACTATAAATGCGCTGTTATTAGTCATATCGATTATCCTCCGTGTGCAACTGGGATAAAGACTATCTCATCTTCGTTTGTAAGTATGGTGTCTAAGCCGTTTAGAACGCTGATTTCTCTGTCATTTACAAGAATTAAAACGGTATTTTTTATAGTGCCGTCTGTTTGCTGGTTTATGATATCTTTTTTTATTTCAGGTATGTCTAAAAGTATTTTTTGGATTAAATCTTTAACAGAAAAATTTGGTGAACAACTAATTTTCATCATAGATTTATCTGCTACACGACGTAGGGCACCAACAAATTTTACAGTTACAGACATTATAATCTATAGCTCATATGTAAAGAGAGAAATTAAGGTTGTTATTTTAAGAATATTTATCTTAAAGTTATGGTTGGTATTTTTCCTGAGTTAGAGTTTCAACGTATTCTGTTGCTATATTAACTAAAGTGTCAGCTTGTTTCATCAGTACAGCACTATTAACTTCTTCTGCATGAGAAAGTACTTCCACTATGCTTTCAAACTCAATTAAAAATTTGAGTACAGAATCGTTAGTCTGAGGATTTTTTACAAGCTCTTCTCTTATAAGAACTTCAATAAAGGCAGGCTCACCCAAACTGTAATAAACTGCATTTCGGGCTTTTCGGATGGCTTCTAAAAGAAGATTTGGTGCCATGTCAGGCATTTTTTGAGCTGCTTCTAATTCAGCTTTTGCTTCGCGCAGATATCTAAATGCCCAGCCTTTCCGATATTGATCCATCATGAAGGTTCTTTTCCAACTTGACAGTTAATTATTCTTCATCATCTATATCATCTGAGTCCATTTCGATCTCTGACCCAGCCTCTGACAACGCTACAGTTCGTGTAATGTAACCTGCAATTTTGTTTCGGACACGTGTAGTTGTGCCTGCGGTTAATGTATCAACCAACTTTTTATTTTCATCAAAGTTGCTTGTGAACTTGTTTGGAAAGCGTGTCATGAGTTCTTTACCTGTTCTCTTTATCTGTTCAGTTTTTACTTTTCCCACTGAAATTCCTCCGATATCAACGTTTATTATTTCTCCAACGCCTATAAGCGCAGAAGCAACGTCTCAATAGAATAGAGACTTAATTTAAGCTTACGCCTTAATACTGAAATTTAAAGAAAGAAAAAAAGATTTTAGAACAAAAAGCTAAAGTTTAATATCAAAAAATGTTTCAAAATTTTTAGCAACCTGCTCAGCAACAACGGTGACATCTGTGTTTTTGATTTCAGCAATTGCCTCCAGTACTGCTTTTATGTATGAGGGTTTAGTTAGTTGACCATTGAAGGGGTTTTTTCTGTAAAGTACTGGTCCATCGGTTTCAGTTAGTAAACTAGTTAGCGGTGTTTGCTTTACAATTTCGCGAATAGTATCTGAGTAAACAATTGGTGGACCTTCGGAGATAAAGTAGCCTAATTCTATTGATTTGTTTAATGTTTCTATTGTATGACTAAACCAGTGAAGCAATACACGTTTTAGATTATATGACTGTAACATGTCTACAATTTTATCTGTAGTACCACGTGAGTGAATGACCACGGGTAAGTCAAGTTGTTCGGCAAGGTGTAGCATTTTATCAAAAACAAACAGTTGCTGCTCCCACGCAGTTTTATATGTTGAATCTAGACCGATTTCACCAATAGCCACAGGACGTTTTTTTTGGCTTTGCTGCAAAATAAAATCAATTATTTCTTGTAGCTCATTTTGTTTTAGAAAATTAACATTATAAGGATGTATACCAAGAGCGGGATAAATTAAGGTAGGATACTGTTCAGCCAATTTAACGTCATTTTTACACGTACTCAAATTTACTGAACTGGTAATTAACGCAGATACACCATTAGCTGTAGCATCAGCTATCACATCAGATAAATATCCAACATATTCTGGCTCAGAAAGATGGATATGAGCATCCACTAGTTTCATCTTAATCAACGCCTAATAACAAATAAAAAAACGTTTTTATAACTTTTCTTATCAACCACCAATTTTAGCAGTATAAGGTGCTTTAAGGAAGCAATCTACAAAAAAGGTTAAATATTGTTTTAATTAGAAAAAGAAGCACGAGATGACGTTATGACCGAATTAGAAATAGCTGTAGCACCCATGCATAGACTATGCAAAAAAGCGGGAGCAGACCGAGTAAGTGAAGCAGCAGCCAAAGAACTCGCAAAAGCCCTAGAAATAATAGGCGTAAAAGTCGCTAAAGAAGCTTTAGATTTTGCAATGCACGCAGGAAGAAAAACCATAAAATCCGAAGATATAGAAATCGCCGCTAGAAAAGTCATGAGCAAGTAAAAAGTTTAGGAATTAATCAAAATCTGTTCCTCTTTCTTTTTTTTATTGTCCCATCTAACACATTACCTTTGTCGCTAGTACCTAAAAGCGTACTGAGAGTTTTATGTCCCATATTTACCGCGGATAAAAGTGTGTAAATCAAGCTGTTATTGAGATTGAAAGACTAAAAAACGCGCTTACCAGAAATCAAACATGCTTAACTGGTGAACTTGGGCGTTAGACTTAACAGATTTGACTTTGCCAGTAGACAAAATTGGGATATCTAGAGTTAGTTGTCCGTAAACTCCATCGTATCCTGGGGTGACTTTTAGCACCCCTTCACGGACTTTAACAATAGTCTCTGCTATGGGCGTATCGACCACAGCTGCTAACGCATCTAGAGGTGCATCGATAAGTACAGAGTATTCATCTCCAAACTTGTCAATTAATGCGTAATATTTGCGCCAGACCGCCTGAGTAGACGGCGAATCAACACCTAACACTGCAGAGATAATCTCCGAAAGAGGTAACAAGCGCATAAATTCCGGAGCGCCTTCACGTTTAAAATCTGCTGGTCTATCTGCTAATTCTTCAACTCGTTGCTCAACACCTTTAGTTAGACGCTTTCGGCATACAGGACAGATATTTGCAAATTTTATCGCTTCATGTGGTGGGTATGAAACTTTGCAGTTACGATGACCTGTCCAGTGATACTTACCATAAGCTGGGTCAGTTTCAATAGTAAATTTTAATCGTGTAGAATCATGAGTTTTTATAGCATCTATTATTTGATTATAAGAAAAATGTTTTAACTCAAATACATTAGCCTCTCTACCGATACGCCAAGGCCAAAAACTATGACAGTCACTATTAGATAGCAACGTGAAACGATCAAGATTGCTTAAACGCCAATTCATTGCAGGATCAGAGGAAAGCCCTGTTTCAAGTGCATAAATGTGCTTTACCATGTCTTGATAACAGTCATCTATACTATCAAAACCGCTAAACGCTCCAAATAGACTAAACCAAGGAGTCCAGACGTGAGCAGGAAAAACCATATTCCAACTTGAAACTGCCATAACTTCCTCAACTAACTGTGACGCAGTCATATTCAAAATTGGACGACCATCAGAAGCTAAATCACCAAAACAAGCCAGCCGCTCGTTAAGCTGCTCAACAGTCTCAAAATCGGGAGATAAGATAACATGATGTATCTTCTTTGAAGACCCCTTGTAATCAAAAATGGTACAAACTTCTGCTGTAAGCATGAAGCGTATTTGAGAAGTAGCGTTATCTGCAACGCTAAGCAGACAGGCATCAGGATCAAAAACAAGAGACTGCTTTAACTCTTTTAACCAGTCAGGATGAGTAAAATCACCTGTACCTACAAGATGTAAACCCTTAATTTTTGAGTAACGCGCAATTTCAAGCACATTCATTTGGCTACTTGTAGCTCGACTATAACGACCATGAATATGCAAATCAGCAATTACACGCATTAACCAAACAGCCTCTTTAAGCACTTGAAATGTTTAAGAGTAAATAATGTAGTAAAAAAACATTGCTTAATAGCTAAACCATGTTTTAGCAGAGTTTCATTAGCGTGTTAATTTAAGGTTAAAAAAATTGAAAAACTGCATAAAGCGTAATAAGCTTCATGCAGTGACATATCTTTTACGATTTTTATGCGATTTTATTTCCGCATTCGGGACAAAATTTGCTGTTTGCTGGTATGGATTTGCCACATTTAGAACACGTTATAGCTCCTTCGGAGGGAGGCGTAAGATTTGTGCCACATACAGCGCAGAATTTGCTTGTTGCAGGTATTTTTTCACTGCATTTAGGGCAAATAACAAGTGTTGTTGCTACAGGCGTTGCTTGTGGTTGTGCTTGTTGGTTCATGATTTGTGGAATCATTACCATTCCTGCGCCTAATGCACCAGAACCGCCGCCTTTACCAAGAGATTCTGCGGCACTTTTCATTGTTTCCATGCGTAAGACTTCACTTGATGTGTTTTGTCCAGTTTTGAGCCAGAATAAGCGTTCGCGATATTCTGGTGTTGTGTCTATGCCTTCGAACTTTAGGTCAGTTAGTTCTATGCCTACGCGTTTGAAGTATTCAATAAGTGTGTTTTTGACAATGATGCTTGTTTCGTTTAGTCGTGTGAAGACTGTTATTAGGTCATAATGGCTAAGTTCGTTAATGATTTTTTCGTTCAAGTATCCGCGTAAGAAGCTGTTAACTTGTTCAGTTGTGTAAGCATTCTGTCCGCCTATAACTTCATTAACAAATAGTGTTGCATTTTCAATTTTGAACCAGAATTGTCCATAAGTCTGTAGAGGTGCTAACTCAGTAGTTTGTGCTTTTGTTCCCCATTTGCCAGCGAATACTTTAGTGCTGATAAAAATAACTGTCGCTTTGAAGGGTTTATTTGAGCCAAATCCAGCGAGACGTGTTAATAATCCTGATAGCAGAGGTAAATTTGAGGTGGTTAAAGTGTGTCTTCCTGGACCGAAAACATCGTATGATTTCCCATCGCGGAAAAACATGGCCATCTGGAATTCTTGAACAATTAATTGTGAACCCCAAGTGATTTCGCCATTAGGGCATCGCCAAACTATTGCGTCTGAATTATTGTTTGTCCACTCTATTACTTGTGGCATTATTGTGTCACTCCCATTATTACTTCTTCACGTCTATCAAATGTATTTTCAAGTTCTTCAAGGTTATCGGTTACATTTTGAACGTTATCTTGAAGGTTACTATAGTCTCCTGCAGAAAGTTGAGCTTTAAAATCATCAACAGCAACTGTTAAAGCGTTTACATAGTCTAACAGTTTATTATCAAAGGTTATCATATTATCGAGGTTTTCTTCTTTAATTTTTATAACATCAAAAAAGCCTCTGTAACCATATGATGCATGATTTATTTTTTCGGTTACACGATCAACTTTTGCTGTTAATCTATCCATATCGGATAAAATGTCTAAACAACGTTTATCAGTAATTTTTTGGAAAATACTACGTACATCATTTTTCACACGAGTTAATTTTGAAACTAGGTGATTGCGTACCAATTTATCGGATTCTCGCCGTAATTCTTTTTCTTTATACCCCTTAAACCCGGGCAACGCCGCTGCGATACGTTCAGAGAAACTCATTTGACTTTTTGCCTGTGTATATATATTAACATTATTTTCGCTCATTTTCAGAATTCCAACCCTTTCCGTTTTCGATATAGAAAAAAGATGCTTAAAAAGGTTATTAGAATAATTCAGAACCTAGTTAAAGGTATATCGCCCTTTAATACGTTACCAGTTGAGCCGTCAATAATTAGCTGATATAGTTTCTCCTTATACTGATATTTAACGAACCACACAGGTGCATGCAGATATAGCATTTGCTTAAGCTCCAACACTGTGGAGAGGTCTATAACACGATCAACACTTTGTTGAAGAATAAAGCGATGGTGATTTTCAATCTGTTGTTTAGCTAACTCCAAAATTTCATCCTTATCTATTTCACTGTTTAACACTTTAGCAGTTGCTTCAATTTTTTGAAAAGCATATGGAATTTTTCCAGCTATAGGTACATCATATTCGCGTGTAGGAAAAACTGTTGCTTTTCTTGCTAAAACAAGCCAATTGTATTCTTTTGTAATTTCGCCTTCTTTTACAACAGGTGGAGAAATACGCTCAAAAATGCCCTTATACTTAGTTGTAGCAGCACTAAATACAACCCAGAACGGTAAATAAACAAGATTTGCCTCGACAATTTTTGATTTTTTAGCTAAATCATTTGGTTTCATAAATCCGCTACTCATCCAGGCTCTAACACAGTTTTCCATTCGAGCGGTATCATAGTTATTTAAAATTAGAGAATGTTCAAAATTAAAGGCTTTACCTGTCTGGATAACCGTTGTAAAACCGCAATATTTGCAAGTAGCCACTATTTCTCCAGATTTGAATTCAACTGGAGCACCGCAATGGGAACAGCCAATTTCTTTAGCTACTATAGCCATATTGTCAGTCCTTCAAGAGTTTCTCACGGTTTAGAATTTCTCTTGCAACTATAACACCGGAAGCGGATGCTTGAATTAGACCACGAGTTACGCCTGCGCCATCGCCAATAGTGAACATATTTTGAATTTTTGATTCTAACGAGTTATTTAATTGCAAATGGTTACTGTAGAATTTGACTTCGACACCATAAAGCAGTGTGTCTCGTGAGTGAACGCCAGGAGCGATTACATCTATGGCCTGTAGAATTTCGCGAATGTCTGCTAAATAGCGGTAGGGTAAGACAAAGCTTAGGTCGCCTGGTGTTGCATTTTTGAGTGTTGGCTGAACCACACTGCGGGCTAGGCGTTCAGGAGTGCTGCGTCTGCCAGCGGTTAAATCGCCTAGGCGTTGTACCATAACTCCGCCGCTAAGCAGGTTGGATAAGCGGGCAATGTATTTACCATAAGCAATTGGTTCTTTGAAGGGTTCAGTAAATTGCGTGCTGACTAGTATTGCAAAATTGGTATTGTTCGTTTTACTCTCCGCTTGGCTACCACCGTTTACTGTTAGAACACCATCATATGACTCTGTCGTTACTTCGCCATAAGGTGAAACGCAAAAAGTGCGGATTTGGTCGTCAAATTGTTTTGAGTAGTAAATCAGTTTTGGCTCATAGAGAATTTTCGTTAGCTTTTCCATAGCTGAAGCTAAGACTTCAACACGTACACCTATATCGACAGGGTTGCTTACAGTTTTTAAGCCGTGGATTTGAGCTTCAGTTTGCAGCCATTCTGCTCCTCCTCGTCCTGGGGCGATAATTACGTATTTTGAGTAGTATTTTTCGCCTGTTGATGTTTCTACTCCTTGAATTGTGCTGTTTTGTATAATTAGACCTTTAACGTCGGTTTTTGGTTTGAAAGTGATTTTGTTTTCTAATGCTTTAAACATTCTTTTTAGAACTTCAAGGCATTTATCGGTGCCCATGTGTCGGACTTCTTGTTTTATAAGTTTTAAACCTGCGAGTGCAGCTTCTTTTTCTATCTTGTTTATTTCCTCATTTTCTATGCCATAAACAGTTTCGCTTGCGCCAAATTTAAGATATATTTCATCACAATATTTCACAAGCTCTGTTAACTCTTTGTTTGAGACATACCTATTTAGCCAGCCTCCAACTTCTGTTGACAGAGTAAGTTTACCATCACTATAAGCGCCTGCTCCGCCCCATCCTGAGAGAATTGCACATGGTTCACAGTGCACACATTCAAGACCTCTTTTTGAGGGACATTTGCGTTTATCAATTTCTTGTCCTCTATCTAAGACAAGAACACTGAGGTTTGTTTTTTCTGTCAGTTCTAAAGCTGAGAATATGCCTGCAGGCCCTGCACCAACAATTATTACATCATATTTCAAAGGGTACCGCTCCGTGGAAATCCAAAAGTAAATACAAGCAGTCGCATATATTTGTTAGCAAAAAACAATCAATAAACCACGATTAACCCCAACATAAGAAAACGTTTTTAGACAACTCTGAATGGGGAAAAGGTAGTGTACCAAAAAACGTAATAGTATTATGTGAAACAATTATGAATTGTCCAAAATGTGGAATCATGTATCTGACGATACAAATTTCTGTATCAAATGTGGCGGTAATATTGCAAAGTCAACTCCATTTCTCATAGTAACAACTCCAACAATTGCCGGTTATAAAATCAAAAAAGTTTTAGGTATTGTAACAGGTTTGACTCCACGCACCAGAGGTTTTCTAGGTCAATTTACGGGCGGTATAGAATCTATGGTTGGGGGGAATGTCAATAACTTTCGAAAATTTCACCCCATAAGGGTTAATTGATTTATTAAAATTTCACCTTATGGGGCTCTGACCCAAACCCCGCCCTCCGAATAATTTTTAGGATTTGGGGCAGAATAACCACACCAATGAATAATTGAGAGTGTTCACGTATAGATATATGAGTGGTTTTTTGTGATTTTATTTGGTTTTAACGGTTCTTTTTAATGGTTAAGTCACGTATTTCTTCATCATTTTTCACA
>Ga0268262_10005619_pt1 | contig 12362 bp, 10 predicted proteins | sample TergutNc150P3_FD_190354 | JGI IMG/M metagenome (GOLD analysis project Ga0268262, IMG submission 190354) | Nasutitermes corniger P3 segment gut microbial community from laboratory colony in Florida, USA - Nc150 P3 (SPAdes) (version 2) | ecosystem: Host-associated > Arthropoda: Insects >... | reverse complement strand
TGCCCTTCATCTTTGTAAGCTACCGCACGCCGTATATAATCTATGCTATACATATTATACTTATCGGTTTTTCCTTCAATTACTTAACTTGATCGACTATACTATCCTTTTCGAATGTACAGCGGCAGGGATACAATTTCCTTATCATCAATATAAAGAACAAAATTTACTACGCCGTTGCTTTGAAAGTGAAGGTTGGAAATGGTGAATACCAAGTGGGACACGGCGGTGGCGTTTCCCGCTCCTTTTACGTCTACCGTTCCGGTAACGGGTTCAATATTGATTTCGCCGTTCAAATCCCGCGCTTCTATGCGGAAATTGTGGCTGGAAAATTCCCAAAGATCAAAACGGATGCGAATTACCACCGAAAGCTGGGGATGGATACAGGGAAAAGTCCGGGAAATGATTGTATCAAAGGTACCTACTATGGTCAGTTTACCCCCGCTTTCTTGGGCAAAATCGCAGAAAGTAAAAAGCTCTGTTTTCACGATGGTTTGTCTTCCTCGTCAAAAGGAATTGCTTCAACAGGCTCGACCACCTCTTCAATAGCCGGAATTTCACCGACAAAACGTATTGACTGTTCATGGTCGTAGAGCATTACCATGTTACGCCCGGCTTTTTTTGCGGCATAGAGGGCCGTATCGGCGGCGATGATCAGTTTTTGGATATAGTCAGCTTCTTTCAGATTCACCATGCTGCGTTCAACAACCCCGAAACTGGCATAAATTGGCACGGGACCTTCTTCCAAAATCACCGGTGTTTCAGCGATATTTTTCCGGAGCCGTTCCAGTACCCGCGGGCCCGCCTCTTTATCAGCATTGTAAAAGAAAAGAATGAATTCCTCGCCTCCGTATCTCCCCACAAAGTCATCTTTGCGCAATCCTGCCTCAATGGTCTTGGCCACATGGCGCAGAGCTTTATCCCCTGCCGGGTGCCCGTAGGTATCGTTAAAAACCTTAAAATGATCTATGTCCATCATGGCCAGGCAGCAAGGAACATTCCGTTCAATGGCGTTGGCAAATTCAACTTCCGCCATTTCAATAAAAGATCGACGGTTAAGAATACCCGTCAGAGAATCGTGGTCCGCAAGAAATTTGAAACGGGCTTCACTTTTCTTAAGGATTTCCATGTGTTCCACTTCTCTGCGTAATTTGCCCAAATTATACAGATTGGCCTGGATGGCCTTAAGACAGTCGGGAATGATCCCCCGGATAGTAATGACGGGAGAAAAATCACCGGAGGAAAAGGCAAGTACTACTTCGCGGATTGTTTTTAACTCATTATGAATTTGAGAAACCAGAGGATCTTCTGCGAGTTCACCCTGCAATTCGGGAACCGTGTTATCCTGTAGCAGTTTCAGGATATGTTCCAGATATTTTTCGGCCATGACCATATGGATCATATCCTATTACGGCGTTTTTGGGAATGGGTCGAATTGCCTCATTAAAAACGCTTTAAGATAATGATATTTGTTGTTATGCTAAGTCCATGCAAATCATAGACACCGTACAGTTTGATGAATACTGGAAACTGCGGAACCGGACAGGTTCTGTCGAAACAAGTTCCGATCCCGCCGATGTGGTAGTCAGCGAAATTATTAAGGCTGTCCGCAATGAAGGTGACGCGGCGCTCCGCCGTTACGCGGAACGATTTGACAGGAGTTCTCCGGCTCAGCTTGAAGTTCCCCCCGGTTTGGCGGAATCCGCCTGGGAAAACTTCCGCAAAAAAGATGAGGGCGCCGCCGGGGCGCTGGAGCTGGCGGCCCACCATATTCTTACCTTTGCCGAATTACAGCGAAAGCAGATGTCCGGCTTTGAAACCGAAATGGAAGAGGGCCTTTTTACAGGTCAACGGGTGATCCCTGTGGAACGGGCGGCAGTCTATGTGCCCGCCGGCCGTTTCCCGCTTTTTTCTTCCGTGTTAATGGGCATGATCCCCGCCCTGGCCGCCGGAGTGGAGGAGATTATCCTTGCTTCTCCGCCAATGGAAGACTGCCTCCCCGACAGGAATATCCTGGCCGCCGCCGCCCTTGCTTTGCGGGTTGGCCGGGAGGCGGCAGTTGTAAAGACTCCGAAGCTGCGGATATTTGCCGTCGGCGGCGCCCAGGCAATCGCTGCCCTTGCCATAGGTACCGAATCGGTTCCCAGAACAAGCGTTATTGTTGGGCCGGGAAACAAGTATGTGGCCGCCGCGAAACGGCTGCTTTTTGGCGAAGTAGGGATCGACTTTATTGCCGGTCCGACCGATGTGCTGGTCATTGTTGACAACGGGAATCCTGATCCGGTGGAACTGGTTGCCGCGGATATGCTTGCCCAGGCCGAACATGATCCGGATGCCAGAGCCCGCGCCATAGTTCCCGATAGGATAATGGCGGAGAGAATCAGAGAAGCCCTGGAAAGACGCCTTGCCGCTTTGCCGGAGGAATCGCGGAGCACAGCAACTGCCTCTCTGGATGCGGGGGGGCTCATCATTGTTTACAAGACAAGGGAAGAGGCGGTTCACATTGCCAACACCATAGCCCCGGAACATCTGGAACTACATTCGGAAAACCCGGATGCCTGGATTAACGCCGGAAAATCCGGCGTATATCTTAAGAATTACGGCTCCCTCTTTATCGGTTCCCTTGCCGCGGAAGTACTGGGTGATTACAGTGCCGGGATCAACCATACCTTGCCCACGTCGGGAAGCGCCCGTTTTACCGGGGGGCTTTCGGTCCGGCACTTCCTTAAAACCCCTACTACCCTGCGCTGTGTTCCCGGCGCCGGTTTTGAAAGCGCAAGGAAAGCGGCGGAAATCCTGGGCCGGGCCGAAGGGCTTACAGCCCACTCGTACGCCGCCCTGGAGCGGCGTGTATGACAATTGGAACGGTAGCGGATCACCGGAGCAGGGAAGGGGGCGCGATAATCTACCCTGTTTATTCCCGCCGTTCCGGGGGGCTTTCCGTCGGGGTAAACCTTTTCCCCGATCGTAAACTTTGTTCCTTTGACTGCCCCTACTGCGAAGTATTTCCTTTTGAAACGGATATTGCCTTTAACCCGGAAACGATGAAAGCGGCTTTGAATTCCGCAATCCTAGAAGCAAAGAAAAACGGCATCACCGTACAGGACATCTGTTTCTCCGGTAACGGAGAACCGTCCATGTCGCCGTTTTTTACGGAAGCTGTTACCGAAGCCGCGGCCATACGAACAAATCTTGTTCCCGAAGCCAAACTGGTGCTGATCACCAACGGATCTGGACTGCTGAACCCGGCTTTGTTTGAATTCCTTAAATCCGCGTCACTGAGCCCGGCCAATCTTCACATCTGGTTGAAATTGGATGCCGCAACGGAAGCGTGGTACCAATACATAAATCGTTCCGGTATTCCCCATAAGGAACTGCTTTCCCGCATCCGGGATTTTGCCGCTTCGTTTGCTCCGTTTACCGTACAGACGATGCTCTGTACGGTAAACGGTGTGTTACCGCCGCCGGAAGAAGATTCCGCCTGGGTACAACTGGTGACTGAACTGGCTGTTCTTTCCGCCCCAAAAACAAGCCGCTCCGGTGTGGAAGCAAACGGAGCGGCGGAAAGGCAGGTGAATTTGCGGGCGGTGCAGATCTACGGTAAGGCCCGGCCCGCTTTTGAGGACCCTCTTACCAAAGCGGCAACGGCGGCAGTCCTGGAGGAACGGGCCACGCTGCTTCGGCAGGTATTGGAGAAAACAGGAACAACTGTACCGGTAAAAGTGTATGAGTAATCCACGTTTCCTTTATCGTCCCCGTTTCCAACTGTCAAACATAGTCTTGGCTTGTTTCAGGTATTCCCTTGAAATAGTAATGGTTGAATCAGTGACCGTTTTGTTTGCCGGAAAAATCGGCTCGGGGTTGCAGCCTCCGGCTTGTCGTTCAACCTGGGTCATACGGTAACGTCTTCCGCAGTTCTGGCAAACCAGTACCGTACCTTCCTGCACAAAGTAGCCCTTGCCTGAATTGTAACACACCCGGCAGGCGTTAAAGGCGGTACGTATCGTGCCGTCCGGCGCCCTCACCGCCAGTATTTCCATCCGCATTCCGTCAATGTCCACCGGATAGAAAAGGGCGTTTTCCGTGATGTCCGCAGTCTGAATAACCAGGTCCTGGTTGGCAATTACCGGCTTTCTTTGGTTTTGAGCAAAAGCGGGTACGACCCCCATTACAAGCACCACGACAATCCAAAGCGGAATAGTGTGTTTTCTTAAACACGAGTTCATTTTACCAGCCATGGCTATGTCAGGATCCGGAACAGCAGCTCCCGCCGCTGTTTGCGGCAGCTTCCTCAAAATATGCATCGGGATACACAAGTGTTTCATGATTCGCTACATCCTCCTTTATCGCTTCAATATTGACATTATTAATGTCATTTATCACCTTTACATAACCGTAGAACACATTGTCTCCGGTAGAAAAATCAAAGTCCGCGTCCGGAATTATCTGTATTGTGTTATTTCCCTGCCTGGTATTTACCTGCGTGTAATATGCCGGGAAGACGATACGGCTGTTCCCCGGATCGGAGGAATCGAGGTTGATGATCCACAGGGCCGGAACGTTCCGCTGCATCACCACGATGGCAGGCTCAAAGCCGTCTTCGCCCAGGCGGATCGTAACGGTCTGGAAGTTATCTTTTACTTGGGCAAGAGCGACTGCATCCGTGGGTATTTGAACACCCGCCGGCACAGGCGTGGTGTTAGGAGCCGGTACATTGGCGATACTCTCTCCTTCGGCGACGACTGTGATGGTGCTGCGGATCATGCCCATCCAGCATGAATAGGAGAATTTGCCTGTTTTTGCGGGAATAAATTCGATCACGTTATTGCCAGGGGTAAAGCTGTGTTCGATGCCGTATTCACGGATTATTATGCGGTTGTTGCAGCCGTTGATACTGCCAAGCGGAGCGTCGATGGTCCAGCGCACGGGAATACCCTGTTGTACCGTGATCGCCGGGTAACGGTTTGGAAGCAAAGTGGAATTGACAATCTGTATGCCGTCCTGAATTACCGGTACAAAAGTCCCGTCCGCTGTTTTTGAAGCGGAACCAGAGAAAGCCGCCATCTGTCCAAAGGGGCTGTTAAAACCTGCCAGATTCCAGCCGTTGGCGAACATGGTCAATCCCATTGCCGCCACAAGGACAGCCCCGGCCTGCATTACCCGGTGGGAAAAAGCGCGGCCCTTTACACCGCTCAATGCGCCGCTTGCGGCACCAAGGGCGAACATGAGGGGAATTGTCCCCACGCAGAACAGGAACATGGAAAGGCCGCCACGGATTGGGCTTCCCGTAGACAGGGCGTAAAGCTGCATAGCCTGTAAGGGGCTGCAGGGCATAAACCCGTTAAGGATGCCGACAACCAGCGGCCCCCGCCGGTTTTCCTGACCGGCAAACATTTTCGGCATACGCGGAATCAAACGCCGGAGGCCGGGGAACAGACCCAGCATATTGATCCCCATGATCGCCATGAAGATTCCGGCAATTAACAGTACAATCCCCTGAAACCGCCCATCCAGGGTAATTACCGACCCCAGAGCGCCGACAACAACACCCACCCCTGTATATGAAATGACCCGCCCGCCGTTGTACAGGATACACGGCAGTAACGGCAGAGAAGGAGTGCCGGATTCTGCCGCCTCGTTCCCCGTCCCGGTTTTAACTAATGTCTGGGAAAGATTGATCCCTCCGCACATTGCAACACAGTGAACCGACGTTATCAGCCCTATAACAAACAACATGCCGTAGCCCATACCTTCCCTGGCAAGAGGGAAGGCCGCCACAAGAGCGCTGGTACCAAAAGCCCGAAGCAGTACATACAGCGCAAGGATAATCACCAACATTCCGGCGATCCGCAGAAAACGGGTTTTTTCGTTTTCTGCCGGAAGGCTTCCGGCCACGGCTGGTTTTAAAACCTGGTAACCCAGACTTTCAATTACCTCCACAATCCCGGCAAAGCCAATCTCCGAAGCGTCATATGTTACCTTGGCCTTGCCAGTGATATAGTCCACCTCAACGGTCTGGACTCCGGCGGTACTTTTCAGTGTCCTTTCAATCCTGGCGGAACAGGCTGCGCAAGACATACCGCCAATGGATAAGGTTTCAGTCAACATGACATTTCCTTAAATATCATATTCCCGGCTATTCATAAAAACAGCATAGCCTTATAGAAATACAAACTAAATAACTTGCCTTAAGTTACATTCCTTGAATGCGGCTTCTACTTCTTCTGACGGAGGTACGGAAGTGGCCGCTCCCAGTTTCTGTATTGAAAGCGAACTCGCCACCGAAGCTTTTATCATGGCTTCTTTTATGGAGAAACCATCAATATAGGCTTGTATTAAATAGCCTATAAAGGTATCGCCGGCAGCAGTGGTATCTACGATTTGCTCTACAGGAATCGCTTTCACCTTGATAATATCGTTTTTTGAGGAAGAACAGCAGCCTTCCGGGCCCAGGGTAAGAAAGATCGTTGTATTTTTATAGTTTTCCCCAAGATATTCTAGTATTTTATCCGGCTTGTCTGTTCCCGCCAGCATTGCGCCTTCAATTTCGTTCACAATAAGCCAGTCAACAAGGTCAAGCGGATAATAAACCACTTCTTTGTTAATAGGCGCGGCATTAAAAACAGTTTTTAATCCTTTTTTTGAAGCTTTTTCGATGATGTAATCCACAAGGTTTGTTTCATTTTGAACAAGCAGAATATCATTTTTACCAAAATCAGCAAGCGTTTTATCAATAAAACTTTTTGTAAATTTTTGATTCGTTCCGCCATAAAGAATAATTTTGTTCTGCCCGCTTTTGTTCACTTGAATAATCGTGTGGCCGCCTATATCGTCTTCCGAAAGAAGATAATCGGTATGAACGTTATTCTTTAAAAGGAAATCACGAAGAATATCTCCATCATTGCCGATAATTCCCGCGTGGTATACTTCCGCGCCGGCATTGGCGAGCGCGACAGACTGATTAAGGCCTTTTCCGCCGGGAATAACACTCCGGCTGAGCGCAGGCTTGGTTTCACCGGGAAGCAGAAATTCTTCAATTTGATAAACATAATCTGTGTTTAGTGATCCAAAGTTAAGAACCTTCATTTATTCCCTCTTTATATAACAGATCAGCGCCACGGACTTTTACGGATGATAGTCGCTTTGCGCTCATACCCTACGGAAACAATATCGACAGGTGTTTCGCAGAACCGTTCAATAAACTCAATATACTCCATGGCTTCCAAGGGGAACTCTTCGTAGGTCAGCCTGTCCTTTAGGGATTGCTTCCAGCCGGGAAAACTGCGAAGTACCGGCTTGGCATCGTTAAGGTCCTGAATAGAAGCGGGAAAATCTTCTACCATCTTATCCCCGATACGGTAGGCTACACAGGCCTTGATTTCCGACAGAGTATCGTATACGTCAAGATGGGTCATTACCAGCGAGTCGATGGAATTGGTAAAACAAGCATAACGGAGGGCTACCAGATCCAGGTAACCGCAACGCCTGGGGCGGCCGGTGGTTACACCGTATTCCCGGCCCGTTTCCCGGACAAAGTGGCACAGTTCATCTTCCGAACTTGCGTCAAATTCACTGGGGAAGGGGCCATTCCCCACCCGTGTGGAATAAGCCTTGAAAACCCCCAGTACTTTGTCCAGCGCACGGGGCCCCACGCAGCCTCCTATCGCGGCTCCGGCCGCACAGGACATGCCGCTGGATACATAGGGGTAGGTCCCGTGATCCAGATCAAGCAGTGTTCCCTGGGCTCCCTCAAAGAGGATCTGGGCGTTTTTTCGGTGTTTAATAAATGAAGCCAAGTCTATGCTCATGATCTTGAGCCGTTCCAGATAGGGGTCCAGAAATTCCCGGTCGCTGTCTTCCAGTTCATCCATTTTGTCTTTCCAGAAAAGATCCGCAAACCGTATGCCGTCCCGTTCACTTTTCACGGAATAAGTGATCCCAATACCCCGGCCGGTGGTGCCGATGGGTTTTTTCCGGGCCGCATCACGCTCTTTGTCTATTTCGATATACCGGGGAAGGACGATATGAGCCCGATTGGAAATAAAAACCCGGCCTGTTGTGTCAATCCCCCGGTCATTCAGCATGGACAACTCCGTAAAAAGAGCCTTGGGATCGATGACCATCCCCGCCCCCAGGACTACCTGCTTGTCGGGGTAGAGGACTCCCGAGGGAATCAGGTGCAGGGCATATTCTTCATTATTTATAACAATGGTATGCCCCGCGTTGGCGCCCCCGGAAAAGCGGACAATTATCTGTGCTTCGTTAGCCAGATAATCAACGATCTTGCCTTTGCCTTCATCGCCCCACTGGGCGCCCATAACTACAACCTTCATAGAAGAAGAATAGCATAAAAATAATATGATGTCAGCAGGCGGATTGCCGTCGTTCAGTAGGCAAGAACCGGTTGGCTTGCTAACAGCACAGATTGTACAGATGTTGCATCTCCTGAACCAATCCTGATCACTTTACCTGCAACAAAAACTTCGGTTAAAGTCGGGTCTTTATCGACAGGTCTGCCGGTAACCCATACAATATCCCGAATGTCGATGTTACCTGAATATTTTCGCCCCGCCGCTTCCAACAACTTGATATAGGCTTCCGTATTTATCGCGTCTTTGACTTTTTTAATGGAGAAAAATGCAGATTTGACAGCCAGAGTTTCCTGAACTGTTCCTATCACTACCTCACCGTCTGACAGAGGCATGTATCCTCCTGTTGTCGAACAGGAAGCCGCAAGAATGATTAGCAGTACTGCCGCTAATACAAGTTTTATTTTCTTTGTTGTTTTCATAAATCCCTCCATAATATAAATTGGCAGAACATTATTTATTGTCCTGTCGCAAGTTCCCAATCATAATATGCGGAAAGGTACTCAAAATTAACATTTGCGAAATTGAGCCAGACCAAATCAAGCTTGTCCTGCGCGTCCGCTACGGTAAGATAGGTTGCCTGTCCGTTTGCATAGGCGGCTTGCGCCAAGGCTACCGCACGCCGTGCGGTTTCTACAGTTCGATACGATGATTCAAACCGTTGCCGGGCATCTTTGAGACGAAGCTGTATCTCTATAAGTTCGCTCTCAATAGCAGTCGCTCTTTGTGATAAGGCGATGATTGTTTTTTCCTGCTCAAGCTGCGCGGCTTTAATGCGGGCAAGACGCGCACCGCCAGCCATAATAGGAATGTTGACGGTGATACCAAAAGTTGCGGAATTAAAATCATAATCCGATTTGATGTCATTATTGCCTGTCATGCGACCCAGAGCATAATTGAATGAAACTGAAACTTCGGGGAAAAAAGCGTTTCGGGCGGCTTTTCGATCAATGCCGGTTAAATCACGGGAGAGTAAAAGGGCGCGGTAATCGGCACGGTTGGCAAGAATGTTACCCAGGTCTGGGGTTTCGGGAAGTTCCGGTAACTCGCTACGCTCTTGAGTAAATACAATGGTTTGAGTATGGGGAATTCCGGCAAGATCTCGGAAAGCAAGCAAAACCAGTTCGGCGTTTTTTCTTGCTTCCATTACAGCGTCGGTTTTTGACCGCCAGTTTACCTCCGCTGAGAGTAAATCCATTTCGGTAGCGGCTCCGGCATTGCGTCTGCGTTCAACGCGCTGGTACTGTTCCAGACTAAAACGTTCCGATGACTCCCGTATTTCAACGACAAGCAAGGCAAGCTGCGCCCTGAGATAGAGTTTTTTCGCGGCACACAGGACGGCTAGCCGCGCCGCCTCAAAAGACTGTTCGCGTATAGCCTTACTCAGTTTTGCTTTGTTGTAATTGGTTATTGCTCCCGCGCTGAATAAAACCTGACTAATGCCAATGCCCAGCGTCAATTCATTATCAAAATTGGTGCGGATATCCTTATAAATTAATTCGCCGCCACTGGGCATTGACGCTACCGGCGTTGATTGCGTCCGGTCGGTCAAATTACGGTTATATCCGCCCTGTACTCCGGCGCGGGGCAGAAACGCCGACCTCGCCAGCGCGATGCCGGTTCTTGCCAGTTCTATATCTTTGAACCGTATCAACAGATCGGGATTGTTCCGTTCAACCAGAGCGAGGTATGTTTCCAAATCATATTCTTCGGCTGATATGGCTGCTATGGCGTAACAGGCTAAGAATATGACGAATAACGATATTCTTTTCATTCTTGTACTCCTTTTTTAGTTTTCTTGCTCAAGGCAAATTCGAGGCAGGGAATAAGCCAGAGGGTCATTATCATTGACGAAATAACGCCGCCGGATACGACTATCCCCATCGGTTTTCGCATTTCCGCAAGGGATTCGCCAATGCCCAACGCCATAGGGATTGTTCCCAAAATAATGGCGATATTGCTCATTAAAATGGCTTTTAGTTTTGCGGGGCAGGCGCGTAACAGCGCGTCTTGAATATTCATACCGCTTGCCTTGAGCTGGTTGTAATAGTCCAAAATCAATATTGCGTTATTTACAACTATGCCTACCAGCATGACAATGCCTATCATGGCGATATTGTTCAGTACCGTGCCTGTTAAAAGGCAGCCTGCCGTTATGCCGATGACAGAAAGGGGAATGGTAGAAAGTATAAACAGCGGCTGGCTTAAACTTTCCAGAATCGCCGCAAGGAGCATATACACAAGGAGTATGGCGGTGATGAACACAATACCCATGCTCACAACAGATTCGCTCATGGAATCCGAAAGCCCCGCCTGACTGACGCTGTAACCGGCGGGTATATCAATTTCACCTACCGCCTGCATTGCCGCCGACAACATCGCGCCTTGCGTGTAACCGGGCAGAATGTCTGAGGTAAGGTTAATAGCCTGTAGTTTGTCTACGCGCATGATCATGTTGTAACCGTTTTCAAAACGAACGTCCGCATAACGGGACAAGGGAAAAATTCCTGAATGGGTAACAACGGGAATGTTCCGTATATCTTCAATATCTTTCAAACTGTCTTCGCTCATTTTTACCCGTATGTCGTATTCCGCACCGTCCTCGCGGTAGGTAGTGCTGACAACGCCGTCTATCGCAAAACGGAGGCTCATGGCAACCGCCTGTATCGTTAATCCGTCCTGAAAAATCTGCTTACGGTTTGGTTCAAAAACCAATTCGCGTTTGCCGGATTTGGTGTTTATCGCCGTGTTGGTAATGCCCGGTATTGCCGCAACCTTGTTACGCAGTTCATCTCCGATTCTTTGTAAAACAGCGCTGTCGTTTCCCTTTATAAAAAGGTCTATTGGTGCCCCCGCCATAAGACTCATTTCCGCCGGGGCTTTTACCTTAATATCCGCGCCGGGAATATCCGAAAGTGTTTTAGTCATGGCGGCGGCTAAAGCGTCATTACTCAATGCCCTCTGTCTTTTGGGTACAAGGGATATGTTCACCTGCGCGACACTTACGTCCCTGTTCATACCTCCGGCGTTTCCGAGGATTGTCAGTATACTCCGTACTTCTTTGTAGGTAGCAATGCGGCTTTCAATTTCCGCAAGAACCGCGGCAGTCATTTCAAGGCTGCTTCCCTGTGGCAGTTCCACATTCACACTTACTTTACCGCCGTCACTTTTTGGGATAAGTTCCATTTCTATCTTTGAAAAACCTATGACGCTTAAAACAAACGCAACAAAAACAGCGGCGATTAACATTACGGCATTTCGTTTTCGCATAAGAAAGAATGAAATTGATTTTTTATACCATTCTTCAAGTTTTTTGAAAAACGCTTCCAGATTGAGGCTTAGCTTTCCTTCCTGTTTTTGTTTTTCGGGTATCAGACGCGCCGCCAACAGCGGAGTAACGGTAAAAGAAACAATGATGGAAAAGATTGTGGAAATGACAACGGTATATGCAAAAGAACCGAGTATTTGCCCCATTGCCCCCGCCATGCCGCCTAACGGCACGAACACCGCCACGTTGGTTGCGGTTGAGGCAACAACTGCCATTATTACTTCTTTGGTTCCGGTGGAGGCGGCTTCCAAGCGGGAAAGTCCCTGTTCCTTATGGCGGAAAATGTTTTCCAGAACGACTACGGAATTCGCAACGAGGGTTCCTACGGCGCATGAAAGCCCCATGAGCGAAAGCACGTTGATACTCATTTTCATAAATTGCATTACGAAAAAGGTTGAGATTATTGAGAATGGCATAGCAATAGAAATGATAATTGTAGAACGCCAGTCATGCAAAAAGAACATAAGCACAAGTCCGGTAAGAATTATGCCCATAACGAGGTTGCCTAATGTGTCGTTTACCGAATCGCGGATAAATCCTGCGTCCTCCCGAATTACATTAAGGCGGATTCTGTTTCCCGAGTTCCGTTCAATGCGCGGTATGCGTTTCATAATGCCGTCAATAACGCTGACCGTGTTGGCGCTTGGATTCTTCATTATCCGTAT
>Ga0268262_10005618_pt1 | contig 12364 bp, 9 predicted proteins | sample TergutNc150P3_FD_190354 | JGI IMG/M metagenome (GOLD analysis project Ga0268262, IMG submission 190354) | Nasutitermes corniger P3 segment gut microbial community from laboratory colony in Florida, USA - Nc150 P3 (SPAdes) (version 2) | ecosystem: Host-associated > Arthropoda: Insects > Digestive... | reverse complement strand
GGCGGACCTGTTCAGCGGCATCAGGGCGCCGGTCATTCTCGTGTCCGGGCCTATGCCTGAAGGCGTGGAGGACAAATGCGAAGCCGTCGTGTCCGGGGTAGGGAGGAAAGCGTCCAGGATGAGGACCCCTCCCGAGAGGGAGAAGCTGGACGAGATCGCGGACAAAGTGGGAAAGGTCCTGAGGGACAAGAAGATGCTTCTGGACGAGGACCCCCTCTTCATACATCCGACGGAGATAAAGCACCTTTTGGAAGAGTACGAGCCGGTCGACATGTGCCTCAGGCCGGCGCCGGTCGTACTGCACCTGGACGGCCTGAGGGTCAAGATCGGATACGACGAGCATCACGAGGACATCGAGAACATGGAGATATACGGCCGGAAGGTCGGCGACATATGCAGGCTCTCGCCTTCGAAGATAAACGACAGCAGCATACTCATCAGGATCAAGACCATGTCGGAGGTCCGCCAGGAAGACTCCGAAAGAGAAGGCGGGAATGATCCGTAAAGGCACGTACATCCTGATATTCGATATGCCGGACCTGCGGATCAACGTTGGAGCTCTCGGCCCCGTGGACATCAGAGAGGGGACCTATTGTTACGTCGGAAGCGCTATGAACGGACTCGACCAAAGGATAGGAAGGCATCTCTCCGAAAAGAAAAATATACGCTGGCACATAGACAATCTTACGACAAGGTGCGAAAGGATCGAAGCATACGAGGCCATACCGCCGGGGACATCGGAATGCGAGCTCGGAAGGATGGTGCTGGAGAGCGGAGGCTCGGCCGTTGTGAAAGGATTCGGCTGCTCCGACTGCAAATGCCAGACGCATCTGTTCTTTTTGGACCGGAGCGCCAAAGAAAAGCTTTGCTCGAGCCGCTGTTTCACGCCGTACGGCCGATATTGCGCCCAAGGCTGATGCCAGACAGGCGCAGCCATCTGCACAACACTTATAATATATCAATCGCTACCCGCTTTTAATCAATAAGCGCGCTTTTAAGGCACGGAGGCAAGTCATGAATTCACCCAACGAGGACAAATCGGAAGCGATCTCGAATGCGATAGAAACGATCAGGGCGGCGATCGGAAGCGAGAAGGTCAGAGTATGCAGCGGCGGATGCGGCGGCGCAGAGGTATGCGTCACGCCGGACAACGCGAACGACATCTCCAAGGTGGTCGCCATCGCGAAGAGGAACCAGATCAGGGTCGTTTCCAGCAACAACCCCTCGTGGGCAACCGACGGGACAAGGTCCGCCGGGGACGGAATTCTCGTGGATCTCTCCAAGTTCGGCGGGATAATCAAGATCGATCCAGTCGCAATGTCGGTAAGGGTCGGAGCGGGATGCTCATTCAAGGCCCTGGCCGAAGCGTGCTCGAAAGAAGGGTTCACGCTCGGATCGTATCCGTTCGACAGGTCCTCTACGGTAGGGTCATGGGTGGTGGCCGGCGGTATAGGCTACGGCTCATACAAATACGGCAACTCCAAGGACAACGTCCTCAACATCCAGGCGGTGGTGGAGGACGCGACCGTCATAGAGACGGGATACGACAGCATCGGCTATTACATGTCGGGATACAACCTCACGCAGCTCTTCGCCGGATCCGAAGGGACGCTGGGGATCGTGACGGAAGCGACGCTCAAACTGATCCCCAAAGGCATCAACAGGATATCCGCATACAAGTTCTCGTCGCTGGACGGAATGCAGGAAGCGATAACGAAGATCGTCCAGCACCCCAGCATAAAGCCCCGCAACATCGCATGGTGCGGAAAGAACAAGACCATCACGTTCGTGCTCGACGGCGCAAAGGACTCGGTGGACCTGGAAGAGAGCTCGATAAACGCGATAATGGAAAAGCTGCAGGCGGCCAAAGCGGACAAAGAGACAGCATGCAAGGCCTGCGCGTCCATATGCAAACAATCGAAAGCGGCAAAGGCCATAGTCCCGGTCAAGAACTGGAAAGGCCTCGCCGAGGCATGCGGCGACATGGCGTTCGGTACGATAGCGGACAGCAGCACCGCATACGTGATAGCGGCCAACGAGAGCGAGGACTCCCTTGCGGAGAAGGCCGCGAAGTTCGGAGGAAGGACCCTCAGGTGCAACTCGTTCAAATGGAACCCCTCGCTGCTCGCCGAGGCGGACGACAAGAGCCTCGGGAGAAAGGCCACCCCCGAGATAATATCCGCGCTGGAAGAGGCGGTGGGGAAGAGCAACGTCACCGTCAACGGCGTAGATCTTCTGCTGTACAGCAAGGACATGGCGCCCCTGCCCAAAGAGGCCGGCATAGCGTTCAAGAACATACCGGACGTGGTCGTGAGGCCGTCCACCGTGGCTCAGATATCGAACGTGGTGAAGATAGCCCACAAGAACGGCGTGCCGGTGATCCCGAGGGGCAACTCCTCGTGGGGGCTGGGCGGATGCATGCCCACCAACTCCGGCATAGTCGTCGACCTCTCGTCGAAGATGAACAAGATCTACGAGATAAACACCGACGAACTCTACGTGAAAGCGGGAGCGGGATGTACATGGAAAGAAGTGCTGGAAGCCTGCATGAAGAAAGGCTACATCATCGGGTCGTACCCGTCGAGCTTCCCCTCGGCGACGCTCGGCGCATGGATATCCACAAATGGAATGGGAATAGGCTCGTACAAATACGGATCGGCAAAAGAGAACATACTCAACATGGAGGTCGTCATGTCCGACGGAACGATACTCGAGACGGGGAACGACCACATGGGCTCGTACAAGAGCGGATACAACCTGAACCAGGCGTTCTCCGGCTCGGAAGGTACGTTGTGCGTGTTCGGAACGATCACTTTCAGGATATATCCGATGGGCATCATAAAACCGACCGCATACTGCTACGAGAACCTGAAGGATATGAACGAGACGATACAGAGGATCGTCCGCCACCCAAGCATAAAGCCTCTGCACATCGCCTTCTCCGACGAGCTCCACTTCGCCAACCAGAGGAAGGCCGGCGTTCACGCTCCGGACGCGAAGAACCTTCTGCTGCTCACGCTGCAGGGAGCTAAGGAATTCGTCGAACGCGACATGGCCGAATTGGATGTCATCGCATCGGAGCTCGGAGGGACGAGGATCGACGACGCCATCGCCGAACACGAGTGGGAAGAGAGATGCTACGAGTTCAGGGCAAGGAAGGTCGGCGTCGGCGAGATACCGGCGGAGGTCGTAGTGCCAGTCTCCTGCTGGGGCGAGTTCACGGAAGAGTGCTACTCCGGCTTCGGGAAGATGAAGATGGAGGCCGGCGGGATAATCGGAGTGATAGTGGACCGCAACACGACCATGTTCATGCCCTATTACTTCAAGGACGACGAGTCCCTGCTTGGCATGACGGCATTCGCGTTCAACTTCTACCTGGGAGGAAGGGCCGTCGAGTACGGCGGCAGGACCACCGGTTTCGGCGTGTTCTTCGCATGGAACCTGGACAATGTCCACGACGCTTCCACGGTGCAGTACATGAGATCGTTGAAGACAAAGCTCGATCCGCGCGACGTGATCAATCCGGGACACCTCGTATGCGGCACCACAAGGTTCGGCATCAACATGGGCAAACAGCTGATGGGCGTCGGAAGCGCCATGATGCAGGCCGTGAAGAAGCTCATGCCTGCGAACACGACCTTTGCGGACAACAAGAAGAGGTTCAGATACAACGAGCTCGAGCACCGCAAGGATCTGGACAGGAACCACACATTGGGCGACGGCACCCAGTAAACGCTTTCAAAAATCCCTTTTTTATTCTATCATCTTGATCAGCGAGGCAACGCTGTCGATGACCCGGATGCGCGGATCGGCGAGATTCCAATCCACAAGACGGTATCCGCCGGTAAGCACTCCGTAGAATCCGGCGCCGGAGTCCCTCGCCGTGAGCCAGTCCACTTTATGGTCGCCGAGGAACAGTATCTCATCCGGTCTGACCCCGAGAAGACCTCCGAAGTTTGCCATAGCTTTCGGGGAAGGTTTCGCTTCTTCGTCGGGGAAGTCGTCCCTCGCCACGATGACGTCGAAAAGATCCCGGACATTGCTTTTTTTGAGTATGAATTCGGCGTATGCGTGTCCGCCTCTCGTTAAGATACCGGTCTTGTATCCTTTCTTCCTAAGCGCCCTCACGGCCTCCGGCGCACCGTCGAAAGGTTTGGATTGGTCCGCGTACTCCATCTCCACCGTCGTCGAACGGCCGGAGATGCGTTTCCGCAGAGAACGGGCGTCATCGACCCTCCCGTTCCTCATGAGCCAGTCGATGCCGCTTTCCAGCTCGCCAGCCGTACCCTCCGTTCGGACTACGGCGTACTCGGGTATGCCGGCCGCGATCAGTTCGTCGAAAACGACATTGGCCAGCTTGATGTAGTCGATCTTCGTGTTCATGAACGTCCCGTCCATGTCGAAACCGACCGCTTTGTATCTCGGGTCCAATGCCATGGTTGGGGATTGCGATATTTTTTATTAACTTTGGGATAGAGAAAAGGTGTCAAGTCATGATAGTACCCCCCCTTCTGTTTCAGGCAGCATTCAACTACGCGCTCTACCCGCCGGTCTCGGGCGGTCATCCCGGCTGTATGAGTTTGCTCCGATGAGGTGTCGCCGTTTCATCATATCCTTGGGAACGTCACTGTCCGCAGATCATCCTTAACCAAGGCTGTGTCGTTTCTGGGCCCTTGCCAAAGCTCTCGCCTTACCGGATTTCCCGGTTCATCTTGCCCTGTGGAGGAGGGAAGTTCCTCAGCCGGACCGAAGTCCTACCGTCGGCTGCCCTTCATCTCTTGACAGGGATGGTATGCAGAATCCGTATTTTTCTTTAGTGGTCTGGACCGGCCGTTCCGCTGCAAGGTCTTCCGAAGATAATGTTAATAACAGTTGCTTGCATAGAACGATACGGCAACATAATGACGGATATCGAAAGATTGGTGACCGAGCTTATGAAGAACTGCTACGAGTGCGGATGGCTCGAGGTCAAGATAGACAACAAGGATCCAAGGGTCATCGGCGAAGATATCAGCGCATTGGCGAACGGGGCCGTTCTCAACGACCGTCCGAAGGCATACATGGTATGGGGGGTCGACGACGGCCTCAATACAGTCGGCACGGCGTTCGATCCGCATAAGGAGAAAGTAGGCAACGAGGACCTCGTCAGTTGGCTGCGTCGGAACCTGTCAGGAAACGCATCGTTCGAGTTCGAATCCGGTATAGCGAGAGGCGTGAACGTCGTGGTCCTGACCGTCGGCCGCTCCGAGGCGTTCCCGGTATCGTTCGCCGGGAAAGAGTACGTCCGAGAAGGAAGCTGCACGAAACGCCTCCTCAACATCCCTATGCTGGCCGAGAGACTCTGGACGAAATTGAACTCCAAATATTATGAATCCGGCATCGCCAAAGACGATCTTACGGCGTCGGAGGTCCTCGAACTGCTCGATTTCGTTTCCTTTTTCGAGCTGGCCCGGACCCCTATTCCAAACGAACAGAGAGATATCATGAAAAGGCTGACAGACGAAGGACTGGTCGTCGAACAGAGCAATGCTCTGTATTCGGTGACGCACCTGGGTGCGCTGGCTTTCGCAAGGCGCCTGTCCGCATTCGGGAGAATGGAACGCAAGGCCGTCAGAGTGGTTCGATACGGGGAGGGGGAAGGAGCGGGAAAGGTACTCAAGGACAAGGTCTTCGATAAAGGATACGCCGCGGGATTCGGCGAGATGATGATGTTCGTGGAGGCATTGCTGCCATCGGAATACGAAATGAGCGAAACTCAGCGAAAAACGGCGACGGCGTATCCGATCCCCTCCGTAAAGGAGGCGATCGTCAATTCGCTGGTGCATCAGGATCTCCCCGTTACTTATATCCGCAACATAATAGAGATATCCGATTCCCGGATCGAAGTATCCAATCCGGGAGAATCCCTGATCGACGTCAAAAGGATAATCGATGCGAAACCCGCCACACGTAATGAAATATTCTCATCGCTGATGCGAAGGCTGGGGCTGGCCGAGGGGTCGGGCGTCGGATGGGACCGCATCGTCGAGGGATGCGAGGAACTCCATTCGCCTCCGCCGGACGTCAGAAGCGAATTGGGATACACTCGGGTGACGTTGCGCCAAAAGGTGGAATTTGGAAGCATGACGCGGGAAGAGAAGGTCCGCGCATGTTATCAGCACGCATGTGCCAGATATCTCAACGGAGGAAGCATGAACAATACATCTCTCAGAGAAAGGTTTGGTCTAAAAGAAACTATGGCCTCTCCTGTGTCTCGGATCATCAGGGAGGCGGCGGACGCGGGCATGATAAAGACTCTCGACCCATCGGCCGCTCCGAAGCACCTCAGATATGTACCGTTCTGGGCTTGAACTTGCCAGTAACATGATGCGCACCATACTTAGGCATATGTGATCCCTGCCGCGGGCGGTAAAAAGGTGAAACGGCGAGGCCCCGTTTTCCGCGGTACCGGAAAAGGGCCATCTGGCTCTGTTTCGGTGCTAATCTGTCTCACTGGCCTTCATTTTCGCCAGCACTCCGGCGTTGGAGAATCTCTCAATGATGGGAGAACTCATGTGAGCACATCCTTTCTTTATGATTAATTACATTTTAAACATGTTTAATAAACATTTTTCCAGAAACATATTAAATACGTTCAAAACATGTTTAGTAAATAATATGCGCCCAAACGAGAAGAAAAAGGAGATAATACACAAGACCGTCGAACTGCTGTCCTCGTCGGACGGCGCGGCTGAACTGACGACCAGGAGGATCGCGGAGAACGCCGGGATAAACCCCGCGATGGTCAACTATTACTTCGGGTCGAAGGACAGCTTGTTGAAGGCAACCCTTTCCTTTATGAACGGAGACCGTACCGAACAAAACCATGGCACCGACGGGACCAGAAAGGCGATGTTCGACTACCTCGTCAGGATGTGCGAATCGTCGATCCAATATGCCAGATTTGGATTGAACGGGGATGCGGCGGCGTTCTCCAAAGATATCCTGGAGATCTCGTTAAGGCTCATCGATATGAAAAGGACGTTCGGCAAGAACGCATCGAAGGAGGACGCGGCCGCCATATTCAAGACGGTGTGTTTTCTGATGGCCGCATCCGCGGACCCGGGCGGGTTCGCAGAATTTTCCGGCGTCGACATCCGCATAAAGAGCCAGCTCAGGCTGCTGGTGTCCAATCAGCTGGACATCCTGCTCGGGGATTCCCTCTGACAAACTACTGCGGTCTGGTAGGAAATATTTTACCCTCAGACCGTATTGTCAGATCATGCTCATATCCGCCAAGGGACGCTACGCTCTGCGATGCATGCTGGACATCTCGCTGAACAGCGTGGGGGAGAACGTCAAGCTGAAGGATATAGCCGAAAGGCAGGACATCCCGGTAAAATATCTTGAGCAGATAATCTCCTCCCTCAATAAGGCCGGCTTTGTGAAAAGCGAGAGAGGTCCGAACGGAGGATACCGCCTTTCGAAACCTCCCGAAGAGTACACCGTCGGGTCGATAATCAAACTGATAGAGGGGGATACCGTCCCGGTCTCATGCCTTGCCAACGTCAATGACTGCGAAAGGTCGGACAGGTGCGTCTCCATGATACTGTGGAAGAAGCTCGACGACGCCGTGAACTCCGTCCTGGAAGGGACCACCCTCGCGGACATGATGGATTGGGGTTCGAAGGGCAGGCTTATCGAGATAGAGATCCCGGATTATTGAAACATCTCTGACGAAAGGTACCTCTCGCCGCTGTCCGGAGCGATGAACACGATCCTTTTTCCTTTGTTCTCAGGCATTTTGGCCAGCTTTACCGACGCGGCAAGCGCCGCCCCCGCGGATATCCCGACCAGAAGCCCCTCTTTCTTTGCTGACTCTCTGCCGAAGGCTAGCGCCTCATCCCCGGGGACCCTCATGACCTCGTCCATAACGGACACGTCGAGTATCGTCGGCACGAACCCCGCGCCTATCCCTTGGATCTTGTGCGCTCCCGCTCTGCCTCCCGAAAGGACGTCCGATTCGGCAGGTTCTACGCCGACCACCTTTATGCCAGGGTCCATGGACTTAAGATATCTTGCGGTGCCGGTTATGGTCCCTCCGGTCCCCACTCCCGCAACGAATATGTCGATCCGCCCGCCGGTGTCCGCCCAGATCTCGGGCCCGGTGGTCAGTTCGTGGCATCTAGGGTTCGCAGGGTTGGTGAACTGGCCGAGAACGATGCTGCCGCCGATCATCTTGGAGATCTCTCCCGCTTTGTTTATCGCGCCGGTCATACCTTCCTTTCCCGGCGTCAGGACGAGCTCCGCGCCGTATGCTTTGAGGAGGTTGCGCCTTTCCACCGACATCGTCTCCGGCATCGTAAGGATGAGCCGATATCCTTTGGCGGCGGATATCGCGGCAAGCCCGATGCCCGTGTTCCCGGATGTTGGCTCTATGATGACGGAGCCTTTTTTGATGAGCCCTTTCTTCTCGGCGTCCTCCAGCATCGAGAATGCGATCCTGTCCTTCACGCTGCCGGACGGATTCCGAGATTCTACTTTGGCGATGACCTCCGCATTCAGGCCGTGCTCTTCCTCAATGTTCCTGAGCCTCAGCAGAGGCGTTCTTCCGATCAGGTCGGTCAGATTCTCGCAGATCATCGGATCAGTCTTCTTCGTGAAGGTCTTCGTGGTGGCTGTCGTGTATGTCTTCTACGGGCTTCTCGAGGCCGGGTATCTTCAGCCCCTTCTTCTCGGAATAATCCCAAAGGGCCGCCCGCACCGCTTCCTCCGCAAGGACCGAGCAGTGCACCTTGATCGCCGGAAGGCCGTCCAGGGCCTCCATCACGCTTCTGTTGGTGAGTTTGAGAGCTTCGTCGATATGCTTCCCTTTTATGAGTTCGGTGGCCATGCTGCTCGTGGCGACCGCCGCGCCGCAGCCGAAGGTCTTGAATTTCACGTCCCTTATGAAACCCGCATCGTCGATGTCGAGGTATACTCTCATGATATCGCCGCATTTTGCGTTGCCGACCGTGCCGACGCCGCTCGCGTTCTCGATCTCTCCCACATTCCTCGGGTTTGTGAAGTGGTCCATCACTTTGCTGCTGTATTGCATCTTCATACCTCCTTGTTCTTCATTGCGTCTTCGTACAGCGGGGACATGGCCCTGAGCCTGGCAACGACCTCTTTCAAAGCCTCCACCGTGTAATCGAGTTCTTCCTTTGTCGTAAAATCAGACAGCGTCATTCTGAGGGACCCGTGCGCTATCTCGTGCGGCAGCCCTATGGCGAGGAGCACGTGCGACGGATCGAGCGACCCGGACGCGCAGGCGGATCCCGTCGAGGCGGCGATCCCCTTCATGTCCACAAGCATGAGCATCGATTCTCCCTCTATGTACCTGAAGCTTATGTTCGCGTTGCCGGGAAGCCTCCTTTCCCGGTCCCCGTTCAACCGCGAGTAAGGTATCTCCCTCAGTATCCTGTCTATGAGATAGTTCCTCATCTCGGTCAGCCTGGCGGCGCTCTCTTCCATAGAATCTCTGCAGAGTTCCGCCGCCTTTCCGAATCCCACTATGCCGGGAACGTTCAGTGTCCCCGCTCTTCTCCTTCTCTCGTGGGGTCCGCCGTGTATCATGGGGGTGAGCTTTATGTTGTTCTTGATGTAGAGCATGCCGATGCCTTTGGGACCGTGTATCTTGTGCCCGCTGGCACTCATGAGGTCGATGTTCTCTTTCTCCACATCTATGGGGACATGGCCGAAGGCCTGCACCGCATCCGTGTGGAAGACGATCCCTTTGGAGCGGGCGATCTCCCCGATCTCCTTTATCGGCTGTATCGTTCCGATCTCGTTGTTCGCGTATATTACGGATATCAGAATGGTGTCGGGACGGATGGCCGCTTTGAGCTCGTCCAGTTTCAGTATCCCCCGATCGTCGACGCCGACGGATGTTATCTCGAAGCCCTCTCTCGCAAGGAACTCGCACGTCTCCATGACGGCGTGGTGCTCGATCGCGGACGTTATGATGTGCTTTCCCTTGTCCTTCTTCATATACGCCACGGATCTGATCGCCCAGTTGTCCGATTCGCTGCCGCCGGATGTGAAGTAGATCTCGTTGTCCTTGGCGTTGATCATCTTTGCTATCTTCTTTCTCGATTCCTCGCAGGCCGCGTTGCATTCGGCGCCGAACGAGTGGATGCTGGACGGGTTCGCGTACTTCTCGGTGAGGTACGGCATCATCGCATCAAGGACCTCAGGCTTCAATCTGGTCGTGGCGGCATTGTCAAGATAAATGGTATCGGGCATCGTTTCACCATACGGTATTGTCTGCATCATATTTCATACTATTTTAATATGAATATATATGGAGTAAGCTACAGACTATTTTAATTTTTGTAAGCGAATGCATCTTCTGTCGGTAGGAGCTTTCTGCACAAGGAAACATACGTGTTCCGACGGTCTTCCGCGCTCATTATCGGGGCCTCTTAAGGAGCACCGTCTGCGATCGGCGCAATTTAAAAAAAAATAGTTGGCTTTACTCATTAAATTGGGAAAAAGTAGTGCGGGCTCCCTTTTAAATCTGCGAAAAAGTAGTGGAAACATCCACTTAAACCTGTGAAAAAGTAGGAGACACACAATATGCCAGATACGCAATGGTCATGCAAGAGATCGGAAGGAAGTTTTGAGATGGGCTCTGCATTCCTCGTGCCGGATCGAATGCCATCCTCCGTTCCCACGTTACGAAACCTCCGAGCTGTCCGTCCCCCTGAGTTTCTTTGCGTCTCGCCAGATTAACGGCCTAGTCAAAGATGGAAGCCGATAAACGAGTGCTGTTTTTTCTCTTCGACTTCTTCCTTCTGTATGGCAAGGATGGCCGCTTATTGAAACATTTGTTCAAAGGCATAACAAAGCTTATTTATGGAGTGGCTATTCAACGCACAACACGCAGAGGTAGTCAAGCATGGCCAACGACGCTAGGTTGAGGGCCTAGTCCTTAGTGGTCCAAGGGTTCAAATCCCTTCCTCTGCACTACACCCTCATCTCTCTGTTATAATGGACGGCTCATGAGCCAGCCAGTTTTCTCTCGAGGCCGAACTCCTTCATCAGCACCCTTAGGATTATGAAGCTCCAGACCGCAACGAAAAGGGATCCCGCGATCTCGGCGAACGCCGACCCCCACCAGATGTACGTCAGGCCGGACGTGGTAAGCATGGCTATGTAGCACACCGGGATAAGAAGGAAATTCCTGAAGAGCGTAGACATCAACGCTCTCATTCCCATGCCCAAGGCCTGGAATAAAGATTCGGCGGCGGCGCCCGCCGCAACGAACGGCAGGAATATCGCCCCTATCCGCAGGAATTCCGTCATTCCCGGCCTGAGGTATTCCGTTCCCGCATCGTATGTGAATATCAGCAGAAGATAAGGTGCGAACACGATCGTTATCACCACGACGACGATCGTGAAGATCGTCGATATCCTTACCGCATATGTGAACGCAACCTTTACCTTATCGTATCGTCTCGCACCGTACGCCGCGGCGCATACCGGCACCAGGCCGGACGCTATGCCCATCAGCGGTATCATGAGCACGCTCAGCAGCCTCCAGTCCGTTGAATAGATGGCGACCCCGTCGTCCCCTCCCGCCTGAAGAATTATGAGGTTCATGAAGACCACCACTACCGACACCACCATCATCTGCAGCGCGGCGGGGATGCCCACTTGGAATATGTCCCTGATGATGCGCATGTCGAATCTGAATCCTCTGAACCGGAATTTCAGGAACAGGTCCTTCTTGACGAAGTACCAGTACAACATCACGAGAAGCGCCACGGCCTCAGCTATCACCGTGGCCGTCGCCGCTCCGGACATCCCCCATCCGAGCCCGTAATCGTAGATGAAGAACGGATCCAAGATCAGATTGATGACGGCGGCGATGACCAGTATGTACATAGAGCGTTTGGCCGCGCCCTCGGATCTGAGGATATTGGACATAACGCCTATCATCATGAATACGGCCACGAAGACGATTATGGGGAATGCGTAGTTGACGCATTCGTCTATCGTGCTCTCGGAGGCTCCCGCGCCCATGATCCCCAGAAGAGGCCTCAGGAGAACAAGGAGCACTATCATCGTTATCGCGCTCGCGACCAGTATCAGGGCGACGGCATGGGCCGCCGTCCTGTCGGCCGCGGCCTTGTCCCCGGCGCCTATCTTCTTCGCGATGGCGGACGCGGCTCCGACGCCTATGCCGTTGCATATGCCGATGATGATGAAGAATACGGGGAACACTATTCCGACGGCGGCGAGGGCATCCGTGCCCAGCCCCGCCACCCACGCCGCATCCACAAGGTTGTTCACCGATTGGGCGACGAGGGCGATTATCGTCGGGATCGCCATCGCGAGGATG
>Ga0268262_10005617_pt1 | contig 12366 bp, 10 predicted proteins | sample TergutNc150P3_FD_190354 | JGI IMG/M metagenome (GOLD analysis project Ga0268262, IMG submission 190354) | Nasutitermes corniger P3 segment gut microbial community from laboratory colony in Florida, USA - Nc150 P3 (SPAdes) (version 2) | ecosystem: Host-associated > Arthropoda: Insects >... | reverse complement strand
AAAGGAAGGCGAAAGAGGAAACACAAATCAATGAATTGATTAATTTGACGGCAAGTAATACCGATTTTACCGAAAAAGATATTGAAGAACGAAACAAAAAAATTATTGAAGGATTTTTATCTTTTGTTCACATAAATAATTTAATAAAATAACATACTTATATAATTTTCATATGCGAAGTAATGGATGCGTAAGGGTGGAATTCTGGCATCCAACTTTCAATGTTTCCATCTTTTCGTAAAAAATGATGAGCAATAGTTGGGAATAAATCGGGATCAATTTTTATTTTTGCATTTGGATTGTGATAAAAATCTAAGCCTTCTGCCCAAGTTTCAGTAGATTTTTCAGTTACTTCATAAAAAAACTTATTTGGTAATGAAGCATTTGGATCATTTTTATAAGACATTCCTATTCTATATGTTTTAATACCTTTAACCCCAAAACCAGATTGAATAGCCATACGGCTAAATTTAGAAATCGTACCAGAAGATGAAAATAATATACCACTTATATTTTCTACATCTGGTTGTTCAAAGAAACCCGATGGTATTATCTTTGAACCAATATGCTTTTCTATTTTTTTAGGATTAATAATTAATTTTCCATCGTTGTCATAATAATAGTTATGCTCATAACCATATAAATACTTAATTAATGAATTATGTGACCATGTCATCGAATAATCCTCATGGAAATCAGCAATTGCGATTACAAATGGAATATCTCTTAAATAATCTAAATCCCAATATTTCTTTTGTAATTTGCTATATAAGGAACTACCAAATTTAATAGCCATTTCATCTGTCGTTTCTTTAGTCAAAAGTAGTTTCCTAAAATATTCTTCTTTGTTAAATTGTGCATATATAGGCGGATTATTCTTTCTACCTACAGTAACCGCCTCAACTGCAATATTCTTTCCATATTTTGATAAAATGAAATCAGGACGCTTATATCTTCTATCCATAACAAAAGAATCTTCAATAAAATAGGAAAAAAGGTATAATTCCCATATTCTTGAATCAAAACCTGTTGTCTGAAATTGTTCTATAAAATTTCCATCAATATCAATAAAATATGGCATTAAGTTATTTATTATTGTTTTTGCAGGAATATATGCATCATTGTTATTCAAATGCACAAAAGATGGATGTTGTTTTTCTCTTGGTATTTTACTATCAAATATTTTATATACTTTTCCTGTATCTCCTTGAGGAAAAATAGTTTTACCTAAACTAGTATACCATTTCATGGTATTTATTAACCACAATATTGCATCATCTCTTTTTATAAATGAAGTCTGTAAATTAAACGCACGAAATCTTCCTACTTCGTCACGTCCTAGCATTACTGCTGCAAAATCATTATCTATTTTGTCTAATGTAATAACACCTAATATTGTTTCATTTGAATTTGCATACCATTGTACTTCTTCTGCAAAATATACAATGTTTGGATGACGAGACGAAAAAACATAAGAGTCAAAAAGTTGCTTACTGATTTTTTTTATTTCTATTGGTTCCATATCAAATTTTCGCTATTTGCCTCTTTACATCTTAGAAACAACCAATTCATAAAATTTGTAACCTAATTCATTAATAAATGCTCCACCTAGATTATCTAAATATGTACCTCCTTCTGGTAATTTTAGCAAACAAGTTGTTGCCAATGGTGAATAGTCTAAAGAACTATTTTTAGCCCAAATTTCGTCTCTTGTATTTTTGTCGTCTTCCCTGTTCATCTCACATTTATAATCGTAAAATGATTTTAGACATTCAATCCCTAAAAAAGGATGTATGTTTTCAATAGAAAAAATTAATGTATTATATTCTTTAGTTGTAAAATTATTTCTCTTAAATGTTTCTACAAATAATAAACCTAACATCTTTGCTTTTTGTATTGTTTGATATCTATCCAATGAAATAATTGTTTGATCTATTATTTTAGAAAATATTCTTTTGTCTGAAAATATCTTCATTAATCTGTCATCATTTATTAAATCATCTATCATTGTTTCATTTATTGCTCCTATAAAAATGGAATATTTTTGAAGAAAAAATGCACTTTGAATAATACTCCTAACATCATTTCCTATAAAAAGCCATTTTATTACAGGAATATCTTTCAATAAATCTTTTTTTTTAAAAATTTTTTCAATAAGTTCATTTAAATTCATATCGGCTATATCTGTAAATATTTCTTTTATAGGACTTAATAATGAACTTTTTATTATATTATTATCTTTATTTTCCATAAAATATCCTTTTATTTAGATAGATATATCGTATATTATATTAAATCTCATCATGCTTGAAAACGCCTCAAAAAAGCAGGGTCATCTCTGACAACCTCAAGCAGACGGCGAGAAGCCCCTTCGGGTTTGTTTCTACCGTTTTCCCAGGCTTCTACTGTTTTTGGGGAAACTCCCAATGAACCGGCAAAAACTACTTGGCTTAATCCAGTTTTTTTTCGTATTCGCTTGATGTCTTCGGTGTTAAAAGCAACTACTGGCTTTATTGTCAGTTTGGTTTTTCGGGCGGGGATTTTTCCCTGTTGATAGTCTACGGCTTCGGTTAAACCTTGCATAATGCTTTCGTATACATTCATTTTTTGTTCTCCTGTTCTTTTAAGCCTTGCTCCAATCGGACAATGATTTTGGCGATTGCGTTTCGCTCGGCTTTTGATAGATTGTCCTTCTCTTTCTTGGTATAGGCGGTTATGAGGTAAATTGTCTCATAAAAGGCAAAGTCCACATAAGCGACTCTGCCGCTTCCGCTTTTTCCCTGTCCCTCAAAGGCAATGCGTATTTTACGCAGTCCTTTTGTTCCCCGGATTACATCCCCTGCTGTCGGATTTTCCAACAGGGTTTCTTGAAGTTGACGGAGTTCATTGTCGCCTAAGCCCATTTTTTGCCATTGGCGGTCAAATTCCGGCATCAAGAGGGGAACCTTCGCCGCATTTGCGGCTCGGTTGAGTATACATTACAAATTCACGGGTCATATTCTTACTACTAATATACCCTATTAAATAGGGGTTGTCAAGAGCACGCAAAATTAAATTTTCTCATACTATTATAATTCCTGTGAAATATGTTAATAGTTGAAAAAAATTAAAAAAATTATCATTTTTTTTATGTTTTCTTTGAAACACTTTGTGAATGTCCCAACAAAGTAAATAACGGAAAAGCCATAGGTTTTATAACCTGCCTGTTATGGGCTTTATTTTATTCTATTGCTTTTGGTATAGAAAAATTAAACGTCCATGCGAGGCGGCGAACTATTATGCACGACATTTCGGAGAACTACGGTGAATAAAACTGTTTTTTGTTGTTGCACATACTACAACCCCCTAGATTTTGCGAAAGCAATTTTTACCTTAAAACATTGAAAATTTGTTGAAAAAAAAGGAAAATGAGCAATAAATAGAAAAACATATTTTTTATAGGAAATATGGTTTATGTCAAAATTTACTGAAAGTAAAGGAATCACAAAACTAAAAGACTGTCTTCTCAGAAGTGAATATCTATTTCCAGATATTAATGAAAACGACAGAACACCGTCATGGGATGGATTTATTGAAGTATATAACAATAAAGAAATTAACCCCAAAAAAACAGATATTTTTGCTCGTGTTCCAGTACAGATAAAAAGTCAGATGAATTCAGATATTTTATGCGAACAGATTACATATAATGTAAAAAGATCAGATTTAAGAAATTACCTTCAAGATGGTGGTGTAATTTTTTTTATAGTCAGAATGTGCGATGATAAAAAGTTTAGTATATATTATGAAACTTTAAATCCTTTAAAAATTAAGCGTTATTTAAAAACTATGAGAAATAGAAAATCTATAAGCATTCTTTTTAATATATTTCCAAGAGAAAATATTGAAAAATTTACCGATATTTTTTTTAATTTTGCTCATGATATGAAAAAACAAGCTGTTGATAATATTTTTACATTAGATGATTTAAAGAGAGAACACCCGCTAGGTTTTGATTCGTTTAGCATACAGTATCATGGGGTTCAGTATAATAATCCTATTGATTATTTTCTTGAAAATGAAGTGACCGTATATGCTACTCATTCAGAGTTAGATGTTTCTATACCTGTAGATATAATAAAACTAAAAGAAATTGGTCAAAATTTCAATTCTCCTATTTTAATTGAAAATATAGAATACTATTCTAGTTTTAGAATATCGTATACTAATGAAGGTACAAAAATACTTCTTGGAAACAGTGTCTCATTTTTATATTATAAAGAAAATAAAAAAGCTTCAATGAATTTTAAAATTCAAGGAACGTTATCACAAAGAATTAAAGACACAGAATTTGTCTTAGCATTATTGAGAAATAGATATTTTAGTATAGGCGGAGAAAATCCTCATAATTTTAGTTTTGTTGAGAATGTCAATGAATTTGATTCTGATAAAGCTATCGAGGATATGTCAAAATATTTAGTCTATTTATCGGAAATAAAGAGGGTTTTGGAAATTTTAAAAGTGAATGAAGAATTGGATTTAAAAGATATTACAAAAAAAGACGAGGAATATATCAATCTCTTGATTTCATCAATTCTATATAACGAACCACAAAATCTTACAGTTAATGAACGATTAGAAGGTCAATCATTTAGAAATAATATTAAAATATGTAATATTGTACTTGCTATTTTATTTGTAAGAAATAAGGATGGCAAATATATATTGTCAAATTTCTTTAAAGATAAGTATTCAGCAACTTATCAAACTTCAGAAAATCAAAAACCCTTCAACGTGTCTGCATTTTTATCTTTAACAAAGGAAGATTTCCTTACAGTTTCTAATATTGATTATGATATTATATACAATTCTTTTCTTAAACTTGATGCTAATGATTATTTTTTAGATATGACTACTATATTTGTTTTAGTTATGGTTGATGTTTATGATCAAACAAATAAAACTATTCTATTGGAAACTTCATTAAAAATACTTGATTGGATTTTTTCAAATAGCAATAATAAAATGCAAAAATTATGTTTATTAAATAAATTTCAAATAATAAAACGAATGAGAAAATTGAATGATTCTGAAATATCAAAACTATTGAATTTAATTTCCAATAGTAATGATGATAAAATATTAACAGGGGCATATTTATTAATGGGTAATATTGATATGGCCACTTATCATTTTAAGAAATTACCAAAAACTGAACAAATTAATTTTATTAATTATCCAATAAAGATATTTTGGGGTAATGATTTTCCAAATGTAAATCAAGATAAATAAATATCAATGTTTAAGAGAAATAACATTGATATTTTGATGTGGTACAAATAGTATCCTAACAGTAGAGCCTAACCGATTTTTTATGCAAATAAAAATCTCATTATTTTCTTATTCTTATTTACACAAAATCAACCTGTCTATCCTGTATATTCCCACAATTTTAATTTGCCCATTACATTTAATATTGGTTTTTCATACAGGACAGGATTTGCCATTACCCAATGATAATTATTCGGAATGGCAAAGACTTCTTTTGAATTTTTAACAATATCTACAAGTTCGGCTTCGCCGATTATCGCCTGTACCGGCAAGGCGTATCCGTATTGTTTGGCTCGGTCTTTTATGTCCGGGGGCTGGTTGAATGGTATGTTTTCAAGTTTGTAGAAATTGCTTAATTCTTCAATCCACTTAATGAAGGCGGCATATTCTTTGGGTATGTTCTTAGAGGAACCATAATATTTTTGATAACCTTTAACAAAATCACGGGGCAGGTAGTCAAAAGATGGCCATGCAAGGGGCTTGCCTGATGCGTGTATCAATAGTTTTCCCCTGTATTTTGTATCCCATGATCGGTTTTCTATTGTTTTTATGCCTCGGCAAATGAGAGAGGCAAATGGCTGTCGGATTGATAGGGTCTTCATTTCGTTATTTATACCATAAATCGTCCGAAGTATCATTGCGGTAAATAGCTGTTTGTTTTTATTATTTCCTCTATTACGATGTCTTTATTCTGCAAGGTCAGCAGACATTGATAATTATAATAGGTTGTGGTAGTATATACGATATAGCGTATTTGGAGGAGATTATCGTGGCACTTGAAAGAGAATTTGATTATTACCAGAAAAACATGGCGGAAATTCGGGAAAAATATCTCGGAAAAGAGGTTGTCATTGTCGGAGAGCAAATAATCGCCGCCTATGATGATTTTGAAGAAGCCTATATGGAAACAGTAAAAACCTACAAGCCCGGTACTTTTATGATTTATCAAGTACCTGTAGACATTGAAGACGAAGTCGCCACCCTTTCGCCTTTTGGTATATAACATGGCGGATTCAAAACACTCGGCAGTTTCATATTATTTTGAAAAAAGATTAAATAAACTTGTAATCCCCGTACAACTCTATTCTTATCCCTTTAATTCCATGCTGACTGTATCCGCAAACGCCCTTTGGGATACCGGCGCAACGATGTCGGCTATTACCCCTTAAATAAGGGATAAACTCAAGGCGGAAACGATACAGAGAAAAAAAATTACCGCAGTACATACCGCTAAAGAAGTTGATGTTGTGCTTATAACCATTGAACTACCCAACCGTGTTATAAAAAAAACTATTAAAGTAGCTGTCTGCGATATGGCTTCCAAATCGGAAATGTTAATCGGCATGGACATTATTTCGTTGGGCGATTTTGCCTTGAGCAATGGAAACAATCAAACGCTTTTTTCTTTTGCGGTTCCTCCTTTTCGGGATAAAATAGATTTTTCCAAAAGACAGAATGAGCCTTGATGTAAGAAAGTTAACGCATATGGTGCTAGGTACTCTTGCATGTTCGTTTCGTTATTTATCTCATATGTCGTCCGAAGTATCTTTATCGTTATTAAATTGAATTTTCAATATTTCCTTTTGCCGTTCAATTTCAGTTATCAATTCATCTTCTGATGTGTGATTTTATTCGTTTTAAGTTCAATAAGAACAAAACATTTCAGGATATAGTTATAGAATACCAAGTCGATATAAAATTCCGCTGTTTCAGTCTTAATTATCTGCTGACGGGATACAAAGGCAAAACCTTCCCCAATTCAAGAAGGAATTTCATGAAACAAGTTTCATGTTCGATTTATCAGTGCGGTCATACGACCGCACAAAAATTAAGGTTAGTTGAATGTGGTCGATTATGGCTTTTTCAAGTTCCGCCTCGATGTAGCCGGAATTATTGGGAAGTCCGAGGAATTCAAGGACTGCGGGATTTTTGATGAATTCTAGCTTATCTTGAAAATCCGCAGTTTTTTCCTTCATTTCCGCTATTACGATGTCTTTATTCTGCGAGGACAGCAGACGCTGATAATAAAGGGTAGAAATGTTTCTATCAAGGGTTCGGACAGACCAGTTGTTTTTGGAAGCCTCGGTAATGTAGTATTTCGTGGCATTTTTGTCGGTAAGCCTCATAATCAGCCTATAATGAGACCATGTTAGATTTGGCGCACAGTGTGCGCCAAATTCAAAATCCATAAAATTCAGGTAAAATTGCCTGTATTCCCTAAGACAGCACTCCGCAAAACCTTGTTCGAATTCACTTTGAAGTTCTTCGGAGAGTGTTTTGATTACTTCCCTGCCGTATTCCGCACGTTGTTTGCCGTTTTGTTCTTCTTCGACAATCCTTTTCCCGATAAGCCAGTAGGCTTCTATCATTGTAGAGTTAATGGCTGAGTGGGCTTTGTTTCTGGCGGAGATGATGATTTGTTTTATTTCGGCGATGTAGGTTTTTGTGGTATAAGTCATTTAAACCTCCTTATTTTTTCAATTATAGTGGATTCGTTATTATTATGTATTTAATTTTTAATCATTTTTTTCTTTCTATGCTTTTTTTAATGAAGCTTTAAGAATTTGTTTCTTTGATGACGAAGAAAATATTTTATCTGCAATTTTATCTTTTATTCTGAAATCAATAGTTCGTGTTGTTAAATGTTTATTTGATATTAATCGAATTATATTTGTAATAAATAAATCATCTTCTTTTTCCTTTAACTTTATAGCCTTATCGACAAAATTTTCCGTTGTTCCTCCATTTTCTTCCATAATGAGATTAGCTATTTTATTATTTGTAGTTATTAAATTATATTTATTTAATAAATGTAATGTATCGTTATTAGCTCCAAAAAATGCAACATGATCATAAAGTCCTAAACATATTGAAATAGCAGAGTGAAAAATACTTTCTTTAATATCCTGTTTAGTAATTTTATTTTTTTCATTTTTATCTGTCGAATTTAATACATTATAAAGCTCATCAATCATTTTATCATATTGTTGATCATACGGCTTGAATAATGCGTATAATATTTTATTTGTAGCCGAATACATCAATTCAATAATTTTATTTTTTTCTGATAATTCTAAATTAACATAATGACTAATTAATGATTTTGATATAATTTCAAGATACTTAATTGCTCTGACAATTTTATTTGGATATACATCTGCATCATCTTCGTTATAATCATAAATGCTTTTATATTGAATTTCCTCATTCTCTTTTTCGCGAAGAATTTTTTCTCTGTTATCAGTTGTTTTTTCATTTTCTTTCTTTTCTTTATCATTTGTTATATTTATATCAATTTCACATTGTCTATTTATAAAACTAACGTTGTTTTTATCAAAATCCAATTCAGGATAATCATCTATAATCGAATTAAGCATATCACAAATATTCAAAGCAAATGCTGTATTATCACGTAGAAATGATAAAAATAATAGAATATTGTCATTTATTCCAAAACATATATTCCTAAAAATATAATTTAACTCAGGAATACCAAGTCCATTCTTTTCGATAAGTTTATTTATTTTTTTTGCAATAAAATAAGCAAGATAATTTCTATTAGAAAATTCATAAATATTATTATCGCTAGATATCTTTAAAATCTTTGCATTTATTATTATTGTTAGACTTTTTCTAATATCTATTTGCAATCCACGATTTTTATTAATTTCATCAATGATATTTACTATTATTTGATACGTAATATGCTCATTTTTGTTTTTGTGCATACAAAAAGCAATTTCTTCAAGCATTAATAGGCAGTATTCAACATGTTTTTCAGAAGAATTTTCTAAAATAGCATTAATAATATTCGTTGCAAAAATTACATTAAAAACAGCTTCTCCTTTACGTTTGTTTTCATTCTTATTTAGAAAAAATTTTACATATTGTACTATATATTCTGGCGATAACTCAAATAGACCATGTCGTTTTGTTACAAGATGATCAATTATATTAATAACTTCATCAAAAATTATAGCGTTTTTATTTTCTTGCAAATTACAAATTTTATTAATTAATTCATTTCTTTTTTCTTTATAAAAATCATCTATATTTATATTAAAATATTCTTTTGATTCTGTAATTTCTTCCTTTACCATATTTTTTACATCAAGTTCAAAGCGTTTCTTCGTGGCAAAGATAATATAAATATTTTTATCTTTTAACATATTTATTAACTTGTCTTGATTAATTTTAGGCTCAATTAAATCCAGATCATCAATAAACAATATTTTTTTACTATTTTCTGATTGTTCGTATTTTTCAAAAAGAATATTTTCTTCTCCATATTGTTCTTCAAAAAGATTTTTAATTATTTTATCAATAGAACTCTTCGAACGATACGAATCACTCCCCAAATATAATGGAATCATTCTTTTTTCAATACTTTTATTGTATAAATATTTTAATAATGTAGTCTTACCACTTCTTGTTTTTCCTGATATATTAATGATTTTTCGTCTAAAAAGTTCATTCCATAAAATTTCTTCAGTTAATATTCTTTCTTCTTCGTGTGTTTTTTTATTGTATTGGTACAATTTCGGAAATACATAATAATCTAGTAAATTTTTTGATATTTTAAAATTATCTTCAAAAAAGGAAATAGTAAATTCATTACTCGGTGTTAATAAAGATGAGATAGGTTTTAATGCAAACTGTTGAATAGGTGATTTTTTACAAAATAAAGTTTTTTCTTCATTCCATTCAAACTCTATTTCATCACATTTTTTGGAAATGGTATCATAAGTCAGAACAGAAAATGTACTTTTATGTGTCATTTTCCCTGAAAATTCTCCACCTTTTGAGAGTATAAAATTTTCAGGTTGAATAGTATGAATAGAGTGATCATGCCCCTGAAAAACCAAGTCCGAATGACCACGAATCATTTTTTCTAAAATATCTTTTGTCTTATAATGAAACCATTCTGTACTGTGATGCATTACAGTAACAGCCAAATCAACATTATCTTTTTTCACCAACAAATAAAGATATTTATCTGGCAAGTAATGTAGTTCTTTATTATCTGTCTCTAATGTTGAAAAAGGTGCGGTATTAAGTAAGTTAAATTGTATCTTGTATCCATTAATATTAGTTATTCTTGATTCCAAAACTTTATTTCTTTCAAAACAATGCTTAAATTTTACATATTCAAAAAAATGCTCTTGTAATTTTAGCTCATTATAAAAAAAATCTTCTTCTTTTTTTCCTTTATAATACTCAATAATATTAGCACTAGTTCGTACATTAGAAGATAGTATCATATCATGATTTCCTGGAACAAGATAAGTCTCAATAAATTGATTTTTATTTTTTCCTAATCTATTTAGAAGAGTACTAAAGAAAGAGCCTACATATTTATAATTTTCTTTTGTTCCTGAGAAAGCTAAATCACCAGAACAAATAAGTATACACTTGTCAACTATACCAACAGATTGAACAGCACTTATAATTTTATCAATTTTATAATTGATTTGTGAATCGTTGTTTATATGTAAATCACTTATATGTAAGAATTGAATTTTCATGACAAATTTACCTTAATTATCATTTTTTACTCCCATTCCACCTTTGGCAACCCATCCACAATATCCACTGTCTTTATACTAACCGCTATCACCGCCAACAGCAAGTCCAAAATGTACTGTGGATTTTCATGCTCCACCGCCCAATCGTTGGGATCGTTCTTTATTCCGCTTTCTTTGTGTATTGTCACTGCATAACGCTCCATGACCCATTCGATAGCGGATTTGCCGTTGACAATATATTCATAGGCTTTTGGCGGTATGTTTGAAATAGAAATGTATGGGTTGTAAATTATGGTGTCTTTTTTGTCTTTGGCAGGGAACTTCATTTGATTTACAATAAGCTGGTCTTCGGGGAATGGCTTATTTGGAATAGGCTTACCGTTTAGCAATACGTCTTTTGGTTTCGGTTGATCTTCATAGTTCAAATGTAAGTCCGCTAATTTTTTTCCAGCCTCTGAAAATGCCCAAAAGTCTGCCGGTTTTTCTACAAGTGGCAGGCGTGGAAGCATTTTTTTTAGGTCGTTTGCAAAGGTTTTTCTATATTCTGGACTGTGTAGTATTCCGTACACATAATAAAAAATGTCTTCTTTTGTTACTCTGCCGCCATAACGAGTTTTTGCCTGATCAAGAATGAAGTCCGATATTGCGTCACGGCGGATATATTCATCGTCTGGATTTTCAAATAAATTATTTTGCTTTTCTTCTTTTTTTTCATACCAGTAGAGAGGGAAACATTGAGCGCCTGCCTCAAGGGAATTCAAATCTTGGATACAATTTGTAATTATTGTTGAGAAATCTTTCTTTCCTCCGAGACCGTGAACACAGATTAAAATATTTTCGCTATCATTCAATGGAAAAAGTCGGGGAAGCTGATAACGTTCTTGGTTTAAGTCATCATCAAAATAGGTATTTTGCTTTGTATAAGGACGATGCAATGCTATTCTATATTCGTTTTTATTCTCTGAAAATTTTACCTTTCGTTTTATTTGATTTAACCAGTCCCTAGTCCAATTACCTTTAGTTGAGTCATACATTGGCTCATTTATTTTTCCTGACAAGTATAGAGCAAGCTGTTCGTTATAGTGTGCAATTGTTTTCTTTATATTTTTTCTCAGTTCTTTTTCTGAAAAATTATATACCCAAGCATCTCTATTGGATGCTGTTCCTAATGACTGTGCTATAAAAAAACTATTTGATTTGTTTACAAATTTTTGTTCAGGCTCCAATGGAATAAATTCATCAAACTTTGAATTACGTTTATTAATCCAATCGTTATGTTCATTTGGTTTAATCTTGGTCATCTTTAAATCGGAATTGAGAATACTTCTATCTTCTTTAACAATTCGCAATTTATCTTCACGGGAAAGGTAATCGCCTATATCTTTATAAAAAATTTCCGCTTTGTTCATTTTAAGAGTTTCCTTTCCTGTACTTCCGCCAGTATGGTCATTTGCTGTATGGCTATTTTATTCAATCGCAGGAGACGTTCATTTTGCGGTATGCCGTCATTGATTAAGACTGCGTTGATGTT
>Ga0268262_10005616_pt1 | contig 12368 bp, 14 predicted proteins | sample TergutNc150P3_FD_190354 | JGI IMG/M metagenome (GOLD analysis project Ga0268262, IMG submission 190354) | Nasutitermes corniger P3 segment gut microbial community from laboratory colony in Florida, USA - Nc150 P3 (SPAdes) (version 2) | ecosystem: Host-associated > Arthropoda: Insects >... | reverse complement strand
ATTCCCTTGAAAAGAAAATGGAATTTGCCGGAGTGCATTTTGATGATATTAGCACAGCTTTCAAACTTTTGAAAAAAGCCTCTGATGGCAAAAGAATTGAAGACCAGTTTGACATAGTTATGCTCAATGGCGAAGCAGCGGCTATAATAGAGATTAAATACAAAGCGAGAAAAGATGACCCTAAGCAAATTGCAAGCCAAAAAGTTTCCAATTTCAGGTTTTTGTTCCCCGACTACGCTAAACTCAAAATTTATTTGGGCTTGGCAGCTTTTACTTTTGAAGAAAGCGTGGAACAAGAAGCCAAGGAACTAGGTATAGGGTTGCTTAGGCAAGTAGGCGAAACCATTGAATACGAAACTCAATGGGTGAGGGCGTATTAGCACTATGAGCGAATTGCGGAAAAATTTACTTGCCGAAGCTAAAAGGATTGTTATAAAAATCGGCTCCAAGGTGCTCGTGGACGAAAGCAGCAGAGGCGTTAATGCGGCATTCATAAAAAAATTGGCACAGTCCGTGGCTATTTTGCAAAACGCAGGGAAAGAAATTGCTATTGTGAGCAGCGGTGCGGTAGGCACAGGGATGACAAAACTCGGCTACCAAAAAAAGCCCGAAAACATCGCGGATAAACAGGTGTGCGCAGCGATTGGGCAAATAGACTTGATGCACGCATACAGAAACGCTTTTGAAAAAGAAAAAATAATAGTTGGGCAAATTCTCCTCTCCGCCGAGGATTTCAGAGACCGGAGCCGCTACAAAAATTTGCAAAACGTAATGGATTCCGCATTGAAGCACAAAGTTATCCCCATAATAAACGAAAACGACTCCGTTGCGGTCGCAGAGATAAAAGTAGGCGACAACGACAAACTCTCAAGCGACGTGGCTTTGTTCTGGAACGCAGACCTGCTCCTGCTCTTCACAGACGAAGACGGGCTTTTTGACTCCAACCCCAAAACAAATCCAAACGCAAGGCTTCTGAACTTTGTGCCGGAAATAACAAAAGAGGTTATGAACTTGGCTGGCAAAGCGGGCGATGCTGGTTCTGCGGTTAGCACAGGGGGCATGGCAAGCAAGCTGGAAGCGGTCAAGGCGGTGACCTTCTCCGGGTGCAACGCTTTTTTGGCAAACGGGACTAAGGTTTTGCCTCACGAAATTCTATTTGAAAACGCAACGGGAACATTGTTTTTGGGCAACGCAAAAAAACTCGGCAGCCGCAAAAAATGGCTCTCTTTTGTAAGCACCCCCAAAGGCTCAATAACCATAGATGACGGCGGGGTAAACGCCATAAGAAAAAAGAATGCGAGCGTGCTGCCCGTTGGAATAGCAAGCGTCAGCGGGCGCTTCAACGTAAAAGACCTGATAGATGTCCAAGACTTGAACGGGAACAAAATAGCTAGGGGCGTGAGCCGTTTTGATAGCGAGAACCTGCGCAAAGTAGCCAGGCTAAAAAATCAAAAAGAGGCCATTCACAAAAATGACCTTGTGGTGTTTTAAGCGGGAAGGGCGAGATTCGAACTCGCGGTGGGTTTTAAAGCCCACACGTCCTTAGCAGGGACGCACCTTCAGCCAACTCGGTCACCTTCCCAGAAAATGTGAATATAGTAAATTCTCGCTTGTTATTTAGCATATCCCCCTTGAATGGCGATTTTTACCATTCCGCCACCCGTTTTTTCTGCTCGCAGGGCTAACTTTTGAAAAATAGGGCTTGAATTTTAGCGATAAAATTGTTATATTTACATATCGAAAAGCGGAGGCATAATGGCAACGGAATTAGAGAGCAAAATGGAAAAAGCTATAGAAGCCACGAACCGCGAATTTGCTAGACTGAGAACCGGACAAGCCTCCCCAGCCATGCTAAACGATGTAAAAGTGGAATACTACGGCACTCCAACCCCTATATCCCAGCTCGCCACAGTAAAAGTTCCCGAACCCAGAATGTTATTGGTAACCCCTTGGGAAAAACAGTTCGTTGACCCTATATGCAAAGCCATTTTAGCCGCAAACTTGGGCCTGAACCCATCTAAAGAAGGCGACAGTGTTCGCGTTGCAATGCCAATACTAACCGCCGAGCGTAGGCAAGAGCTTGTGAAAATGGCAAAAAAACACGCGGAAGACGGCCGCACTGCCATAAGAAATATACGCCGCGAAGCAAACGATGCTGTTAAAAAGAACAAGGAACTGCCCGAAGACGAATCTAAAAAGCAAATAGAGAACATTCAAAAAACAACGGATAAATATATAGAGAAAATAGATTCAACGCTAGCGGAAAAAGAGGCTGATATATTGAAGGTTTAAAGATGGATAAAAGAAAACAGCTGGAAGAAGATGTAAATGTGTATTTGGGAAGAGCAAAGAAAGCTTTTGAGTCTGCCCAAAAAAAAATAAAAGAAGCGGCTTCGCATGGCTCTTCAGAATTAGATTTATCCTACATGGAACTCTGTGAACTCCCGCACGAACTTTTCTCGCTGAAAAATCTTAAAAAGCTGGTTTTGGACGATAACAAAATAACCTGCATACCAGAAGAGATAACCAACCTGAAAAACCTAAGCCACCTATCCGTTAAAGGCAATAGCCTTATGTCTTTGCCCAAAAACTTAGGCAAGCTGAGAAAATTGGAAAGGCTTTACCTCGGTTACAACACTATATCCGAGCTTCCAGATTCTATATGCGATTTGCAAAACCTCAAAAAGCTCAACGTTGCCGGCAACCTGCTTACCGGTTTGCCGCAAAACATAGGGAAACTTAAATCCCTTGAAAAACTGAGCCTGCACGACAACATGATTAAATCCTTGCCCAAATCCATCGGGGATTTTAAAAACTTGAAGAAACTTTTTTTAGACAACAATAGCCTGACCTCGGTCTCTGCGGCTTTGGCAAGAATACGCTATTTAGAGGAATTGGTGCTTTCTGGGAACGAATTGAAGAGCATTCCAAGGGAATTTTCTGGCTTCAAAAAACTTCACGAGCTTATTTTAGACGAAAACCAGCTGAAAACCTTGCCAGCCAGCCTGTCCAACTGCTCGTCTCTGCGCTTGGTATGCCTCTTTGGAAACCCCGTAAAAACCATTCCAAAGCAGCTCACCGGCAAAGCCAGCCTGACCATTGATAGAGACTAAAACAAAATTTACTATCTTTAAACTGTAGCTCTGCGAATACAAGGCTATAACATTAAAATTATTGAGGCAATTTTGATGTTTTTATTTAAATAGCCTAAAAATCAAAGGAGCGTACAATGTCAGTAATGGTTGATATTGCTACTACAATTTTAAAAAAAGCTGTTTTAGATGTTATGCCCAAAGATAAAAGCATAATAACAACTGCTATCATTTCTAAAAAAGCTGAGATTTATAGGAAAGGTAAACCAGGCGGTTTAAATGATGCGATCGCACAAGGAATTTTAAATAGCCTTTCCGATGAAGGATATGTTTCAAAAATTGAAGGTGGATGGAAGCTAAGATAAATCATTATTCTCTATTACATTGAATTCTGATATGTTCGTAAGAGTTTGCCCACGAGTATTTTTTTGTAAATCGCCTTTTATAACAACAATTTTCCCATTCTTATGAGCCTCTATTGCTTGCTCATAATACTTCGACCCCAATTCAATTGAAATAACTCGTGTAGGACTAGATTTTATGTCATTTAATTTTATAGTCCCCCGCTCTGCATTTTCGTCTCTATGCAAAGTTATAACAAACCCAATAACCTCTGCATTCATTTCCGGCATTCTCGTTCTTAAAGTTTTACCTGCCTCACGCAAAGTTTCAACTTTCGCTCTTTCAATAATAAATCTATCTTTTATATTCCAAACGGGCTGAATGGGGCGAATAGCAGCCCAAGTCATATCTAAATTTGCACCCTGTTCTCCGCATACATCTGTTATTTCTGCCAAAGCCTCAAAAAAGTTCGCACTCATTCCGCGAGTAATTGATTGGGTTAATGTCTCTGGATTAGGTTCGTTTGCTATGGTATTTGCTTCAGAAATTAAAGAACACAACCGAGTCGTAACTTGTCGCTCAAAAGGTTCTTCTGCAATAAGTGGTTCCATATCTGGTAATGGTAAACGCGGTGCTAAATTTGGTGCAACAGGAGTTTGCAATGTTACTATAAAACTCCCACGTTCCGTATGCCCCATTTTTAATTTTGATAAAAACCTATCTACTTCAACGTGCTTTGATTGAAAATATGGCTGCTGTGTTATAATGGATTGTGCCGCAGAAGCCATCATTGCCAAGCTCTTATCTAATAGCGTTTTTGCATCTTTCAAAGGCAAACTTGTGGTAGTGTCCCCCTTAAAGGCAATTATTCTAAATACATCAAAATTTGCCAACACAATATCATTTGCGATATAATCTAAAGAGCGGGTTTCAAAATCCTGCAACATTGATAAAAGTTTTAATATTACGCTTTTGAAATCACCTACATCTGTTTTTATAGGAACAAGAACCTCAACTAATCTACCGCTATCATCTGTTTTGCCAAAAAGTCTAGCTACATCACCAAGCCTCCCTGTTTCACTCCATCCTTTGTTTCTCAGATAAGCTTCGCAATGTATGGGAAGAATTTTATTTATTATATCATTGCTATTATACGGCATTGCCACCTCCAATTAGAGACGACTCTATTTTATTAATCAAATTACTCAAAACAGACGGCTTGAATATATGTGCATCATCCATAGGAATAGTTATAGTTACGGTAGTCTTATTATTAGATTCTGCCATTCCATTTAAATTTATCCAATACGCACATTTTAGCAAAGCCAATTGTTCTGACGTTTGGTTTATCCATTGTTCGGGTTGTTCCTCTGCCTGTCCTTCGGGCTTGTCTGGCAAAATCAATACAACCAATATACGTGGCATAATAGTTATCCCACGTAAGTCATTATAGTTTTTTATAGGTAATGGGAAATGAATTTCGTTGCCACTTGAATTGGTTACAATATGAGCATTAGACGTGCTTTTAAGCTGCACTTCAACAGAAGCGAACGGATGTGTCTCAGAAGCAAAGCTAATGTCAATGCTATCTCTATCAAAGTCTTTTTTACTGCATAGAAGACCAGCTACACTCGCAATTGCACGAGCATAGGCTTCGCTAAATGCTTCTTTTTGGTCATTGATATTCATTTGATGGCTCACGAAAATATAGAAATTTCCTATATTCCCCCAAAATGATATACTCTCCCAAAATCCGCGAAGAAGAACTTAAAAATAAAGTGGCAGCGGACTTTTTCGCAAAATACGATTGCACAGACATAATCAAAGATATAGACTTCGCTGTAAAGCTAAAACGTTCCCATAATTCACTTAATTTCAATGATGAATATCTACTATGGGCGGAGGCTAAAGTTGCTCCAAGCGACATTCTGATTATGCTTACCCAATTGGTGTTGACCATAGGCAAAGCCCGTACATTTAATCAAGTTCTGCCACCAAAGTTTCTGGGTTGCTTTGACTGCGAGAAAATAGCGTTTATTCCATACTCCGATATACAAGATATTTTCCATCAGAACGATTTCAACTGGAATGTTGCGCCGAGCAACCGCGGAACGAAAGAGTTCAAACAAATTTATGAAAAAATAAAACAAGTTCTAACAGGCGAAAGAACCTACATTTTCAAATTCAGCGATGAAAACCAGCTTAAACTATTTATTCTTAAAAATTTCCTTATGGGAAAAAATGATGTTTCAAAAATCAGGATAGATAAAAACAATTTCATAAGCGTTTATGGCAAGTGGCTGGAAGCAGTGAAGCCGACCATTGATATAAATTGGGAAGTGGCGAAAAAATACCAAATAATAGATGGGGATTTCTACCTTGCTGATTTGATTTCAAGAGAAAATTTGAGCATAAAAGAAAAATTGAATGTTCTGCTGAAAAGCGACCGTTACGAGCTTGACCGAAAAATTGACGAGATGGGGTTATTTTCATCTAGAACGACAGGATTTACCGACAAACAAAAAGCACATCATGCTTTTTGGGCAATCTACGAACGACCGCCAAAAGAAGCATATTGGGATTACATAATAGAGCGACACGACCTGCTTGTACCCCAAGATATTCGTGAACGTAAGGGCAGTTATTTCACGCCTAAAATTTGGGTTGAACTTTCGCAGAAATATATAGCGGATGTACTTGGCGAGAATTGGCAAGAAGAATACTATGTATGGGACTGTGCGGCAGGAACAGGCAATCTTTTGGCAGGATTAACAAACAAATACAATATATGGGCATCTACGGATGTCAAAGCGGATGTGGATGTTATGCACGATCGAATTGAGAATGGTGCAAATTTATTGAAAGAGCATTGTTTTCAATTTGATTTTTTGAACGACGATTTTGACGAGTTGCCCCAAGGACTGCGGAAAATTATTGACGACCCAAAGAAGCGCAAGAAACTTGTTGTCTATATAAATCCGCCTTATGTAGAGGGTGATGCACGAATTGGAAAAGGCAGAAAAGGAACTCAAATAAGTAAAATTCGTAATAAATATAAAAATGATTTAGGTAAAGCAAGTGGCGAATTATTTGCACAGTTTTTTGCAAGAGTATATCGTGAAATATCTGGCTGTACGTTTGCAAATTTTTCTACTTTAAAAATTCTTTCAGCACCGAATTTTTTGGACTTCAGAAGTTTTTTTATGGCAAAGTTGAAAAAATATTTTATTGTTCCCGCTTATACTTTCGACAATGTAATTGGACAATTTCCTATAGGATTTTTCATTTGGGATACTTCTGATAGAGAACAATTCAAACAAGAATTCGCTGATGTTTATGAAGATGAAGGAAACTATACAGGCAAAAAATGCATTTTTTCTTATGATGGTTCAAAATATATCAGCGACTGGCTGGAAGAACATTCACAAAATACTTCAAAAATTTATATTGGGCATTTGGCTTCTGTTGGCAATGATTTTCAGAATCAAAATGCAATTTTTATTGACGATGTTGATAAAAAACGAAAAAAAGGCGGACGGCATACAATGATTTCAAAGGAGAATCTGATTGTATCTTTGGTTTATTTTTCTGTTAGAAAATGCATTGAACACACTTGGGTTAATCATAACGACCAATTTCTTTACCCAAATAACGGTTGGGAAAATGACGAGGAATTTCAGAATGATTGCATAACATATGCATTATTTCATAGGCACAACAGTATTCAATCAAAATACGGCATAAACCATTGGATTCCTTTTATAGAATGGGATGTGGGTGCCCACGATAAATTTGACAGCCATTTTATGACCGATTTTATAGAGGGAAAAATAGAATGGATGCTTCGGGAACCTAGCTTATTTTACAATGCTGGTGCTGGTGCTGGCACTGGCGGCGGTGGAACTAGGAAAATGGAATCTAAAAAGAAATCGAAACTTAAATTTTCAAAAACGGCGAAAAACGTCTTCAAAGCAGGGAAAGAATTGTGGAAATACTACCATGCGCAGCCAAAATGCAACGCAAATGCAAGTTTATACGACATTCGCGAGCATTTCCAAGGCAGAAACGCTCAAGGCAAAATGAACAATAAGGGTGATGATGAACAGTATAACGAATTAATAGGCGATTTGCGGGAAAAATTGAAAGTTTTGGCTAAGAAAATAGAGCCAAAGGTATACGAATACGGGTTTCTGAAAGCATAATGCTTCAAGTCTGAAAATTTGACAAAACCCCTTAAAATTTCTATATTTAACAGATATTGCGAATAAGCCTTATCAATGCGCTGGAGCAAAAGTTGTCGCTTTTGGAGAGTGATGAGCCAGTTTTGTTCAGAGAGCTTAGGTTAAAGGGTTGTTTGGATTGCAATTTTGCCGTTAAAAAAGAAAAAGGCGGCTTTACCGTTAAGGGAATTGCAAGCGGTTCGCAGGAATTTGCGTGTTCCAAAACTTTGGAGCTATTTGAGCGGTCTTTTGAAATTGAAATGGACGCTCTGGTGCTTCAGGAGCAAGGTTTAACGCAGCAGGAAGAGGATGACGGAAGCGAAGATTTTTTTAAAATCAGAGTTCCCGCCAACCAAAAAGAAGTTGATTTAACCGAAACCATGCGGCAGTTGGTTATACTCCAAGAACCCATGATTCCGGTAAAGGAAGAAGATGAATAGGAGAAAAAATGGCTGTTCCTAAAAGAAAGACCTCAACAACGCGCCGCGACAAACGCCGCCACAGTTCTTACACGCTGGATGTCCCGGCTATGGCAAAGTGCGAGCAATGCGGCGCTATAAAGCGTCCTCACAGAGTTTGCGAAAAATGCGGCTATTATAACGGCGTTAAACGCATTAAGGTAGAAGAAAGTGCCTAGTTTAAAAATAGCATTGGATGCTATGGGTGGCGACTATGCTCCTGAGCAGATTGTTAAAGGCGCGGTTTTGGCCGCAAACAATCCGGAGCGTGATTTTGAAATTCTGCTATGCGGCCCAGAGGCCACAGTCAAAGAGGAATTAAAAAAGAACGGTTACTCCGGCAATGCCATAACCGTAATAGATGCCCCAGACATCGTGGCAATGGACGAATCCCCTACTCAAGCTCTGAAAACAAAACCCAAGTCCGGCTTGGTTACCTGCGTGGCTCTGCAAAAACAGGGGCTTGCGCAAGCGAGCGTAAGTGCTGGGAATTCGGGCGCTATGATGGCTGCTTGCCTTATGATTTTAGGGCGCGCAGCAGATGTTGCACGGCCAGCCATTGCCTGTGCCGTTCCAACTGCAAAACGCCAAGCCATACTTTTGGACTGCGGCGCGAATGTGGACGAAAAGGCCTCCGTTCTTGTTGATTTTGCCCTTTGCGGCAGCGTTTATGCAGAAGCCGTTATGGGCTACCAAAACCCAACAGTCGGTTTGATAAACATGGGCGAAGAAGAAAAAAAGGGCACAGAGGTTTTGCAAGAAACTCACCAGCTTTTAAAGAAATCTCCTCTTAATTTTATAGGCAATGTAGAGGGCAGAGATTTTATAAAAGGCCACGCAGATGTTGCTGTTGCGCCTGGCTACACAGGCAATGTTATATTAAAGCTAATGGAAGGTTTTTACGAGCTTACGCACGAAGTGTTCGGCGAAGTGAAAACCGAAAAAGCCAACGAATTTGAACGTCTCTGGGATTACAGAAATCATGGCGGCGGCTTGCTCCTGGGTCTTAACGGCGTAGGCATAATAACCCACGGCAGAGCGGACTCAATAGCTATCAACCATTCGCTTTTCACCGCTTGCAAATTTGCGAAAGCTGATGTTCCTGCAAAAATTGCGAAAAAGATATCCGCCATCAAACAGAATTCAGAAACGGCATGAACGCAGTTATAAAATCCATCGGGGTTTATCTCCCGGAATTCATCGCCACAAACGATGTGCTCAAAGAAGAACACGGTTTGGACACAACCGATGAGTGGATAAAAAGCCACAGCGGAATATCTGAACGCCGCATTGTGAAAGATGAGAATTTGCTAACCGCTGATATAGGTTACTTTGCGGCGAAGAACGCCATTGAAAAAGCGGGAATTTCACCGAGCGAAATAGACGGGATAATAGCCGGCTCAATGACCCCGGATAAGCAATTCCCCGCCCTTGCTTGCTACATACAAGCCAAGCTGGGTTGCGGACGCGCATTTGCATTTGACATAACCGCAGCTTGCGGTTTTATTCCTCCGGCACTCAACACAGCAGCCCTTATGATTCGTGCCGGGCAAGCGAAAAATATTTTGGTTATAGGTGCGGAAATTTGCTCAAGGGTTATGGACTGGAGCGACCGCAATACATGTATTCTCTTTGGAGACGGCGCGGCGGCGATTCTGCTATCGGTGTGTGAGGATAGCAGTCGGGGGTTTATTGCCGCCGCGCTCGCTTCCGATGGAAACTTGGCAAACATACTTTACCTTAACACGCTTGGAGCAGAGGCTTCTTTTTTGAGAATGGAAGGAACTGCCGTGTATAAGCTCGCCGTGTCTGAGCTAGAAGTGATAACCAAAAAAGCGTTGGAAAACGCAGGGCTTTCCGTTGCGGATATAGATTTATTTGTGCCTCACCAGGCAAATATCCGCATAATAAAATCAGTTGGCAAAAGGCTGGGGCTTGCCGAGGAAAAGGTTGTGGCAAATGTGGAGAAATACGGGAATACCTCCTCTGCCTCTATTCCCATCGCGCTTCACGAGGCACAGCAAAAAGGGATTTTAAAACCCGGTATGCTCGTGGCAATGCCAGCCATAGGTGGCGGCATGAATTGGGGATGCGTTTTGTTCAGGTGGTAGAGCTAACCGTCTGCTTTTTTTTCTGCATCGTTATATAATTGCTTCTTTTAAAATCGTTCCTGTGCTCTATGCAAAAGCGCGGATATATATATTGCTTTGGGAACATCTTGACGGTGAAAATGTTGTCGCAACCTTCTAGGCAGCACTTAAACTGAACTTCAACAGCCTCGCTATAACCATGCCTAAAAAACATGTTGCGCATCTCAAGGTTGTCCAAAGCTTTTTTTGGCTTTTGCCTAGCTTTTATATCCCTGTGCAACTCGCAATACTTGGCTATAGGGTGTCCCCAAAATTCACGACCGCAACCAGCCTCTTGGCATTTTTTGAGCTTTACGCGCTTCTTCTTTTTATATTTGGGTAACTGCATGGGGAGAATATAGTAAAAAAATAAAAGCTATTTATCAGTTTCAGCTTCCGAGCGTTTTTTTGCTTTGCTTCTTGCGGTTTCTCTGATTAGATGGATGTTTTTCAAATGAACCATGCTTTGTCTTTTGCCGTTTTCATCGTAAATTTTTATGCCCTGGTCATCGATAGTGTTTATAAATGCTTGAAGCGTGGAACGCAGGTTTTCTATATCGTCCACTATTTCTCTTTTGTCCACTAGAGCTACGGTGACAGGGCTGTTTTCAAACTGGATTAAAATATCGTTTAAATTTTCTACGGCGGTTTTTATTTTAAAAACCATGTTTTCAATAATCTTTACGCCATCTTGCGCCTGTACTCTCAATGTATCCACGGAATTGCCTATCTTGATGCTCGCATCCGCCACCTCGTCCACATAATAGTTCACTTTATCCAATGCTCCAAGGGTTTGCTTCTCAACAGCATTGACAACGTTGGCTAGAGCAACTACAAATTTTTCACATTCTACCATAATCTCTTCGTATGTTTTTTGCAAAGACTTATTATTTTCATCGCCGGTACTCAAAATGTGAATAATTTCCATAAGCGAAGCTACATTTTTTTTCGCTATATCAGTCATATATAAAATCTCTGCCAAGCCGGGTTCAAACTCCCCATCAAAGATATAGCCACTTGGCGCAATCTCCCCATTTTTCCCAAGCTCCACGGCTATGCTGCGGCTGCCCATAATATTGGGGCTAACATTCCTGAATCTAGTGTCTGTGCGAAATATGCGAGGTTTATCCAGCACAATCTTAACCAAAGCCTTTTCGTCTGCCCTTACAATAGAGGCAACGTGCCCCACTTCAAACCCTCTTATGCTAACAATATTTTGATTTTGCAAAGCACCCATCTCGTTAAACCTAACGAGTATCACATTGCTCGCTCCGCTTTCGTTCCTCCACACCGCAAAAACCATATATAAAATTAATAGCAACGCCGCCGCTATTGTAATGCTGCCTATTGCTCTATACCTAAACATTCTTTGCCGATGGAACTTTTCTTTTGGCTAATAGCACAGCGCTCACCATCGCGGAAAGCAGAATAAAACCTGTGATTTCAAAAAGGATAAAATACCCGCCGCTTACTCCCGCAAGCTCTTCTTTCCTGGAACTGATATCAAACAGATGCTCAGAAACTGCGGCAACGCTTCCATTTATAGACGTTATATCCTCTTGCAAATTCACGTTGCAATACACCGCGAGCAAAAGCAAAGCCCCCGAAAAAACAGCCAAAACAGAACATATACCCAGCTTATCCATTCTAGGCAGCCTTGTTTCTTTTGCTCCGTTCAGCACCATAATCACAAACACAATCAACATCATAATTGCGCCTGCGTAAACCAAAATTTGCAAAACGCCCAAAAACGTGCTGTGGACAAGGGTGTAAATACCTGCCAGCGAAAGCATATTCAGCACAAGGGCCATTGCGCCGTTTATGGGATGCTTTGAAATCAACAAGGCAGATGCGCTGACTAAACAAATAGTCGCAAATAGAAAAAAACAAACTGTCGCGAACATATAAGGGGAATATAGAAAATTCATTCCCAAAGGTAGTTCACGGGCAAAGCCCATAATTTATCCCCAAACGGGACGGCTTCCTCTCCAGTGTAAAGCACTATGCCTTTTTTGAAATTATCGCCTATTGTATCGCGGCATAGCTCAAGATTCACAAAATCTTTGGCATTTAAGGAAGAATCTAGCTTAACTTCAATCGCCACCGCTTCGCCAGCGTCATTCTCTA
>Ga0268262_10005615_pt1 | contig 12370 bp, 10 predicted proteins | sample TergutNc150P3_FD_190354 | JGI IMG/M metagenome (GOLD analysis project Ga0268262, IMG submission 190354) | Nasutitermes corniger P3 segment gut microbial community from laboratory colony in Florida, USA - Nc150 P3 (SPAdes) (version 2) | ecosystem: Host-associated > Arthropoda: Insects >... | reverse complement strand
GGAATTTAAACCTCCCTTTAAATTAACCCTCGTATGGGGGGAAAAATGTCCTTGAGGAGGAATGAATTATGTTGAAAAAATGTATTGCGTTCGCGGTGGTTTTTGCCGTGGCCGCAGGAGCAGCGTTTGCCCAGGTTACCTTTGGCGGACAGCTTCAGACAAGTGCGGTATTTCTTAGCGGAGATAACGTAACGGACAGTGATATTAACATGGGTGGCGCGTATAACGGAACTTACACCAACGCGAAGTTTACCGCCTTGATCGGCGACGGCACTGCCGGCGGCAGAATTGTACTTGATAAGCTCGACAGCGGCACAAGGTTCTGGGGTTGGATGCAGTGGCGTCCCAGTCAATACTTCAGAATTAAAGTCGGACGAGATGAAGACGGCGATTCTGTAATCGGCGGATTCCCGCAAATTATCGGTTGGGGATTCACAGGCGAGGCGAAGAACGCCGCGGCTGTAAGCGACTACAACGGCTCATTAGCAATGGAATACAGAAACTCAGGTTTAAACTACGGAGCGTTCAATAATCCGGCCGGTTTCAGTTTGGGTCTGTCTTTCTTTCCTATCGACGATCTTACAGTCAGTTTGCTTTTCTTAGGCGACTTTGACGAAGCGGTAGAAGTATCAGAAAGACTGGCAAAAACACAATTAGTTGTGGGTTATAAAATCGAAGAAGTCGGAACAATCAGATTCGCGGCGGTTGGCGGCGGCGGACTTGCGAAAGACGCCGAAGGAGGCGCTGATTATGCCACCTTACACCTCGGTTTCTATTCAAACGAAATCGTACAGGGTTTAGCGTTTGAAGTCGGCGGAACATTCAATCTTCCCCACAAACCGGTCGAAGCGGTTCCGGAGCATATAGACGAAAAAACCGGCAAAACAGTAAAAGCAACAGAAGGTTACACTGATATGGGCGCTATAAAAGTAGCCGCCGGTATCAATCTTACAGCGACAGATCCTTTCAACCTGAAAATCCGCCTCGGCAGTGCGTTCGGCGGACAGAGTAAAGGTAAAGACCTAGATAAAGTAGGGTTCAGCGTAGGCTTACTCCCTAGCTACAAACTTCCCAAAATGACAATCTTCTTCCACGCCGGTTTCGGCTACGAACAAACCGGAAGCGAAGACGCAAAAACCAACTGGTTCATCAACCCGTATGTATGGGTACCGATGGGCGGTATGAGAATGTGGGTCGGCGTACAGGTAATCGACGAAGGCGCAAGATCGTCTGACGATGCTCAGCAGCTTAGCTGGAAAATCCCGTTTGGATTTAACTTCTACTTCTAATAGTAGAAAAGATAAAAATTATAAGAGGAGAATGAATTATGTTTAAAAAGAATTCATGGATTGTGGCGCTTTTTGCGGCGCTTACATTAACAGCCTTTTTCACCGGTTGTATAGACGTCTATGTGGCTCCGGAAGAAGAATATGAAGAAATTGAATTAGGCGAATTCAACGTTTGGGGCGGCCAGACATACCAGAGAGGCTGGGCGGACAAGGGCATGAAGTTTTTAGGTGCCGGCGATAAACCTGAAGTTACAAAAGACAAAGGTTATGACAGCGAGAACTTTATGAAAGCGACAAAGTTGAAAATCGAAATGGAAGATTCGGGACACCCCTATGGAAACTTAGATCTTGTTTGGGGCGCGGCGGACGACAACGGAGATTCCGTAGGATACGATTGGAAACAGACCGGCGGTGTGAAATTTGTAAAAGAAGGTAATGTTATTACTATCGATCTTACAGTTATGGTAGAATACGCTAAATACAAAGACCCGGTTATCGGAGCGAAAAGAAAGCTTATTTTACAACTGGGCGGCGAATCAGCCGGACTGCCGTTTGTAAAGAAAGCTTGGCTGCTTATCCCGACAAAGGAAGAACCGTTTGTGTCGCTTACAGGACTTACTCTTAAATCAGTAAACGGCGTTGCAGGTAAAGCTTTTGAATTAGAACCTGTATTTACACCCGCAAACGCGTCTGTACAAAATATTTCTTGGGCAATATACCAAAACTCCGAAGCGTTTGAAACCGATCCCAACACTGCTCAGGCAGAGTTTGCCGATGTGGATACTTCTGTTATTACCCCGGGAAGACCGCAATCAAAAACCAAACTGATGGCGTTCGCCGAAGGTTCAGTGTTGATTAAAGCAACTCTTAGTTCTGCGGTATTATCAGGCGGGAAGTATGTATCTTTCACAAAAGATTTTAAAATTTCATTTATAAATCCGGCTCCGTTATCTTATACCGTTATCGGTAAAGCTGTTCAAGGTTATACCAAAGAATACGAAGGTATAGAAAAAGCCAAATTATCAGTAGATCCCAATGCCGAGACTAACACACCGTCAGCATGGATTGAACTCACCGGTGTAGACGATTACGGCGCACCTGCTTACTATATCGGAGCTAACTTAGGCATAGGACAAGTAATCGGTAACTTTAACTCATTCGATTTTAAATACACTGGTACTCTTGGCAACGGTTCTAATGATACCGGCGGTCGTAATTTCCGTATAATGGCTGATAAATCACCGATGAGAACGAATATGTATAGCGGCACCGCCAAATATATTGGAGCTAACTCGAGTTATGATATTTCCAGTGGAGCTAATCCTGCTAGTATAGGAATAGGTACTCTTGGCAGTATTCCAAATAATGATACTAATCAATTGGGCGGTATTAGTAACAGCGGTAGCAACGACACAGCCAACAAAGAGCTTCAAATAAATATCGGCTCACTAAATACCCAATTTATTTACTACAAATTGATACCTTGGAATAATGCTGCAACGACAAGATACCGCTTTGAGAACATAACATTCAAGAAGGTTGCTCTTAAGTACAAAGTAAACACGACAGACAAAACAACGACGGATACACGTTCGTTTACCAACAACGAAGGCGTATCTACAATTCAAACTTTGGCAGACAGTTCCGGCTTTAAAGCCACACACTTTAACACGCTTGACGGTAAAGTCAAAGACAAAGACGAGTCAGGATATGGTCAAAACCAGAACTTCTTCAAAATTGATTTGGGCGCTGATAAGTTAAAAGATTATGTAAACTCAGCAGATTACACTCAAACCGGATCAGTTTCGTTCAAGATCAAGCTGGATAAAGCCCTTACTACCGGTGCGGGCGGTATTCGCGTGAAGTTCGACAAAGACCCGACAGCGCCTACTAACGGCGGCAGTTTGTGGGGCGGACTTACTAATTATAGGGTTAGCGGAACTGTCACAGAAATTCCTGCTGATACTGAAGTAACAGTTACAATCCCCTTAGGTTATGACACAAGAAACACTACTGCTCCTACCGGACCTTTCGCCGGAATTGTTGGTAATGATGAAATAATGGAGCTGTCGCAAATGTGGGTCTGGATTTATCCTCAGGCTAACAACGTAACTTTCACAGTTACCGACATTGAGTTCATAAAGGCATTAACGCCAACACCGCCCCCAGCTTTGCCTGCCGGAGAATTATTTAACTTAAACACATGGCTTACGACTAATACAGCTATCGGCGATCCTTTTGCTCAATCAGGCAGCCCGACTTATACTATCACTGCTTCCGGCGCTGATAAGGGTATAAAGCTTACTGATATTGTCAATGATTATGATGCACTTGATATTAAACTTGCAAAAGTTAACAGCTTAATTGATATAGCTACTTACAAAATAAAAGTGACAGTAACAGGTAAAGTACTGGAGCTTCATTCCACAGTAGGTACTTCTAGCCCGGTAACGGTAACTGAAGCAAGAATGATTTTGCAAGGGAAAGACGGATCTAACGGATATGATGAAGATGCAAAACAAACAGGCTTACATGCGAATGATGATTTTAGTATTAGTTATGAAATCCCTGCCGGCAAAACGTTCGATGGTATTCGTATCTTAAGTTCAGCTGAAGGTTGGGCTAGCGGTGCAGATACTAATAACAAAGCTCATATTAAATCTTTCATTATTACCGGCATTGTTGTTAGCAACGAAGGCGCCAGGTAATCAGCGATTGGTTCATGGTTTCAAAGCGCGGGTAATTCCGCGTTTTGAAAAGAGCATTTAAAAAGCCGTCCGCAAGGACGGCTTTTTTTGTTGTTGTTTGTTTGTAAAAATCTTTGATTAACTATTTTTCAACCGCGCTATTGTATCAAAATTAAGACCGGTAATTTTCTGAACAAAATCAACAGAAGCGCCTTCCTCCAGAGCATTACGAGCGATTCCTTCTCGCTCAATACGCCCTTCTTCACGACCTTGAGCTAATCCCACACCAATACCCTCTTCACGAGCTTCATCCTGCCAGACCCTTTTTGCGGTATCCCAGTTCCATTCTGTCGTAAGCATACTCATTATCTCCTTGGCGTGTTTTTCCATTAACTCTTTTAATATATCATGTTTTTTGCAATATTGCACGGTTTTTTCTACCGCATCTCTCAAGGTTAATCCGCCTTCCTGATACTCCCTAACTTTCGCTATAAACGCGCTGTATTGGTAAAGCGTTTGACACTTCTTAGCTATCTCCTCATTCTTGCCCTTGTTTATGTTTAGTACCCTCACTTCCAGTTCCAAAGCGGGAAATTCCTTCTCTAAAATCCCCAAACTTTCCGTATTCTCAAACAATTCCGAAAGCTTTATGATTTTTTCGTCTGGATACGGCTGTACCCCGTTGTACAGCACAAAAAACTCCGGTCTAGGGATTGAGATTTTTGTTGAAGAATAAATCTTTTCTTCATCGGTGATTTTCTCATAAACCCTGCCTGCGTACATGAGCAGACGCAGAGCCATGTTCGGGTTTATGGTAGACTGGTGTTCGATGAGAACGACCAATTTCCCGCCGATTTCAAAGGATATGTCATTGATCATATCCATAAACAGAATGTCCTCCAGAGTATTGATGACAACATATGGATCGAAAGTGTCATTTTGCTTTACCGAAAATGAAAAAATTTTGATTTTTTTTGATTTTTTTGGGGCAAAAAAAAACGGCTCCCATAAAAAAGGAAGCCGCTTTTTAATAAAGACGGGATTTATTCCAAATGGGCGATGTCTTTTAGGGAGAGCCCGGTGATACGATGTATAAATTCAGGCGTTGAACCTTCTGAGAGCAAATTTTTCGCGATTATTAGTTTTTCTTGCTCAATGCCCATTTCCAAGCCTTCTTCAATACCGCTTCGTCTGGCTTCTACCATTCCGTCTTGATAGTCAAGTTCGCTTTTTAACAGATTACACATACGAGCGTATTCTACCTGATCTTGCGTTATCTTTGACATTGTTTCTACCGCCATAGCTATGCCTTCCTCATGGTTAATTATTTCTATCATTTTAGCTCTTTTCTCCTCGTCTGTCAAATATTCGAAAAATACCGCCCATAGTTCAGAAGTTGTCATTTCTTCTATGGGCTTGTTTACTATGGGCTTAGTTTTTATCAGTTCAACCGTAATTATTCTGGTTTTTCCGCCTAGCGAAATACGGTTATCGGGATCATAGTAAATAAAATTGTGTATAAGCTCCTCGTCCGTAAAAAACTGTTTCTTTGCAAGAATGGCAATTTGGTAAGTTTCTTTTAAATCCTTAAAACCTTTATCATTCCCATGAATGTCCTGTCCTACAAATAATTTTGCCGCATGGTACTCTAGCCGTACCCGTTCGTTTTTTTTAGGATTTAACGACACTTCCACATTGACAGGCTCGCCTTCTTCCGTTACGCAGGCGACATCGAAGCGCAGATACCTCTGCCGTAAATCGTCAACCGGCGGCTCGTTGGCGATAATTGCCTCTACTTTGACAGTACGCCCGATAAGCGCCGAAATCAGGTGCGACAACGCGCCCCTTGATTCTTTTGTGTCTTTAGTAAATACGGCTTTGAATACCTGGTCATAGCGTATGTCCAGAACCTCCCTTCCGTCCCCTAAGGGGAAGGGTCCCCACTCGTACCGAGCGGGTTTTTGCTTGTTTGTTTCCATAAACAAACTCCTTAAATAGAATTTACAGTTCTCCCCCGGAGAAGGGTTTTTCAAAAACTGCATACTCTATATGGATCGAAAGTGTCATTTTGCTTGACCGAAAATGAAAAAAAATGAGAAATTTTTGATTTTTTTGGGGAAAAATTCAGTTTTTTTAAAGATTTTATAGTGTTTAATATTATAAGTTATCTTGACGAAAATTTATTAATGTGTTAAATTTTACAACATAAATACTTTCTAAGAAAATGTAAAAGAAGGTATAAAGGTAAAGAATTAAACATGTTTTATAGGAGACGGTAAAATCATGTACAAACCATTTTTAATTGGTGAGTTAAAGAAATGCCAGACCGGACAGGCAGTTGATTCGGTTTTTGAAAAAAGAAAAGTAGCAAATCTTAACGATCGAACAGAATATCTTTGCCGCTGTATGGGTAACCCGCAGGTCTTTTTTGGAGGGAAGGAAAAAGACGACAACGAAAAGGAATCTCAAAGCAGATATGTAACAATGCGCTCTATGTTTATAACCGGTTCATGGCGTTAGAATTAAGACACCCTAAGTTTTAGGGTGTCTTTTATGATTTGTATCGGCTCATACAGATCAGTGTTTTTACATTTTAAACTAATTTTCAACACAAGGCGGTGAGTCGTGTCAAATAAATTTAAAATTGACGATGCTAAAAAAAGAAAAATATCTGAAAATTTTAAAATTGATAAAAGTATTGTAGAAACACTGCATAAAGTGTATGACGGTTTTTCTTCCTACATAAGAAAACAATTTTTGGCGCACTTCATGCGCGGTATTGAATGTTATATCCGCGAATATTTAAATGATAAACGTTTTATTGTTATCTGTGAACCATACAAAGAATTCTATCCTGAACAAAAACCGGCTTCTTCTTTATACTATGCTCCAAAAAAAGAAGATCGTTCAAACGACAAAGATAGAAGCAGATTTGTAATAAATTATAATGAAGACTTAAATGAAAAGGAGCTTAGAGATTATATAGCCCATGAAATAGGACATCTTCTTTTACGTAAATTAAAAAGAGATAATGATTTGCTTAAAGATTGGAATACTCTTAAAACTAACCCTATTGAAGAAATATACAGTTCAATTTTTGGCATTTATATTATTTCTGAAAAAAATGATTTTTACGACAATCCCCCCGGCTTGTTACATTATAAAGAGTGGGAAGAGCTTTTCAAACATTTTCAAGATATAACGCATGTAGGTACATTTTAGAGATAAATGCCTCGAAAATGAAAAAAATATCAAAACATCGTATTATTTTTAAGCATATTATAGAAACAAAATAAATATTTTTAATGACAAATTAACGATAACGTGATATAATGTTCTTATATTATTTTATTTTAGGAGGAAAAAATGAAAATTAAACAAATCGGATTATTTTTAATAACTGCTCTGCTTCTTTTTGGATGCCCCGAGCCGGATGCGCCGCCGAAGCAGAAAGAAAAAGAACCGGAAAAACCGGTAACTCAAGCAACCATAACTTTTAACATGGACGGCGGATCGCCGAGTTATGTGGCTGTTAAAGTGAATAAAGGTTCAGCTTTAGGACTTCAATACCCGCCCATTCCCGTAAAAAGCGGTTTTATTTTCGGCGGCTGGTATGCTGATGATGATACATCCTATTCAAATGAATATACAAAAACCACAATAATCAACAATGACGTAACTTTAAAAGCAAGATGGACCGCGGAGTGTATTGTTGCTTTTAACACAGACGGCGGCAGCGCCGCTCCGGCAAGTATAAAAATTGCCGCGGGATTAAGCATAGGCGACAAATTTCCTCCTGTTCCCACAAAATCAGCTAACACGTTTGCCGGTTGGTTTGCCGATACTGACGTTTCTCATTTGAGTGAATATTTAAAAACCACACCAATTAACGCCAGCGTTAATTTAAAAGCGTATTGGACACCCGGCGCTCCGCCGACATGGACTGTAACCTTTAACGGCGACGGCGGAACCCCTGTTCCAAGCAGCATAAACGTACCCCAGGGAGCGATCATAGGCGATTTGTTTCCGTCCACTGATCCTGCAAAAGAAGATTCCGCTTTTGCGGGCTGGTATAATGGAGATACCCGCTATGACAGAGACACAGCGATTAATTCTAATGTAACATTAACAGCCAAATGGACACCGCCCGCCTCGGTAGAAGTCAGTTCATATAATGGATTTGCAATGGGGTCAAAAACTAAAGGCGTTCAATTTTACTCAATAAAAGGAAAACCAAACGTATTGCTTGTTACTCCTACATCCGGCGATTATGAGTGGAATGTAATGAGCTACAGTTTATCGCCTTATATCGGAAAAGAAATAACAATTACAATGTCTATGGATGTATGGGTAGATACGTCGGTAAAAATAGCATGGCAGGTAAATAACGGTTCTGATGCCGCTGCTGCATGGGGCGGACAATCATGGAAGGTAATAGCCGGCAGTAATGCCCCTGATAGTGAAATAGCCACAGGTACATGGGTTCATTTAGAAGGTTCCGCTACAGGAACGCCGGCATCAGGAACTAATGCGGGTAATACCGTCTATCTTTCAGGCGGCGGCGACGGCGGACAACTTCAAAATAAATCTATCCCAATATACTTTGCGAATTTTGTTATGACTATAGACGACGGCACTGCGCCGCCCGCGCCCGATCCCGATATAATACTCTTAACCATCGGCAGTAAAATAAATCTTACCGCACAGCTTAATTCTTCAATGAGCGGGAAAACCATAACATGGTCTTCCGCCGATTCAACAAAAGTATCTGTTAGTGCCGGCGGCATTGTAACTTCAAATATTACCAACTTCTCAACTTCTGACGGAAGCCAAAAATATACGACAGGTCCCGCAAAAGCGCAAGTGATAATCACAGCCACAGCGCAGGATAGTACAACCCAAACATTCAAGGTAGCCGCAACTACGCAAGGGCAGGAAGATATTACGATTGTAACTCCGTTTAAGAGTTATTTCCCGGCAGGTATCCTTGCGGGAAATATCGCAACAACCGCCGACGCGGGCTCATCATCAATTACTAACCCTTCGCTTAATCGGCATTTTAACGCTCTTACCCCGGAAAACGACATGAAACCAAACGCGCTTTCAAACGGCAGAAACGCGTCAACCGGAGTAATTACCTATACATGGGATAAAGCGGATAAGTTTGTAAATGCGGCTACAGCTTCAGGTTTTAAAGTTATCGGGCATACATTGCTCTGGCATCAGCAGATTCCCGCCTGGCAAACAAACATGGCAAGCGCCGGTAAAGAAACAGCGCTTGCGGCTATGAAACAATTTATAACCGATGTCATGACGCGGTATGCGGGAAAAATATACTCATGGGATGTTTTAAACGAAGCTTTCCCGGACGGCGGAGCCGGTTCCGATTGGAAAACCGCAATACGCCCGGAAAACCCCTGGTTTAAAGCTATCGGCTCGGATTTTGTATACGAAGCGTATCTTGCCGCGCGCCTTGCCGACCCCAACGCGAAACTGTATTACAACGATTACAATACAGATCAGTCCGGCAGAGCGACATTAATTCGCAATATGGTGCGTGATGTGAATCAACGGTTTAAAACAGATTATCCGAATGAAACACGGCTTCTTATCGAAGGAATAGGAATGCAGGAACATCACAATACCGGCATATCAGCGGCGAATATAAGAAGCGCTTTATCAATGTTCAGAGATATAGGCGTAAAAGTATCTGTCTCCGAGATTGACGTGCTTGGTCAGGACTGGGGTTCATTCAGTTCTGTCGGTCAAGGAGCAAACAAGCACGCCAACTCTACGGTAACCAACAACGGATTATTAACGCAAGCGGATTTGTATCGGCAGTATATGGCGGTTTACATGGATTTTAAGGACATCATAGAGCGCATATCAATCTGGGGCATTACCGATGATAAAAGCTGGCGTTCAGCAGGACTGCCGCTTTTATTCGATGATAAAGGCAAAGCCAAACCCGCATACTACAAGTTTACGGAAGCAGTGACGAAATAATCAGCTAGTATCTTTATCGCTAATCAGCCCGCTCTTGAGCTGGTTAGCGATATTTGATATAATTAATAAATGGTTAAAGCGGAAAACCTGCAAAAATATTCTCTTTTCGGCGGACTTATGGCGGAACAAATCCAAACTATCATTCCGCTCATGAAAGAGGAAAAATACAATACAAACGACTTAATTATTACCGAAGGAAACACGAGCGATAAAATCTACTTTTTAATCGAGGGGCAGGTATCGGTACTAAAGGGAGATATAGAGCTTTCCCGCTTCAGCGAAGGCGAGGCTTTCGGGGAAATGGAAGTGCTGGATGTTATGCCCGCCATCGCTTCTATAAAAGCGATTTCGGATGTTTCGGTTTTATCGATGTCCAATAAAGCTCTGCGCGAGATTTACAAAATGGACGTTAAAGTTTTCGCCCTTATGCTCATGAACTTGGCGCGCGATCTTTGCCGCCGTTTACGCAAAACCGATGAAAGACTTGCTTCATCGCCTATGTTATTATAGTTGGAGGAGTTGCTATGATTTTCAGTCCTGAATGCGAATGTATGGATCAGCAGGCGATAAAAAAAATTCAGCTTGCCGCGCTAAAAAATCTTACGGAAACTCTGTATTCCAAAGTGCCGTTCTACCGCGAAAAAATAAATGCGGCGGGAATCACTCCCAAAGATATTCACAGCCTTGAGGATATCAGCAAATTACCCTTTACCACAAAGGACGATTTGCGGATAAATTATCCTCACGGGCTTCGCGCATGTCCTCAGGAAAGAATTGTGGAAGTACACATGAGTTCCGGCACTACGGGCAAACCTGTCGTAAACGAGTACACAATTAAAGATATCGATATTTGGCGTCAGTCGATGGCAAGAACCATGGCGGGCGCGGGCTGCACACGAGATGACATCGTTCAAAACTGTTACGGTTACGGGCTTTTTACGGGCGGCGCAGGCGCGCATTACGGCGCTCTCACTATCGGCGCGGAAGTTCTGCCCATGTCCAGCGGCAACACCGAGAGGCAACTAATGGTTCTGCGTGACTTTGGTTCAACCATGCTCACCTGTACGCCGTCTTACGCCCTCTACCTCGCCGAAGAAGCGGCGGAAGCAGGCATCGATCTAAAATCTTTGCCAATCAGCAAGGGGTGTTTCGGCGCGGAACCGTGGAGCGAAAATATGCGCGTGGAAATTGAAGAGCGGTTTAACATGAAAGCGTACGACATCTACGGTCTTACGGAAATTATAGGCCCTGGTGTCGCCTTTGAGTGCGAGGCGCAGGAAGGTCTGCATGTGAACGAAGATTTTTTCTACCCCGAAATTATCGATCCTGCGACGGGAAAGGTTCTGCCCGCCGGAGAAAAGGGCGAGCTTGTCTTTACTACGATAACAAGGGAAGGCACTCCGCTCCTGCGTTACCGCACAAGAGACATAACATTTATCATGGAACAACCTTGCTCATGCGGACGCACGACAAGGCGCATACACCGCCTATTCGGCAGAACAGACGACATGCTGATCATTCGCGGCGTAAACGTCTTCCCAAGCCAGATTGAACAGGCTCTTATCGAAATTGAAGGAACCGAGCCGCAGTACCTTATCATCGTAAACCGAGGCGAAAGCCATTTGGACGAAGTAGAACTGCAAGTTGAAGTAAAGAAAGAGTTTTTCAGCGATGAGACTCGCGGACTTGAAGAGCTTCGCGGCAAGATTGAACATGTAATGAAGAGTAAGCTGCAGATCAGCCTGAAAGTAAAACTGGTTGAGCCGAAAACCATTGAACGTTCCATTGGAAAGGCAAAAAGGGTTATCGACAATCGTAAAATTTAAGGTATAATAAAGGAAGGGTATGTTATGGGTATAAAACAAATATCGATTTTCTTGGAAAACACAACCGGCAGATTAAGCGAGGTTACAAAAACCCTCGCCGACGGCGGAGTAAATCTTAGGGCGATTAGCATTGCCGACACTGCGGATTTCGGAATATTGCGCGTAATCGCCGACAAGACCGAAAAGGCGATTGAGGTTCTTAATCAGGCGGGATTTACCACACGGCAGACCGACGTGGTAGCGGTTGAGATTGAGGACACACCGGGAAGCCTCGCTAAATTGATGGCGCTGTTTGAGGAATCGCAGGTAAACATCGAATACCTTTACGCTTCGCTTGAGGGACAGGTGGGAAAAGCCGTTGTCATTTTTAAATTGAAAGATCACGCGAAGGGACAGCAAATACTCAGCTCTAAGGGCTTTAAAATGGCGGATAAATTCTGATGAAAATATTAATGGTTTCCAGCGAAGCGGTTCCTTGGGCGAAAACAGGCGGTCTTGCCGACATGGTTTCCGCTCTTTCCATAAGTCTTGCAAAACTCGGACACGAAGTAAAAATTGTTAT
>Ga0268262_10005614_pt1 | contig 12372 bp, 15 predicted proteins | sample TergutNc150P3_FD_190354 | JGI IMG/M metagenome (GOLD analysis project Ga0268262, IMG submission 190354) | Nasutitermes corniger P3 segment gut microbial community from laboratory colony in Florida, USA - Nc150 P3 (SPAdes) (version 2) | ecosystem: Host-associated > Arthropoda: Insects >... | reverse complement strand
TTGACCCAAATGCGGAGAAGGCAAAAATAACCTGCATAAAAAACACGAGCTTCAACGAACCCTATTTTATGGGGCACTTCCCAGGCGACCCCGTTATGCCGGGTGTTCTGCAAATAGAAGCTATGGCGCAGGCTGGTTGCATTATGGCATACCTTAAATTTGAAGAGGAATCCAAAGGCAAACGCCCCGCTTTTATGGGCGTTGATGCTTGTAGGTTCCGCCGTGCTGTTAGGCCCGGAGATACGTTGAGAATAGAAGCCGAATTAGAGGAATTCCGCCGAGGCATAATTTCCTTTGACGCAAAAATTTTTGTTGGCGAAGACCGCGTTGCAGACGCAAAGCTAAAAGCCACAATGGTATGATATGCGCGTTTTAGTCACCGGCGGAGCGGGCTTTTTGGGTTCGCACCTATGCGATAGGCTCATTGAGCAAGGGCACGATGTCCTTTGCCTTGACAACTATTTCACCGGCAGCAAAAAAAATGTTGAGCATTTAGCGGGCAATCCACATTTTGAGCTTATCCGCCACGATGTCACCGAGCCTATTCTTTTAGAAGTGGAAAGGATTTACAATTTAGCCTGCCCCGCCTCGCCGGTGCATTACCAATACAACCCCGTTAAAACAATCAAAACAAGCATTCTAGGAGCGGTGAATATGCTGGGGCTTGCCAAAAGGGTAAAAGCGAGGATTTTGCAGGCGAGCACAAGCGAGGTTTACGGAGACCCAAGCGTTCATCCGCAAACGGAGGAGTATTGGGGAAATGTGAACCCCATAGGCATCCGCAGTTGCTACGACGAGGGCAAGCGCGTTGCAGAAACCCTGTTTATGGATTACCACCGCCAAAACAAAGTGGATATTCGCATTGTGCGCATTTTCAACACCTACGGACCCCGGATGCATCCGAGCGATGGCAGGGTGGTGTCTAATTTTATAGTGCAAGCGTTGCAGGGCAAGGATATAACGGTTTACGGCGATGGGCAGCAAACGCGCTCTTTCTGTTTTGCAAGCGACTTGGTAGAAGCCATTTTGCGCGCAATGGAGCAAACGGAAAGCATTGGTCCCATAAACATAGGCAATCCGGGCGAATTCACAATTTTAGAGCTTGCGGAAAAGGTAATTGAGCTAACAGGCAGCAAAAGCAAAATTGTTAAAGAACCTCTGCCAAGCGACGACCCCAAACAACGCAGGCCGGACATCAGCAAGGCAAAAAAAATTCTAAACTGGGAACCGAGCGTAAATTTAGAAGACGGGTTGAAAAAAACTATTGAGTATTTTAATTTGTTAGGTTAGTGACTAGTGGTTAGTGATTAGTTGTTAGTGACTAGCCACTAGCCACTAGCCACTAAATACTAACCACTAACAACTATTTACTATCTTCCCTATATGCGTATTGGTATAATTGGAGTTGGAACCGTTGGCAGCGGGGTGGTTGAGATAATAGAGCAAAAACGGGAGGAGTTTCACGCAAAATTTGGCATCCTCCTGGAAATTGCCGCAGTTGTTGCAAAAACAGAAGAAGAACTTGCCGCTTTTAAAGCAAAGGGCTATAAAGGGTTTACAGATGTTTCCGCTGTTTTGGAAGACGAATCCATATCGGTGATATGCGAGCTTGCCGGTGGTTATGAACTGCCTTTTAAATGGATTTCTAAAGCGCTTGAAAACGGCAAACATGTTGTAACGGCAAACAAAGCACTCCTTGCAAAACATGGCAATGAAATTTTTCCGCTTGCGGAGCAAAAAAAATGCCACGTGCTTTTTGAAGCGGCAATTGGCGGCGGAATTCCCATTATTCGCAGCCTGCAAGAGAGTTTGCTTGGGAACAAAGTGGATTCCCTGAACTGCATAATCAATGGAACTTGCAATTACATTTTAACTCGTATGGCGGCGGAAGGGCTTTCTTTTGAGGAAATTTTAAAAGATGCCCAAAAACTGGGTTTTGCGGAGGCAGACCCCTCTTTTGATGTGGACGGCATAGATTCTGCCCACAAAACCGCAATTTTAGCGAGCCTTTGCAGCGGTCGTTTCGTTGACTTTGAAAAAATCCACGTAACAGGGATAAGGGACATCGCCGCTCAGGATATTCAATTTATACAGGAATTGGACGGAGTTGTGCGTCTCCTTGGCATTTACAACCGCGTTGGCGACAAGGTGGATGCAAGGGTTCATCCGTGCATTGTGCCGGGCGACCATTTGCTTGCAGGCGTAAAATATGTCTTGAACGCCGTTTATTTGCAATGCGATAACTTGGGACCAACTTTGCAGACGGGCGCGGGGGCTGGCAAGTTGCCCACCGCGAGCGCGGTGGTGGCAGACCTTGTATCTTTGGCTCGTTCCACGGAATCCGGGCATAGGGAGCCTTTGCAGATGGGCTGGTTCCAAAAAGAAAATGCCGCTGAACTAGTCCCCATCGGTGAAACCTATGCGCGTTATTATTTCCGTTTTGTGACAAAGGACCATTACGGGGTTTTGGCAAAAATCACGGGAATTTTGGGTGAGAACAAAATATCCATAGAATCTATTTTGCAGAAAAACACCAAAAACAGGGACAAGGTGGATATAGTGGTAACAACGGAAAAAGCGATGGAAAGCTCTGTTCAAGCCGCCTTAGCCAAAATAGATTCCCTGCCGGAAATGAGCGAAAAAAGCCGGATGCTGAGGTTTTTGTGCGATGCTTAGGCATAACCTTATTTTGGAGGATAGTATGGATAAAAATAAAGTCCAATTATTTGAAAACAGGCGTGTTCGTTCTGTTTGGGATGCGGAAAAAGAAGAATGGTTCTTTTCTGTGGTTGATGTAGTCGCTGTTTTAACAGATAGCCCGAACCCTCAAGTTTATTGGAGAGTTTTGAAAAAAAGACTTTCTGATGAAGGAAATGAAACCGTTACAAATTGTAACGGTTTGAAGATGCAGGCACTTGATGGTAAATTGAAAAGGAGACTGGTAAAAAGGCTATTTCAAATTTAAATGCAAAATCTGGGATATTGGTAACAAAATAAGCCATATTTTACGGAATTTTGGATGAGTTACTTGTCATTAGCAAAATTTTTTATTATATTATAGATGGAGACTGTTTGTCACGTCCCCGGGGCGTCTGGGGTTGACGAGCAGGTTCCATTTTTCGCAAAGGTAGAAAACTCGGACGGGTTGATAGCCGGCAAACCCCGTATTTTTCCCAAAAAAACGGCGAAAAATGCGAAAAAATGCATTTTTTTGTTTTACCCTTGACAGTTTATTTAAATTTTTCTATATTTTTGCGCGAAAAGCTTTAACCAAGAGGTTCCTCAAATGAATAAAATTGCAAAAATAGCAATTGCCACGTCTCTAGCCCTAGCTCTCGTAGCTTGCGGTGAAGATAAGAAAAAAGCCGAAGCCGAAGCCGCCGCACAAGCCGCCGCCGCTGCACAAGCAGCAGCCGAAGCCGCTGCAGCCGCTCAAGATGCCCTAATCGAAAGGCAGAGGCAAGATTCCATAGTTGCCGCGCAGGCTGCTGCGGATGCGTTAGCCAAAAGAGTCCAAGATTCTATAGACTCTGTAGCCACGGCTAAAGGCAAAAAGGCTGCAAAACCAGCCGCTCCAAAAGCTCCAGTAGCAGCAGTAGAGCAGAAGAAACAAGCTGGTGAGCTAAGTGCACCTGCACAATCTAACGCTGCCGCTGCAGCAGATAAATTCCAAAGAAGAAAATAAGTATTTTTTTGCAAAAAACTAGCCCACTTAGTTAAGTGGGCTTTTTTTTTGCCCAACCCTTGACAAAATTTTTAAAATTTTCTATATTTATGTCTGAAATTTCAACCTTAAGGAGTTCTCTTATGTTTACATTCAAAAAATATGCCCTCGTTGGCGTAGCCGCTTTAGCAGCCCTATCAATGTCTTGCTCTGATGACACAGATGACGAGATATCATACGAGTTTGACCGAGAAAGCGTACCGACCCTAGGTAGCCCTAGTAACCCAGATATCGGTTCTTCTGCAAATTTAGATGCAAATCCGGTCGGAATTCATAAGATCGGTGAATTACCAAATGTGAAAAACGAAATAGATCTTGTATATGATGGTGGAAATCTATGTTCGCCTAAAGGAATCACGACTACTAAACCTACTTCAAGCCTAGGGTCTGCATTTACTGGTGTTGATAATGGAGTTCTTTTCTTTGATGCTCAAGGTGCCACAAATGCGGATGATTTAGTTGAGGCTATGTGGGTAGCGCAACCAGAGAGTAAAGGTGGTGATGGCGGTGGTTTTCTTGACGCCTGCCTTTCTGCAGGTGAAGGAAGAATCTTTGGCGTGATCACGAACACGACTAATTTGGCTCTTGTCAAAGTGAACAAAACAGATGCCACAGCACAAACTATTACTCTTTATGTTGGCCTAGCCGAATAATCCGAATAGCAACTTTCATTAATTAACCCCCACTCATTCAGATGCGTGGGGGTTTTTTGTTTTGTTAGGGTAAGGGATTACGGTTAGACGAGCCTCACTTGGGGGGTGTTTTTTATCATTTCAATGCTAGGATTTCTTTTTTTGACAACCCTGTTGCTTTAACAATTTGAGCAATGGAAAAACCCATAGATTTGAGGTTCCTAGCAGTTTGAGCAATACCTTGCGAAATGCCTTGAGCCAAACCCTCTGCTTTACCTTTCGCCAAGCCCTCTTCCATACCCTTCTCCCTAGCGTACTTTTTCTCGGCGTAGCGGTCGTGTTTAGCCTTATAACGAGATATGTATTAAAATTTAAAATACATTCCCTTTGTCTGAACCACGATTCTCAGAATTTACAGGATTTACAAAATAATACAATTTGGCACGACAACCCGATGCGTAAAAAAACAAAATGATTCGTTTTGTAGGGGCGGGGTTCGCCCGCCCCGTTGCGGTTCGTTTCGCAATATGCGCTTCCCCACTTAAATGGCTGTATTCAAAGCTGAAGAAAGACTGCGAGAATTTAGACCAGCATAAATATTCGGCTTTGCTGCTTGTTGTTTTGATAAAGAATCCGCTGTTCAAATCTAAGGCGAAGAACAGCGAGGTTGGCTATTGCGAAGCCAGCTTTCTTTTTGCATGGATGTCTGCGCTTCATATGCTGATTTGTTTTATTGATAACGGCAGAAATGCAAGTTACGTCAATTACATAAAAAGCAGAAACATCTCTATCCCTTCAGAAAAATATGTCATAGAAACGTTGCGTTCATTTCGCATAAGTTTTCGCCCTTTCAAAGAAGAAAAAAGCCCGCCAAACAGCCGCCATTCCCTTCTATGGTTGATGATGGCATGGATTGCAAGGATGAGGCTTGGGGGCCTGCCCTTTCGTATAAACTATAGCGAAATTTTCGCTATCTCAAACAAACGCTCAAACAATTTTTCCCGCAACTGCTTGGGCTTGCTCCTAAGCTCATGCGCATGGCACAACGAAAAAATATAGTCATGCGGGGGAACCTACGGCTCCAACACTTCCACGCTATCCTTTGGCTCAGGAGCCGTTAAGCTCTTTAAGCTATCAACGAACAGAGAGTCTTTTGGTGGGAACATATTGCGGTAAATTATGTTTCGGCGGTCGCGCATAAAACGGTTGTCTTTCATCTCCGGATGATGATTGCCCGGGCTTGCAAGCATTGCTGCTAAATTCACGGATTGGTCCACGCTCAGATTCGCACATGATTTTTTATAGTAATTTTGCGCAGCCGCCTCGCAACCAAAAATGTTTTGACCCCATTGCGCATAGTTTAAATAAAGTTCTAAAATTCTGCTTTTGCTCAAATATCTCTCCATTAAAATTGCATACGTAAATTCCTTAAACTTCCGCTCCCAAGAACGCTCGTTTGAGAGAAACATATTTTTTGCAAGTTGCTGAGTTATGGTACTCGCACCAAACGTTATTTTATTGCGCTTTTGGTTCAGCTCCAACGCCTCTACTATTGCCCTAATATCAAAACCCGGATGAAAATAAAAACTGGCATCTTCACCAGATATAACAGCTTTTTGTAAATATGAACTGATGCTATCCAACGGAACAAACCTCTGCTTAATCTCCAGCTTTGGGCTTGCCTTCTGCAAATCTTTCATAAATGCGCTCTGCATAGGTTGCGCATCTTTTAATTCCTGAACATTTTTTAAAATTGTTCTCCCAGAGATGTAAGTCTTCAATATTCCATAAGTACATACAAGGCTAAAAATTACCGAATACGAAACAAGCACAATTAAAATAATTTTAGCAACTCTTTTTAACTTCATGTAATCTCCTATTGCGTAATAAAATAATCCTCTGGATTTATAGGCTGATTATCATATCTAACTTCATAATGCAAAACGGGCCACAGAACGCCGCCGCTTTTTCCTGCCAGTGCCACCGCCTGCCCCTTTTTCACCGCTTTTCCGGGTTGGACAAGAACGCTTTGCAAATGAGAGTAATGAGTTTTTATATGCGGCGCATGTTGAATCTCTAGCGTGGTGCCAAAACCAGTTCTACTACTGGTAATGTTTTCTACAATGCCATCCCCTGTGGCTATAACCGTATCACCCTCTTTAACGGCAAAATCCAAACCCCTGTGCGGTATCTCTCTTTTGGTCAAAGGGTCTTGCACCAGCCCGAATTTGTTGGTTATTTTCTGATACGCTCTAATAGGATGCAATAAGGGCAAACTCTGCGTGTATTGCTCGTTCACTAAAAGCATATCGCGCATTTTACTAAAAGTTTCCGATGATTTTTTTATCTTGTTTAAATCTGTGGTTGTTCTTTTCATCCTATAGTTTTTAGTTTTAGGCGCTTCCTCAAGTTTATCCGCTACGTTTGGGATTCCTGCCAATATATTCGTTTTTTCTCTTAAATTGCGACCATTCTCTATTTGCGTATTTGCCTCGGAAATTCGTTTTTCCAATTTACCCGCCGTTGCCTGCATTGCTCTTTGTTCCTTTGATATGTCTAAAATGCGAAAATTTTTAAGATTAATCATATTGTTCGGCAGCCAGAACACAAAACCCAAAATCATTATGGCAAGCCCGAGCAGCCATCCGAATATCACTCTTATAGAGATACCGTAAAACGTAGGTTTATCCGTACCTTTTGAATATATATGTACCTGCAATATTTTACGTTTTTTGCCCATTTTTATTAATATAGAAAATTACTATATTTAGAGGTAATTCGGAGATTTTTTTATGAGCCGCAAGGAACGCAGGGCTAAAGCCCGTAGAGAGAAAGTTGAAAATTTGCACCGCCCAGTTAAGGCAAACAACGGTGTTTTAATAGCTGTTGCCATTGCCACCGTAGTTGTGGTTGTAGGCACATATTTTATCCGTTATAGTAGCAATTGATTTTTGCTATATTACTCTTATGAAATTTTCTGCCCAAAAATCGATTTTATATCCAGCTCTTGCTGCTGCCAAGCTGGTTGTGCCAGCAAAACCCGCTATTGCCATAGCGGGCTGTTTTTTGCTCCGCCTAAAAGGAAATAATCTTGAAATTTCCACAAACGACGCTACAAGCCTTGGACTATGCCTGAACATTCAAGTGAATGGAGAAAAAAACGGAGAGATAGCTCTATCTGCCATAGATTTCACCGAAACAGTCCTAAATGCGCCAGACGGAGAGTTAATCGTTTCCACAGATGGCTTAAACTTAACTGTTTCGTGGGGCGAAGAACGAGATTCAGACCTCACAGGCAGAAACTCCGAAGACTTTGTAAAAACTCCGAACATAGAACCGGACTGCCATGTTGAGCTTAAGGTTCCAGATCTAGATTATTTATTGAAGAAGGTCGCTTTTGCCGCAAGCAAAAATAGCGACAGCCGCCCTTCGCTAACAGGCATTTTGCTGGAAGCGGAAGAATCTAAAATAGTTTCTGTTGGTACCGATAGCCATCGTCTTTCAAGGGTATATATTCAGCCGGAAGACGAAAAAAATTTTTCGTTCACTCGTCAATCCATAATCCCTCCACGCGCAATACTAGCCCTGCAATCGGCAACGGCGGCTGTTGGGGATGCCGAAGCAACAGTTTCAATGGATTTCTCCGAAACCTATTTGAAGTTTCACACTTCAAACGTAACCGTTACGGCAAAATTGCTAGAGGGACCTTACCCTTCGTGGAGACCTGTTATCCCCACTAACCTGCCTATTTTAATCAAATTCAACACGGCGGAAATGCTGGATGTTTTGCACAGGGTAAATGCCTCAACAGATAAAACAACCCACACCGCTAGGCTTTCAATTCAAGATTCCGTGATAAAAATCTCAGCCGTAGGCTCTCGCCGCACAAGGGAAAAAATAGCCTGCGTTTATGAAAATCCCGAAAAAGGCGAGCCTCTGCACTTGGGAATAAATTCCAGTTATTTAATGGAAATTCTAAAAATCTGCGATAGCGAAGAAACCCATATTTTGGTGAACGGCGAACATTCCCTTTGCGAAATTTTGCCTGCCGGCGATAGCAGTAAATTGCTTTTCTTGCTAATGCTTGTTAGGCTTCCTGAATGAGTAAAGTTAAAGCCCCAGAAAAAATAGGCCAATACTCCGTGCAAGATTGCATTGGGCAAGGCTCTATGGGCGAAATATGGCTTTGCCATGACCCTTCCTTGGATAGAATGCTTGTGATAAAACGTATGCAGCTCGCGCTCCGCGGTTACGAGGATTTAATACAGAGATTCAATAGAGAAGTTCAAGTTTTGGCTGCGATGAACCATCCTAATATAGTTCAGGTTTACGGTTATTGGATGGAAAGAGGGCAGTTAAATTTATCTATGGAGTTTATAAACGGCTGGAGCCTTAGGCAAATTTTGGATAAATCGCCTATTATGCCTGTTTGGGCTGTGTGCACCGTGCTCTGGGGTTGTTTGAATGCGCTTGTGCATGTTCATACGAGGCGTTTTGTGCATAGGGATTTGAAGCCGGGGAACATAATGGTTGATTTTGCCGGGCAAACAAAACTTTTGGATTTTGGGATTGCACGCATTGAAAATCAAGATATCACAATTCCCGGAACCGTTATTGGAACAGCAGCATATATGAGTCCGGAGCAGGTTAGAGGGGAGAGCGCAACCGAGCTTTCCGATATATTCAGCCTTGGAATCATAGCTTTTGAAATGCTAATCGGCAAGCATCCGTTTAGAGACGACAATGTTGAAAAAACATCAAAAAATATTTTGAGCAAAAACATATCGCCCGTAAATTTTACAGAAAATATTCCAAATGAACTCAGGCGATTAGTATGCAAAATGCTCGCAAAAGAACCTGCCAAAAGAACAAGTTCGGCATACAACTGTTTAACAGAGTTGGATTTTATTATGAGAGGTTTGCCACGCGAACTTTTGCTCCCTTTAAGTTCATGGCTGCGTTCCGTGCGCAAAGAGATGCCTTTGCCAGCACCGCCTGTTTGGGGAAAGAAAATCCCGCCTCTCGCGTGGCTCGCGAGCGCAGCAGGAGCAGGGCTTGTGGCGGGGTTTATATTAAAAGCAATTCTGTAAAGCTTTAAATGGAAGGCACAGGGTTCAGCAAGCTTTCGTCTATGTTAAAAAACATATTGCGATAATATTTATCAAGAAGGTAAATTGCAGTTCTGGCATTAGACCATTCCTTTTTTACCCCTATGGTAGCGAGTCCTTTGGTCAGGAGTTGCATACTTTCTGGCAAGTCAAATTTCCATCGCATTTCGTCCCATCTGAAAATCACAATTGGAACTCTGGGGCTTTCCTTCAATCCGCGGCTTCCTCTGTCGTTTTTAATTGCAAAGGGTCCGAGTTTTAAGTCTTTTGCCCTGCGCAAAATACCTTTTTCGCCAAGAGCAAATCTGAGCATCCTATAATCGGGGTATTCCGCAAGCACGTTTTCCCTTAACAACAAGCGATAAGTGACAATAATCAAAATTTCATGGAATGGTCTTTGCTCAACAAGAGAACTTTCTTCATAAAGTGCCGCCTGTTCAATACTCTCCAGCCAATAACGGGAATCATCTGTGAGCAAAAGCAAAACGCTATCCGGCGTAGAAGTTCTTGCCGAAATATTGAGCAAGCGTTGGTATGCGGCTTCCAGGGCTTGCATCCTATTTTGAATATCGCTTTCTGCCTCCGGTTTACTGGATACGCAAGACACAGAAAGAAATGCTGCCAAAATTAAAACTATTAAACGCAACATAATGAAAAGGTAGAAAATTCCCTTTCAATCCAAAAATTGCTCCAACCAAATGTGATAGAACGCCGAATTATTTTTGAAACCGTTTTTCTGGTGATTTTTGCTTTTTTTCCCTTTTCAAAAATAATGCTGCCATCACCTATAACCCGCAGATTATCCGCTGCCATCAAACTGGGCCACAAACAGAACAAACGCATTCTGTATTCAAAGCACGGCAAATTTTTTATGTAATTTTTTGCATCCAGCAAATGCTTTTTTGCTTTTTTTGTCACCTCGCCTATAACCAAATTTTTTTTCTCTTGCGCAAATTCCGGCGAGAAAAATTCCTGTACGGATTTTATCCCATGCTTGCGGAAAAATTCCATAGGGATAAAGCAAACTTTTCTTAAAGAATCTTCTTGTATGTCTTTTATTATATTGACAAGTTGCAGAGCCAGCCCAAAAGAAACAGATAATTCCCGAAGTTTTTTCTGCCGTTTTTCATTGAAATTTTTCCCGTTGATGCAAAAGAGTTCGGTTAGCATATTGCCTACAAGTCCGGCTACAAAATAACAATATCTGTCCAAATCGGCTTCACATTCAATGGTAAACCAATCATCTGTTCGCTTTTCCTGCTTCTCAACAAATTCCGCCATTCCGTTGCACATCTCTTCAACGCCGCTCTTAACGGCATTTACAACAGGTTCAGAATATTCCGAGAGCAGAGGAAGAACAATAGCTGCGTTGTAGCACAAGGCTCTGTCCGCTTTTTCGCTATCTTTCCAGTTTTGCGGCAGAGAATTCACAAATTCGTTTACGTTTTTTCCACCAAAATTAACAGCCTGCGAAAATTTTTTCAGCAGATAGATTTTTTCCTTAGCGGGTAAAGATGGGTCGTCTTCTATGGTATCTGCCATCCGCATATAAAGGTATGCCAAGAGAATAGGGTTTCTCAATTTTTTTCCTAAAACTCTGATATTGAGGGCGAAAGTACGCGACACTTTGTCTAATGTATCTTCTGCGTATTTCCAATTACTAAGCATTAGCAACTAACCATTATAATTTTGCTTCACCTCTCAAAAACGGCAAAAGTTTCCCTTGTTTATCTGCCAATCTAAGGTCGTTGTGGTGCTGCCACCGAGTCTTTGCCAAAAGCTCGCTATCCAAAATTTCATCTCCCTTGGATACTGCTCTATTTGCCAACTGGGTGTAATTTTGAAAATATATGTCTCGCTGCAAGCGAATCATCTCCTTGGTTCCAAAATAACGGATTTTAATCTCTATGAATATGGAGAGTACCACGCCTATTATTAATAATGAAAAATGCTTATGCGGAAACAGAGAATATAAAACGCAAGCACTGAACAAGTTTCCCAGCCAAAATAGCGTAAGGCTTACCGTGCGTATAATCCTTCTATTTCTGGTGTTCCAATACATCGGCAGATAGGGCCAAACCCTGTTATCTCTGATATTTCTTTCCAAATCTGCCGGATAGTCCAAAAAGCGGCACCAAAAAAAGTAACCCACCCAAAAAAACACAGGCAGCCACCACAATGACCCTACTATGCAAGCCGTGTCTAATAGAAAATCAAAATCCACGGGGGGTAATATAGAAAAATATACGGTTACTTATGCTTAATTTCTAAATTACGTGCCTCACTATGGAAATATCCGCTCAATACAGGTTTGACACTTTTGCAGAAGGTGAGTCTTCTAGGCTTGCATACGTGGCTTGCAGGGCTATAGCCGAAAATGACGAATCTCATGGCAACCCTCTTGTTTTGGTTGGTGGAACCGGACTCGGAAAAACACACCTATTGCATTCTATAGCAAATACCCTGCACTCAAAAAGAACTCATTTAAAAATCATCTGCTCAACCGCTCTTGAATTTTACGAAGAATTTGCTAAAAATATACAGCAGAAAAAAGAGAACAATTCTCTGCCCATAGAAGAAATGTCTGCAAAGTTTCGCAATGCAGATATGCTCATAATAGACGACCTGCAAAATATTGAAGGAAAAATAGCTTCGCAGCACGAGTTGCTTCAAATTTTCAACACGCTATTGCTTTCTGGCAAACCTATAATCGCAGCTTCGCAGATGCCAATATCCGATATAGAAAGTTTGAACGAATCGCTTCGCTCCCGCTTAACAGGCGGCTTGATAGTTCAGATTTCCACATTGGCTTTTGTTGACAGGTTAGCTATTCTGCGCAAAAAATTTGACATGATAAGGCTCAACATAGATGAAAACGTCCTGCTGTTTTTGGCGGAAAAGACGAGCG
>Ga0268262_10005613_pt1 | contig 12375 bp, 8 predicted proteins | sample TergutNc150P3_FD_190354 | JGI IMG/M metagenome (GOLD analysis project Ga0268262, IMG submission 190354) | Nasutitermes corniger P3 segment gut microbial community from laboratory colony in Florida, USA - Nc150 P3 (SPAdes) (version 2) | ecosystem: Host-associated > Arthropoda: Insects > Digestive... | reverse complement strand
CCAAAGATTTAATTTCCGTTGCGATGTGGCGGCGTCAGGCCAGGAAGCCATTGAGCTGGTATCCAAAAACGGCTTCTATGACATTTATTTTGTAGACTGGAAAATGCCGGGTATGGACGGCCTGGAGCTGGCGAGAAAATTCAGGGAATTGGGCAGTAAAAATTCCATAACCACTATGATATCGGCTGGCGAATGGAGCAGTGTGGAAACCGAAGCCAGGGCGGCAGGCATTGGACGTTTTCTGTCCAAGCCGTTGTTTCCTTCCGCTATTATTGATTGTATAAGCGAATACCTGGGGCTGGAAAGCCTTAAAACCACAGAGAAGAATGTCATCACCGAAGCGGACGTTTATGAGGGACGGCAGATACTTCTTGCGGAGGATATTGAAATCAACCGCGAAATTGTAATGACAATGCTTGAACCTACCCGCCTTAAAATTGACTGCGCGGAGAACGGGCGTGTCGCGGTTAAAATGTACTGCGACGAACCCGGTAAATACGATATGATCTTTATGGATGTTCAAATGCCGGAAATGGACGGCTACGAAGCCACGGAGCTGATCAGAAAATTCGAAAATGAAAATATGAAGACGCCTTCGGGAGAAGTCAAAAGAGTGCCCATAATCGCCATGACCGCCAATGTTTTCCGAGAAGACATCGAAAAGTGTCTTTCCGCGGGAATGGACAGCCATATCGGAAAACCGTTGACCCTTGAAGACATGATTGATACACTGCGGAAGTATTTTTAGGCAGCAATACGGTGTTTATAAAAATTAACCAGGCGGTATTTGAAAAGAAAAATGATCTTGTAATCTGTGTTGTTACAGCGGAAGGGCTTGATAATTCTATTGCCAATAATAAAATTACTGAATTTTTTAACGATGCCGTTAAAAAACAAAAAGAAGCTTTAAAAGGCCAGGCGGCAAAGAATATTTATGACTTTGAGAATTATCACTCTGCCATGAGGAATTTTGGCGTTAATCCCTCAAAATATCAAATTTCAATTGAGGCTTTGCTTAACCGCGTTTCAAAAAGCGGAAGCCTTGCTGGTATAAGCCCTGTTGTTGATTTGGCAAACGCCGTATCGTTAAAATACCTTTTGCCATTGGGCGTACATGACATTGATTCTTTGGTTGATGATCTTGAAATACGTTTTTCAAACAGCGCGGATATATTTGAAGATTCGGAAGACAGGCCTTCCAACGAAAGCGAAGAACTCGTATATGCCTCAGGAAATACTATTCGTACAAGAAAATGGATATGGCGTCAAATGCCTGTCGGTAAAATAAGCGATGGAACAACAAATATTGTATTTCCGATTGACGGATTTTGTACGAATCTTGAAACCTTGTTTGAGGCAAGGGCTTTTCTGGCGGACAGCTTAAAAACCTATTTCAACTGCAAAACCAGGGTAGGGGTAATATATAAAGATTCGCCAGCTTTTAAAATATCAAATTTCTCTAATGAAGATTTTAAAACTGAAGAGATTAGTTTAGCTAAAATAAAGGCGGCTTTTGAGCCTGCCGGAAATAACATTGAAAAAAAAGAAGATGCTAGTGAAGAGTCGTCTATTTTTATTTACTATCATAGCGATACGGAAACGCCGGGAATTGTGTTTATTTCTTCCATGGAAAAAAACAACCTTGCAAAAACAAAGTCAGAAGCGCGCCGGCTTATACAGCAAGGGGCGGTTAAAATTAACGGCAAACAAATAAGCGATATAAACACAATTACGCCCTTAAATGACGGCGATATAGTGCAAATCGGAAAACGGCATATTTTAAAAGTAAGAAAAGAGTAGCTAGCTAATTTCTCTTAGGATAGCCTGTTGCGCAAGTATTTACACCAACACCGGGTTTATTTTGGCAAATTACCTGCCTGAGTTTATAGGAAAGCAAATTGACACGGAAACGCAGGACATCCAGGAAATATCCCGCGAATCAGAGGGCTTATTGGAAATAAACTCGGTTATGGAAAACATCGCGAGCCAGACAAACCTGCTTTCGATGAACGCGGCGATAGAAGCGGCGCACGCGGGGGAGGCGGGCAAGGGCTTCGCAGTTGTCGCCGATGAAATACGCAAACTGGCGGAGAGTTCCAGCGAGCAGTCCAAGACCATCAGCAGCGTGTTAAAAAAAATAAAAGAATCCATTGACAAGATAACCCGCTCCGCCGATAACGTGCTGGCAAGGTTTGAGGCGATTGACTCAAGCATAAAAACGGTGTCGGAGCAGGAAGATCATATTCGCAACGCGATGGAGGAGCAGGGGGAGGGGAGCAAACAAGTTTTATCGAGCGTCGGAGAATTGAGCGAGCTTACACAGCAGGTAAGAGGCGGTTCTGAGGAAATGCTTGAGGGCAGTAAGGAAGTGATGAAGGAAAGCCAGAATCTTGAGAAGGTAACGCAGGAGATTACAGGCGGCATGAACGAGATGGCCTCAGGCGCGGATCAGATAAACGTAGCGGTAAACCACGTCAACGAGATAAGCAATAAAAACCGCGAAAGTATTGATAGCTTAATAACGGAGGTTTCGCGCTTTAAGGTGGAGTAAATAAGGAAAAAGTTAATTATACAGGGAGACGAATTTTCTCAAAACGCTCCCTGTATGTGATATACTTATAAAAGACATTGAGGGAAATCAATGATAAACGTATCAAAAGGCTGGAATGAAAGCCAAAAAAACCTGACTATCCTCTTGCCAAAACAGGAAACATTCGCAAAGGGAATCAATTTATTGCTGGAAATGCACAGTTTATTGCACGATAAAAAAGCGACTAAAACCACTTCTGAGACATTTTATGACGATTTGTGGGAAAACATGAAAGATGAAACTTGCAGGGTAATCTCCAGTAAAGAAACATCCATATTGTGGAATATTTGGCATATAACCCGAATAGAGGATATTGTTTCAAACATACTAATTGGGAAGAAAGAGACAGTATTCAATAAAGAAATTCAGGCGAAATTGAATATAAAAATTGAAGACACCGGAAACGCGATGACATATTCTGAAATAGAGTCGTTTAACAATAGTATAAGCATAAGGGAATTAAAGGAATATAGGGTTAAAGTAGGAAAATCGACACAAAAAGTAATTAAAGCTATGGAATTTAGTGACGTAAAAAGAGAAGTGGAAAAAGAACAACTTGAAAAAATTAAACTAAATGGGGGCGTAACAGACGATCCTAAATCAATATGGTTATTGGATTTTTGGGGAAAGAAGAATGTGCTCGGATTAATAATGATGCCTATAACAAGGCATCAAATAGTTCACTTGAATGACAGTTTCAGAATTAAGCAAAAGTATAATAAATAATGAAAAAATCAATGTCAAAAAGTATGAATAGTATTCTTGTATGCGGTTTGACAAATATAGAAACAACTATTGAAGTGAACAAATTTCCAATAGAATATTCTCCGGTTGAATATAAATTCTTTGGTGTAAATAGTTCTGTTTCCGGAGTTGGTTATAATATTGTAAAAGCGTTAAAAAAATTGGGTAATGATCCAATATTTTTCTCTATAATTGGAAATGATATATATAAAGAAATTATTTTCAATGAGCTTAAGAATGACAAAATAAAAACAAATTATGTTTTACCATTATTGGAACAGACAGTTCAGTCCGGTATATTGTATGACGGGAATAATAGAAAGATAATGTTGGATTTAAAAAATATACAGGAAGTAAAATATCCAATAGATATATTGGATAATGTTATTAATCAAATAGATATAGGAATTATATGCAATATAAATTTCTCAAGAGATTTTCTGAAAGTATTGAAAGATAACAGAAAAATAATAGCTACCGATGTACACGTTTTGAGTGATATAAATGACGATTATAATAACGATTATATAAAATGTTCAGATATATTATTTTTAAGCAATGAAAATATTGTTGGAAATGAAAATGATATGATAATGCAATTGTCTCAAAACTACAATCATGAGATAATTGTAATTACAATGGGTGGAAACGGTTTGTTAATTTATGTAAAGGAAAGGCGTGAAATAAAACATTTTCGTGCCATAAAAACACGTGAAGTTGTCAATACAATTGGCGCCGGCGACGCCTTATTTTCGTGTTTCATTCATTTTTATCATAATACAAAAGACCCATATTATTCTATACAATTAGCCGCGCTGTTTGCGTCATACAAGATTGGTGAGAACGGAGGCGCAAATGGATTTTTAACCGAGGAAGAATTATTTATGTATAATAAAAATGAAGGGGCGGTCTCACTGAAACCGCCCCATTTACCACTCTAGTCCGCTTTCCATCACATTATTCGTTATCCTGCAAAGCGTCGTATCCTTCCTCTCCGGTGCGGACTTTAATAACGTTTTCAATGTCAGAAACAAATATCTTTCCGTCGCCAACTTTACCTGTGTACATTATCTTTTTCGCCGCCTCTATTACAGTTTCAGGCGGTATTTTGCTTACGATTATATCAATCTGGACTTTGGGAAGCAGGCGTATTTCTACCGGCGCGCCGCGGTAAAATTCCGTATGCCCTTTTTGCATTCCGTGACCAAGGACGTTTGTAACCGTAAGGCCTGTTATGCCGATTTTATCAAGACCGGAGTGAAGGCTTGAAAGTTTATCCTGATTGGTGATGATTGTTATCTTTGTCATCTTCACGCCGGGATGAGCCCTGTTCACAACGGGAATGGCAACCTCTGGTGTTATCACATTAGGTGTTGATTGGGTCGTTTCCGATGGTTGATGAATACCGGCTGAAGCGACTGCGGCGAAGCCGTTTCCGTCTTCTGTTTCAAGCATAGCTTCGACAATGGCAAAGTCAGGGTAGGCGAAGTTCCCGTGTTCGCCGATGTCGAGCCCCTCAATTTCTTCCTTCAGGCTGACACGGATTCCAATCGTTTTTTTCAATAAAAGCCAAACCAGCGCCGAAGACAGAAAAACAAACGCCCCTACAGCGACAATACCAAGTACCTCGGAACCAAGCAAACTCAGCCCGCCGCCAAAAAACAGGCCGTTGACGGTAGAAAGGCTTGTAACGCCTTCCTGGGCAAAAAGCCCGACGCAAAGAGTGCCGAAAATACCGCAGACCAGGTGAACCGATGTCGCGCCGACGGGATCGTCCACCTTTCTTCGGTCAAAAAACAAAACGGAAAATACTACAAGCACACCGGCTATCGCGCCGATTATCAATGAACTTTCGATGCTGACATAGGCGCAGCTGCCGGTAATTCCGACCAGACCGGCCAGACAGCCGTTTATGGTCATGCCAAGGTCGGGATTGCCGATGAAAATCCATGACGCCGCTGTGGCGGTAAGCACGGCGGCGATTGCCGCGGTGTTGGTGGTTACGAGTATGTGCACGACGTCGGCCGGATTTTGGAAACTCATGGTGGATCCCGGATTGAAGCCGAACCAGCCTAGCCACAGAATAAATAAACCGATCACCGCGAGAGACATATTATGGCCCGGAATTGCCTTTGGCTTGCCGTCTTTATCATATTTTCCGTGACGCGCGCCAAGTATCAAAGCGCCCGAAAGAGCCGCCCAACCTCCGACTGAGTGAACAACGGTATCGCCCGCGAAATCCATGAATCCCAGACTAGCAAGCCATCCGCCGCCCCAAATCCAGTGACCGACAATCGGGTAGATAACAAGGGTCAGCGCAAATGAAAAGATGATAAATGATATGTACTTGATGCGCTCCGCGACCGCGCCTGACACAATGGTGGCCGCTGTCCCGCAGAAGACAAGCTGGAAAAAAAATTTCCCCCAGAAAGGCACATCAGACGTTAGGGTACCGGCGTAAAAAGCAAGATTTTTACTGCCCAGGATGAACAGGTTCTGAGTACCGATTAGCGGGTTTTCTCCGCCAAACATCAAACCCCAGCCCAGAAGCAGAAAGCCGAGCGAAGATACCGCGAACACGATAAAATTTTTCGACAAAATATTTACTGTATTCTTGGATCTCGCCATGCCGGATTCGACCGCGGCAAATCCCAAATTCATGAAGAAGACCAGTAGTGCCGCAAGCATTACCCAAAGGGTATCGACAATCATTATGCTGTTCATTTAAATACCTCCGTAAAAAAGCAAACACAAATAAAAAAGGCGTATGTTTCCAAAAAAACACACGCCTTTGTGTGAAATAAATAACAAGACTCCCTTCAGGAAGTCAGACTTCCGAAGGAAGTCATAACGGCAACGCCGTTTTGCTTCTACACTACGCTGTACAGTATCTGGCCATAAGTCGGGAACGGCCAGTGTTTTCTTGCCACAAGCGTTTCAAGCTCGTCAACTACCAGACGCAATTCCGACATCGCGGTAAAAATTTTGTCCCGATAGAAACTTGCGTGAGCCACAATATCCTTCTCTTCTTTGGATTCCAATAAGGTGTTTTCCAGTACGGATAATTTCTTGAGAAGACTGGAGGATAGTTTTGAGATACTGCCAAGCAATTGTTCCTCTACCGATACATCATATTCGCCGCAGGCTTTTTTTCTCTGCAAAAGCTTGGCCAAATCGTCCTGGTAATTCAGGCAGGCGGGAATTATTTCTCCCTTGACCATGTCCACTATTGTAAGCGCTTCTATGTGAACGGTTTTGCAGTAGGTTTCCATAAAAATTTCATAGCGCGAGTGAAGCTCTGTTTCGGTTAAAATATTGTGCTTTTTAAACAGATCTACGCTTTTTTGGGAAATAAGCGAGGGTAGCGCTTCTACGGCGCTCCTTAAATTTGACAGCCCGCGCTTTTTAGCCTCTTGAACCCATTCGTCGGAGTAATTGTTGCCGTTGAAGATGATCCGCTTGTGCTCGTGAACCGTATTTTTGATGAGCGCCGCCAAATCGCCGTTAAAATCCTTGGACTGCTCCAGACGATCCGCGAACTCCTGCAAAACATCGGCTACTACCGTATTCAATATTGTATTCGGGTCGGCAATTGAAAAAGACGAACCCAGCATACGGAACTCAAACTTATTGCCGGTGAACGCGAAAGGCGATGTCCGGTTGCGGTCGGTTGAGTCTTTTGGAAAATGCGGCAGGGCTGTTACCCCGATTTGCATCTGGAGCTTTTCTTTGCCCTTATAATTCGTTCCTGATTCAAGCGCTTCAAGAATTTCTGTCAATTCATCGCCCAGGAATATGGATACGATAGCCGGAGGCGCCTCGTTGGCGCCCAGCCTGTGATCATTCGCGGCGCTGGCGGTTGAAACCCTGAGCAAGTCCTGGTATACATCCACAGCCTTAACCACCGCGGCCAGGAATATCAGGAACTGGGCGTTCTCATGCGGCGTTTCGCCCGGTTTAAGCAGGTTTATTCCGGTATCTGTGCAGATGGACCAGTTATTGTGCTTTCCGCTCCCGTTGACTCCGGCAAACGGCTTCTCGTGCAGAAGGCACGCGAGGCCGTGACGATCAGCGATGCTTTTCATCAGTTCCATTGTCAACTGGTTGTGGTCGGTCGCGATATTCGTTGTCGAGAAGACCGGAGCGAGCTCGTGCTGTGCCGGAGCTACTTCGTTGTGCCTGGTCTTGGCGTTAACGCCCAGTTTCCAAAGCTCTTCATCAAGCTCCTTCATAAAGGCGGATACGCGCGGCTTAAGACTGCCGAAGTAATGATCCTCAAGCTCCTGCCCCTTGGGCGGCCTGCTGCCAAACAGAGTTCTGCCTGTATAGATCAGATCGGGACGTTTCAGATACATTTTTTTGTCGATAAGGAAATATTCCTGCTCAGGCCCTACCGTCGTTAGGACGCGCTCCGCTGTTGTGTCGCCGAAAAGCCTGACTACGCGCAGGGCCTGCTTGTTAATGGCCTCCATTGAACGAAGCAGGGGAGTCTTTTTATCAAGCGCCTCGCCGGAGTACGAGCAAAAGGCGGTGGGGATGCAAAGCGTCCCGTCTTTGATAAAGGCGTACGAGGTTGTGTCCCAAACGGTATAGCCCCTGGCTTCAAAGGTGGCGCGAAGCCCTCCGGATGGAAAACTGGAAGCGTCCGGCTCTCCCCTTACAAGCCCTTCCCCCGAAAACTCCATGATGATTTTTCCGTCTCCTGAGGGAGAAATAAAGCTATCGTGTTTTTCCGCGGTTATGCCGGTCATCGGCTGGAACCAATGCGTAAAATGAGTCGCGCCTTTCTCTACCGCCCAGTCCTTCATGGCGTTTGCGACCACATTGGCTACATCAAGCTCCAAATGTGTGCCCTGCGACATCGTCTTTTTTAACGCTTTGTAAACATCTTTTGGAAGGCGGGCCTGCATAATGTCGTCATTAAAGACCAGGCTTCCAAACAATTCCGGAATATTACTCATAAATTCCTCCAAAAAAAAGATTCCTTTGACATGAACAAAAAAGGCGCTTACCGGTAAGCGGCCTAAAGCCAGTTACCGATAAACGCCTTTGTTTATCCAGTAAAACCCTACAGAAAAATAATTTTTTTGTCAAGCCCCAAGCGTACTAAAATTTCGGCTATTTTGACTGCCTCAAGCGTATATGCGCTTCGCGGAGCTGATGTTCCGTGACTTCGCAGGGGGCGCCCATTAGTAAATCTTGACCGCTTGAGTTCATGGGGAAGGCGACCACTTCGCGGATATTTTCTTCTTCCGCGAGAAGCATGACAATCCGGTCAATGCCGGGGGCCATGCCGGCGTGAGGCGGCGCGCCGTAGTGGAAGGCGTTGTATAGGGCGGGGAATTTCTTCTCAACATCGTCCTGGGTGTATCCCGCAAGTCCAAAGGCTTTTACCATAACTTCGGGCAGATGGTTTCGGACCGCGCCGGAAGATAGTTCCACGCCGTCGCATACGATGTCATACTGCCAGGCAAGGATGTCCAGGGGGGCTTTTGTTTCAAGGGCCGTAAGCCCGCCCTGCGGCATGGAGAAGGGGTTGTGGGTAAATTCAACATCTCCGGTTTCTTCACTGATACCGTACATCGGAAAGTCTACAATAAAGCAAAACTCGAATTTGTCCCTGTTTATAAGATTCAACTGGCTGCCCAGCGCCGTGCGAATCTGTCCCGCAAGGCTGTTTACCCTGTCGGGCGCGTCGGCTATAAAAAACAAGGTGTCGTTAGCTTTAAGGTTGAGATCCTTTCTGAGCGTGTCCTGCTTTTCCGCGGAAAGGAATTTGACGATAGGCCCTTTGAGGCTTAAGTCTTCCATAACAGAAATATAACCGAGTCCCTTCATGCCGATGTCGGTGGCGAAGACGAGCATTCTTTCAAAGAAGGATTTTGACTGCGACGCCGCGCCGGGCGCGACAATCCCCCTGACAGGGATATTTTTGAAGGGCTGGAATTCCACGTCCGCGAAGAAGCCGGTAAGGTCGGCGATAATTAGGGGGTTGCGAAGATCGGGCTTGTCCGTTCCGTACTTGAGCATCGCTTCGGCGTAGGGAATTCTTATGAAAGGCGCGGGGCTTACCTTCTTATTCGAAAATGTTGTAAAAACGCCGTGCATTACCGTCTCAGCGACGCGGAAAACGTCTTCCTGTTCCGCGAAGGCCATTTCAAAATCAAGCTGGTAAAACTCGCCGGGTGAACGGTCGGCGCGGGCGTCCTCGTCGCGGAAGCAGGGGGCTATCTGAAAATAGCGGTCAAAGCCTGAGACCATTAGGAGCTGTTTGAAAATCTGCGGAGCCTGCGGCAAAGCGTAAAATTTGCCGCGGTGCTTTCGGCTTGGAACAAGGTAATCCCGCGCCCCTTCCGGCGAGGACGAGGTTAGTATAGGCGTTTGAATCTCCGTAAATCCTAGCTCTTCCATCTTTGCGCGTAAAAAACTGATTACTTTTGAACGCAGTATAATGTTTTTTTTCACATCGGGGTTTCTTAAATCCAGAAAACGGTAACACAGCCGGACTTCTTCCCTGGTGTTTTTGGATTCGTTTATTTCAAACGGCAAGGAGCGTACTGCCTTGCTCTGGATAACCAGGGTTTCGGCGTGAACTTCAACGGTTCCGGTTTCAATCTTCGGATTGATGGTATCCGCGTCCCGCCTTTTTACCGCGCCTGTTACCGTAATAACGCTTTCCTTGCCCGCTTTATGTTCTTCGTGCAAAACTATCTGAGTAACGCCGTACTCATCCCGGAGGTCAAAAAAGGTTACGCCGCCGTGATCGCGGATGGTGTCCACCCAACCGGACAGCGTAACGGTCTGTCCTGTATGTTCATCCCGCAATTCTCCGCAAGTATGTGTCCGGTATTGGTTCATGCGCCGCTCCCTTTAAGCAGATCTGTTAATGTCTTTTTTATCATTTCGGGATTACCTTTTCCAGCCAGTTTTTTCATAACCTGTCCCATTAAGAAGGCAAACACTTTTTCCTTGCCGGCGCGGTAATCAGCGACCGAGTCCTGATTTTCAGTTATAACCGATTTTACCGCTTCGATGACAGCGTTGTCATCGTTGATCATAATTAACCCTTTTTCGGCGATGTAGCTTTCAGGATCGACATTGCGCGTGAATACCGCCTCGACGGTTTCTTTATACGCGTTCCGGTTGATTTTCCCGCCTGAAACAAGGGTAATGAGCGCCGAAAGTTTACTTGCGTCAATAACCAGATCTTCCGGCAAAACATTGGCGTTGTTCATCAGCCGCATGATTTCTCCGGTTAACAGGTGCGCCGCTTCAACCGGCTGTCCGCTTTGCCGCGCGATGGTCTCAAACAGATCACAAATGTTTTTATGAACGGTAAGAACCGCGGCTTCGGATTCGGGTATGCCGAAATCGCGGCAGTAGCGTTCGCGTTTTTGATACGCCAGTTCTGGCAGGTTTTTTTTGACGCTCGCGAGCCACGCGTCATCAATATCAATCGGCAAGAGATCAGGTTCCGGGAAGTAACGGTAGTCCTGCGCGTTTTCCTTTGAACGCATGCTGTAAGACTCAAGTTTTTCATCGTCCCAGCGGCGCGTTTCCTGAACAATTTGTCCGCCGTCTTCCAGTATTTCAATCTGACGGGTAGTCTCGTATTCAATGGCGCGCGCAATCGCTTTGAACGAATTCATGTTCTTTGTCTCGGTACGCGTTCCCAATTCATCGCCTTCGCGGCGCACGGACAGATTGATGTCGGCGCGTATGGAACCTTCCTGCATTTTGCAGTCGCACACGTCAAGGTACAAAAGCGTTTCGCGCAGTTTCTCAAGATAGGCGATTACCTCGGCGGCGCTGCGGAAGTCGGGTTGCGAAACAATTTCCAAAAGCGGCACCCCGCAGCGGTTGAAGTCCATACTCGTGCCGCCGCCCTTTGCGTCGTGCACCAGCTTTCCCGCGTCTTCTTCCATGTGTATTTCTCGTATGTTGATTGTTTTTTTCTTGCCTTCAACCTCGATGTCAAGATGGCCGTCCCGGCAAATTGGGGCGTAGAGTTGCGATACCTGATAGGCTTTCGGCAGATCGGGATAAAAATAATTTTTGCGATCAAACTTGCAGTGTTTGGTAATGTTAAAATCAAGCGCGACGCCAAGCCGCAGGGCATACTCCACCACCGAGCGGTTAAGCACGGGCAACACGCCCGGCATTCCCGCGCAGACAGGGCAGACATGGGTATTTGGCTCACCGCCGTAGGCTGTTGTACAGCCGCAGAATATTTTAGATTTCGTTGACAGCTCGGCGTGAACCTCAAGGCCGATGACGGTTTCCCACTTCATGCTTTTGCACCCTCAGGCTTTTTCATGTGGTAATCGGTACGCGCTTGATAAACCCGCGCCGCGCCGATGAGTTTGCTTTCTGAGAAAGCGTCTCCGATAAGCTGAAAGCCAATCGGCAACCCTGCCGAATCAAACCCGCATGGGAGCGCCGCCGAGGGGAGCCCCGCCAGATTGATCGACACGGTGTAAATGTCCCCCATGTACATCTTCATGGGATCGCCGATGTTGTCGCCAATTTTGTACGCGGTGGTGGGAGCGACAGGAGAAAGTATCATGTCATATTTGGTGAACAGCCGCGTGTAAGCGTCTTTAATAAGAGCGCGTACTTGCAGGGCTTTTTTGTAATAAGCGTCGTAGTACCCCGATGAAAGCACGAACGAGCCGAGCATTATCCTTCTTTTTACTTCCAGCCCAAAGCCCTCGTTGCGGGAAAGACGGTACACCTCAGCAAGTGATTGGGCGTTCGCGCTTCGGTGGCCGTACTTTAAGCCGTCATAACGCGAGAGGTTTGACGACGCCTCGGCGCAAGCGATGATGTAGTAAGCGGGGATCATATAATCCATCAGCGGCATTTCAAACTCTTCGATGGTCGCGCCCGACGCCTCAAATTCTTTCGCGACAGCCAGAACAGCGGACTTTACCTCGTCGTCAATGCCGCCGGAAAAGTAATTGCGGGGAAGCCCAATCTTTACGCCTTGCGGTACGGAAGGGGCTGAGCCGAATTCAAATGGCTTTTCTATAACGCAGGTA
>Ga0268262_10005612_pt1 | contig 12376 bp, 13 predicted proteins | sample TergutNc150P3_FD_190354 | JGI IMG/M metagenome (GOLD analysis project Ga0268262, IMG submission 190354) | Nasutitermes corniger P3 segment gut microbial community from laboratory colony in Florida, USA - Nc150 P3 (SPAdes) (version 2) | ecosystem: Host-associated > Arthropoda: Insects >... | reverse complement strand
ACGATAGTGAGGAACCTGACTGGCGCGATGGAGCGCCTGGAGTGCAAGGCGCTGGTGATGGGCGAGTGCGGCCACGGCTACCAGAGCGCGAGATGGATGGGACCGGAATGGCTGAAAAGGACATTCCCCTACCCTGTCATAAGCATTCTGGAACTGATGGACGCCTACCTGGAGCAGGGCCGCATCAGCGTCGACCCAAGCAAGAACCCGCTGCCCGTGACCCTGCACGACCCATGCGGCATAGTGCGCCACGGCGGAATATTGGAGCCGCAGCGGCGGATACTGCGGCGTGCGGTTCAGACCTTTGTGGAAATGGCACCCAAGGGTCACGAAAACTACTGCTGCGGCGGCGGCGGCGGCCAACTGGCGATGGGCCAGTACAAGTCAAGGCGCCTTGCCGCCGGAGGCATGAAGGCCCGCCAGATCAAGGACACAGGGGCTAAAATCGTTGTGGCCCCGTGCCACAACTGCGTTGACCAACTGACGGAGCTGAACAAGGAATACTCCCTGAACGTCCAGATAAAGACAGTGGCGGAGATTCTGGCCAACGCGATAGTCTGAATAACATTGGACGCAAGTGGAACACTGGAAAGGAGAAACGTGCTGAACCTACCCATACCGCCTGAAGTCAAGATGATTTACCTGGACAACGGGGCGACATCCTTTCCAAAGCCGCAGGAAGTCTATGAGACGATGGACAAGTTCTATCGCAGCACGGGCGTGAACCCAGGCCGCAGCGGCTTTGATCTTTGCCTGGAGGCCGGCTCCATGGTGGACGACACCCGTAGCCTTCTCTGCGACCTCTTTGGCGGCACGGACCCAAACAGGCTGGTCTTTGGCTACAACAGCACAGATGCACTGAACCTGGCCATCTGGGGCACCATAGCCCCAGGCGACCACGTTGTGACGACGCACATAGAACACAACGCCACGCTGCGCCCGCTGTGGAAGCTGGAGCAGATGGGCTGCCGGGTTGACTGGGTGGATTTTGACGCTTCCGGCTACATCGCCCCGCAGGAAATCATCGGCCGCCTAAAAAAAGACACGAAGGCCGTCGTGATGAACCACGCATCCAATGTTTTGGGCACTGTGCAGGACGTTGCGGCCGTCGGCCGCGAGTGCCACGAAAGGGGCATTTTGTTCATACTCGATGCCAGCCAGAGCGCGGGCATGGTCCCCGTAAAAATGGACGCCCTGTGCGCCGACATAGTCTGTTTCACGGGCCACAAGAGCCTCATGGGGCCAATGGGCATAGGCGGCATGTATGTACGGGAGGGCGTCGAAATCAGGCACACCCGCGCGGGGGGCACTGGCGTGAAGAGCGTCCAGCGCAACCACCTTGACGAGTACCCCTACCGCATGGAGTACGGGACGCCCAACCTGCTTGGCATAGCGGGCCTGAACGCCGGCGTGAAGTGGGTCAACAAGATTGGCATTGGCGCCATACACGAGCATGAAATGGCGCTCTGGCGGCTACTGCGCGACGGTCTGGCAAAAATAGAAGGCGTGACCATGTACTGCGCCGACGACGTGCCTGGCAAAGGGCGCATCAGCGTGCTTTCCTTCAACATCGCAGGTCTGGAGGCGGCCAACACAGGCACCATGCTGGACGTTGACCACGACATAGCCTGCCGCACCGGCCTGCACTGCACCCCAATGGTGCATGAGCGCCTTGGCACGGACAAACTGCACGGCGCGGTCAGGTTCGGTATAGGCCCATTCAATAACGAAGAGCAGATTAAAAAAACTATCGAAGCCGTCGCGGAGATAGCCGAGGGGCAGAGAAAACGCACGGGCGGGGCTTGAGCGTGTAGTTTTCGGACAATGGGCAACGGCCCTGTGGAGATACAGGAATGCACAGCGCGGAGACGGATTCGGGCAGAGACGTTGAACTTCTAAGGCGCACTCTTGAACTGGCCGAAATGGGCATATCGCGCGCCGACGGCGGCCCCTTCGGCGCCCTCGTCGCCAAGGGCGGCGAGATTGTATCGGAAGGCTGGAACACAGTCGTTTCTGGCCACGACCCAACGGCACACGCCGAAGTGAACGCCATTCGCACGGCCTGCGAAAAACTAGGGACATTTCACCTGCACGGCTGCACCCTCTATGCATCGTCAGAACCATGCCCCATGTGCCTTGCCGCGGCCTACTGGGCGCAGGTTGACAGGATTGTGTACGCCAACCCCAGGCTCAACGCCGCCTCCATAGGCTTCTCGGACGAAGACCTGTACCTGGAACTCGCCCTGCCCCAGGAACGCCGCAGAATCCCCCACAGGCAGATGACCATCGATGGCGCGGCCGACGTCATGGAAAAGTGGGCAAAGGGGGAAGCCAAGGTGCCGTACTGATGATTCTCGACATTGACCAGGATTGGTAATCCATGGATACTAAGCAGGAAGGAGAGACCCATGACGACCGCAAAAGTGCTACAAAATGGAAACAGCCAAGCGGTTTGTCTGCCAGAAGAATACCGCTTTGATGACAACGAAGTCTGCGTAAAAAAAATCGGCGACCTGCTCCTGCTGTTCCCAAAAGACAAAGAGTGGGAAATATTCATGCGAGGCATAAATGGGTTTTCCGATGATTTTAATGTGGAGCATGTAAGCGATTCACCAAGGGATGTAATCGAACTATGAGCTACATGCTTGACACAAACATTTGCGTTTTTGCAATCAAGAAAAATGAAAATGTGCTTTTCAACATACTGTCCAACAAGGACAAAGGGATTTGCATTTCAACAATAACGCTGTCCGAACTCGAATATGGCGTTTTCAATAGCTTGCAACAAACCAAGAATCAGAATGCGCTGACAGACTTTTTGACGATAGTGGACGTAATTCCTTATGGAGAAATGGCGGCACAAGAGTATGGCATTTTGCGTGCCGAGCTAAAAAAACGCGGCAGCCCGATAGGAAACATGGACATGCTCATAGCCGCACACGCCATAGCCGCAGGCAAGACGCTTGTAACAAACAACACCAGAGAGTTTGAGCGCGTACATGGGCTGGTTCTGGAAGACTGGAGCCACAGCAAGGACTTCCGCAATTAGGTCAACTATGGCTGCGATGCCAAGTGCAAACAAATTCGCAAGTGGTTTTGCTCCCTGCCTGCACTTTCACTGTCTGTCGCAGGAGCCGCCGCGCAGGCACATCGGCAGGTCGCCCTTGTCGCGGTGCTTGGCGACGCAGGCGCAGCACTTGCCGTAGTCCGGGCACGACTTTGATGGGCAGGGGCACGATTTGACGTTTGGGCACTTTGTGTCCATGGGGTCTCCCGCAACAACACCCATTATAGCAAGGAGCGAAAAGGGGAAACATTCACTAAACCTGCGTGATACCTTGACCTTGGATGAAGGTAATAGACACAGTCAGACGCAAAAAGACTACGCAGGAGGACACCCAATGAACACATGGAGACAAACAAGGAACAGGCCCGCGACAAGATGGAAGCTCGCGCCGGCGGGCATCGCCGCATGTGTGGCGGCGCCCACGGCTGTGCTGGCGCTCGCTGTGCATGGGGCGCTGTGCGGCCAAAAGGAGAGGGAACGCTGCGTGCCGCTGGACCACGGGATGGTGATCACATTCGGGATATGCTCCTGCGCCCCGTACAGCGTGGGGGGCGACTACCGCATATTCGGGAAGGGCGAAAACCTGTCCGGCTCGGACATCCCCTACATCCTGCCAGAGACCGCGGACTGGACACTGACCGCCACGATAAATGGCGAGACAAGGCAAGTCCCATTCGTATTCGACCGCTATGAGGTCAACCACTTCATTTGGAAGTTCATTCCAGAAGAAGAGGGCGAGTACGTGGTGACAGCCACCGCGCTCGAAACTGCGGACATCAGGCACGGAACGTCGAAACCACTCAGGTTCATCGTCGGCCCAGCAGACACGGGGACAGCACCAAACCAAAAGAACGAAGACCCAAGCAAACACATGACCAGTGCCGCAACACCACAAAACGGTTAATGGCACATCAACTTTCCACCTCTGACTACTGACCGCTAGCCACTGTTCACTGTCTTTCCACAATGCACCCTGCTGGCTCAAAGCCAAGCGAAGCCGCGTCCTCGCGTCGCGCCAAGCCATAGACCACTAGGCGTTTGGCGTGTTTTGACCAAAAGCCCGGTCTAGCGCGTATCGAAACCGCTGGCACAAATAGCAACAGTGCATTGGGGAGGTCGGACAATTCTTCTTCCTCAATGGCGTCGGCCTCGTGCGCCTCCCAGATGAACCCGCACTTGGCTTTGGGGCAGGCCGCCCACAGTTGGAGAATCTCGCTGTGTTCGAGGCTGGAGAAGATAACGCGATGAATGGAATCGTGGGCCTCCACTGCGGCCAGGGCATTTTTCCAGCCAGGCTCGCCCACCAGTTCGACGTTTATGATCGCCGCGCCAATGTCGAGTGCGTCCGACAGTCTGGGGAAAGCTCCGCCGTCCTTTAGTTTTGGCAGGTCACTGAACCTCGTCTTCCGCAACGCTGCGATGCCGCCAAAGTCACGGTCGTGCGCCGCAACGCACACTGCGTCCGCAGTCGGCTGGACGCAGACGCAAAAGCCATCCATGCCGTCTTTCTTGGCCGTGCCAAAGACATGCGGGCCGCCTTGCGCCAAAATGAACGTCACGAAACCCCCAGAACAAATGCCCGCCGCCAGCCCATAGTGTCAGTGCCTATGCACCTTGGCCATCGTGTGGCTGGCCTGGTCGCGGCACTTGACTATCATTTCGTCTATGTTCACGTGGTCCGGCAGTTCTAGGCACCACCTGATGCACTCCGCCACGTCAGCGCCGCTGAGCGCGTCTATGCCCTGGTAGAGGGACTTGGCCTTGGCCTCGTCGCGCAGGCGCACCAGTGCGAACTCCGTCTCTGCCATGCCAGGGTCTATGGAAGTGACGCGGATTGGCTCGCCGCACAGCTCCAGCCTAAGCGTGTGGGCAAGGGCCTTCACACCGTGCTTGCTGGCGCAATAGACGCCGCCGCCCTCGTATGCCTGGTGGCCAGCCGTACTGCCTATGAAGAATATGTGCCCCCAGTCGGCTTTCCTGACGTGCGGAAGCGCGGCCCTGATGGTTTTGACCACGCCCTCCACGTTTGTCCGCAGCATGGCCTCCATGTCGGCATCGGGTATCTCCCATATTTTGTGCAGGCCGGAGGCAAGGCCTGCGTTGGCCACAACAACATGTATGGCCCCAAGGGCGGCGGCTGCCGAGTCAACAAAGGTCTGCACGCTTTGCGTGTCCCGCGTGTCCAATTCGCTGGCAAACACTTTGACGTGGAATGTCTCGGAAAGTTCCTTGGCAAGGCCCTTCAGGCGATCCATGCGCCTAGCGCCGATGGCCAGCGCGTAGCCCTTTGAGGCAAGCAACCTGGCCGTGGCCTCGCCGATTCCGGAACTGGCGCCAGTGATTAGGGCAACGGGCGAATCTGGGCGCATCCCCACCTCCAACCTTTTCAGGATAAGAAAAAGCCAAAAAAAAGTGTGGAAATTCTGCCCTGTTTCTGCTTGTCTTTATGTAGGCCCCCTTCAAGGGGAGGCTTTGAAAGAGGGTGTACAATGGCGCAAGGCACAGTCAAGTGGTTCAACGCTGAAAAGGGCTACGGGTTCATTGCCCCCGATGAAGGTGGGACAGACCTGTTCGTGCATTTTTCGGCCATCCAGTCAAAGGGCTACAAGCGGCTCGACGAAAACCAGAGGGTGTCATTTGATGTCGGCGATGGGCCAAAGGGCCCGCAGGCAATCAATGTGGAAAAGATATAGGGGCCGCCTGGAACCGCGCCAAGGCTGTACGCACCAATACTTTTGAACTTTAGACTTTCGGTCGTTGCCGTTCTCTCCAGGAGTTGACCATGCACAGGCTTTTGTCATCTGCGCCCAATGGTCTCCACGCAAGGTCAAAGGGCTACACCCTGTCCGTCCTGCTGGCCATGATGGTGACGGTCGGAGTCCTGATCGTGAACAGGGCACACCTGTGGGCGCCCACCCAGATCAACAGGGAGAGGGAGGCGGAGCTCATCTACAGGGGCGAACACTTGGCCCGCGGAATCGCCGCTTTCCGGCAGAAGAGGGGCAAATACCCGAATTCCCTGGGCGAGGTCGCCTCCATGAGACCGAGGGTCATCAGGGATGCCTACAAAGACCCGATGTCGGAGACCGGCGAGTGGGCCTACATCTACAACGTCCCCACCGCACCTTCCGGCAACAACGCGGGGCTGCCCATCGTCGGTGTGCGAAGCAGCAGCAACAAGGACGCAATCAAACTCTACCGAGGCAAAAGCCTGTATAGCGATTGGGAGTTTTCGGCTCTGGACCCGCTTCTGGGCGGACCGCCGCCAGGCCAACAGCTCCAAGACGGCCTGACCATGCGGTCTGGCGAAAAACCACGCCGGTAGGAATCGCCGAATAGATACAACGGCGGATTGGACAATCAATGAACATAAAGCGTTATTTCTTCAAACCCATCATTGCGGCTGGGCTGCTTCTGGCGACCAGTCCAGGCGCGACCGACCAGCCAGGCTGGGTCACGCACCTGCAAAACCGTGGCATACAGATTTCCGCAGGGCTATGGGACCTCTCAACCGGCAAGCTGATTGAAGGCTTCCAGCCGGACCTAGCACTAACGCCTGCCTCCACCACAAAGGTGGTCACCAGCTACGCGATACTACGGACTCTCAAGCCCGACTACCAACTGGCCACATACGTTTTGGGCAACCTGCAACAGGGCGCGGTCAAGGGCGATTTGGTCGTTAAGGGCGGCGGCGATCCATTCCTCACCAACGAGTACATCTGGATGCTGGCGCAGGAGTTGAAGTCCAAGGGCGTGGTCAATGTTACGGGGGACCTGAAGCTCGACCAGAGCGCTTTTGACGCACAACGCTACGGCACCGGGTGGGAGAACACAAGCAGCAACACGACACCCCCTGTGCTGCCGCTTTCCGTCAACTTCAACAGGGACGCCAACGGCGCCATCACAAGAAACCCCGAAAAACTTGCAAAGGAAACCATCACCAAGATTTTCGCGGAATCGGGGATATCCTTCGAGGGGCGCAAGGACGAGGGCGGCGAAAAGGCGCTCATAGTCGCATTCAAGTCCCCGCCGCTGCGAAGCCTTGTGGAGTCGGTGAACAAATACTCCAACAACTTCATCACGGAGATGCTGGTGAAGCACTTCGGCGACGGCTCTTGGTCAAAGGGCGTGGCGCGGATCCAGAACTTTTACGAGACATCGCTTGACCTGACCCCAAACGAAATACAGATAACCGACGGGAGCGGCCTCAGCAAGCTGAACCGCCTATCCGCCAAGACGCTCACCACGATACTTCGGGCAGGGTGGCACGACTTCGAGGTGGGGCCTGAGTTCATTTCAAGCCTCAAATTCATTGGCGGCGAGCCTTATGCGACAGCCATCAAGGACCCCAACCTGAGGCGCCGCGTACGCTGCAAGACCGGCCACCTGACCGATGTGGACTGCATGTGCGGCTTCATCCACATGCCCGACGGCAGCATCCGCGTGTTCGCCATACTCCTGAACGGCCCCTGCACCAAGGAAGACGTGGAGTACGTGCTGAAACTGTGGGCAAATTAAGGGCGTTGCGCCCTGTCCTCGACCAACTTCAGCCAGTGCTTCGCCCGTATCACGCCCTCGCCGTGCGACATGCGCTCGAAGTGGCCCAGGATGTGGCGGAGCGTCCGCGGTATAGCGGGCGCGTATCTGGTCTTGCCTCGGCGCAGGAGTTGGAAGGCGTATGTCCCAAGTGCCTTGAAGTTGCGCTGCAGGGCGGTGGAATTGAGCTCACCCCAAAAACCGGCGTCACTTAGGCCCAGTTCCGCCTTCACCTTTGACGCCATGAGGTCTTTTGCGTCCGAGTTCCAGTCCCAGTAGCCGTCGAACATAATGGACGCCAAGTCGTACGTGGCCGGCCCCATGCGGGCATCCTGAAAGTCTATGGTGACCAGCATGTCGCCATCGACCATCAGATTTCGGACGTGGAAATCCCTGTGCGCCAAGTAATTCGCCCTTGGCACAAGGTAATCGTGTATCTGCACCATCATGCGGTCTAGCCACAGGGGCGGTTTTTTTTGTAGGAGGCCCTGGAAAAAATGCTCCCTGCAAAACGACCACTCAAAATCGTATTTGGCGTGGTCAAAGGAACGGAGCGCGAAAGTGGCATTTTTTGGCACAGCCAAAGTGAGGGGGCCAATCCATTTCAGAATCTCGGCCACAGCGCGATCCGCCCAAAGTGCTTCCTCCTGCGGGAACAGGGTCATGCGGTCTTCCAGCGAGGAGTCGCCAACATCTTCCAGCAGCATCGCCCTCATGGAATCGTCGCGATTGATTATTTCGGGCACGCGCAGTATGGGGTTCACATAGCCGTGGAGCGAGACAAAGTCGCTGAAAGGGTCGTCGGCGCCAGGAATTGCATCGGGGTACAGAACCAGCACTGCCGTTCCGCCAGAGGGCGCCGCAACGCGAAAATACTGCCTGGCGCCAACGTCGCCAAGCATCGGGCACGGTTCGCCCAAGCCCCATTGCTTTGTTGTCCGTTCAAGCCGCTCGTCCATGTTCAGTCCACAAGAGCAGTTTAACTTTGAATCACCACACGCTACAGCACCGTTATGGAAAGCGGGAGGCCGATGCCGCAGTTTGAGGCAACGGACAGCATGTGGTCGCCCAATACCTCCGAGTGCAGGTGCTTCGGCTCCGGGGCATTCTTTGAAAACAGCGGCAGCCCTGCCAGCTTCAGCCCCGCCTCGAACCTAGTCCAGCGCCGGTAGAAGTCGTCCCTGCACGGGATGGACTCTCCGAAAAACCATGCGGACAGCTTGGCAAAGTCGCGCTCCTTCATAAACTCGGCGTCGACGCCGACGGGGTGGTCATCAACGGCGAGGACGAGGAGGTCGCCGGAGTGTGACATACTGAAATAGACGGGGTCGCCCTTGACGTAGGGGCGGCCGTGTTCGTCGCTCAGTATTTCGGCGCCTGACCCAAGGACGCGCCGCCGAAATGCGCGGGAGACCAAAAAACGGAGCTTCACATTTCCTGACAGTCCCTCCGCACGAAGACGCTCGTCCTCGCTAAGCAAGGGCCAGCAGGCCTCTACATCGGCCGCGGACATGTCAGTGCGGAAAATTTCCATTTACCATTCGCCTTGTGTAATTATGGTAGCCGCATTGACAAGCGGAGACGCTGGCTTGGATGGACACTAACTGCCAAAACGGGGACCACTGCAACGCCAGTGGAACAATCTTCGACATCCAACGCTATTCAACGGACGACGGGCCTGGCATAAGGACCACCGTCTTTTTGAAGGGCTGCCCCTTGAACTGCCCTTGGTGCCACAATCCAGAGGGCCGCACATTTGAACCCGTCCTTACATTCGGCGCGGCACGGTGCATCGGCTGCGGCCGCTGCCGTGCCCTATGCGACCTGCTAAGAGACCAAGGTTCCCCTTTCCCTGAAGGTTGCCGATCCTGCTTCGCCTGCGCCGGCGCGTGCCCGACAGGAGCGCGGGTGATTTCGGGGCGCACCGCAACAGTCGGCGAGGTGATGGCGGAGCTAAAGCGCGACCGCATCTTTTATGACCAGTCCAAGGGCGGTGTCACGTTTTCGGGCGGGGAGCCTCTGGCACGGCCCGACTACCTGGACGCCCTACTCTCTGAGTGCCGGCGGGTCGGCATACACACAGCCATAGACACATGCGGCCACGCCGAGCCGGCCATTCTAATGGCGCTCTGCGGAAAGGCCGACTTGGTGCTGTACGACCTCAAGGTCGGCAACAACGACACCCACCGCGCAAATACAGGTGTAGGCTCTGACCTCATACTCGAAAACCTCGACGCGCTGCTTGAAACACACAAGACGATTTGGCTCAGGCTACCAATAGTGCCTGGGCACACCGATGACCGTGACGAAATGGAGAGGCTGGCGACCAGATACAGCGGGCGAGCCTCCATAGGCCGCGTCGTCATGTTGCCCTATCACTCTGGCGGCGAAGCAAAGTTGAAGAGGATGGGCCGGCCCACGAAGATGCCGGGCGCAACGGCGCCGACAGCGGAGGCTATGGAGGCATTGGCCGAGATATGGCGCCGCTCCGGCTTTGAAGTGGCCTTCCGCAAACCACGCAAGTGATGTGGCAGGCAATAAGGCGGTTCCCCTAATGATTGTCCTCGGATTCCCATAAATGCGGCTGCGCTTTCCGTTCCGCTCCCCGCCTTGAGGTCGGTTGGTGGTGGCATCAGTCTGTGGCTGGCGGCTCGCTTCACTCTCAACGCAGCCTATGCACTCCGTGCAGTTCCCTGCGGGAACGGCAATAATCTATAATAGTGTTTGCATTGGAGCCGGCAATGAACGAAAGAGTGGCTGCACTTAGGAAAGAGAGCCTGGAGGCGGAGCCGTGCATCTCTGCGGAGCGCGCGGACATAATCACCGACCTCTACACCGAAGAGGAGGGCAGACACAGCGCCCCAGTGCTGAGGGGACTGGCGTTCCATCGCCTGTGCGAGAAAAAAACCATATTCATCGGGAAAAGCGAACTCGTTGTGGGCGAAAGGGGCGAGAGACCGAAGGCCGTCCCCACCTACCCCGAAATCACCTGCCACAGCGTCGAAGACCTGGAGATACTGGACACAAGACCACTGACAAAGTACCGCGTTGACCCAGCCACCATCGAGCTTTACCGGAAAAAGATAATACCGTTTTGGCGCGGGCGCACCATGCGTGACCGCATGTTCGCGATGCTCCCCGAAGAGTGGCGTGCCGCCTACACATCGGGGATATTCACGGAATTCATGGAGCAACGCGCCCCTGGCCACACCGTCCTCGACGACAAGATCTACCGCAAGGGGATGGTTGACTTCAAAAGCGACATAGCCGCTTCAATGGCAAAGCTGGACTTCGACAACGACCCTTCGGCCCTGTCGAAGCGGGAGAGCCTGCGGGGCTTCGACATTGCCTGCAACGCCATAATGCGCTTGGCAGAGCGACACGCGGACGCGGCAGAGAGGATGGCCAGGGCCGAGACGGACGCGCACAGACGCTCCGAGCTGCTGCGGATAGCGCAGACGTGCCGCCACGTCCCAGCCCGTGCGCCAAGAAACTTCTTTGAGGCCGTGCAGGCCTACTGGTTCTGCCATGTGGGCGTCATCACGGAACTGAACGGCTGGGACGCATTTTCCCCAGGCCACATAGACCAGCACCTGTGGCCCTTCTTCAAGAACGAAATGGACGCTGGCTCTTTGACGCGGGACTCGGCCAAGGAGCTACTGGAGTGCCTCTTTATCAAGTTCAACAACCACCCCGCCCCGCCAAAGGTGGGTGTCACTGCGGCCGAATCTGGCACGTACACGGATTTCGCCAACATCAACCTGGCGGGCCTCCTATCGGACGGCAGCGACGGCAGCAACGACCTGACGCTGCTGATGCTGGAGATCATCGAAGAAATGCGCCTGCTGCAGCCCAGCAGCAACGTGCAGATAAGCAGGAAGACCCCTGACCGCGTGCTGAAAGAGACGCTGAAAGTCGTCCGCAGGGGCTACGGATTCCCGTCAATCTTCAACGCCGACAGCGTGGTGGAGGAGCAACTCAGGATGGGCAAGACGCTGGAGGACTCGCGCGCCGGCGGCTGCTCCGGCTGCGTGGAAGTTGGCGCCTTCGGCAAGGAGGCCTACATACTGACGGGCTACCTGAACCTGCCCAAGATACTGGAACTGGCTCTGCACGATGGTTTCGACACCAACGTCCACAAGCGGATTGGTCTCAGCGTCGGCGATTCTTCCAGCTTCCGCTCCATAGACGATGCACTGACGGCGTTCCAAAAGCAGCTCCGCTACTTCACGGACGTTAAGATGCGCGGAAACAGGATGATAGAGAGGCTCTACGCTGAAGCCATGCCCGCGCCATTTTTGTCGGTGCTGACGGACGACTGCATAAAAAAGGGCATGGACTACAATGCCGGTGGCGCGCGCTACAACAACACATTCATACAGGCGGTCGGCATAGGCACTGTGACGGACGCGCTGGCCGGCATGGACCAATTGGCATTCAGGGAAAGGTCCATCAGCATGGGGGAGCTGGTCAGGGTGCTGGACGACAACTTTGGCGGCCATGAAGACCTGCGGCAGACGCTACAGAACCGCACCCCCAAGTACGGCAACGACGACGACAGGGTGGATTCCCTGATGGTGCGCGTGTTCAACATGGCTTTTGACTGCATTGACGGCCGCCCGAACACCAAGGGCGGCGCCCACCGCTTGGAAATGCTGCCCACGACGTGCCACGTCTATTTTGGCAGTGTATGCGGGGCCACGGCCGATGGTAGGTTGGCAGGGCGGCCGCTCTCGGAGGGCATCAGCCCCGTGCAGGGCGCGGACCGAAATG
>Ga0268262_10005611_pt1 | contig 12376 bp, 9 predicted proteins | sample TergutNc150P3_FD_190354 | JGI IMG/M metagenome (GOLD analysis project Ga0268262, IMG submission 190354) | Nasutitermes corniger P3 segment gut microbial community from laboratory colony in Florida, USA - Nc150 P3 (SPAdes) (version 2) | ecosystem: Host-associated > Arthropoda: Insects > Digestive... | reverse complement strand
CCCGAAATGCGTAGCATTTCGTGAGGCAAGGCGAGCCGCGCCTCGCCGCAGCCGACTAATTCAAAATTGCATGGACGCAATTTTGAATTAAAAATGGAATAACTATTTCAGTGTCACCAGAGTGGCCCCTGCCCCTCCTTGTGCCTGGGGGGCATCCTCTATGACGCTTATGCCTGGGTGGCCATGAAGGGCCTCCCTAACGGCCTTTTTCAGCCTGCCGGTGCCATGGCCGTGGACTATGCGGATGAACCTGTTGCCGCTGGCCAGCGCGGACTCTATGAAGCGATGCACTTCAAACTCAACTTCGTCGGAGGCGCGGCCTATGAGGTTCAATTCGCTCTCGATATCAGCATATTCGGCCCTCACCCTGGTGCGGCCTCGAGGTCTGTCAATCGCAGAGAGATGCTTGTCTAGTGGTTCCAGCCCGGCCAGAGGTGCCTCCAGCGACCTGCCGGGGGCGGTCTCCAAAACGGCGTTTTTGCCCTTGATCTCTGTGACCTTGCCTTCAATGCGAAGGCTGCGGTGCCTGGCGTACATGCCAACATGTATCGCTTTTGGATCAGGGGGCGCGACCTTGGGCGCAAGGGGGGCCAGTTCCATGCGGGCTATGGACTCTATCGTCTTTACCCTCTCTCTGGCCTCGGCCCCTGCCCTGTCTGGGTTGGAGGCTGTGTGCTGGTTTAGAATCTCTTTCTGTTGGGCCTTCATCTCTTTGAGCAGGCGCTTGGATTCGCTGCCGGCAAAATCCAGCACCCGCGCCAGTTTTGCGCTTGACTCTTCCTTGAATTTTTCTTGCAGGTGTCTCAGCTGGGCCTCTCTATCGGCCAATATCCGCATGTCTTTTTCTACCAGTGCCCGCGCCTTTGCAAGCTCATCGGATTCTTCCAGCAGGCGGCTGCGTTCGGCCTCCAGTTGGCGCAAGAACTCCCTCCAATCCCGCTCGCGGCGACCAAGCTTTTTTTTAGCAGTGGCCAAGACGGACTTGGGCAGGCCCAGCTTTTCGGCTATGGTTATGGCACGGCTTTGGCCGGGCTGGCCCACCAAAAGTCGGTAGGTGGGGGCCAGAAGGTCTTCGTCGAACTGGACGGAGGCATTTTGGAACCTTGGGTGCTTGAGGGCCCACTGGCTGATTTCTCCCAAGTGCGTGGAGCAAAGCACCCATGCGCCTCGGCTGGAGAGTGCGTCCAGTATTGCGATACCTAGTGCCGCGCCCTCCCTTGGGTCGGTACCCGTGCCAAGTTCGTCCAACAGGACCAGGCCATTTTTGCGGGCCTGGCCCAATATCATCTTTAGGTGCATTATGTGGCTGCTGAATGTGCTGAGGCTGCCGATGAGCGTTTGGTGGTCGCCGATGTCCGCGTGGAGCGACGCCATTGGCGGCAATTCGGTGCCTGCCTTTGCGGGTATGGCACAGCCACAATTTGCAAGGGCGGCCAGCAGGCCAACTGTTTTGAGCGCAACGGTTTTGCCGCCAGTGTTCGAACCAGAGATGACTAGGCAGGGCGCGTCCGCGCCCATCGCCAGATCGAGCGGTACCACGTCGTGTCCTATGCCATCTAGGCCAAGGGCAAGGCGCACTTTGGGCAGCAGGAGGGGGTGGCGCGCGCAATTCAGCGCAAAGCCCTCCGCTCCCAATCTTGGCAGCGTCCCGTCGCACATTCTGGACCACTGCAGCAGGGCTATGGTTTCGTCCGCATCTGCCAAGAAATCTCGCCAGCGCGTGAAGTCGCCGGCCCGCGAGCGCAGGGATTCCAACAGGCCCCTAAGAAAGGCCAGGACGGCCTCTCTGTATTCGGCGTCAGCCTCCATGTATTCGTTGTTCAAGGGTACGGCGGCAAATGGCTCGATGAACGCTGTGGCACCGCTGCCGGACCTGTCCAGCACCAGCCCTTGGACAAGGCTCTTTCTGTCAAGCCTGACAGGCAGGCAGAAGCGCCCATTGCGCTCCACAACCGTGGCTTCCATGAAGGCATCGGGGGAATCCGCCAAATATTTTTGGAGGCTGTTCTGTACTCTCTGATAAGCCTTTGCCCTGTTTTTGTGCAACTCTGACAGCGACGGAATCTTTAGTGGGTCTAGCTGTCCATCGTCGTTGAAGCACTTGGACAGTGTTTCCGCCACGGACATGGGCCCTGGCAGCGAGGACGCGAGGAACTTGAGCGCGAGATGCCCTGCGTCCGCGTCTTCCATGGCGGCACGACCATCTGGCGATTCAGGAGGCGGCATTGTTGCGATGGAGTTGATCAGCTTGTCCAGCGAGAGCATCGCGTCCCTCAACTGCCTCCAATGTTCGGGCAACAGCCAGCCAGCGGGGGAGAGCAATTCGTCCAGCGCCTCGTCGAAGGGCAGTATGGGCATGGAAGATGGCTCCAGGTTCCACGCCTCGCCAATCTCCATCTGCCTATGGCGGCGCAGCGCGGCTAGGCCGTCCCACGGGTGCATTCCGCACAGCGTAGCCCTGCCCCGCCGCGTTTTGGCCAATCCTGAGACCAGCCCCACAACGGCGGGGAATTCGATGGCGTCGAGTTCTTTTAGCTTGCGATCCATAAATTAGGGACCAAGAATCAGGGGTTAGGGATAACTTATACGCGGCGCAAAGCACCGCACCATTATTCACTAACCCCTAGCCTCTAGTTCCTAATCCCTTTCTTAGGCTCTTAGCGCGTTCGCGCTTTTAGAGTCATCCCATCATCCTTCGCTCTTGGCTGAGCCTCTTCATGGACTTTTTGCGGGCGGCTAGCATTTTCCTTTTTCTTTTGGCGGAAGGCTTTTCAAAGTGCTGGCGTTTTTTTAGCTCGCTCAAGATGCCCGATTTTTCGCATTTGCGCTTGAAGCGGCGCAGCGCGTTTTCAAAGGTCTCGTCTTCTTTTATTTTGACAAGCGGCAATCGGTATCCCCCCCTTCCGCGTTGGAATCGCTTTCAAAGAGCATTTCCTCGTCAAAAGCCAAAGGCTAGGATAGCATGTTTTGAGGAAAAGGCAAGGAATTTTTTGTCTAGGTGACACTCGCCCAATCCGCGCTAACCCTCACAAGCTATTTATCCAAGCTGAAAGGCAGGATAACCTTATTGTTATGGACGTCGGACTTTTGGGCCTGGCCTTTTCGCTACTACCCTGGAAAGAGGGAAGGAAGGCGGCTATTTGGCGGCAGATATGCAGTGACCAGCAACCATCTTTTAGTCAAGATGAGCGCAGAGAATTGGATGGCCTTTCAAAGAAAATGGGGACACTGCGCGAGGAGGCAGCCGGCCTTGGTGCTCGGCTGGTGCTGCCTAACGAAACGGACTCTTCGCACCTCCAGGAGGGCCTGCCCTACCCCGTGGCACTGTGGGTCCGCGGTAACCTACCACCGCCTGCAAGGTGCCTGGCCGTGGTGGGGAGCAGGACGTCCAGTGCAGCGGGACTCAAAAGCGCATTTTGCTTGTGCAGGGACTTGGCGAATTTCAACGTCGGGATAATTTCGGGGCTTGCCAGGGGCATTGACACGGCGGCGCACCTCGGTGCACTGGATGCCGCAGGTGCAGTGGGCGGCACGACCTGGGGAGTGCTGGGCTCCGGTCTGAGCCGCCCATACCCTATTGAGAATGTCCCGCTGATGGAGCGCATCGTCAGATCTGGCGGCGGAGTGCTAACCTGCTTCCCACCTGAGGCGAACCCCAACAAATGGCACTTCCCAAAGCGCAACCTGCTGATGGCCGCTTGGACAAAGGGCGTGGTGGTGGTAGAGGCTAGAGCTAAGTCCGGATCGCTGATCACGGCCAAGCTGGCTTTGGACTTGGGGCGAGAAGTCTGGGTCATGCCAGGCCAAGCGGGGGACCCACACTCTGAAGGCGGCAATGAACTGCTGAGGGAGGGCGCGGCCAATTTTGCCAGGGGTGCGTCCGACATCCTAGAGGATATTGAGTCGCTTTGGTATAGTGAACGCAATTGACCATAGGTACAGTATTGGCATGCTTCGCCCACGCCTTCCATTCCGCTCCCCGCCTTTCGGGAGGCGCGGCAGACCCATCGCGGAGCGCAGAGTTGTGCGTCCAGCGCGCTTCAGTGCCCCCACTTGGCGGCCCGCTCCATTGTAGCAGTTCAACCTACAATAGGTTGAACTGCTATATCGGAAGCTTTCAACAATTGACAATTGGCGATGGACAACTGACAATCATGTTGTCGAAATAAAAAATATTTCGCTTGACTTGAATGAAACCATACTATAGTTCAAATGGTATTAGTTAACGGAGTCCAAAAAGTGGCTACCTCAAAAGCAGGCACAGCAAAAGAGAGCAGAGCAAAAACCAGCGCACCGAAAGCGACCACTGTGAAGGCCAGCGTGGCAAAGACAAGTAAAGCGAAAGCGACGGCATCAAAAACCGACGCGCCAAAGGCCAGCAAAGCGAAGACCAGCACTGCAAAAACGAGCAAAACAAAAGCCAGCGCAACAACGGCCAGCAAGGCAAAAGCGACAGCGGCGAGCAAATCAAAACTAAAAGTAGCCACGCCGAGTGCGACAAGAATAGCCGCAACGAAGGCAACCACGTTGAAGACCAGTGCAGCAAAGCCAATCGCGGCAACCCATGGGGGCCGCGCACTGGTGATCGTCGAAAGCCCGAGCAAAGCCAAGACAATCGAAAAATACTTGGGTTCTGGCTATAGAGTGATGGCCAGCGTGGGACACATCAGAGACCTGCCAAAAAAGCTAGGGGTCGATATTGAAAATGGCTTTCAGGAAGAGTACGAGATTCCGGCCAGCAAGGCAAAAGTGGTGGCCGGCCTCAAGGCCGCTGCCAAAAACGCGGGCGAGCTGATATTGGCGACGGACCCCGACCGCGAGGGTGAGGCCATAAGCTGGCACATACTGGAAGCCCTAAAGCCCCCAAAGGGGACGACGGTGAAGCGCGTCAGGTTCAACGAGATAACGCAGGCGGGCATTTCAAAGGCCATGGCGAATGCGTCGGGAATAGACAGTCACCTAGTGGATGCACAAAGGGCTAGGCGCGTCCTAGACCGTCTGGTGGGCTACAAGGTCAGCCAAGTGCTATGGGACAAGGTGCGGCGCGGCCTTTCGGCTGGCCGCGTGCAAAGCGTCGCCGTGCGTCTGATATCGGACAGGGAAAAAGAGATCAGCGCTTTTGTCCCTGTCGAGTACTGGACCCTAAAGGCGCAATTCGATGCCGGAACCCCACCGACCTTTTGGATGAGGCTGGTCAAACTGGGCGGGGACGCACTGCAGATTGGCAACAAAGAGACTAAGAGGCGAGTGGAGAACGAGGCCCAGGCAAAGCGGCTAAAAGAGCAGCTAGAAAAGGCCGCGTGGAATGTCACGTCGCTGGATACAAAAGAAAAGCGCCGAAACCCAGCGGCTCCCTTCACCACCGCTAGGCTGCAACAGGAGGCTGCGAACAAGCTAAGATTCCCCGTCGGCAAGACGATGCAGGTGGCGCAAAGGCTGTACGAGGGCTTGGACTTTGGCAAGGGCCCTATGGGACTCATCACCTACATGAGGACTGACTCGCCGCGCCTGGCCCCAGAAGCCATTGACTCTATCAGGGCGCACATCAAAAAACATTTTGGGAGCGACTACTTGCCGGAAAAGCCCCGCATCTATAAAGGCAAGGCCGGCGCACAGGATGCACACGAGGCCATTAGACCGACGGACGTTTCCATCACCCCAGAGAGCCTGAGAGGCAAGCTGGACAATGACCAGCTCCGCCTTTACACGCTTATATGGCGCACAGCAGTAGCGTGCCAGATGGAGGCGGCTAGGCTGGATGAAACCACGGTTGGCGCCGCGACTAAGCTTGCGAGCGGGGAAGAGGCCCTATTTGAGGCCAAGGGCGAGATAGAGAAATTCGCTGGCTGGCTTGCGGCCTACAGGATTGGCGACCAAGGGGCAAAGGGCGCAAAGGCCGATGAATCCACCGAGGGTTCACCGCTGGAGGGCGAGGAAGACGAACACGTCGGGCTGCCGCCCCTGCGCCTCGGGGCCCGCCTGTCCCTCAAAAAACTGAACGCAGAGCAGCAATTCACCACTCCGCCCCCCAGATACTCAGAGGCCACCATAGTCAAAAAACTGGAGGAAGACGGTATAGGGCGGCCCTCAACGTATGCCACCATCATCTCCACCATCCAGAATAGGGACTACGTAAAGAAGCAGGACGGGAGGTTCAGGTCAACCGAGCTTGGGATGGTGGTCACAGACTTGCTAATACAAGGCTTCCACGACTTGATGGACCCCAAGTACACCAGCGGCATGGAAACCCAGTTGGACCGCATAGAAGAAGGAGGCTTGACCTTTTTGAAGGCGATGGGCGATTTTTATGGCCCATTTGAAAAGGCGCTGAAAAACGCCGGGAGGGAGATGGCCAACATAAAAATAGGCATCCCGACAGGCGAAAAGTGTCCCAAGTGCAAAAAGGAACTGCTCAAGCGCATGGGGAAAAATGGGCTGTTCCTTGGGTGCAGCAAGTACCCCGACTGCGACTACACCCAAGACCTAGAAAAAATGGAAGGCCCAGAGGATGCGCCAGAGTGCCCAGACTGCGGTGCCAGCCCGATGGTGCTTCGCAAAGGACGCTTCGGGCCATTCTGGGCCTGCCCCAACTACCCAAAGTGCAAAGGGATAGTGAAGGCCGATCCGAAGGGCATACCCGTGCCGCCGGACGTACCCATTGACGAAAAATGCCCCACGTGCGGAAAAACCTTTGTCAAACGCCATGGACGCTACGGTGTATTCGTCTGCTGCATCGACTATCCAAAGTGCAAGACGGTGAAAAAAGAAATCTTGGGCACGCCGTGCCCCAAGTGCGGCGGAGACCTGAGTCCGCGCAAGAGCCGCTTTGGCACTGTGTTCTATGGTTGCACCAATTACCCAAAGTGCAACTTTGTCTCGAAAGACAAGCCCGTACCCAAAAAGTGTCCCAAGTGCCACAGCCCCTACTTGGTAGAAAAAACGCGCAAGCCTAGGGGCAAGGACCCCATCACCGTGTTGCTGTGTCCAGTGGAAGGGTGCGGGTTTGAAGAGATAATCGATTGACGCTATGCCTCAATTGATAGTTGTGGATGTGACCTGTGCTGCGCCGACATTTCAATGGCGATGGGGAACGGCATGGGCATAGAAAAAACAGAGCTCCTCTGGAGGGGCGTGTGGGGGCTGGACGCGAAGGAGGCGACTGGGCCAAGGCCAGGTGGGATAGTCATCTTCGCTAGGAACCTGGATGACAACGCTGAGCGCGGGCCGCAGCGGCTTTTTGACATGATCCAAGCGATGCAGGGCGAGTGGGGAGGCGCGTACCCCTTGGCGGTTGCCATTGACCAAGAGGGCGGCATGGTGAGCCGCCTAAAAAAATGGGTGGGCGAAACGCCTCCGCTGCGGCAAATATGGCTCAACGGCGGCGCGGCGGAATGCGAAGGGTGGGGCCGCCTGTGGGGACGGGGATTAAGCCTTTTGGGAATAAATGTTGACTTTGCGCCCGTTTTTGACCTCTTCGACGCCAGCAAGGGCAGTGCCATGGGAAGCCGCTGCGCCAGCGAAGACCCGGCGGAAACGGCAACAGCCGCTACTGCTTTTCTAGATGGGCTGGAATCCACGGGGGTGCGCGGCTGCCTAAAGCACTTCCCAGGCCTGGGTGGAACGGTGGTTGACAGCCATCTGGCCATGCCTTGCATAGATGACCCTCTAGCCATAGAAAAAAACGTTGCACCATTTTTGGCCGCCGCCAAGCCGGGCCGCCTCATCATGGTCGCCCATCTCCAGACTCCCGCCTCTGACGGACTGCCCGCCTCCCTGCACCGTGGCCACGTCGCGGAAAACAAATGGGACGCGTGCGGCAGGTGGATACCCGACGACATGGAGATGGGGGGCTGCGTGGCCCCCGACTGGCACACGCGCGCTAAATTGGCGATAGGGGCAGGACACATGGCCCTGCTGGTGTGCCAGAGCATCGAAGCAGTCCAGCAAGCTGCCGAGGCCCTCGACGCGCTGGACGATTCTCTCGCCCTGCCCGCCATTGAGGAATTCATGTCCCTGCGAGGAGAGCTTCTGCCCCCGCCCGCGCGATTCGACCAAAAAGCGTGGGATGAGTGGATCGCCGAGCTAAGTGCGGCAAGGCAAAAGTGGTAGCTTGCAGTGGTTAGTTCGTTAATTCATGGGCCAGGTGTTAGGGTTCAGGGGCTATGGATCGCTACACGGCAGTTATGTGTCAGAGGTTAGGAACGGATTGAGCGCGTGGCTTGCGCTATCCCCGATCCCTATTAATTTGACAACAAGCCGCTGACAGCCGACAATGTAACAAGGCCAAGTGCCTAGGATAAGGAAAAACCAAAGTGACGCGCGCGCAACTGGCACCATACGTGATAGAAGAAACGCCACGGGGGGAGAGAAGCTACGACATCTACTCTCGGCTGCTCAAGGACAACATCATTTTCATAGGCACTGAAATTGACGACTCGGTGGCCAACGTCGTCGTAGCCCAGATGCTGTTTTTGGAGTCTGAGGACCCTGACAAAGACATCCAGATATACATCAATTCGCCAGGCGGTGTCATCACGTCGGGACTCGCCATCTATGACACCATGCAGTTCGTTAAAAACGACATAGTCACCTACTGTATTGGCCAGTGCGCGTCAATGGCTGCGGTGTTGCTGGCATCTGGCACTAAGGGCAAGCGCTTCGCGCTGCCTAACGGACGGATAATGATCCACCAGCCTTCCGGAGGGGCGCGCGGGCAGGCGTCCGACATCGAAATATCATTCAAAGAGATACAGCGCCTAAAGGACATGCTCGCCAACATTTTGGCCAGCCGCACCGGCCAGCAGGCCAAAAAGCTGATCAAAGACATGGACAGAGACTACTTCATGAGTCCCAAAGAGGCACTGGAATACGGCCTGATTGACAAGGTGCTGACTGAAAGACCATAAATCAGGGGCCAGGAAACAGGGACTAGTGCTGGTTGGCGCGTTGCCACACGGACTTTCTTCCAACATGAATCGCCTGCCTCGAATCAGCTAAGGTGTAGGCTATAGGGGTTAAGGGCCAGAGAAGCGTTGACTTTTTTTGCGGACGTGGTACACTGGTCATTCTTTCTTTAGGCAAGTGCTGCCCGTTTGTGGCAATCGCAATGCCTGCCATATCCGCCGCCGTTTACGTTCCGCTTTCGCCCTGTCGGGCGCTCGCTCCCCTGTTTTGGCGGCTCTTTGGGCCTGCCGGCCCCTTTAGAGGTGACCAATGTCCCGCCAATGTGAAATTTGTGGAAAAAAGCCCCAGTTCGGCCACAGGGTATCGCACGCCCACAACGTCACCAATAGGCGCTGGCTGCCAAACCTACAGCACGTCCGAGCCCTCGTCAATGGCGTGCCAAAGCGCATCCGTGTCTGCACCTCGTGCCTGCAGGCTGGAAAAGTGATTAAAAACGTCTAGCAAAGCTCTTTCGCGCCAAACGCACTGGCTGTTTCTTTGCGCTGCAACATGATACTGGGGCTGGACACCGCCACGGAATGGGTCTATTTGGCCCTCGCGGGCCAGGGCGGCTCTTGGACGAAAAAGGTGCTAACGGGCCAGGGCAACAGCGCGTCCAGCGTTCTGCTGCCGTCCGTGGACGAATTGCTGCACGACGCAGGTGCAGCCAGAAAAGACATCAAAGGCGTCGCGGCCTGCGTGGGGCCTGGGGGCTTCACCAGCCTCAGAGTTGGCGTCGCCACGGCAGAGGGCTTTGCCATTGATGGGCTCAGCGTGTGGGGGTTTTCCGCCTTTGAACTGCGGGCGAGGACACTGAGGCTGGCCAGCCAAGCGTCGGCGAGCGGCCCGAAAAATGTGTGTGTCGTACTAGATGGGCAGCGGCAAGAAGTTTTTTTTCAGGAATGGGACACTGGAGTCCCTAAATCCATTGAACCTGCGGCAAAAATCCCCTTGGGCCAGTTGCCCGCCATCATCGGCCCCCGCGCTTGGTGGGCCCCTGAGAGGTTTTGTGGCCAAGTGGCTCCAACCATCAGCAGCCCGCCCATCGCCCTGGAGGACGAAGGCATGGCCACATTGGCCGCCTTGGTGGAACTTTGCCATATTTGCCCAAGCAGACCGCCGGAGAACCCGCTGACACCCTTTTACTTGCGGGAAACCGACGCCGAGATCAGTTTCCCTGAGGCTTCCAAGCACCTAAAAGAAGAACACAGGAGGGGCGTGGCGAGGTGAGAGGTCAGGGGTTAAGGCAGGTTGATTGCGTGGTGTCGAATGAAGCATTGTTCCCGCTTGGGGTGCCTACCTCGGAATCATCTAAGGGTCAGGGGTCAGGGGTTAGCATTGGTTGGACGTCAAGCGCAAGGCAAATTTCCTTCCTGCCTGAGCCGCACAATGCCTGAAACCATAGTCCTGTTCCCCGGCTCTCTCGTCCCCGACTGGGCCGAGGGGCTGGAAATGCTGGAGTTTGGATCGCTCTGGGGGCCGCTTGGCGACATGGAAATCATGTGGCTCATTGACAGGCTGGCCTTTGCGCGGTGGCGCGCCGCGCCAGGGATAGGCGAGGCTGAATTGCTGCGCGTCGCCGTGTCCAAGGAACGTAGGCGGGAAGGCCACGCGAAAAAACTGATGGCCGAATCATCGAAGCACCTCTTTGGCATGGGCTGCCCTATGCTGCGCCTAGAGGTCAGAGCTTCCAACCAACCCGCCAAAAGGCTATACGAGTCGCTTGGCTGGCAAAGGCAAGGCGACAGGAAGGCGTACTATGGCGATGGCGAGGACGCCGCCGTCTATGGGCTGCATTGCAGCCACAAACGCTCATTGCACTAGGGCGTCTTCCCACCAGACACCCTGCCGATTTTTTTGAACAGCACTATCCTGTTGCTATTGGTGCCTTTGGCGTTATTTTCGACACCCCATATGTTTGCTGTCTTTGTGAAGGTCTGCTCGTTTATCATTATCCCCATTGGGTCAAATCCCGCGCCCAACCCTAGGGGAAGTATTATTTCTTCTAGGTTTATCGTCCCTTTCCTGACCTCGCCCACTTCAAAGGCGACGTGGCCCCACGGCTTGGTCACGCGGAAAAGCTCTTTCAGCACGTCGCTCATGGCTTGGGACCAGTCCTCGATTTTGTGGCAGATGGTTATTTTTTTTCCGATGGCATCTGCGTCTAAGCCGCAGAACCAACACCTTAGCCAGTTGTCGTCCCTGTAACTAACGACGTCCAAGAACGGCGGGGAAGTCACTGTAAGCGATATGGCCCCCGACTTGATCTTGGGCGTGTTCCTAGCGTCTCGCGTCAGAAAGGTGGCGTACTGACACATGGCGGCTAGATTCTCGCGCTCCTGCCGAGAGACGCCATCCAGCAACTGCTTGCTCTTCTTGAGCGTCAGGGCGTGGGCATCGCGGTAGTCTGGAGTCTGTCCGCCCTTCTTATTCAGCTCCGCCTGTTTTTCTGCGGACACAGCCTGATTGGGCGGAAGCGTGTAAACACTGAAAAAACCAGCACTGTGGCCCGTCAGCCTGCTTGTGGCCACCATCCTCAGCCAGCCGTCGATTTCATCAAAGGAGCCTTTTTTTTCGCGCTCGATGAACCACCGCCTCATGCCCCTGATTTCGGCCTCGGTCTTTGGGTGGTAGAACATCCCCAAATCACATTCTTCATCCGTTTCGCGGGGGATCTGCGACAGACGCCTAGCCACGGTCTCCTGCAGCGGCGGGGCCATGCGCGGCTGGGCCAACATCCGGCTGAGTGGGCTGATGTCATTTGAAATGGGCAGCCTGCCCATAATGGCCGCCTCGACAGCGGTGGTGCCCCGCCCCCCAAAGGGGTCATAGACAGACTCCAGCGGTTTTGTCAGCTTTTCGATGAAAAAGCGGGGCAGCTGTGGCTTGAAGCAGGCCCTGTAGCTGATTTCGTGTAGGCTGGACGCCTGCCTTTGTCGCGACGTCCAAAACTCCCTGCACACCGTTGGGTATGTTTGGCCATCATGGCAGAATTCGCCCCACTGCCCGCCCAGGCCCACTACGTCGCTCAAAGTTTTTCGTCTGCCGTCCATCTTTCGCCGGCCGCCTCCGCCTTCCCAACCTAGGGCGCAAAGCACCGGTTGGCATTTCTCACTATATCAGGGATCGGGGTTCAGTTGGCGGATTGGTCGTTCAGCACCGGACGAACATTTTTCCAGCTTTCGGTGCGTACATCAGAGGTCGGCCAAGAGGTATGGGTTAGGGAGCAGGAGGCATAGGTCAGGGCTGGTTGCGCGATGGAATGGAATCCATTCCCTTTAGGATGGGGGAATCCAATACCAATTCGCGTTCAATTGGCATTGAACGCTGTACGCCAAAGTTTTTGAAAAACTGGGAAACCCAGTTGTTTCAAAAATATCTTGGTATCCGATTGGCATCGGATACCAAGGCAGCCCTGTTTGGCTTTGCGGAA
>Ga0268262_10005610_pt1 | contig 12380 bp, 10 predicted proteins | sample TergutNc150P3_FD_190354 | JGI IMG/M metagenome (GOLD analysis project Ga0268262, IMG submission 190354) | Nasutitermes corniger P3 segment gut microbial community from laboratory colony in Florida, USA - Nc150 P3 (SPAdes) (version 2) | ecosystem: Host-associated > Arthropoda: Insects >... | reverse complement strand
CAATGAATTGGAAGTACAGCATAAAAACTTCCATGTGCAAGCCGGAGCGATAATACAGGCAAAAACGGAAGGAAAAAAAGAACAGGCTGAGCGAATGTATCAGGAACTGATGAATGATTATCGCCGGATTGTTGCTCTGCTTGACAAACTAAAACAAGAGAAATAGAGTATTAATTTCTTTACTTTAAAGTAAAACCGTCTCCGCCAGTTTCTGCGCCGCGGCTTTATCCAGTAATTTTTCAATTATCGTAACCGCAAATTCGCCCGCTGTTCCCGCGCCTCGGCTGGTGATTACATTGCCGTCCGTTACAACTCGGTCGTCCGACCATTTACCGTCTGTCACTTTTTCTTCCATGTTTGGGTAGCAGGTAAACTTTTTCCCCTTAAGCAAGCCTAGGGGGGCGAGTACAAGAGCGGGGGCGGCGCAAATGGCGCAGATTAATTTTCCGTTTGCCGCCATGTCTTTGATAAGCGCGCCTGTCTCTTTTGATGCAGCCAAGTTTGCTGTGCCGGGCATTCCGCCGGGGAGGATTATTGCGTCATAACCGGTTATTCCATGTTTGGTAACTTCGGCAAGCGTAGAGGCTGCGGTCATTTTTATGCCGCCCCATTTGCTTGTTACGGTTAAACTGTCGGAAATTGACGTGGTGGTAACTTCTATTCCGGCGCGCTGCAGATAGTCAATGGGCGTTACCGCCTCGACATCTTCAAAACCATCCGCCAGTAAAACAATTGCCTTTTTTGCCATGATATTAACCTATCAAATTATTAGTTTTTTGTATAACCCAAAAAAAGCTCATGCGCGGCATTAGCGGTTGCGCCGTTCTTCTTCGGATTTACACTCTATGCACATTAGAGCGTATGGAATAGCGATAAGGCGATCTTGCGGAATACGTTTGCCGCATTTTATGCAGTGACCGTACTTGCCTTGCTTTATGCGCGTGATAGCCGATTCAATCAATTTAAGACGTTTTAATTCCTGCGTGCCGATGGCTTCGATCATCTTTCTGTCTATATCATCGGACGCTATGTCGGCAAGGTCTTTCGGCTCCTCGCCTTCCATTATTTCTTTAAATTCTTCGCTGCTGGCGACCAGAGCGTCGACAATTTCGGCTTTTAAGGCTAAAAGAGACGTTTCCATTTTATCAAGAAATTCTTGATCAATCGGCGGTATTTTTTTCTTCTTCTTGCCTGTCGCAGCCATCGTACCCTTTCTCCATTTTGTAGATATTAGCTACATATTTATCTATATGTCAATAGTTATTTTTTTTCGCTTCCCAATTTTATTAGCGGAATTACCGGAGGAGTAAGCGACATTACCGCCGGGAAATCACCGGGCTGCAGTAAAATTGTTTCGCCGTCCAATTGCGCCAGTATTTGCTGATTGTATTTTATTTCAAGGCGATGCGCGTTAAATAAAAGAGCGTCGCGGTTTTTAATATGTTTGCCTTTCGTAATCTGTTTTTTAATTTTTAACTTACGGAAAAACGGTATTTTTTTTACTCCGCACACATTGCGGCTGTCGGGTATGATATGCTGCTGAGCCCCATACGTCCTGTTGCCGGTTACGCCCATCGCCAATAATAAAAGTTTTTCTCTAAAAGAAAGAAGCTCTTTGTTATTATTGTCAAGCGCGCGTACGTCAAAATAATCTACTTTATATTTTTTTTCATAGGAGAGCGCCGCCATGTCTATCCAGAATTTGTATCCGTTGCCCGGCTTTCCTTTCTTTATGTTGGTCATGTGCGTAACATAGGCGTCAAGTCCGAGAGAAAGAATATTAAAAGCAAGGAAATCTTGTTTTTTCCATTCCGACGGTCCGTTCTGCGCCGTTGTTAGCTGCACGGCGGAAGCGAATTCTATATGAACAGGATTGAGGAGTAAATCCAAAGCGCCTGCCAGAGTGGGACTGTCCGCTCCGTCATTGCCTGTTCCCATGGGGAGGCGCAGTACCGTTATACTTCTGCGGACAGGGGCGGACGCTGTAAACATAGTATTCATAACTTCTTTATGAGTTCCGTCTCCGCCCGCGCTGATTATCAAATAAAATGGGATGGGGTCTTTTTCGGCTCTTTCTATAAAAGCTTTTGTTATTTCCGAGGCTGAACCCTTTCCTTCCGTAAGGTTTAAAATTACATTCTTATATATTTGTCTTTTTGGGTTTGCCTGAGCTTTCTGTTGGTATTTTCTTAATGTTTTTACATGGGATTCCCATTTTTTCTTATCAATGAAACCGCCCGCTACCGGATTAAGGATGATCATACAGCGCAGAGGACTTTCCCTTGCAATAAGGGAATGTTCACAAATTTCAGAGATAGCGTTAATAAAATAATAATCCATATTGCCAATTTAACATATAATTATTTTAATGTCAATGTTATTTTATCAAAATTTATGCATACTATGGAAGAAAAATTGTATATAGATATTCTCATTCTTCGTAAAATTCCATATAATTCCTTATTATGGCAAAATATCCTTTTGAAACAATTGAGCCTAAATGGCAAAAATATTGGGATGAAAACAAAACTTTTAAGACTGTTGAAGACCCGAATTTCCCCAAAGACAAGCGTCGTTATGTGCTTGATATGTTCCCCTATCCTTCGGGGCAGGGGCTTCATGTCGGTCATCCTGAGGGGTATACGGCAACCGATATTTACTGCCGTTACCTTCGCATGAACGGTTACAATGTTCTGCACCCAATGGGCTTTGACGCGTACGGTCTGCCCGCCGAAAATTATGCCATAAAGACCGGCACTCACCCCGCTGTTACAACGGCGGCAAATGTTAACAGGTTCCGCGCCCAAATTAAGGCGCTTGGTTTTTCCTACGATTGGGATCGCGAAGTCGATACGTCCGTCGAAGATTATTACCGCTGGACTCAGTGGATTTTTTTAAAACTTTTTGAGAAGGGACTGGCTTATGAGGCGGAAAGCCCGATAAACTGGTGTCCGTCCTGTAAGACCGGTCTTGCCAACGAAGAAGTAAAAGACGGTCTTTGCGAGCGCTGCGGCGAAAAAGTTACCCGCAAAAGAATACGTCAGTGGATTTTGAAAATTACCGCCTACGCCGAACGCTTGCTCGCGGATCTGGATTTGCTGGACTGGCCTGAGCCTGTAAAACTCATGCAGCGCAACTGGATTGGACGCAGCGAGGGCGCGAATGTTGTTTTTAAAGTTGATAAGTCGACGTTAAAAAACAATGAAGACCTGTCCTTTGAAATTTACACAACGCGCCCCGATACTCTTTTCGGCGTAACCTACATGGTTCTCTCTCCCGAACATCCGTTGGTGGACAAACTTACAACGCCTGAACAAAAGCAGGCGGTCGCTTCGTATATCGAAGCCGCCGCAAGAAAGAGCGATCTTGAACGCACCGATCTCGCTAAAGGAAAGACAGGCGTGTTCAGCGGCGCGTACGCGGTTAATCCCGTTAACGATCAAAAGATTCCGATATGGATAGCGGACTATGTTTTAATTTCTTACGGAACAGGCGCCATCATGGCGGTTCCGGCTCATGACGAACGCGACTGGGAGTTTGCAAAAGAATTTAAATTACCGATAATTTTGGTTGTCTGTGCCGATAAGCCGCAAGCCGGAAAGGACTATTCAAGCGAACCGGCTGAATGTACGTCCGCGGACGGCTATTCTGTAAACTCAAGTACCTTTACGGGGCTTCCCACCGAAGAAGCGAAAAAGCGCATAACGCAGTGGCTTGAGGAAAAAGGCATTGGCAAACGCGCGGTTAATTACAAATTAAGAGACTGGATTTTTTCCCGTCAGCGTTACTGGGGAGAACCCATCCCCGTTGTGCATTGCGAAAAGTGCGGCATTGTTCCGTTATCGGAAAAAGATTTGCCGTTGAAACTTCCGCAGGTTAAGTCTTACGCGCCGACAGGCACGGGCGAATCCCCGCTTGCGGGAATTGCCGATTGGGTAAACACTACCTGCCCGAAGTGCGGCGGAAAAGCAAAAAGGGAAACAAACACCATGCCGCAATGGGCCGGTTCATGCTGGTATTATATTCGCTATCTGGATCCGAAAAACGACAAGGCTTTCGCCGCGAAAGATAAAATCGATTACTGGCTTCCCGTCGATCTGTACATCGGCGGCGTTGAACACGCGGTGCTTCACTTGCTGTACAGCCGCTTCTGGCACAAAGTGTTGTACGACCTCGGTCTTGTAAACTCCGTAGAACCTTTTCAGCGGCTGGTGAATCAGGGAATGATTCTTGGAGAAGATAATCAGAAGATGAGCAAGAGCCGGGGGAATGTAATAAACCCCGATGATATTATCAAAGAGTACGGAGCTGATTCTTTGCGTGTCTATGAAATGTTTATGGGTCCGCTGGAAGTGAGTAAGCCGTGGAACATGGCGGGCGTAACCGGCGTGTCCCGTTTTCTGGAACGTCTTTGGGCGATAAGCGAAAAGCCCGTAAGCGAAGCCGCTCCCGGCAGCGAACAAGCCGGCGGCGCTGAATTGCAAAAGCTCCTGCACAGGACGATTGAAAAAGTGACAAAAGACACTGCAACCCTTAACTTTAACACCGCAATCAGCGCGATGATGATCTATTCAACCGAGCTTGCCAAATTGGCTGAAATTCCGCGCGCCATGTGGGAACCGCTTGTGATAATGGCTGGAGCTTACGCTCCGCACCTTGGCGAAGAACTCTGGGAAAAACTCGGACACAAAGAATCTGTTTCTCTAAGCCAATGGGCATCTTTTGATCCTAAATTGACTGTTTTTGACGAAGTGACCATTGTAGTTCAGGTGGGCGGTAAAATCCGCGAAAAATTTACCGCCGCCGCCGGAACGGCGAAAGAGGAGCTTGAAAAAACAGCCCTTGCCCTGCCCGGAACGCAAAAATGGCTTGAGGGACAGACAATAGCGAAGGTTATTACAGTACCGGATAAATTAGTGAATATTGTTTTAAAGTAATAATTCGAAAAATAACAACTAATATCTTACAAATTTAATAACTAATGTGATATTATATTTATATAATAAATATGACTCCTAAAGAAAGTGATAATAATCCTTACTTTCGCAACGATCCGGGCGCAGGCATTGAACGTATGCCCGCTTACAAATTCAATATTGATAGAGATTTCTCCGTTTGGAAATTATGGCGTACAAATGACGGACGCGTCCTGCCTAACCCAAAAAGTCATTTTGAACTTGTAAACGACCCGTTCGAGACCGGCAGTCTTATTTTGCTTACCACTTACTTTGATCCTTCTATCGCGGGAAAAGCTTTCGGCGGATTCGGCATGAGAGCTCCTATCAATCCGCCGATAGAAATAGATAATCAAACTTATGTTGAGTTCGATCTTTATTACCCAAAAAGCGCCGCGGGAAAATATATGCGGTTTGAAATCTGGTCTACGTCTTCAAACGGCGAGGGTATTCAAAGCATTGCGGGACAACCGGGTACTGTTAAATCTCAAATGTATATAAGAACTTCGGATTTAACCGGTCTTGGAACTCTTTTACCGGACTGGATTGGTTTTTATAAAGGCGAGACTTGGTATAAAAAAGCAATTTATGTAGTAACGCCGATAACGTCCGGAATCTGGGAATATTTAAATATCGATCTTCATACGGAAAACGGCACAAAACTTGAAGGCGATTTGCTTATGCTGGGTAATATCAGAATAACGCAGATGGATACAGCCGGAGAAAAAATACCCGACATTATAAATACAAAAAGTTATTTGGAAGTTGAACCGCTTAAAAGTAAATATAATTTGAATAACGATAGTTTTCTTGTCGGCGTTACCGGAATTGGTCATGTAGAGCCCGATTCAATCAGAGAGTATCATTACGAAATTTTTGTCTGCGAAGATGAACTAAAACCGGAATGCCATATAAATCCTCCGCAGTGGCTTAAAGATGAATTTGCTTATTTTAAATTTAAAATAGACAGCTCTTTTACCGGCGGCAATGAGTCGGAATGGAAACTTCCAACAGAAGATTTTCTGAGTACAAGAGACTCGGGAAAACCAGGCGAATATAAATTGCACGGTCATTGTCTTGCGTGGATCAATCAATCTCCTCCGTGGATGAGGCAGCTTATACCGGAAAATATCGCTTCGCGCGAATGGAACAGCAACGGGATGTTTTTCTCCGGCAGTACAAATTCCACGGGACCGTATTTAAAAGTAAGCAAGTCAACCGCCCGAAGACTTTACTTTAACCACATTATTTATGTAATGCGGCATTATATGTCGGTAAACCCAAGATATGATTCTTCCGCGGAGCGCGGCGTTATACCGTTTCATTCGTTTGATGTTTTAAATGTGGAGATTCATGAAAGCAGATACAGCGAAATTATAAAAAATAATCCCGATGAATGGAAAACCGCTCTTAAAAATGTTTCATGGCTTATGGCGATGACGGATACTGATACTGATATCAGCAGTCATTATGTTTACCTGCTTTTTAAGTATTCGCATATAGCGGTTCCTAACGCGCTTATGGCTGAAAAATACAAAGCGCATTACAACGACGATAATATTGTTCCCGCGTACATGAAAATGGACAATCATGACGACAACGGCAGTATTGACGAGTACGTTATGGAAGCTCCTCCCATTCTTACTTACAATGATTACGAGATTAGTATCTTGTCAAAAGCAAAGGTTGCCTACAACATGATTAAGGAATTAAATACGGCGTGGAAAAACGATCCGCTTTATGACGGCAGAAACTTAATTGAATGTATGGGAATACAGGGGCATAATTTGGTTACTACTACTACGGCGAGTCAGAATCAGCAATCTTTGCTGTTGTTTACAAAATTGATTGATGAAGGTCATTTAGACAGCGTTTGTTATTCGGAAATTGACATTAGACAGCCTAATGAAGCTCCCGGCGGCGAAGCTCTGGCTCCCGCGGTGCTTAATCAAAAACAAGCCGACGCTGTCGGCTATCAATACGCTCTTCTTTTTAAAATGTTCGATAAATATAAAAAATATATTGATCATGTTATTTTTTGGAGTCAATACGGAGCCAGCTTTTTAAATAGTTATGTGCTTTTTGATCATAAAAGAATGGCGAGTCAGGCATATTACGCGGTAATGGATCCTGATAAATTTATTACAGGTCATTCATATCTTGAAAATTTCTTTAGCGGCGAATATCAAAAAATTAAAGACGAATAAAAAAGCCGGCATCTTAGACGCCGGCTCTTTCTTGTTTGCTTAAGTAAGATCAGGCGATTCTTTTTGTAGATGAAATAAGGGCTCCCAAAACCATAAGATGCGCGGATAACTGCACAATGTATGGTAAGAATTTTACTTTGTCTTTGTCCTGCATCGGAGCGATAATGTCTACGATTACGATAAAAGCCGCCCAAACAATTACAAAGACGAAAAGAATTAAATCGGTAACGCCGATTTGAACTCTAAAAAGCTGTAACAGCAGGAAGACACCCGCCGCAAGAGCGCAAACCGACAGGACGATAACCAATACATTGGAAAAATCGCCTTTGCCGAAAATGGTTTGAATCATTTTGCCAAATTCGCCGCTTGGTCTTCCAAAAAAATCCTTTTCTTGTGAGATACCCACAATCCCGTTTGCAAAGAGATAAAGGGCTACCGCAATGTTCAATACTAAATATCCAAGTCTATTCATTTTTTCCTCCTGCTTATAATTATATAATAAAATTGCTTCTCTGTATACAAATTTCAGCTTGTCCGCCCCGCGGCTATGGAAAATTATTTTACTTCATAGTATATTTGTCATGTGAATACCGAAAAAACTACAAATAAATTGTCCGAAGGGCAGACCACAGAGAAGCTAGATTCCTTTTTTAAAGGAATTCTTGATATAGACGGTTTTGCTTCCATTGATGATTCCCTGAACGGAATACAGGTTGATAACGACGGCGGCGTTATCCGTAAAATCGCCTTTGCCGTTGACGCGGTTATGGAGACTTTTGAACAAGCCGCCGCTGTTGGCGCAGGTATGCTTTTTGTCCACCACGGTCTTTTCTGGGGACATCCGTCCGCCGTGGCGGGAAATTTAAGGCGGCGTATTAAATTCCTTTTGGATCACAATATCTGCCTGTACGCGGTTCATCTGCCTCTGGATCAACAGCCGAAATTCGGGAACAACGCCGTTCTTACCCAGCTTTTGGGACTGGAAAATATCGAGCCTTTTGGGCTGTACCATGGACGAAAAGTAGGTTATAAAGGAACATTCCCCAAACCTGTTACGGTTGACGAGGCTGTAAAAAAAATTGATTTTATGGGGAGACCGCCGCTGGGCGTTTTTCCCTTCGGCAAAAAAGAATGTTTAACCGCGGCGGTGGTATCAGGCGGAGCGGCGGAAAACGCGCGGGAAGCGGTTAAAGAAGGCGTGGATTTATATGTAACGGGAGAAAGCTCGCATACCGTTTACCATGACTGTCTGGAAGGAAAGCTTAACATGATAGCGGGCGGTCATTACAGCACCGAAGTCTGGGGAGTGCAGGCTGTTATGCGTCATGCCATGGCGGAGCTAGCCATTGACGCTGAATTTTTGGATATACCGACAGGATTATAACCCTGCGGGTTATTTAGGAGTATAAAGATGATAAAACTGGAAAAAGAAAAGATTTTGCCGTTTTCGCTTACGGCGTTTGTTATTCTTGCGGATCAAATTGTAAAAGCGGTTATTGTAAAACTAAAACCGGAAACAGGACTGATTAAAGATGTTTTTAACAATGGTTTTTTATGGATGTGGCATGTCCGCAACAAGGCTATAGCTTTCAGTTTGGGAGAAAATCTGCCCGAATATCTTAGACCTGTAATGTTTGTTGCCGTTCCTCTTTTGGTTCTGGCTTTTCTGGTATGGTACTATTTTAAATCCGATGAATTTACCGCGGTTCAGCGCTGGGCGGCGGCGGGAATAATCGGCGGCGGTCTTGGAAACATCATCGACCGCATTTTCCGTCCCGACGGAGTTGTAGATTTTATCAGCGTAAATATTTACGGTATTTTAGGAATGTCGCGCTGGCCTACCTTTAATATCGCCGATTCATCGGTTGTAGTATGCTGTATATTACTGCTTGTCACAATGTTTTTTACTCCCGCAAAGAAAGAAGGAAACAAATGAATAAAAAAGTTAATACATTGTTATTTATTCTGGGCGCGACAGTGTTTAACGTTATTGTCGCCGTTATTAGTTTTATTATACTGATTATTCTATGCGGAAAATTCATATTGCCCAGGATACCGGAGACAGGCTACAGCTGGGCAGTTTCATTAATCCTTCTTGCCTCAATAGCGATTTCAATTTTTGTTTACCGTATTGTGTTAAAGTTTTTACTGACCAAGATAGACATAGAACAGTACTTTGACCCGTTATTTGTGAAGCGTAATATTAAGAGACAATAATTACCCCCTTAGGACGCTTCGACAGGCTCAGCGTCCGCTAACCTTTAAACTTTTACTATTTACTGATTTTATTCCGTGAGCGTGGGCGTAAACCCCCGGCATGAGGGGCTTTATGTGATTTTTGTTTGTTTATAGGGGATTTTACCTAGTTTTTTGTTATATTATACGGACGTTTAATTTAACACCTTTGTTTACCCGTTATACATTTTTACTTTTAAATAGTACAAAATATGTTAATTTTGGTCAAGTAAGATTCCATGTTAAATGCATTATTTTAAAATAATCAACATAAATTCTTGTAAAACAAAAAATCAATATTTGTCATAAACAAAAAGCCGGCGTTATATTAAACGTCCGTTTAAATTAGACAACTTTATAAGAGTATTCCCCTACATTTTTTGTTGTTTTCCGCTTGCGCGGGGAAACACAAAACTGACGGCGGGAAAAGACCGCATGCGGTAATGATTTGGGAATCGTCCGCAAAAGGAGTTTCTTTATGAAACTGATAAAAAAATTTTTAGGAATTGCCGCAATAATAGCGGTAATCGGGTTTTCATTTATCGCTTGCGATGACTTAAGCAATCTTTTCAAAGGTACCGATGATAAAAACGGCGGCGAAAGCAGTAATGGTAAGAACAGCGGTGACAACAGCGGTGACAATGGCGAAGATATTTTTAAAATAAGTGATTATGAGGAATATCCGCTGGACAAGGGTTATAATGTCTGGGGGAAACAGGATTCCCAGAAAGGCTGGGCGATCGGTGGAATAAAATTTGAGGGCAAGGACGATGAAATAAAGACTGCGGAAGATGTCGGCTATGATATTGAAAAGTTCCAGAAAGCTACAAAGCTTATGATAGAAATGCCGGACGACTCTTATCCTAAAGGCCGTATTTCTATTATCTGGGGCGGCGAGGACGCTAACGGCGATTCGACCATAGCCGGCGGAACGTGGAATCAACTGCAGATAGCGAGAGGAAAAATCATTGAAGCAAAATATGCTAAGCAAGACAATAATGTTTTAATAATCGATCTTAAAACAGCATTGAATGGTTATTATATTTACAAAGCGCCTACTACAAAGAAATTAAAAATTATTCTGCAGGTTAGCGGTACCGGTGGCGTTGAAGGGCTTGTACAGAAAGCGACCCTTTTAATACCGAAAACGTCGCCGTTTGTGGGAGTTAGTGATATATCGTTAACCAGCAATACTATGTATTGGAAAGATGAGTTGGTACTAGATACAAAAATTACTCCTTCAAACGCAACTAACCAATCGGTTATCTGGGTAATAAAGAGTTTTAGCCCAATGGGTGGCTCTGTAATTTCTTTGCCTGCTCTTGATCCTTTTGATTCTGCTTCTGTTGCCGCTTATGAAGTAGCAAAAAATGAACGACTAGAAGGAAAAGTAGGATGGAAACAAGAAAAGTATACCTATTATGATGATACTGTAAACCCTCCTGAATATAAATATAGAGATATACCAATAATAGTTGTTCCGGATGGGGCAGAATCAGTTGGAACACTTAAAGTTTTGGCTCTTATTAAACAAGGACAAAAAGATAACAATGGAAATCTTATGGATTTTACCAAGGAATTCATAATTACAATAGAAAAACCGCCAATGTTTTCATATAAAATCGACGGAACGCTGTATGGTACTTTTCAATGGGGTGCGGTTGATAACAACGGCGTCTCAGGCGGTACGATGGATGTCATTACAAAAGATAAAAATGGAAATAATTTACCGGGAGTGACCGTTAACGGCGGCACCGGTTATACAAGCTATGATATTTTATACTCGCCCACAGGCGGACAGTACGGTAACTCGGCGCACTATATCGAAATTACTTTCCCCGAAGAAAAAAGATTTAGAGATTATAATATAGTTAAGTGTCACTACACGTCCGAAAATTGTGATCTTACCGGTAAAAGCGTCCGTTTAAAAGCCATGGCAACAAAGCCGCCAAGAACTTACAACCCCGGTCCTTATATTGCGACAACTTCATTTGATTCCAGCGTCCCCGACGGAAAAGACACGGATCTTACCTTCGAATTATCTAAGGATAACGCCAGTAACGCTGATGGTACGACTAAGCAGGGAATTTATGACAAAGGGGTAGGCGCTGATTTAACTTTAGCAGAGACAAATCAAGACAATGCCTACAGATTTTTCACAAAAGATGAATATGGGAATACCATGTTCCTAGGGAACGAAAATAAAGTTTACATCTGGATCTTACCATGGGCGGATAAAGGCGCAAAGTTTACGATTTCTGATATTGAGTTTTTAAGTAGTAATTAGCAGAGAATAAAAATGGGGAGTAGTGTTCGCTGCTCCCTGTTTTGTTCGTGTTGGTTCGTGGTTAAAATTCTTCCTCTCTAAACAGCCTAACAAACTCCTCCGGCGTTATATCCACCGCGCCCAAGTCGCTCTTGTACTTTAGCGGCATGCCCAAATCAAAAAATGAAAAACCGTGTTCCTGCAAATAGCGGGCGGCGAGAATGAGTTGTACGGTTCCGGCGTTGTCCTCGTCATAAAAACCGGAATAGCTGGTGTAGACTTTTCCGCAGACTACGCCGAATTCCCCGGCGGCAAATTTTCCGTCCCGGTACAGGGCGAATGAGGCAGGGTAGGCGTATGGGACAGGCGAAAGTGTCTCTTGGGTTGGGCGGTTTTCGATAGCGTTTTGGCGTATTTTTTTAATGCTGTCTACGAGCGGGACGGTTAGCCAGTCGTCGCCGTGTTTTTCCACACAGCGGTCGATTATATAGTCAAAGTCCGCGTCCGCTCTTAATTCATAACGGTTCAGTAACTTGCGGATGGATTTTTTTATGTGCAGATTTTCGTAAAATAACGCGGAACGGACAAGATGCAGTTTGGGCAGTAAAATATAGAAGGGGTCTTCTTTTGACAGGTTTAAGGACATTACCAAAAAGCCCGCTTCCATCAATTTGGCTATAAAATCAGGGGTAAAAACCTCCGCAAGACAGTATTCCT
>Ga0268262_10005609_pt1 | contig 12383 bp, 6 predicted proteins | sample TergutNc150P3_FD_190354 | JGI IMG/M metagenome (GOLD analysis project Ga0268262, IMG submission 190354) | Nasutitermes corniger P3 segment gut microbial community from laboratory colony in Florida, USA - Nc150 P3 (SPAdes) (version 2) | ecosystem: Host-associated > Arthropoda: Insects > Digestive... | reverse complement strand
AAACCATTCCCCCAATTTCAAGTAAAGCGCTATATTTGATTGATATTTTCCATTAGATGCATATTTACCGTTTCCAAGTGTTGATGGTATTTCGGAAGGCTTGTAATTCGGCCCATGCAGCCATACGGGTTCGTGAGTTGCTTCATTGGTAATTAAAAGGGCTGTTTGTTCAGTTGAATTAAAAGAAGTAAGCTCAGGTAAAAAATCCAGTACCGCATATGAATGTATAAAATTAATAATTGAATTAGCATGATCATCAGTACTCCAATACCAGGCTTTGTCGTAAATAATAAGGCGTAGTAAGGGATTATTCATTTTTAGGATAGAAAACCATATAATATTGCGCATTATCCTTTGGTATGTAAATTCTTTTTTTTCAGGCTCATTTTTTTCGTACCATAAATTGGTATACTGCCATAATGTATTAAGGGCTTTTATTTTTTCATATTTTTCATATATGGTAATATCCGGTATCCAGGAATAGTTGGCCCATGAAGGATCTGTCACAGTAACGTTAAAACCGGCTTTTACAAGCAATAAGGGAATTGTTAAGAGCGCCTGATTATGTTTTTCAACAAGAGGAACGTTTTTATTTGAGTTAATTTCTATGGGAGTATATTCATATCCGCCCCAAAGTGGTGGAACTCCCATTAATGTATGATTGGAAAATGAAGCTGTATTTTTATATAGCGTAAATCCGTCAAATTGTCTTTCTATCTCCGGATATTCGTTGAAAATTAGAGGTACAAATCCGTTAATTGCGCCGTCTGCCATAAAAACAATCACATTTTTGTTTTCCTTTGAAAGGCTGAATATAGGCTCAAGCGACGCGTATTCAGTGTTATTTGAGGTCCTAATGCTCAAAGAAATATATGCCTTATTGATTTTAACAATATTGGAAAAGGAAATAATAATATATGAAATTATCAAAATTGACAAAAAGGAATTTAAATATGAAATTTTGTATTTGCTAATAAGAAAAAACACAATAAACAATATCAAAAGTATGGATATTATAGAAAGAAAAGACTGAATAAAACTTGTTCTTAATACGCCGGTTGTATTAAAATTAAATATGTTATTGATTGTGCCATAATTTCCGCTAAAAAAGACTGTATAAATAGTAAATATTAGTGTAAGAGAGATAAAAATAAGGACTAAACATGATTTTATTTTATCCGAAAAAAGAAAAAAAATGCTTATAGGCCAAAAAATGAAAAATCCAAAAAAGAAAAAAGCAGAATGAAGAATATAATTAAAGGGAGAAGCGTGACTTTCTATATAACAGAATTCATCAGGTGAAGACGCAATAACAGATGATGGGATATATAAACCTGCAAGAATGAATAGCGTAAAACATGAAAGAAAAAAAAGAATGACCATATTCCTTTTATTAATAAACATTTTTTTTAGGATATTTTTATAAAGGTAATCAAAACCCTTAAGAAATAGAGGTAGAAAATAGAAAAGCGATATAATAAAAATAATTAGAAGCCTGAAACTGAATTGGCGCTGCCTTGCTGCAAATAACAGATATAAAACAAAGAACGTAAAAATAAAACAAATAACAATATATAAAATCTTTATAGGATTTTTTATTTTATAAAATATATTTTTAACAAGCGAAAAAATATTATTAAGCGTCCAGTATAAAACAAGCGCCGCTGGCGAATTATATAGCAATATTAAGAAAATAAGAGCAATTCCGTGAACCTGTATTTTATCGCGGACGGAAAGGTTTTGAGTGTAAATAGCTCCGGCAGTGCAATTAATCAGTGTCATTAAAATGGGGAGGATATTTATAGAAAAATTACCAATATTGAAAAGAGAATCAGGAAAGCTGATGTCTTTTATGGCTAAAAAACTTATTCCGCGAAGAATTTCAAGATGCGAAAGGAATGAATATGCGGCAATAAAGAACGGAATCTGAACAAATAGCCCGATAGAACCACGAAGCGAATATAGCGGATGATAATGATTCTGACGGTAAAAGGTTGAAAGGATCATGAATTGCTCATCGCCTGAAAAAACCGCTTTTATTTTGTTTATGGAAGGTTTAAGCTGACTGATAATATTGCGTTCAGTAATTTGCCAGCGTTCCGCCATTATGTATAGAGGAAGCGACAAGAAAGAAACTGTCAGGCTTATTCCAAAAATTGAAAATACGGCGTTCCTGGATATTTTATAAAATAAAACATAAAAAAATTCTATTATTTGAAAAAGTGGATAAATAATTATTGTATATAAAATATCAGCCATTTACAATATTAATCATAAAGTCAAAAATACGCTTTCCGGCTTCGCCGGGATATTGCCATGCGGTAACGCGAGCCTTTCTGCGGGTATTAGAAAGAGTTTCGTTGTCACCAGCATTCCTAATAATTTCTGTAATTCGTGGAAAATTTTCTTCTTTCAGTTCAATACACGTCTCTTTTATTGTTTTGAATTGCCACAATTCATGATCAATGTCGTCCGCGTCATAAGGGCGCAGGTCAAAATCCTGGTTTACATAAAGTACCGGCTTATTGCGTAAAAACATATAATCAAAAATGATTCCGGAAAAATCGGAAATCATTATATCGGCTTTATTAAGTGAATAAATATTTTCCCGCTCATAGTCCCATTCAATGTTTAATGAGTCTTTATAGCGCGTATGCAGGCGTTCAAGCATTGCTGATTCGGACTTTTTTGATTGAGGATTGGGCCGGATTATAATACGCCAGTCTGATGCGGCAAGGGGATCGAGCAGTTTTTCTCCGTAAAGGGTCAAAAGACCAGAAGGCCCCCATGAAGGTGAAACAAGCACAGTAAAGGGATGATTTTCTTCGACGGGAAGGCTCCTTATTTTTTTTTCGAATATGTCAAGGTAGGTACAGCCTACTGTGATGAGCTTTTTTTCCGGTAAGTTACGTTGACGCTCCAGAAATCTAATATCTTCAGCCTGATAATCGCCTGTTAACAGGATTGAGTCGAAATAATCAATACCAAAAAGGCGGTACATAGTTGCATCACTTGAAGCGTGTAAAATATGAGAGTAATGTTTCACCATTTTTGAGCGCTTAAGCTGGTAAACGTCAAGGCCGGGTGTAGTCATAAGGCATATTCCGGCGCGAAGCATATTAAGACGGGCAAAAGCCTTGTTTCCCTCGCCTATAAATTCAGCCTTGATAAAATTCCATGAATCATCAAAAACAGGATCATCCTGCGCAGATGTAAGATATGAAAGCATGACTTTATGGTTTTCAAATTCGTCAAGAACCGGTTTAAAAACATTCCAATATTGTTTTCCTTCATTATAGATCACAAAAAGATATTCCATAGAAGAAACAGACGAAATTTTTCCTCCTGAAAAAATTACTTTAAACTTTATTAAAAGCGCACGTCCAAGAAAATACAATGTAGCAGCAGCGCCAATTAAAATTGAAAAAAGAGCGCTTCCTGTTCCAGGATCAATGTAAAGAAGATGCAAATTCATTCTTGGACCTTTTCCAAATTTTAAAGAATCTCTTTTAAGCAAGCAGCAAGCTTATTATTATCGTCTTTATTACGTATTGCAATTCTGATAAATGAGTCATCCGGTATTCCTGTTTTTCCTGTAAGATCTTTGATAAAAATTTCATGTTTATCAAGCAGGCGTTCAGTCAATTCAGGGGCGGAAATTCCGTTCAATTTGCAAAGAAAATAATTCGCCTGCGAAGGATAAACACGCAAAGGCTTAATATCATCAAGTAATGCCTTAAAGCGAATACGCTCTATTGCTATTTTTTCACAGGATATGCGATATTCTTTTTGATATTTACCAATGATTTGTAAAAAATATTCGCCAAACGAATTTATATTCCATATTGAAAGATTTTTTCTGATTTCTTTAATTAATTCTTCATTACCTGAGGCGAGTACGCCCAGCCTGATTCCCGGAATACCGTAGCTTTTGCTTAATGATTTTATTATTACGACGTTTGGAAATTCATTTAGAAAATCCTGGTTAAGCAAAGAAGGATTTTTTTCAGCATCAGTAAAATCAATAAATGATTCGTCAAGTATCAATTTCTTTCCCTGTTGATTAAGTGAGGCGGAAAGTTTAATCACATCGCTGTGTTGAATAAAATTACCGGATGGATTATCAGGATTGATGAGAATAACGGCATCGCTGTTTTTTGTCAGAGCATTTAAATCGTCAACCGAGTAGGAGAAATCGTCAGGGATAAATTGAATGATTTCGTTCCTGAAATGAACGTCAGAATTAGCGGCCAAAAAACTTTCTGCGTATTCATTGAATGTAGGATAGATTAATCCTATTTTTCCGTTGATAACTGCCGCAAGAGCGCGAATTAGCTCCGCAGCCCCATTGCCTATAAGTATTTGCGTTTCTTCCACATTAAATAGTTTTGCACCAAGTAAATTTTGCGTATTTTGACCTGAAGGATAAGAAGAAAGAAGATCATTAAAATAGGCTTTAAACTCGGCTGTCATTTGCGGTGAAGGAAAATACGGGTTTACCAAATAGCAAAAATCCAGCATGGAGGGGTAGCGCCAATATCCGCCAAATGCCTTTTGAATACGTTTTAGCTTTTCTTTGGGGGAATCGCAAAAAATTATTTCCGCGATGTTTTTATCCTGAGCGTCATCTATTTCATACCATTTTTGACCGTTTAAAACAAAAGCCTTTAGTTCGCATTTATCAAGCGTCGCGATGACACGCAAAACCTGTTCGTAGTATTCATTATCTCCCATTGTACGCGAATAAGCTTCAAGAAAGGGGATATAGGTATTCTGAGAGAAAATACGGGAAAATTTGTAGATATTAACAGTCTTGTAATACGTATCTTTTTCGTTAAAAGTAAATAATTTTTTGGGAATAAACGCCGCGATTTCTTTATTTTCAGTGATCTGTACAACCGTCCCGTCCATCCAGGATTCAAATCTTGCAACAGCGGCAATTGTCGGTTCACTGTCAGCTAACATATCAGAAATAAGGCGGCTTTCAAAAATCAAATCGCTTTCCAAAAGAAGGGTGTCATCTTGAAGTAAAAAATCTTTTGCAAGGTAAAGCGAATATATATTATTGGTTTTATCATAAATATCGTTAGATACATAAATAATTTCCACGTTTTTATAACGGTTCCCCAAGAAGGCAATTACATTTTCCTTCTTGTACCCGACTACAAAAATACACCTTCGGATTCCGGCATCATTAAGCGCGTCAAGAGCACGCTCGGCAAGAGTTTTATCATTTATGGGAAGCATACATTTAGTGTTGTTTTTTGTGTATTTACCGAGTCTGTTGCCCATGCCCGCCGCGAGAATAATCGCCTGCATAATTACTCCTTAATAAGTTTTTCTTGCTTCCGTATAGGCAGCCTTGTAAGCCTGTCTGAAAATATGCGTAGCTTTTAAACCCTGCCGTCTGCACCGTAAAATATCAAAAATTTGAATGAACATTATGTTTATTCGTGAAAACTTAAAATTTTTAAGGTAAAAATAACATTGATTTCTGAAAATGGCAAACCAGTATGCTTCGTTTGCGGCAGCCCTGGTTCCTCCTGTATTATTCATATAGTGAATAATGGAAGCTTGGGGGATGTACATAATTTCATACCCACACCGGCGTAGCCTGACTGATAAATCAGTCTCTTCCCGCACTGCGTTACCCGTAAATTTAACATCAAAAAGACCGCATTTTTTGAATACTTCTTTTCTGAATGACATATTACAGCCTATACATGTATCGGATGGGAGCGTTTTGTTTCCTGTAAAATTCGCAAGAATTCCCAAACGCCCTACATAGGAAGCTTTTTTCCGCAAAAACAGAAACAGTAAAAATTTTATTTTCTTTTGCAACGAGCTTCTTTTTGATAATACCTTGTTTCCATCCTGATTAACATTTTGAATTATAACCTTTCCGGTAACACAGCCAATATCCGGCTGCGCCAGACCTGAAATATGGGCAGGAATGGTATTATCATTTATTTCAACATCATCGTCAAAAAAAATAACAATATCGCCAGAAGTTCTTTCTATACCGATATTTTTCGCGTTAGGCGCGCTTGGAAAATCGACAAATATATAGATAATTTTTTTTTCTGAAATTAACTTATCCAGATAATGTTTTGACTGAAGGTCATGTTCCTTTGTCTGATCCACCACTATAAGTTCATGGTATTGATGTTCAAAGGATATAATATTCGCGAGAGTCTTGCAAAGCATCTGGCTACGATTATAGGTAGGAATAACAATTGATATTTTCATAAAGTATTATTTTTCGGCTTCTTTCCAATTATTGTCGTTAAATATATCAGAATGAACCGTATACCATTCGTTGGATGCGATCCTGAATGTATTGGCGTTATGTTCATAAGGCATCCATTTGACTGATGTTGTAATATACATAATTTCCTGTTTAGGCGTATCATTTACCGGATTATTTGTAAAAGGGTTTATAGGATTTTCAATTATGTCCTTAAAGGAAAGGGAAGGAACATCGGCATTGGTCATAAAGGAATTATCAGTCTTAAGGGAGAAGTTGTCGTCAAAGTCTTTAACCATTAAAAGAGGGTTATATATTTCACGGGCAAAAGGTATATTATCGGAATGTGAAAATATGCCGGAATCAACATCAGCGCCGTGATCCGAAGCAATAATAATGCGGGTATTGTCATATACAGCATTTCTTTTTAGATATTCAAACCAGGTACCGAGCCTTTTAAGCGCCGCCGCGTTTGCGGGATAGTTTACAATATCGGCGTATTTTGACATTCCACGGTCGGTAACGTTAGGTACGGGAACGTAATCCGGCGCCTGTAAAAAAGCCGGTTCATGGGTAAGTTCATTTACAAAAATTGTAAAGGTATTATTCTTAACAGCCCGTATATCAGTTAACAGAGGAAGAAAATCAAGCGTCGCGTAATTATTAAGAAGTAACCTGAAATCAATGACAGCTTCATTTGTACTCCACCAGTTCCCGTTATTGTATATTACTTCGCGCAACAAAAGAGGAGCTGACTTAAAAAAACTGAACCAGATAAAATTGCGTTGCAGTGTTTTAGTCTTCGGCTGCAGGTCGGGAAAAACATTTTGTGAAAGCCATATATCAGTATAAGTCCGTATGGTATTACGTACGTTTATTTTAGGATAATCGTCAAATATTCTTATATCAGGAATCCAGCTGTAATTTGCCCAGGAAGGATCGGTAATAGTTACTTCAAAATTATTTTCAGAAAATATTACCGGCATTAACAATAAAGACTCATTATGCTTTTTGACCAAAGGTTCTTCTGAGCGTTTATTTATGGCTTGAGGGACATATTCATAGCCGCCAAAGAAGGGAGGTGCGCCAATTAAAGTGAAACCATTAAAAGAGAGCGTATTGGGAAAATATTTAAATCCGGAATATTGTTCGTATAACTCAGGATTTTCAGAAAAAATTTCAGGTACAAAAGAATTTACCGCCCTGTCAAGCATTATTACTATTATGTTTTTTCCGTTAGGAGATAGATGAAAAATTGGTGATATAACGGTACTGGCGGACTCGCCGGAAACGCTACGTATGGAAGCATAACGTAAGAATTCGCGTCCAATGGAAATACAATTCGCGGTAGAAACGCCCGTAAAAGCAAATATTGTAATGAATAACAAAGCAATAATAACTTTTGTTCTGTTTATATGTATTAAAAAAATTATTAATGTGAAAATGAAAAGCATAATAAAAATATTAATAAAGGCGATACCAGCCGACGGCTTCATTGTACCTGCGTTTACAAATGTAAGCATTGAGGAAAGCTCTCCGTAATTGCCGGAAAAACAAAACGCGTTAACAAGAGAACCCAGACCTGTTAAAGCGGCAATTATGGCAAGAAGAGTCTTAATTTTTTTCCCATAAAGAAAATAGATGCAGACAGGCCAGAAAAAGGAGAAACCAAGAGCCTGATAAAAAGTATTACGTAAAAAGTTAAAAGGAGAAGCTACAGACTCAATATAGGAAAACTCCTGGGGAGAAGAGGCTATAACATATGAAGGGATAACACATCCAGTCAACAGGCAGATAATGCCTAAAGAGAGAAAAAATAATTTATTTCGTGCGTCTTCATCTTTACTTAAAGAAAGTAGAGTTGAGTTAATCAGATGGTTAAATAATTTTATTATTAACGGTAAAAAAAGAAAAATAAAAGAAACAACGATAATTATTGCCCTTTTGTAAAGGTCTCCGTGATGAAAGAAAACTAAGAATAAGTCCAAAAATAATGCAAATGCGCAAATGGTAATGAATAATACGCGTAAAGGTTTTTTAAACAAATAAAAAATATTTTTTATCAGGGAAAAAACATTGTTCATTGTCCAGTAAAGAACAAGGCCGGAAGGCGAATTGTAAAGCAATACGAGAAATACTGCCGCTGTCCCATAAATTTGTAGCTTGTCTTTTGTGTAAAGATTTTTCGAGTAAATTGCCCCGGATACACAATTGATCAGGGTCATCAATAAAGGAAGGATATGGATATGAAATCCATTGAAAATAAAAAGCCCGTCAGGAACGCCGAGATTGTGGATAAAAAAAAATGAAGCGTCTTTTAGGGCATCAAGATGAGAAAGAAAAGAATATGCGGCAATGAAAAAAGGAACCTGTATAAGGATACCGAATGAACCGCGTAATGTGTAAAGCGGGTGATAATGATTCTGCCTGTAATAGGTTGAAAGGATCATGTACCTCTCGTCGCCTGAAAAAACAGCCTTAATTTTATCAATTTTAGGCTTTAGCCTATGGGCGATCATGCGTTCTAATTGCTGCCATTTCTCGGCAACGACATATAGTGGTAAACAAAGGAATGTAACGGCAAGACTGACGCAAATTATTGCCAAACCTGTATTTTCAAATAATTTTTCTCCTGTCCGGTAAATTACTTCGATAATCTGGACAAGGGGATAAATAATTATTGTATAGAGAATGTTCAGCATAACTTTTTTTCTAAAAGGTTGGACAATTTTTGACTGTACTGTTCATACCCAAAATCTTTTGCTATTTGTCGGTGAATTTCCGTCCGCATGTCGCTGAATTTTTGATTCATCTCTTCAATTAGTGAAAGAATATTGTTAATATCCGCGGATTCCTCAATATGAACAAAATTGTAATGGCGAATTTCTTCGGGGATTGCAAAGCCCGTTCCTATAACAGGAATGCCACAGGAGAGCGCTTCCAGCGTAGCCATTGAGAATCCCTCGTATTTAGTCGGGAAATATAGAATGTCGCCTGAATTATAGAATTCCCTCATGGCATTTATGTCCAAATTCGATAAGATAACGGTATTTTTTAGGTTAGCAAATAATGCGCAATTATCGATTGAATTGGATACGATTTTTAGAGTATACTTATGCGTTGATTCTATTGCCCGCGAAAGTCCAAGCAACTGTGATAATCCCTTGCGCTCCTCAAGGCGGCCTGAAAAAAGAATTCTGATTTTACCGCTTTTTTCTGATTCTTGCGGGTAAAAAAGACGCTCGTCGACAAAATTATTCAATACAGTGATTTTATAAGGCGCGATGGCGTAAAAAACCTGTAATTCCCTTTTACAGTTTTCGCTTACCGCGATAACTTTTTTGGCGCGCCGGGCGCTGATTTTTTCCATCCACGCAAGCAGCGTCGTTTTTTTTGAACTTATTCCGGCGTTTTGCATATACCCTGCCGATGTTCCGTGGTGAATGCTGAAATCAACAGGAAATAAAAAGGACTGCCATGAATTTGAAATTACAATAGCGTCTTTTTTTAAAAGCAGGCGCAGCGAGAAGAGCAGGGGAAAAATAAGTTTGTCATACTTTCCCGGTTTTCCTTTGCGCTTTAGTATTGAAACGGAATATTTTTCACTAAGGATTACATTAAGATAATAAACAACGCGCTCAACGCCGCCTGAATTGTCATCCCCGTTAAGAGAAACAAGAATTATATTCACATTAATAGCTTGGGAATTGAATTTCCGCTCCAGGTAATAAAAAGAGGCTTTTTCCCAACTTTCAATTCTGATTGCAGCGGAGCAATGCTTCCATTGGAAATATCATGAAGCAGAGCCGGGCTCTGCAATTGAAGCTTTAAATTTTGAGTCATAAATGAATCATTCCAAATAAAAAGGACGTTATTACCGGAAATACCGCCAAGGAAACAAAAACAAACAACGCTGGAAGGTACATTTTCTTTTAATGGGAGATTGCTGGTATATATGGATCCCGGCAGGTACTTTGCGCAGAGTTCATAAGCGAAAGCCGCATCTTTCTTTTGGTAATCAGGATAGATAAGGCCGAAATATTTTTCTGAATCAAATTTAAAAAATGGAGCTTCTTCTGAATTGTAAAAATCAAATAACTGATACCACAATAAAACCTTTGGTCCTCTTGAAGCTGCGCCTGCAATAGTTTTAACGACATAGGAAGGAAACTCTTTAAGAGAGACTTTTGTAGGATACCACCCTGCGGTTGGATATCCAGCCTCGGTAACCCATATTGGACCGGAGTAATTTATTTCCGAAAGCACATCCAGGAACTTGTCATAAGCTTTCATGGATCCACCGGGATTGATGGCATAAGGGTGGAAGGCAACGGCATCAAGATTGTCAAAGCATCCCGCTTTATGCATTGCTTTTATAAAACTGCGGGGAGTGCGCCAAAACGCGCCGCCTAAAATATAAGCGTTACTGTCGGTTTCCCGTATTTTAATTGCCGTTTGCTTTGACAATTCAAAAAAATCCTTACGGGGGCCTCTCCAAAAAATTACATTTGGTTCATTCCAGATTTCCCAAACGTCAATTTTTCCCGCAAAATGATAGACGGTTTTTTCGACATAATTAAGAAACAGGGGAATTTCATTGGGCAAAATCTGATTTTTATGCCTTCCATCCGGATGAAGCCATGAGGTTTCATAGGCAAGTACCGCGATAATTTTTTTATTTTCTCTTAATGCGACTTCTACATATTCATCATAGCCGGAAAAATTAAAGACGCCTTTCTCCCTTTCAATGTCATTCCAGTAAAATGTTCTGAGTATCCAATTAACCCCCATTTCATCAAGAAGCCTGTATTCTTCAGGCGTTTTGGTCGCTCCGGCGTGAACTATCCCAAAAAAATCATCAGGAATTATTACTTGATCAGAATGAGGCATAGGAGTCGAAGAACAGGAAAAAACAGTCAGAAAAAAAAATGTATTTATCAAATATCCAAATAGCCTTTTAGCCATTTTATGGAACTATCGCTCCGTCTTCTATTCTGATATTCCTGTCACAGCGTTCTACGGTGCTAAGCCTGTGGGCGATTATAATAAGCGTCTTATTCCCGCTTAGGTCATATATCTCGTCCATTATTTGGGCTTCTGTAGTGTCGTCAAGGGATGAAGTCGCTTCATCCAAAACGAGTACTTCAGGATCATTGTAAAGGGCTCTCGCTATACCGATGCGCTGTTTTTGCCCGCCGGAAAGCTGAATGCCGCCTTCTCCTACGCGCGTTAAAAGGCCGTCCTTGCTTTCAAGGAATTCCCAAATACGCGCTTTTTTAAGTGCGTTAATTATTTTGTTCTCGTCTGCCCTGGATCCAAAAGACACATTCTCGGCTACTGTGCCATCGAAAAGGTAAATATTTTGCGGAATATACCCTATTTTGCTCCGCCATGAAAGTATATTGGCATTATCAATTAAAACATCATCCACATATAAGCCGCCATGATTTGCCCTGTAAATACCGATAATTATATCGGCGAGGGTAGTTTTACCGCTTCCGCTTTCTCCTGTAAACGCGATTTTTTCGCCCTTTTTAATCTCAAAGGATATATTTTTTATTACATCGCTGCCTTCCATGTAACAAAATCGCAGGTCTTTCCCTTTTATGGATTTTGTAAAAGCAAGCGGCGCCGCGTTTTCATAATCTGTTTCCAGACGCAGATCGTCATGTATTTTATTGAGCGATTGTTGAAAAAAAGCGACTACATTAATATGCTCAAGAATACGATTTGTTGCCGGAAGTATTCGGTACAACGCCAGCGCGTACATAGAGATTACAGGAATAACCATCGCTGCGGAATTGTATCTCCATAATATATAGCAGACTGCCGCAATTAGTAAAGAAAAGCCAAGATTTTCCAAAATGCTTTTTGGGATAATGCCATACATATTTGTCATTATGGACGCATGAGACACTTTTGAAGTGGAATCGTTGAAAACCTCAAATATTTCGTGTTCATTTCCTTTTAGCTTAATAAATTTAAATAAGCGAAAAGTTTCGGTAATTGTTTTGCTTAAGCTTAAGCTTGCCTCCATGCGCTTTGCGCCGAGTCTTTTGCTTGCGCGTATCAAAGTGATAAAAACAAAGAAGATAAATATAACAAGTATGAAAGTTAAAACCAATGTAATTTGCCA
>Ga0268262_10005608_pt1 | contig 12383 bp, 12 predicted proteins | sample TergutNc150P3_FD_190354 | JGI IMG/M metagenome (GOLD analysis project Ga0268262, IMG submission 190354) | Nasutitermes corniger P3 segment gut microbial community from laboratory colony in Florida, USA - Nc150 P3 (SPAdes) (version 2) | ecosystem: Host-associated > Arthropoda: Insects >... | reverse complement strand
GAAATCATAGAATAAATACAGCAATAGCATGATCTTTTATAAATTTCGAAAATAATTTACTGAAAGTGGTTAAGAAAAATTAGATAGAGATGAAAATCTTATCAAAAATTAAAAATTCAACAGTCTCAACAATGACGGAACTTATAAGCTCTGAGGGAATTGTCAGAAATGACAGAAAAACCAAAGAGTTAATGTCATTCTCAGACGATGAACGTCCGTTGGCTATACAAATTTTTGGAAATAAACCCGACATAATGGGCGCTGCTGCAGCTAAAGCGGCGCTGTTACGCCCTGAAATCATTGATATAAATATGGGCTGCCCTGCAAAAAAAGTTTGCGCATCAGGAAACGGCGCATCTTTGCTGAAAGATCCTGATCTTATTTTTAATATTACAGAGAGAGTTGTTAAGAGCGTTTCAATTCCTGTTACAGCCAAAATACGCACAGGCTGGGATAATGATTCGCTTAATTACTTAGATGTTATTAAAGCGCTTGAAGCAGGAGGCGTGACCTTTATAACAGTACACGGCAGGACAAGGGCTCAGCATTATAGCGGATATGCTAACTGGGATATTATTCGTGAAATATGCTCTAAGTCTAATGTGCCGATTGTCGGAAACGGAGATATTGACTCATACGAAAAGGCTTATGAGATGATAAAATTTTCAGGATGCAAAGCAGTAATGATCGGAAGAGGAGCCTTAGGCAATCCATGGATTTTTAGCGGGAAATCTCCAAGTGTAGATGAAATCATTATGCAGATTAAAGAGCATATTGACCTTATGATTGACGATTGCGGAGAGAAAGCTATTTTAATGATGAGAAAACATATTGTTAAATATATTCATGGCATTAAAAATGCCGCAAGGGTACGAAGGGAGATTGTTACGGCTAAAAACAGGGATGAGTTATTCAAAATTCTTGATACTATGGAGAAAACCGCATGATAGCAGGAACAGGGATTGATATAGTTAACATAAAGCGTATAAAAAAAAGCGTAAGTAAATACGGCGAAAAGTTTATTCAAAAAGTCTTGTCGGATAAAGAGATTGAAGAGATGCCGAAAGTAAAAAAAGAAGAATTTATAGCAGGGAGATTTGCCGCTAAAGAGGCATTAGTTAAGGCGTGCGGTATATTCCTCAATTTTAATGCTGTTACGATTTTAAATGATTCTAACGGAAAACCATCCGTTGTTAAAATACCGGTTGAAATAAAGAACAAAAAAATTCATTTATCCATAAGCCATGACAGCGATTATGCGGCTGCCTTTGTAATAATCGAAAAATAATCTATCCCTTTGTCCCAACGGCTTTTTTTTGAGCTAAAGCTAAGCATTCATATAATGTTTTCTCGCCTTGATAGATTGTTATACCTTTTCGTACTATACGCCAAGGGACCCTGTAATATGACCCTTCCAGATCAAGCTGTTCGGTAATACCTTTAGAAGACTCTATAAATGACATCAACTCGTTATTATGAGTTAATGCAATTAAGGGAGCCCCCGGAGTATGCAAAATAGATACAGGCTCAAATATCAGATTTGAAAACTCAATCTCTTGAGGCGGTTCCGCAGCGGATTTTACCTGCAGTCTAATCATGCGCGCCCTTGCATCGGGTCCAGTATCTTTGCTGGATGCAATCAAATCAAGGAGATAATTACGGACATCATTGAGTTCTTTAATCGAAGAGAGTTTCTCAGACTCGGGCGAAGATTGTATAGCCTTAACCAAAGTAGATATTTCACGCAGGTAGTGGCTTTTTTGATTAGAGGGTACAATGTACATAATAATTATTGACACAGGTTTACCGTCTAACGCTCCATAATCAATACCTGCAGGACTCCATCCTATAACACACATGAGGTCTTCTTCAAAATTAACTCTGGCATGACTACATGCCCATCCCTTACCTAATCCCGTATTCATGGATTCTTCTCTGCTTTTTACAGCTTCAACGACATCAATCCCCGGAGGAATCTGCGGGAAAGCCTCAATTATATGGGCAAGGAATTGCAGTGCATGATCCTTTTCGCGTTCGGGCAGTTCAAAGAGATGTCCCTCTTGTAATGCGTCAAGTATTGAATCCATAACTATTCTCCTTCAAAACGTTTTAAGAACCACACCTTTACATTATGTGTTATTACAGAGTATAAAATCAGAAATGCAAGCATCCATAGCCAGTATGTATTCGGTAAAGAAACCAATCCGAGAAATTTTGCAAAAGGAGAATATGGCAGCCAAATGCCTATTATCATAATGGACACAGTTGTCATCATCATTGGGAGAGACGCGCGGCTCTTAATAAACGGAATACGGCGTGTGCGTATAATATGCACTATAAGAGTCTGCGTTAACAGCGATTCAACAAACCATCCCGTTTGAAATAACTGTACCAAAGATTCCTGTTCCACCGGCAATGTTGAAGGATCAAAATAGACATGAACTCCATAAAAATACCACAAGAGAGCGAAAGTTGCGTAATCAAAGATTGAACTCAGAGGTCCTATAAAAATCATAAATCGTCTTATATTACCGATCTCCCATTTTACGGGCTTTGCCGTTAATTCGGGATCAACATCATCCATGGGGATACCTGTCTGAGAAAAATCATACAAAAGATTATTAGCGAGTATCTGTATCGGCTGCATTGGAAGGAACGGCAGCAGATAACTTGCGCCGACAACGCTGAACATATTGCCGAAATTTGAACTGGCGCCCATCCTGATATATTTAATTATATTATTAAATATCTTCCTCCCTTCAATAATCCCATCCTCCAAAATTAAAAGACTCTTCTCAAGGAGAACAATATCCGCCGCCTCCTTAGCAACATCAACAGCCGAATCAACCGATATGCCCACATCAGCAGCCCGCAGAGCAGGAGCGTCATTTATTCCGTCACCCATGAAACCGACAACTTCACCCTGAAACCGCAGGTCCTTTACTATACGCTCTTTCTGTGAAGGATTTAATTTTACAAAGATGTCATTTTCTCTGACAGTCTTAGAAAATATTTCATCGTTCATGTTCATTAAATCGCCGCCGTTTATTATTCTGTCGGCATTGAGTCCAACGTCATGACAAACCTTTTCCGTAACAAGATTATTATCGCCTGTTAAGACTTTAATTCGCACACCGGTCTTAGCGAGCAGTTTAATAGCCTCGAGCGCAGAATCCTTTGGCGGATCCATAAATGCAATATAACCGAGAAGTATCAATTGATTCTCATCCTCAACTGTAAAAAGCGTTTTTTCCCTTGGAAACTCTCTGTAAGCTAAACCCAATACCCTGAAACCGCTTCTGTTTAAATGCTCAACCTCTTCAAAAATATCTCTGCGCACCATATCAATAAGCGGATAAATTTCATCATCAATCTGGTAATGGGCGCAGCAGCTATAAATCTCCTCAACTGCTCCTTTGCATATAAGTACATTGTCCTCTTCATATTCAACTACAACAGACATTCTGCGTCTTTGAAAATCGAAGGGTAATTCATCAATGAGTTTGCATGCTGATACGTCAAAATCGGAATGTTCTATTACTGCCCGGTCTAACAGATTATGCAATCCTGTCTGAAAAAAGCTGTTAAGGTATGCATAATTCAGTACATCCTCGCTCGTATTCCCTAATATATCCACATGTTTTTCAAGAACTACCCTGTCTTGAGTAAGAGTTCCAGTTTTATCAGTACAGAGTATATTGATTGCTCCAAGATTCTGTATAGCAGGAAGTTTTTTAACAATAACCTTTTTACCTGCCATATTTAACGCTCCCTTTGCCAAGTTGACTGTAACTATCATTGGAAGCATCTCAGGAGTGAGTCCCACTGCAACCGAAAGAGCAAATAAAAGCGCTTCAATCCAATTCCCTTTTGTAAATCCTACAATTGCAAAAACTAAAGCCGACATTACTATCATAAAGCGTATCATAAGCCATGTAAATGACTTTATACCCTTATCAAAATTGGTATCTACATGTTTTTCTCCAAGCCTTTCCGAAAGAGAACCAAATATTGTATTTACGCCGGTGTTTACAACAAACGCCCTTGCAGTACCGCTTATAACGGAACTGCCCATAAAACAGGCGTTTGGAAGTTCAAGCGCTGATTTAATCTCTTCCTGTGCAGGGTCAGGATTTTTTTCCACAGGCATTGATTCTCCTGTAAGACTTGATTCGCTGACAAAGAAATCCTTTGCCGTAAATATTCTAAGGTCAGCCGGAACAATCGAACCTGCATGCAAAATAACCACGTCACCCGGCACAATCTCTGAGGTTTTAATCTCTTCTTCGTCGCCTTCGCGAACTACAAATGTTCTGGGCTGAACCCGTTTACCCAGCGCTTCAACGGCGCTGTTTGAGCGGCTGTCAAGAATATAAGATAAGCCTACGCTTAAAAGAATCATAAAACAGACTATAACCGAGGAATTATATTCCCCTATAATTGCAGATATTATTGCAATAACCAAAAGCTGGACTACAAGGGGATTCTTCATGCGTCCGAAGATATCTTGTATTAAACTCAATTTTTTCAGGTGATAAAGCTCATTAGGACCATATTCTCTTAAGCGGTCTTCGGCGCTCTTTTTATCTATTCCTTTAACACTTGTCTTTAACTTTGCAGCCGTATCATATGATTTCATTCTACAGAGTTCGATAAGCCGGTGCTCATTCTTAATATGAACAGAGACTTTCTTTGACGATTTGTTATCTTTTAAAAATGCAGAATCTTTCATCTTTACCTCAAATGATACATATACGCATATATTTTATTCTGAAATAATATTTACAATAATTTATTTTTTTTGGATTACTTTTTTTAAATTTATAATAATGATCCATTTAAAATTTTATTAAATTCTAATATTTATACTCTTAAACACAAATTATTATTGTTTTAAGTATATTCAATTTATAAAAAATCCACATAAATCTTGATTTAATATTCTAAAGCCAAAATAAAAAACATTTGAAATTATAAACAAACACAATAATTCTGTCATTATTATTCACATGGAGACAAAAAATGAAATCGAGTACAATTCCTGAAGCCATTGAAGATATAAGAAACGGCAAAATGATTATTCTGGTAGATAATGAAGACAGAGAAAATGAAGGCGATATTGTCATTGCAGCAGAACATTGTACGCCTGAAGTAATAAATTTCATGGCGAAATATGCCAGAGGACTAATATGCGCCCCTATGACTCAAAAGAGAGCTTCGGAGCTTGGACTTGATCTCATGGTTCAAAATAATACGGATAAGTACGGCACTGCATTTACAGTATCGGTAGATGCGCAAAACGGCACAACAACAGGGATTTCCGCCTATGATAGAGCTGCAACAGTTCGGACGCTGATTGATGAAAAGACAAAACCCGAGGACCTGCGAAGACCCGGACACATCTTCCCGTTAGCGGCAAGAAAAGGTGGAGTTTTGGTCAGAGCAGGACACACAGAGGGAGCAGTAGATCTTCCCAGAATGGCAGGATTAAAACCTGCCGGGGTAATATGTGAGATTCTAAATGATGACGGAACAATGGCAAGACGGTCCGATCTTGATAAATTTGCCGCAACGCACGGATTAAAAATAGCTACAATATCGGATTTAATTAAATACAGACAGCATAAAGAGCGTTTAGTCAAACGAGTCTCATCAGCAGAGATGCCTACGGATTATGGTGAATTTAAAATAATTGCTTTTGAAACTGAGGTTGGAGATGAAACGCATATAGCGCTTATTAAAGGGGATATTGAAGGGGATAAGGTTGTTCCGGTGCGGGTCCACTCGGAGTGTCTTACAGGCGATGTATTCGGTTCAAGGAGATGTGACTGCGGATCACAACTGCACAGCGCAATGGAATATATAGAAAACCACGGATTCGGAGTTATACTGTATCTCAGACAGGAGGGGAGAGGAATAGGTCTTGGCAACAAAATTAAAGCTTATCATTTACAAGACGGCGGAATGGATACTGTTGAGGCTAATATCACACTCGGATTTTCGTCAGATCTCCGAAATTATGGAATCGGGGCTCAAATATTAGTAGATATTGGTCTAAGAAAAATTAATTTAATGACAAATAATCCTAAAAAAATAATAGGTATTGAAGGATATGGGCTTGAAGTAGCGGGAAGAATCCCAATAGAAATTACGCCAAAGAATGAAAACAGATTTTATCTTGAAACAAAGCGTGATAAGATGGGACATTTAATATTAGGGAACGAAGGGATTAGTGATGCATCAGAATAATATTATGGGGATATAAGTGGAAGAAAAAAGATTTCCAACGATTCTTGTGGTTGATGATGATGAAGTTATCCGTACAACCATACAAAAAAAACTTTCAAAAGACGGATATAATGTAATCACATTTGAAGCGAGCGAGGATATTCTTTATTATTTAAAAAATTCCGGCAATAAAGCCGACCTAATCATTACAGATATAAAACTGGGCCAAATGGACGGCATTGAACTGTTAAGAAGAATTAATTCCATGGATGAACCTATACCGGTTTTAATTATCAGCGGTCATGACGATGTTGAAGATGCAATAAAAGCGCTTAGATACGGCGCAAGCGATTATATAAGAAAGCCGTTTGACATAAACGACATAACATCATCTATAAAAACTATTCTAAAGAAAAAATTTGAAAAAAAACTATCGAAGAGTTTTGCCAAATTTAAGCTGTCCGAAAAATCAGTGCTTGAAATCCCAAATGATTCTGATCTTATAAATACCGTATCGTTTAATTTTACCAAGGATCTTACTCCCGCAGGATTATTTGACTATACAACATCAGAAAATATATATCTCTCGCTTCAGGAAGCCATAACAAATGCAATGTTCCACGGCAATTTTGAAATTCCTTCATCCATTCTAAACAATGGAGGGCTGAAGGAATTTAACAATGAAATTAACAAAAGAAAATTTCTATCTCCTTATAAAGACAGAACCGTAAAAATAACATACGAGCTGACTCCGGACTATGTAGCTTATGAAGTAACAGATCAGGGTCCGGGTTTTAATTATAAACTTCTGCCTGATCCGAAAGATCCTGAAAATTTTTTTAAAAACAGCGGCAGAGGTATTCTCATCATACTTTTACACATGGATGAAGTTACATGGCATGATAGAGGTAATGTTATCAGAATGAAAAAATATAAAATGTGTAATAATTCTTGTAAAAAAGGGGAAAATTATGGAGACAGTTAGATGGAACGGCGACTCTGTAACAATATTGGATCAGAGACTTTTGCCGTTAAAAGAAGAATACCATACATATATTAATTATACGGATGTAGCCGAAGCGATCATATCCATGGAGACAAGAGGAGCTCCTGCAATCGGAATAACGGCAGGCATGGGCATAGCGCTTGGAGCAAAAAATACTAAAGCAAAAGAGATCACAGCATTTAAAGATGAGATGAATAGAATATTTGACTGCTTTGCCGCCACAAGACCTACTGCCGTTAATCTATTCTGGACAATAGACAGAATGAAGAAACTCATTGAAAGCATTAATGATATTGATGAAGCGGTAAAAAAACTTGAAGCTGAAGCGGTTTTAATATTAAAAGAGGATATAGAATCAAATAAACAGATGGGTAAAAACGGCTCAAGATTCATCAATGACGGCGATATTGTAATGACGCACTGTAATGCCGGAGCGCTCGCAACAGGCGGATACGGCACTGCGCTTGGGGTAATAAGAGCTGCAATTGAAGAGGGGAAAAAAATTGAGGTATTTGCATGTGAAACAAGACCCTATCTTCAAGGGGCAAGGCTTACTACATGGGAATTATTAAAAGATAATATACCCGTAACCCTGATTACAGATAACATGTCCGGTTTTTTTATGAAAAACGGCGCAATAAAAAAAGTAATTACAGGCGCTGACAGAATTGCACGAAACGGCGATACAGCCAACAAAATAGGAACATATACACATTCGGTACTGGCAAAAGAACATGGCATACCCTTTTATATAGCCGCTCCGATCTCCACATTAGACCCTCAAACAGCAACAGGAGACGATATTGTAATTGAACACAGGAGCATTGACGAAGTAGCGTATATAAAAAATGTTCAGATTGTACCGGAAATGATAAAGATACTCAATCCGTCTTTTGACATTACTCCTGCAAAAAATATAAGCGCAATTATTACAGATAAGGGTGTGATAGAAAATCCGGCAGGTAAAGGTATCATGGAATTTTTTTCATAACCCGAAAATTTGCGTATAATAGAGTATAATGGTATGCCCAAATAGCAGCGTAATAATAATACCGGCAGAAATGAATGGCGCAAATGGAATTTTTATTTTAAAATTCCACCCATTAATTCCACCCCAAACTATCCCTGCTAAAGCGCCTGTTATTAAAGAAACTTCAAGAAGCACTATGCTCATCTCAAATCCTAACAAAAAACCTGCAGCAGAATAAAATTTAAGATCGCCTCCGCCGAATGACCCGGGGAATATGAACATTATGATAAGAAAAAACAATGTCAAAAAAATTAATCCGTAGAGATTATCCATTAATTCAAAACGAATTACTATCGGGTATATAGATAAAAGAACGAATATAATGATAAGGCTTGGCGGTATGGTCATTGTCTTAAAGTCGATTACTGCAATAGTAATTGATATGGCGCAGATTAAGTATATGGATAGTGAAACCAAATCTGTCCCATGGAAGTATGCAACCATTAAAGCTAAAACTCCATATAACACTTCCATCAATGGATATGAAACAGAAATTCTGTTTTTACAGGAGGAACATCTTCCTCTTAAAATAATGTATCCGACTATTGGGATTAAATAAACGGGAGAAATATTTTTGCCGCAATGAGGACATGCCGATAAAGAGAATAAAGCCTTATAGGGATTCTCCTTAACTGCGCCTGTTGAATATCTCAGCGCTAAAGTGTAAAAGAAACTCCCTGCAAAAGTACCGGCTATGAAATAGAGTATATACATTAGTAAATCCTTTTGTAAGTATATTGTGAAATATATTTATGATTAATCCTTGCACTTAAGTCAGTTGTTTGTCGCAAAGATCACATTTCTCTTCTTTTATCCATATAATCACGCCTATTAACTACTAAGCAATAAAAAAATCTTTAAACAAAAATTGACAAAATTGATGCTATAATATTTTTAGAACTGTTTGCTATTAAATTACTCGTTAAATAACTCTATGAAGAAAAAAATTTTAATATCTCTATTATTTTTATCTCTAACTGCACTGTATTGTACTACAACTAATATTGATGAATACAGCGTACAAAAAGAACTCTACGACAGGGCAGAATCAATAAAAAAAAATAGAAACTCTGTCTATAAATTAGACAACAGAACAATAGGAAAGAACGGTTACTTCTATATATTACAAAGCAGCGGCAAAATATCATATCATCCTAAAAAAGCTTTAATAGGCGTTGATTTTAGTACATACCCGTTTGTAGAAAAAATTCTTACGAAAAGAAACGGATGTATTATGATGGAGATAGAAGGAGTAAGCAGATATATATTCTTTCGAGAGATTGATAAAGATGAAATACTGTGTCTTACTATAGACAAAAGTGAATTTAAAGAAAAGGTTGTAAACTGTTACTAAAAGATTAAGGATGAAAGATGAAAGATTTTAAATATGCAGTGTTTGCCGGAGGCGGCTGTAGATGTTTATGGCAGGCAGGTTTTTGGCATGTTGTATCGCCCGAACTAAAACTTAAACCTGATATTGTTGCAGGGGTGAGCGCCGGCGCAGCCATGGCTTGTATGATAATGACAGGCACAGAAGAAATTGGTCTGCGTCTGATGAAAGAGGCGGTTGCAGACAACAAAAAAAATTTTTATTTAAAAAATATAATCAAAAAAGAGAGAGCCTTCCCTCATTATGATATTTATAGAGGAACAATTATTAAAACGTTTGATTTAGACGCACTGCAGCGTCTAAAAAAGGGACCTGAGCTGAGGGTATTATGTACTAATCCTCCAAGATACCTCGGAGCCATATCAGGAACTCTAATGGGGCTTATGTCATATACAATTGAAAAACATACAACTCAACCTGTTCATCCGAAATTAGCTTCAAAGCTTGGATATAAACCCGTGGTGGTTAAACTCAACGATTGCAATACGGTTGAAGAGGTAGCAGATATGATTATCTGTTCATCTTGCACGCCGCCCATTGTTCCTATAATGAGATATAAAAACAAGGTCACACTCGATGGCGGGATTATGGATAATGTTCCGGTATCTGCAATTAGCAAAGACGAACGCAAAGGCAAGATGCTTGTACTTATGACCAGACTGTATAAAACCGGCAAAATACCAAGCGATCCTAATATACTATATATACAACCGTCTAAACTGCCGCCAATTGCAAAGTGGGATTATACAAGTCCGTCAGGACTTCAGGCTGCATACGATCTTGGAAGGAGCGACGGAGATACATTTATCAAACAGTACAAAAGCGGATATTATAACACTAACCACTAATCACTAATCACTAACCACTAACCACTAACCACTAATCACTAACCACTAACCACTAATCACTAATCACTAACCACTAATCACTAACCACTAACCACTAACCACTAATCTCTAATCACTAATCATTAACCACTAATCTCTAATCACTAACCACTAATCACTAACCACTAACCACTAACCACTAATCTCTAATCCTTACCAGCTCTTCAACATCATCTGTTATTATAGAATGTGCAATATCCTTAACCGCATCAAACTCCGTCTTGTTATTTACAGTCCAAAAAATAAACTTAATCCGAAGCAATTTTGCCGCAAATACAAAAACCTTTACTAAAAATTTTTGAGGTTTTGTAAATATATCTATATCAGGATTAACAGACCATGGTCTGTGTAAAAATAAGCTAATGATCTTCTTTAAAAAATGACCTTCCAGCATATAAGATTCATATAACATGCCGATTTTATAACCGGCTTTTTTAAAGGTTGGTAAGAGCGAATGATTAAATGATGAAATCAATATTTCACCTGTCATTTTTCTCTTATTTAATTTATCAATTATGAAATTACAGTCATCTAATGTTATTGTCTCCTCTTTCAGTTCAATGTTTATGAACTTACTGTCCGGAAGCATATCAAGGAAGGAATCTAAATCCGGTATGCTCTCTTTTTCTGCCTTCATAGACTTTATCCTGTCAGCGCTGAAAGAATTTATATTGCCTGAGATACCGGTTAATCTGGCAGTATCCATATCGTGAAAAACAAAATAGACTCCGTCCGACGATCTCTGTATATCGCACTCAATCCCATCAGCTCCAAACTCAAAAGCCTTAGTAAACGCAAGGATTGTATTTTCCGGAAACTTATTTCTGTAACCTCTGTGCCCAAGGATCAATATTTTTTTGTTCATAAATCACAGTCCTTACTTGCTGCATATATAAATTGTTGCAATACCAAATGTCTTTATCTTATATTCAACGGATTTGAATCCGGATATTTTTATTCTATCTGTTAATTTTTCTCTGTCTAAAAAAGTCTCTATGCTTCCTGCAAGATACCTGTATGCCGCCCTTTTGCCTGATACAATCCCTCCAATAAACGGGATGATCTTTGTAAGATATAATCTGTATAAAAAACCTATAAATCTATTCTCCGGTCTTGTCAGTTCAAGTATTAAGAGCTTTCCATCCGGTTTAAGAACGCGAAGAGATTCCAATAAGAATGAATCTACATCGGGAATATTTCTTATACCAAATGCAATAGTAAGAAAATCAAACTCTCTGTCTTTAAAAGGAAGCTTTGCAGCATCGCCTGAGATATTTCCTCCTGAAAGCCATCCTTTGCTAATACCTTTTTTAAGCATATTAAATGAAAAATCCAAAGAGAACAGCTCGGCTTTGATCTTAATAAAGTATCTGGAAAGATCTCCTGTACCACAGCACACATCAAGGATTTTTTTACTTGGAGATTTGCTTATACTCTTTACAAGATCTTTACGCCATAAAGTATCAATGCCGCACGAGAGTACTCTGTTTAAAAAATCATATGTAGGCACAATTGAATCGAACATTGCGCGTATATAACGTTTTTTATCCAATGCGCTGCTGTTATCTATATTTTTATCTTGAGTTTTTATAATCTTAAAATTTCCTTCCGGCAGTATAAATCTTCATGGCGCTGATTTAATTTATTTTTTCTCAGTTTAACATTATAATGATAAAAAACAGTTTGTCAAGAATAATAATTGAATAGGCTCTGACCCAACATCATAAACTTAAGGATTTTTAACATCGAATTATACGAATTAATACGAATATTTCAATAGCATTTAGGTCTTTATTCGTAAATATCCATGAAATCCGTAGACTATTTTCCTTAAGTTTATGA
>Ga0268262_10005607_pt1 | contig 12384 bp, 13 predicted proteins | sample TergutNc150P3_FD_190354 | JGI IMG/M metagenome (GOLD analysis project Ga0268262, IMG submission 190354) | Nasutitermes corniger P3 segment gut microbial community from laboratory colony in Florida, USA - Nc150 P3 (SPAdes) (version 2) | ecosystem: Host-associated > Arthropoda: Insects >... | reverse complement strand
CTTTCCGTAGAAGTGGACGGCAACCTTCTGCCGCCGAATATCGTTAACAAGTTAAATATTTTTATGGTTAACGTACTGCGCTTCAAGGGCGGCAATGATCTTTCAACGTTAGTTGATAAAGCCGATAGGGGAGAGTCTGCGTGACACGAACCGAAAAAAGCATAAATTCTCTGCTTGAAAATTACGAAGCTTACGGCATGGTTAATCATTCGGGCGTAATGAACCTTCCGGGAAGGGAAAGCGTTGACAGCATAGTGCGCGATCTTGAAGACTTGCTTTTCCCCGGCTTTTTGGAGAACGTGCGCACCGACAGAGAATCCTTGCGGAAAAACACGGCAAAAAAAGTAAAAAAAATATCTTTGGCTTTAAGGCGCGAAGTTGAAAAAAGCATTGTGTTTTCCATGCGGCGTGAAACATTAAGTTGCAAACATGAAAGCTGTAGGGCGGCGGCGGCTCTTGTTGTTGAAGAATTTTTTGAAGAACTGCCGAAGATCAGAGTCATTTTAGGAAAAGACTTGGAAGCCGCCGTGCGCGGAGACCCTGCCGCAAAAAGCGCCAACGAAGTAATTCTTTCTTATCCCGGCTTTCAGGCGATTACCGTAAACAGAATAGCGAATTTTTTCTGGACGCGGCAGGTTCCCATAATTCCGCGGATGATGAGCGAACTTGTTCACGGACGGACAGGCATTGACATTCACCCGGGAGCGCAAATAGACGAGTCGTTTTTTATCGATCACGGAACCGGCGTCGTAATCGGAGAAACCACGATTATAGGGAAAAATGTTAAAATTTATCAGGGTGTAACCCTAGGCGCTCTTTCTGTAAGAAAAGAAGAAAGCGACAATAAACGCCACCCGACTATAGAAGACGACGTAACAATCTACGCTAACGCGACAATTCTAGGCGGAAAGACAGTTATCGGCAGTGGAAGCATTATCGGCGGCAGTGTGTGGATAACGCAGTCCGTGCCGCCGGGAAGTAAGGTTTATAAGTAGAAAAATTTTACAAATATAATGAGAAGACAAACGCTATACTCTTAAAAGAACTTCTTTTGCGTTTTTTTCTTTTTTGGCAGAGCTGTTATTTCAAGCCCAAACACCAAGCTTTCAAGATAATCTATGAGAGTTGAAATTTTTAAATCTTTACTGCGTTCCAGTTTGGATATGGCTGTTTGGGAAAAAGAGGATACGTCGCTTTGCTTAAACCGTATTTTCCACGTAATTTCTTTAGCTTGATATCAAGCTATCCTGTTCATAGAGTTTGCGCGTTTTTGCCAAAACTTCAGGGCTTGTTTTTGCGTCAAGCTCTCTTAAGGGGTGAAATTCCATTTTACTTCTCCTTCTCTTTAAGGGAACCTCTAAAAACCTCGGTTAGGTTTTCAGAGGTTCCCTTATGAAAATTTCAAGAAAAAACGCCGCATACATCTTGCCCTTACTTGGTAATGAAATAACGATATTTACTTACTTGCATAAATTTCCCGTTTTCGGTAGACTCAAAATGTCTTTATTCGGCGTAATGTCTCCACTATGCGGAGGCTTCGATATAACAGCCTGACCGCTTGCAAGTGGTCAGGTATAAATTGAGGTAAAAAAGATGGGTGTTTTGACGGTAGTTTTATTGGTTTTTTTTGTTATTAACGCGGTTTTACTTGTATTGTTGGTTCTGCTTCAAAATGAGGAAGGAGACAGTCTTGGCGGCATTTTTGCCGGCGGTTCAAACACGGCTTTTGGTTCCCGTTCGGGCAATTTCCTTACCCGCGCTACCACTGTTTTGGGGGCTTTATTCCTTGTTATCAGCCTTGGGCTGGCTCTGCTCAGCCGCACTCCGGCAGGGACGGGCATAGAGGAAGAAGTAAGGAAAATTGTTACTCAGGAAGAAGGAACTAACTGGGTAGAAGAAGCGATAAATCCTTCTCAGCCAAATGAATCTTCAGATGAACCTTAAAGATTTTTTATTACCCGAATTTATCAAGGTAAATTTAAAAGCTGAAGATAAAAACGAAGCGTTTAAAGAACTGGTAACTCATTATTGCAAGACGGATAATTCGCCCTCTTTTAATAAAATTTTGGACGCGATAATAAAACGCGAGGAAAAAATGTCTACGGGAATTCATAAAGGCATTGCCATTCCTCACTGCCAGACTGACGCGGTAAAGAAACTTTGCGGCGCGCTTGGTATTTCTAAAAAAGGCGTGCAGTACGATTCTTTGGACGGGGAGCCTGTTCATCTTCTTTTTATGTTTATTTTTCCCATTGATGACACGCAGGAACATCTTTTGCTGTTAAAGAGGCTTGCCCATCTTATAGAAATTCCTAAGTTCCAAACGGAACTTCAATCGCAAAAAGATTCGCAGAGCGCGTTTAACGTTATCTGCAAATTTGAGGATATGCTTTCCGGCAAATAACTGCCGCTGGCGCGCGCTGTTATCGTATATTCTAAAAACTCAAGTTTCCACGCATGAAGAAAAAAGCCGCTTCCGTTGCCGAATTTTTTTCCGCCGTACTTCTTGTCGCCTGCCAGCGGATGCCCGTGAAAAGCGGCTTGCGCCCGTATTTGATGCGTCCTTCCCGTGGCGATTTCCGCTTTAATTAACGTGTATTTGCCGTCTGACGCAAGAGGAGTAATTTTTGTAACCGCATTTTTACCGCCGCCTGTATTTGTTTTAGAGACAAAGGTTTTTTTAATTTCTTTGTCGCGGATAAGCTCATCCTGCCATATTTCTTCGTTCTTTATATTTCCCTCCGCAATTGCAAGATAAGTTTTTCGCACTTTCCGTTCCTTCATAAGGGAACTGAAAAGGCGCGCTCCTTCTATGTTTGTGGAAAAAACAACAATGCCGCTTGACGGTTTGTCCAGCCTGTGCAAAGGACCGGGTTTAAACGACAGCGAGGATGTTAATTTTTCCGCAAGAAAAGAGCTGACCATGCCGTCCAAACTTGCGCTCCCTCCGTGAACGGCAAGCCCCGCCGGTTTATTAACGGCTATTAGCCCTGAACCCTGCCATAGAATTTCAGGGGGAGGAAGCTGGCGGATTAAAGGCTTGCGCGTTTGTTTTTCTTCTAAGGAAGATATGGAAATTTTTACGCCGCAATCAATTCTGTCCTGCGCCTTGCCGGGTTTCCCGTTTACAAGCACTTTTTTTTGGCGCAGGAGACGGTGAATCAACGGCAGAGGATAATCCGCAAGAGCCTTGCGTAAAATTCTGTCCAGTCTGCGTCCTTTATCGTTTTCTCCAGTAACAAGTTCCATAAGTTCATTTATACCGTATTTTTGCCGTTGTTTCACCGGTAGGACGCGGAAAGCCGTCCTATTGACAAACCTCGCTTATTATTGGAATATAATACAATGACAGCGGTAACAGCCATAAAGTCTTTATTTGGAAATAAAATATTTTTATCAACTGTTTGCAGTTTGTGCATAGCGCAAGTTTTGAAAGGGGTTTTCTATTTATTTAAAAATAAAAACAGAAAAAAATTGGACATGATAGAAACTGTAATTTGGCGCACGGGCGGAATGCCTTCAAGCCATTCAGCGGCCGTATGCGCTCTTGCCGCATCCGCCGGAATTTACGAAGGCATAGATTCTAATTTTTTTGTTTTCTGCCTTGTTTTCGCTATGGTAGTTCTCCGTGATTCTTTGGGGGTCAGGAGGACTGCCGGTTTGCAGGCAAAAGCGTTAAATAATCTTGGAAAACAATCGGCAAAATTTACGGGATTGGAATTTCGTTCGGTAAAAGAAATTCACGGACACACTCCGTTGGAAGTGCTGGTCGGCTCCTGTTTAGGCATTTTGATCGCGTTTTGTTTCTGTTTGTTATAGGCTTATGATATGTCTTTTTTCCGTTCCGTTTTGCTTGCAAGCCTTGTCTCCCTGTTAGCGGCTTTATGCCTTCTTTTTTTAGGCTCCGCAATGGGATACGAAGAATTCCGCAGCGGATACGCCGTGCTGACTACGGATGATTCAATCGAGGACAAAGTTATTCGTTCTCATCTGGAATCGGGAGAGATATTTTTCGGCGGTTCCCCTATTTCCGAATCTTCACAATGGGTTTTACTTGATGAATTTGATTCAATAAAAAGGATACCTTTAGACCAATACCCGTCAAGGATTTTTCCGTTTGATCCCCGCAACGACGGCTATGCCGCTAAATTAATGGAATTATTTGTAAAAGACGGCAAGCGTTTTGTTTATGTGCCTCTTTTTGCAGGCAGTTGGAAAACAAATTTTTTAAATAAAAAATTTATTGAATTAATGGGGAATATTCCTTTTTCCGTTGAATACTACGGAATCGGACGCCCGTTAATTCTTTTCTTCGGCGTGTACGCGGCGGCTTCCGTCATTCTCCTTTACTTGTGTTATGTGAAAAGAAAAATCCACCGCAGTATTGTTAATATTATCCCGATGGTTCCCGTGCTTTCTTCGCTTGGCTTTTTCGGCGCGGCGGGAATAGGCAGCGCGGCGCTGCTTTTCGCGCTTTTTATTCTGTTAAAAGAGCCGTTAAATGAGCTTGTCAATCCTCCGCCGCCAATGGGAAAAATGAAAAGATTTAAATTTAAATCAATTTATAAAGAAATAATTGTCCCTTATAAATTTTACTGGCTTTTTCTTCCGCTGTTTGCCGCCGCTTTTTCAATTTTAATTATTTTTTCGCCGTTAAAATTAATTTTTTTAATCGCCGTTACTGCGGCTTCATTCGCCGTTTTTTTCTTTTCGTTAAAAATAGTTTCTTTTTCCGGCGTAGAACACAGAAGGTTTAATCCGCTGTCTATAAAAAGAAAACGCTTTCCCGAATTTGTGTTCCCAATGTATATTTTACCATTTGTCGCAGGCGCTTTTATCATTATGTTTTTTCTCCCCTTTATGTCGGGAAGTTATAATTCAGGCAGAAAATTTGACGTTAATTTAAGCGAACAGGACTATTACGAACATCTGACATACCAGGCGACATTTTCAACGCGCCAATTAAGCACGTCATCCGCCGCTTTTCCGGCTTTTTCCTTTGACGCGGACGGGCTTGTTTCCATGAATAAAACAAACGCGAACCAATCCGTTAAAATGAGCGATTTCCCGGCTTTTCCGTTAAAACATCTGATGGAATTCTTTAATAATGTTAATAACGGCGACATTGTAAATTCCGGCAAAAATACGGGAGGAATAAAGGAAAATTTATCATTATTGACATTGTTATTATTCCTGCTTCCCGCCCTGATTTTCAGAAAAAACGGCGATAATTCACAAGACGGAGCATCTGAGGGGGAAGAAACATATTTGGAAAAATTAAGGTCAACGGGTATTAACTGGAATAAAAAATTGTTGTATAATGATGCAGGACCTTTACGCAGCCGTAAGGACGCTTAAAAATATGAAGATATATTCTTTTCCAAGGGGAGGGTTCCTCTATGAAGACCCGACTTCCCCAATAAAATCATCAGCCGAGAATGCTTTTCTGCCGGCGCTTTCCGTAATTTCACTGGGTAACAAGGAAAAACCTATTTATCCTGTTGTAAGTATCGGGGAAGCCGTCCGTGAAGGCATGCTGATTGGCAGAGCGTCCGGACCGGGGACGGCTAACGTGCATTCCACCGTTCCCGGCAGAGTTATTAAAAAAATTTCGTGGAAAGACAGAAACAATATTGATAATGACGCCCTTGTAATAAAAATGGAAGGCGCGTTTGAAAAATTGGGCAGAAAAGATGAAATTTTAATATGGACCGGCGTAAACTGTTATGATTTGCAAAAAATAATTTCCGATTACGGAATTGTTGTAATGGAGAATGACGAAAAACCGCTTTCTGACATTATTTCCGCCGCAAGAAAAGAAGAAAAATTAACTCTTGTAATCCGCTGTGTTTTTGACGATCCTTGGCTTGCCGCGGATTACGCTCTTTGCCAAAACAGATTGAAAGCCGTAATAGAAGGAGCCGCCATAACGGTAAAAGCGTGCGTTAAAGTAACTCAAGTTGTTTTTGCCGTTTCACACCGTGAAAAAGAATTGGGAGAACAGCTTCTGGCCGCCTCTGAAAAGCTTGGAGTTCCTTCATCGCTTGTTTTGACAAGTTCCCGTTATCCTCAAAGAAACGACAGGGAACTTAAACTCGCCCTTTGCGCATACGAAAAAAAAGAAAACGTTGAATTAGGCTCTCTGCTGATTCTTGGACCTTCCGTTCTGGCGGCGGCTTATGACGCGGTAGTGCATAAAAAACCTATTCTGGACCGGTATGTCGCCGTAGGCGGTTCGGCTGTCAGCAAGCCGCAGATAATGAAAGTCAGGATAGGGACAAGAATAGGCGAAGTTATTGAACAATGCGGAGGTTTTATTGAACCGCCTGAGAGGATTTTAACGGGTTCTCCGCTTTCCGGCAGGGAAATAAAATACCTTGACGAGCCCGTCGGAAAATCATGTTACGCGATTGTCGCCATGACAAAATCGCAAGCCGCGATTTACGCAAGGCGGAATTGCATCAACTGCGGCGAGTGCAGAGTCGTCTGCCCCTTAGGGCTTGATCCTCAAAACATATACAAGCGCGTCATATCGCGCGAGATTGAAAACGCAAGGGAAACAGGATGCCACGGATGCGGTTCTTGCAATCTAGTCTGCCCGTCCGCCCTGCCGTTATTGGAAACTATTTTAGAAGGGAATCAGGAGGACGCAAGTGCCTGACAGCAGGACGATAATTTTAAATAAGCCGCAGATAAATATTTCATGTCCTAGCGTCAGCAGGATGTGGCTTATATTCGGATGCGCTTTTCTTTGCGTGCTTCAGTCGGCTTTCAGCGACGGCGGAAAATCACTGATTATCGCTTTTACCGCGTTTTTTTCAGCTTTGCTTATTGAGTTTTTAATTACTCACCGAAAATACGGAACCGCTAAAATAAAAGACGGAAGCGCCGCCGCTACGGCGATGATCCTTGCAATACTCATGCCAAATCAAATGCATCCGGTTTTTGTTTTTTTAGGCGTCGCTTTTGCGGTTATTGTTGTAAAGTACAGTTTCGGAGGGCTTGGATCAAATTGGCTTAATCCCGCTCTTGGCGGCTGGCTGTTTATACGGTTTTCATGGCCGGCGTCTTTTACAAACGCGTTTGACGTTTCAACGCATTCAATTTCAGAAATGATATTTACGTCCGACGTAAGCGCGTTTGACCTATCACTTACGGAATTTCTTAACAACTCGGTATTTTCCGCCGCCGGAGTGCAGCTTCCGTCCGGTTATATCAATCTTCTTTTTAATAACACCCCGGGAATTATTACAGACAGAGGCTTGTTATTTCTGTTGATAGGCACTGTAATTATTACCGCCGTGGGAATTAACCGGGGCTGGATTCCGCTGATTTTTCTTGCGGTTTATGGTTTCCTTATCCGGCTGGCAGGTGATTTGCCGGGAACGTATTGGAACGGTGATATTTTATACGGCTTTTTTTCGGGAGGCACGATTGCGGCGGCTTTTATTCTTGCGGCGGAACCGGCAAGCGGGGCTAAATTAAAATCCGGCGTAATTTTTACAGTTGTTTTAAGCGCGTTCCTTTCATGGTTTTTCAGATACAGGTGCATGGAATATACAGGCTGTTTTATCGCCCTTGCTCTGACAAATTGCATAACTCCCCTTGTCAGGCTTTTTGAAGATAAAATTATTTTATCCCGCAGTAACCGCGGCGGTTTACGGGAGAATCCGTCATGAAAGACAAATTAATTTTATTAGGCTGGATTGTCGGACTGTTGTCGCTTATTTCCGTTCTTTTGATTCTTACACAATCCGCGCTTGCGTTTAATCTTTTGCGTACGGCAAACAACATATTTATCAGCAATGATGATCCTCGGAGAGCGTCTTCCTATTTGCATACAAAAACAGGAAAAGCGGAAATTTTTGGATATTGGTATTTAATGTATAACTCAACGGATAGAATGTTTGTATTTACGGTTTTTCATGACGGCATACTTGTCCCCCTTTGCGCGATAGTAGCGTCCGACTTCACCGTAAGCGAAGTATTGCCGTTAAGCGCGCATGCAACGCAAATTTTTGACGCAATACCTAAAAGCGTTTTGCAAATGTATGTTAATAAAATAGAAAATGCGGCATATATAAATTTTAAAACGCGGCGGGGGACAGCAAGATGATTTTAAAACAGCAGCATTCTTTTTGGGGTTCGCTTTCGCCTCTTGGCGGCTTAACAGGCGCGGGGCTTTTAGTTATGGCTTGCGGACGTCTTTCGTGGGCGGTTACCGTCGCCGGATGTTTATTCTGGGTGTACGGCCTTACCTCGTTTGCTTTCGCTTCTTTATTATCGGCAAAATTAAAAAAAATAATGCCTGCCAGCGGTTTGCTTACTCTATTTACCTGTTTAGCCGTATTTTTTTGCAGTGTGTATATTTTGCTGTTTTGGCTGTTATGCCCTTTTGCGGTAATGGAAGTTTTTATGCTTCTTCTGCTTGTTCCTTTGTTCTGCGTAAATTCCGGCATTGTTCAGCAGATGCAGTCTTCTTGTGAAAACACGAACGCGGATATTTTTGATATTTTGTCGGATGCGGTTTCTCAAGCGGCTTCCTTAGCCGGTTTGATAATGGCGTTTTCTATAATAAGGGAACCGTTATCTTATTGCATGTTGTCATTTCCGGGAACTTCACAGGGGATGGTAACAATTATGTATTTTAAATCAGGCGAGTTTTTTCCAATGGGGATATTCGCGGCTTCCGCCGGTTCACTGTTTTTATTGGGCTATTTTATATGCTTATACCAGTACTTGAAAGGAAAGATGGGAAATGGTTAAAACTCAATTTTTATTATTATTTATTTATTCGGGATTTACCATGAACATTGTATTGCAATGCGGTCTTGGAATTAAAGGGGCGGTTGAATCAAAATCAAGCTTAAATAAACCGACGTTTATTAAGTTAGGCGTTATTTTTTCTTCGATAGTTTTTTTATGGTTATTTTTTTCTGAAATTATTTTTTCTTTATCTTCCGGAATTTTCATATATGTTCTTTTATTCCCAGTAAGCGCCATTGTGTATAACGGTTTGGAATATTTAATTTTTAATTACATGTATAAAGAAAAAAATGAAACGGAAACTTTTATAAATTTTCCGGACGGCATTACGGCCGCATCGGCGTTTATTTGCCTTAATATTGCAAATAGTTTCCTTGAAGCCGTAATGCTTTCTTTTGGTTTTACATTTGGAGTTTTTATTGTTAATCTTATTATCAGCGAAATTCGAAGAAGGGCGGAATTGGAAGCGGTTCCCGTTTTTCTAAGAGGAAAACCGCTGGTTATTATCGCAATGGGGATGTTGTCCCTTGTTTTTACCGCCGCGTCATTATTATTTTTCAGGATGATTAACGCAGGGTGAAAGAAAAAAATAAAATCTATCTTATTATCGGTTCTCATGCCCATGTTCCGTCCGGAGCTCCGGAAAGCGAGTTTGAATTTGTTTATGAAAATAAAATCCGCCCCTTTGTTTCCACCCTGTACCGTTATTCCAATATACAGGCTGTCTTGCATTACTCGGGAGTTTTGCTTTATTGGGTAGAACGCACGCATCCTGAGTTTTTTATGTTAATAGAAGATATGATAACCCGAAAGCAGGCTGAACTTTTGGGCGGCGGATTTTATGAGCCGAGTTTCCCGCTGATTCCTTTGCATGACAGAATAGGGCAGATTGAATTAATGACGACATATATCCGCAAACATTTTGGAAAACGTCCTCTTGGCTGCTGGCTTCCTCAAATGGCGTGGGAACAGCATCTTGCGACGGCGCTTTGCGCGAGCGACATTAATTACACTTTTCTTTCACAGGAACAATTTGCGCAGGCTGGAATTAAAGAATCAGGTATTTTTTCGCCCTGTATCACCGAAGATCAAGGAAAACTGTTAACGATTTTTCCAGTTTCATCAGCAGTGGAAAAAGATTTGGCGGAAAAAAGTTCTTCTTTGGTTTTTCTTGAGTTAAAAAATAAATTTGAAAAAGCGCACGGAAGGGACTCCGAAAAAATAATCGGCGTTTTCCCGGAAAAAGTTTCTTCGTCTCCGGAAGAAGCCCCTGACACGGTTTGGAACCGTTTTTTTGAAGAAATATCCCTTTCTGAAAACATTGTAGAAACCACATTGCCCTCCAAGATTTTAAGAAGCCATAAAACGTATCAAAAAGTAACTTTCCAAAACTCATCCGCCGCAGAAAATAATTTTTCGCCGCGAAATTTTTTAATCGAACATTATGAATCAAGCGGAATTTATTCTAAAATGATTTTTACTAATGTATTAATAAATCAGTTAAAAGGGGATAAAGCCCGCAAGCTAAGCGCGAGAGAAGAACTTTGGCAGGCTCAGGACTCAAGCCTTTTTTCTCCGGGCGGCGGGTTTCTGAGAAATGAGCTTCGCAAGTCGGCGTACAGTTCTCTTTTACGCGCGGAAATGATGACCCGTGAAAAAGGAAAATTTATTCCGTCTTTAATACAGCATGATTTTGATTTTGACGGCGTAAAAGAATTTATTTTTCAGGACTCTGTAATTAACTGCTACATTCAGCCGAAAGGAGCCTGTATTTTTGAACTTGATTATCTGCCGAAAGAATGGAATTATCTTGACTGCGGTTCAGGCGATTTTGGCAGACGGACGGCGTTCGCGGATATAATAATTCCTTTTGACGCGAACGTGGATAAACATGATGAGATTATTACGGAAGATTCAAGAATTTGTTTTAATGAGCAGTATGAATCCATAGCGCAGGACAAAAAAGGGAAAATATGTTTTAAACTTCCGCCGTCTGGCGAGAGCGCGCCGTTTGGGGAAATAGAAATCAACAAATGTTTTTTATTAAAAAGAGACGTTATTACAGTTTCATATAATTTAAAAAATTCAGGCAAACATCTGCAAAAGTTTAAATTTATCCCAATGATTTGTTTTTCATTTGCAAATGTCAAAGATGAATTTGTCCGCTTTTATTCGACTGATAATAACGGAAAAGATATTCATATTGATCATGAATTTAACGCTGAAAACCTGAAAATACTGGATGTAAGAAATGAAGTACAGATATTAATTACGTCAATAAAACCGTTTTCCGGAAATCTTGCCCCTGTTTACAATAATGATTTATATCAAGCGGCGAGAATAATTCCGGTATTTTCGGTTTCTCTAGAAAGCGGCGAATCATGGGCAAACGAGTTCAGCATAAAGTTCTCCCACTGAGTATTGAATCACAACCTTTTTTTAGTTATCATAGCTTATATGAAAAGAAGACTGATTACATCGGCATTGCCCTATGTCAATAACGAACCTCATCTTGGCAACCTTATTCAGGTGCTTTCCGCCGACGCCTTCGCCCGTTTTTGCAGGCTTCGAGGCTATGAGACCCTGTATGTCTGCGGCACGGACGAGTACGGAACCGCTACCGAAAACAAGGCGGCGGAAGAGGGTATAAGCCCCAAAGAACTGTGCGACCGCTATCACGCGATTCACAGCGACATTTACAAATGGTTTAATATCGCCTTTGACAAATTCGGTCGCACATCGACGCCTATCCAGACAGAAGTAACGCAGGAAATATTTTTAAAATTGGATAAAGCCGGATTTATCTGCGAAAGAACGATAGAACAGTTTTACTGCTCAAAATGCCAAAGATTTCTTGCGGACAGGTATATTCGAGGCGTCTGCCCCGTCTGCGGCGGCTCTGAAGCAAGGGGAGACCAATGCGAAGCTTGCGGCAAATTATTAGACCCTACCGATTTGAAAGAGCCCAAATGTTCCGCCTGCGGAAGTTCTCCCACTCTGCAAAAAACAAATCATCTTTATATTAATCTTCCCGGAATAAAAGACAAACTTGAGGACTGGATAAAAAAAGCGTCCGTAGACGGCTTCTGGGCGCATAACGCCATACAAATGACTCAGGCGTGGATGAGGGACGGGCTTAAAGAGAGAGCGATAACAAGAGATTTGAAATGGGGAATTCCTGTTCCGAAACCCGGTTACGAAAAAAAAGTATTTTATGTTTGGTTTGACGCACCAATCGGCTACATTTCCATAACGGGAACATTAGGCGAAGAAAAAGGAAATTGGCGTGATTTTGTAAATTATTGGTGGAAAAGCCCGAAAGATGTTGAACTGTTTCAGTTTATCGGCAAGGATAATATTCCGTTTCATACGGTAATTTTCCCGTCCAGTCTTTTGGGAAGCGGAGAAGAATGGACTATGTTACACCACATGTCCAGTACGGAGTACCTTAACTACGAGAACGGAAAATTTTCCAAATCCAGAGGAATAGGCGTCTTTGGAACAGACGCAAAAGAGACGGGAATACCTGCCGACGTTTGGCGTTTTTATGTTTATTATAACAGACCGGAAAAATCAGACGCCATGTTTACATGGAGCGACTTTCAGGAAAAAGTAAAC
>Ga0268262_10005606_pt1 | contig 12386 bp, 15 predicted proteins | sample TergutNc150P3_FD_190354 | JGI IMG/M metagenome (GOLD analysis project Ga0268262, IMG submission 190354) | Nasutitermes corniger P3 segment gut microbial community from laboratory colony in Florida, USA - Nc150 P3 (SPAdes) (version 2) | ecosystem: Host-associated > Arthropoda: Insects >... | reverse complement strand
CTCCGCCTCTTTTATTGCATCCTGTTTTATTCGTTCTGCGAACTGCTCTGATGCCGTAAGTTGAAATCTGGCATATAACCATCTAATAATCCAGCCTAAGGTTAACCCGGCAAGAGGGAGGATAATAAACCATATCCACATCATTCACCCCTTACCGAAGATAATTTTCAAAATCATTGTAAGAATACACTAAATTTATGTTGGGTGTCAAGGGAAAATACTGAAAAAAATCTAAAAAGTTTAAAAACTGCTTAAAATGCGAAATTTGGGCTAAAAAGGCGCGAATTTTGAGAGGTTTTTGAGGGGGGTGTGAGTGGGACAATAGGCTACATGTTAATATTTACTATTTAGTGATTTTATTCCGTGAGCGGGTGCGGAAAGGCATACCGGCTCCGGGTTGGCTGGCTACGTTTGACGCACGCTTTGGCGTGGCCGTGTTGGAAATTCAGCCAAATGTCGCCGTTATACCTTTCCGCACCTGCTCGTGTAATTTATTCATTAATTAGGGAAGAGTTTAATTTGGAAGCAGATAGTATTTGTTCATTTTTTCCCAACTTCAATAACTGCCGCTCTCAAGAATTTGTCAAATTGGGACAATAAATTCTCATGTATTTCCGATACCGATTCTGATGGGTAGTTTTTCATAGAAAAAAGATTTGGAGCGTCAATTTTTAGCGCTTTTGCCAAACGTTCTATCATATTAAATGATGGAGTACGGCGTTCAGCCTCTATCATGGCAATATAGGTAGGCGCAGTATTTATCATTTCCGCCAGTTTTTCTTGAGTTAACCCTAAAGACTTCCTACGGGCTTTTATATTAGAGGCTAAAATAGATTTTAAATATACCATATTGTACCCAATAGCCAACAGTTAAATAATATACATTTGGTTATAATTTTTTATTAATTACTTGTAGAAGTTTCTACTTTAAAGTATACTTTTATAATGTTAAAGGAAAATTTTATGATTTATACAAGTTTTGGAGGATAAAAAATGAAAAACAAGACATTTTCTTTGTTCGTAATTATGTTTGTAATGATTTGCATTTCAGCGTTTGCCGGCGGTTCTCAAGATTATTTTAATATATCAAGTACTGATATGGTAAAAGTATATATCGAAACAGGCACATTGGATAAAATAATTCCTAATACACTTTTGGGTTTGCTTGCTAAAGAGGATTTACAATTGTTAAGGAATGCCATTTATGCAAGACATGGAATGATTTTTCAATCAAACTATTTGTCAGAATATTTTAAGAAATTTAATTGGTATAAACCTGTAAGCAAGAATGTTGAGTCTAAGTTATCTGCAACAGACAGGACAAATATAAAAAATATACAGGTGTTTGAGAACGCTCAACCCTATTCTAACTTACGTAAAAATCAATTGGTAGGGAGATGGATAGATAGTTTTCCTGCCCCTGATTATTGCGGTGAAATAAAATTTAATAATAACAATACTATTGAAATTATTGATCCATTATTCGAAGGCAACATTAAAGGAAAATATACCATAGAAAATGGTTTTCTTATTGTGAGTGTTATTGAAATATATGATACCGATAAAAATAGGTGGCTCACTTTACCAAACCCATATAGATTGGTATTACCGGTATCGGATTTGAAAGAATTTGAATATGATAGTTATCAGGTTAAAATAGGTTTTACTACATGGTATGGCGGTCCGAATAGATGATACTGGGCCACGCTTTGGTCACCTAAATTTCGTAATATCGTCAAGAAATTGGCGATACTACAATAGTTCTTATGTGTTCTTAATTTCCTATGCGCGATTAAGATGTATGCCTAATAAAATACTTGAGGGGTTTTTGGATGCCGCGAAAGCGGCCTCCTTAAAAAAAGTGCCGTGTCCCGTTGCGGTGCTTTTTTCGCCGACCCCAAGAAAAATCTTTAAGCATACATCTTACCCACACTTGATAAAAAGTGGCAAGTAGGGACATTTTTTTCATATTAGTTCGTGGCAAAATTTCTTGTATTATTTATTGCCTTAACAACTCCATTGATTTCAAAACCGCCTTTTCATCTACAAGTTTCCCTGTAATATATTTATGAATAACACTCGAAATAAGTGTTTGATAGGGAATTCCTTCTTCTGAAGATAATTGTTTGACTTTCTCAATATCGTATGCCGAAATGCGAATGTTTATATTTTTGGTTTTATTTGCCGCATTAATAATTGTTTCTACCTCGGTTCTTTCCGTATCGGAAAGCGGTACAAATTTTCCCGCATTGTCTTCAATGGATTGTTCGAAAGCGTCCAATATCTTTTTCATTTTTTTCCTCCGTATATTTTGTGGTATTTCCTGCTTGGAAATACTGTTTTTAATACTATGTTTTGCTCATTATTAATAAGAAAAGGAACAACATAGGTATAATTTTGATAAGGGATAACAAATATTTTTTGCTCTTTCCTTGAAGGATTTTTTAAAATAGCGCAATATTTTTTATCAAGGATCAAAGACGCAAAAACCTCTAACGAAAGCCCTCGATCAGCAAGAAGTTTACGGTTTTTATCAGTATCCCATATTATCTGCATAATTCATTTTACTACATTGTATACTATTTGTCAATATTCTATTTCTAGATTACGCTCAAATGTTGATCACTCAAGCGTATACTTTTTAAATCGCCTCATCAAACTCTTTACTGTCAAAAATGGCTAACATTTTACTATTACCAAAAATGGTAGCGTACTTCCTTGCGCTAACGCCAAGAGCGTCTTTAATGTCAGGGTCGGCTCCTGCCTTAAACAATATTTCAACAATTTCCTCATCTCCGGAGCCTACAACAACAACCAGCGCAGTCTGTCCGTCCTTGCTCTGAATATTCACATCCGCTCCGGCTTCAATAAGGGTTTTTACCATATCTTTATTTTTTTCAAGAGCGCTGTCAAAAAGAGCGGTAGAACCTCTGTCCTCGTCAATAAGATTCACTTGAGCGCCGGAATGGAGCAGAAACTTAAGGGCATTTAACTGTCCGTTTCTGGCGGCAATACTAATCAAGGGAACTCCTTTTTTGTCTTTTGTGTCAGGTGAAAAACCTGCGGCTAAAAAGAGAGCAACTTCCTCTGCTTTATCTTCGGCAACACACTGGGCAAGAGCTTCGTTTGTCGTGGGAATGCCCCTGTCAAGCAAGGCTTGCCTGGCATGATTTGTTTCCGATGCGGCTTCATTTTTTTTGAAAGTTTCGTATTCGCCGGTGAAATAATCATATAAATCTTTTTTAGTATTAAAGAATTTAAAACAAAAGGCAAATACATCGGGAATGTTTTCGATAGCGTTTTTCCCGAATACAAGAATAGGAATATGTGAACCGCAGAAAAATCCCGCAAGAAAATCTATCCACCCCGGCCCAAGCGCCGAAAAAATCACAACATGGGTGAAATTTTCAATGGTTCTCAGCCCTTCATCCTTGTGATTAATAAGAAGCGTTTCCGAGGGGATATCTGTTTTTTCAAGGAAAGACAAAAACCGTAAGGCTTTTTCTTTCTCTTTTTTCATACAAATAATAAAAACATTCATTTTCTTCCTCCTACATCCTAAATTCACTGCCCAAATAAACTTTTCTAACCATCTCATTATTTAAAATTACATCTTTATCCCCTCTTGCAAATATGTTACCGTCCGCGATGATAAACGCCTCGTTTGTAATTTCCAAAGTATCGCGGACATTGTGGTCGGTAATAAGGATGCCAATGCCTTTTTTGGCAAGTTGGCGGATTATTTGTTTAATTTCGTAAACCGCGATTGGGTCAATTCCGGCGAAAGGTTCGTCTAATAGCAGAAATTTTGGCTCTGTAGCAAGAGCGCGGGCAATTTCTGTGCGGCGTCTCTCACCGCCGGAAAGAGTGTAGCCTAATTGAGTGCGTATGCGCCCGATACCGAATTCATTTAAAAGGCTTTCCAGTTTTTCTTGTTTTTCGTCTTCTTCAATATCCTGCCGGCTCTCCAGAATTGCCCAGATATTTTGTTCAACGGTAAGTTTGCGGAAAATTGACGCTTCCTGCGGAAGATAGGCAATGCCCATTCTGGCACGGCGGTACATCGGCTTTTGAGTTATATCAACGCCGTCCATTGTCACATAACCCATTGTCGGCTGATAGAAACCTACAATCATGTAGAAAATTGTAGTCTTCCCCGCTCCGTTGGGACCAAGAAGTCCGGCTACCTCGCCGTTTTTCATTGTAAAATTAACGCCTTTTACAACCAGTTTTTTTCCAAAGCTTTTATATAAATTTGAAACACCTAACGTATGTTCCTGCAGTTTTGGCGCAGGTCCCTTTTCGGTTGTAACTTGAATAGTAAGCAAGGCTTCAATTTCATTCTCATTGTCGGCATTGTATTTTGTCAGCGCAGATGTTATGATTGCCGCTAAAACATCAGGCGGGATTTTTGTTTCCGCGACGTTCTCCTTTGTAAAAGCTTCTGTTTTTGTCATAAGTTTAATTCAATATTTTTCCGGAAACTGTTCCTTCCATGATAACGTCGTCCGTGTCTAAATCTACGCGTATTTTATCCGCGCGGAATTCATCGTCCTTTTTGAATACTACAGGGAAGCCGGAAAGATCGAGTAATTTACTCTTACGGTGATAAATCGCGTATTCGGCGCGGCAGACCATGTCGTCTTTGAACAGGCGCACGTTAATTTGAAAAACAGCGATTTCTTTTTTATCGTCATATTCAATAAATCGCGCTCTTGTTACAATCTGGTTATCCCTGTCTTCCATAGATGAATTACCTTCAAGCCGCGCGATTTTTAATTTGCGGTCGTAACGGAGTTTGTCCGTAAAAAATAAAATATCCTTTTCTTCCTCATGTCCCCACACATTACCGGTACATACAATAAATTGGTTGTCTTTTCCCTGTATTTCAATTCTGTCGGCGCGTAACAGCAGATTGTCAGAGCGGACTTCCGCGTGCCCGATTAAAATTGTTGTCTCGCTGCCCAGCGCCTTTGAGCCGGACATTTTATCCGCCCTGAAAGTAAAAGTATCAGCGTTAATGTATTGAACGCGTAAGAACAATATTAAACAAAAGCCGCACAAACGTATATATTGATATTTCTTTTTTTTCTGTACAGGTTTGTGAAGGTTTACAATTGATAATTTACAATTATTCATTATTGGTCACTTCCTGTTCATTGGCTTCATCGGTTTTATTTGTTTCATTAGCTTTTTTTGTTTCATTAACTTCGCTGGTTTCATCGTCTTCCTGAATGTAAGAGCCGCTTACATTGCTTAAAAATTCAAATGTACGCCTGCGCGCGTCCGCGGTAAGACCGGTGCCTGAAAAATGCGTGCCGTTTTCGCGGAAAATATTAACCTCATCTTCCGTTCCCGTTGAAAGAATATGCGTATCGTCTTTCCATTCAAGCTGGTTTGTTTCGATAACAATATCTTCGGATTCGACTTCGAGTCTTACGCCGTTTGTCATCTGAATGTCGCCCGAATTAATATCTACAGAAGCGTTTCCCGCGCTTCCCATTGTATTAACTTCGCTGCCTTTTTCTCCGTATTGTTCAAATGTAAAATTTTCCAGTTTCATTATGCCTTGTTTTTCGTAACGCTCGGCGCGTTCCGCAAAAACTCTCGCTATCGGATCCGCCGACCTTACGCGAATATACTCTACATTTATCATTACTAAATCGGGCAGTATTCTTTCTGAAGATTCCGTTTCCCCGTAATCAAAAGTACATGACAGCGTTATGAGAAATATCAATATACAGATTGCCCCGTACGCGGGGTTTGTTCTCTTCTTCATTTGCACTTCTTAACCGCGGCGATAAAATCCCTGAACAGGGGAGCCGCCGCAGTAGGTTTGGATTTAAATTCGGGGTGGAATTGAACGGCGACACCCCACGGATGATCAGGCCATTCAACACATTCAACTAAAGAGCCGTCGGAATTAAAAGCTGCAAGTATAAGGCCGGTCTTTGTCATTTCTTCGCGGTACTGATTGGTAAATTCATAGCGGTGGCGGTGGCGTTCCATTATGTGCTTTTCGCCGTAAGCCGCTAATATATGAGTGCCGTCTTCGTTTACTGTTTCCATCGCTCCAAGCCGCATGGTTCCGCCGTAATTTTTTACATTAACCTGTTCTTCAAGAAGACTAACGACAGGGTGCTTGGAGTCGCGGTTAAATTCGGTTGAATCGGCGTCGGCCCAATTCATTACATTGCGTCCCCAGTCAATTAACATTATGTGCATACCCAGACAAATTCCCAGATACGGAACTTTGTTTGTCCTTGCCCACGCCGCCGCTCTTACCATGCCGCCGATTCCCCTCTCGCCGAAACCGCCGGGAACCAGAATGCCGTCAACCTGAAACATACTGTTTTTGGCGGAGTCGCCGCGTCCTAAAATCGCGTTAGTATTTTCAGTCTCCTCAAGTTTTGACGAATCAATTTTCACAAGCTCCATTTCTACGCCGCATTCAAGGCTTGCGTGAAACAGCGCTTCATATAACGATGTGTAGGTATCGTGCAGTTCCATATATTTTCCGACGACGCCGATGCGCGCTTTCCCTTTACGCGCCGTGAAATGCTCCATTACTGAATGCCACGGGCGCATGTCGGCATGGCGGCTTTCAACGCCCATTTTGTTCAGGATTACCTGATCAAGTTTTTGATCAAAGAAAACCATCGGTATTTGATAAATGGTCGTATCAATGTCGGGTGAAGTAAATACCGCGTCAATGTCAACGTTGGTAAAAAGCGCAATCTTCCGCCGTGTCGCTTCTTCAAGCATCACGGGGGCGCGGCAGATCAATATGTCGGGTTGTATTCCCATTTCCTGCATTGACTTTACGGAGTGTTGCGTTGGCTTTGTTTTTAACTCGCCGCTTGCCACTTCGGGGATTAAAGTTAAATGTACGGATATGGCGTCGTTTTTATTTTGTTCATGGATAATCTGACGGGCCGCCTCAAGAAATGGGATGGATTCGATGTCACCGACAGTTCCGCCGATTTCTACGATGACGACATCGGTGTCGCTTTCTTCTTTTGAAACCGCCAGAATGCGGCTTTTTATTTCATCGGTGATGTGGGGGATAACCTGTACGCATCTGCCCAGATACTGCCCTTCTCTTTCTTTGCGTATTACCGCTTCATATACTTGTCCTGTTGTTATTGAGTTTGCCTTGCTCAGGCGGCCTTTTGTAAAGCGGGCATAGTTGCCCAGATCGAGGTCGGTTTCAGCCCCATCGTCGGTTACATATACTTCGCCATGCTGATAGGGGCTCATTGTCCCCGCGTCTACGTTGATGTAGGGATCGCATTTAACCATTCGGACATTAAGTCCCCTGCTTTCCAGCAAGGCTCCTATTGAGGAAGCGGCAACACCCTTCCCCAAACTGGAACAAACGCCTCCCGAGACGAAAATAAACTTGTTCATGTAATACAATTATCGCGAATTTAGGGGGGAGTTTCAAGGGGGCAAAATCGCAAGATTTCTCACAAAGAACACAAAGTAAGAGAAGAACACAAAGGGGGAAAGAGGGGTTTTTGTTCCAAATCTATGCGTATAGTTTACGATAAGATAACTAACAAAAATCCTTAATTTTTCTTTATTGAGCGTGAATACCGGCTTCTTGCGTAGTTAAAATATTTAGCTAAAATAGTAAGGAATAGATGAAAACTTTTTGGCGTATAGCAAAAGAAGCTGTCAGATATAAAGGCTGGTTATTGCTGGCTATTTTTGGCACGCTTATGCTGACGGTAGTTAACCTGATTGCCCCAAGAATAATGGCTACAATGACGGGACTTGTGGCAGCCGGCATGACGAGGGAAAATTTAATTACCGTATTATGGATGGCGGGCGGATTGTTATGCCTTTTTCTGATACGCATCCTGTTCCGGTTTTTATCCAATTATTGTTCACACAGGGCGGCATGGCGGCTTGTGCTTGAACTGCGGATAAAGGCCTATAACGCGATTCAGTCTTTTTCCATGGACTATTTTCACAACAAACAAACAGGCGAACTGTTAAGCCGCGTAATGAACGATGTCGCCACATTTGAATTGATATACGCGCACATAACTCCCGATATTATAACCAATTTTGTTACCCTCACAGGCGTAACAATTATACTCTTTAATTTAAACGCCCGTCTTGCGCTTATCACCTGTATTCCCATTCCGTTCATTCTGTTATCAGGGTGGTTTTTTATCCGCAAGGTGCGCCCCAATTTTCAGAAAACGCAAAAGTCGCAAGGTGAATTATCCGCGCAATTACAGGACAATTTATCAGGCATACAGGAGATACAGGCTTTTGGGCGCCAAACTTACGCGTCTGAAAAAGTCTTAAAAAAAGGCAAGGATTTTACAAATAATATGCTTCGCGCCCTGAAGTTAAGCGCCATATTTCATCCAAGTGTAGAGTTTTTAACTTCCATCGGCAGCGTTATAGTCGTCGGCTTCGGCGGATTTTTGGCTTATAAGAATCAACTTTCCGTTTCTGAAATTGTCGGGTTTCTTCTTTACCTTGCCCTTTTTTACGCGCCTATTACAGGCGCAGCCCAGCTTTTGGAATCCGCCCAGCAATCGCTTGCCGGAGCGGAACGCGTAATTGAAATTTTAGACGCGCCGCAAAGCGTCAAGGACAGCCCCACGGCAAAATCAATAGGAAAAGCAAGCGGGCAAATTACTTTCGAGAATGTCAGTTTTTCTTATATTCAGGGCGTCCCTGTTCTTGATAACGTATCGCTTGAAATTAAACCGGGGCAAATGGCGGCGTTTGTAGGAGCGACAGGCGTGGGAAAAACTACGCTGAGCAAACTTATCTCAAGATTTTATGATCCGACAGGCGGAAAGGTTTGCCTTGACGGACACGATCTGCGGGACATCACTTTGGAAAGCCTGCGCAACAATATATCTTTAGTTTTGCAAGATACGTTTTTATTTAACGGAACTATAGAAGAGAATATCGCATTTGCCAGACCCGATGCCTCGTTTGAAGAAGTTAAAACTGCGGCGCAGACCGCAAGGATACACGATGACATAATGCAAATGCCCGAAGCCTATCAGACGCAGATAGGGGAACGCGGCGTTAAGTTGTCAGGCGGTCAAAAGCAGCGCATAGCGATAGCAAGGGCGATTCTGTGCCGCGCTCCGGTGCTTATTCTTGATGAAGCGACCGCGTCCGTGGACGTACACACCGAAGAGCAGATACAACAGGCAATCAACGAAATAGCCGGAAGCCGCACAATCGTAACCATCGCGCACCGGCTGTCTACCATTCGCAACGCGGATGTTATTTACGTTTTTGAAAAAGGACGGATTGCACAAGCGGGGAGCCATGACGAGTTGATTGAGCAGGACGGGCTTTATCGGAGTTTGTGTAGGACGGGGAAATGATGGGGAGTTTATTCGAAAAGATTCACACGAAGATCACTAAGAAACAAAGATCACAAAGAGGGACTGTACAAGACAAAATCAAATTTTTAGATTATAATCTAAAATATGACTGATAAACAGGTTCAGTACTATGTGATGTGCGTCTCCGCATTTTCCAATAAAAAGGGCTTAAACCAACGCGATACTTTTAATTATCTTTATGACCATAAAGGTATAGACTTTCTTATTGAATGTTATGAGGCCGAACACACCCTCTCTTTAGATGACGCGGTAGAAGATTTGACCAAGGTTTGTAAAAACCACGGGGGAAACATTGAATGATACTCTACCACGGTTCCAATACCGAAATAGAAAAAATTGATCTGAATAAATGCAGACCACTTAAAGATTTTGGCAAAGGTTTTTATACTACCACATTGCTTAACCAAGCGTTTGCAATGGCAAAACGGACGGTTAAAATATATGGCGAGGGAACCCCCTGTGTTACGGAATTTTATTTTGATGACGCAGTGTTGAAAGATACCCGTTTTAATATAAAGCGTTTTGAAAAACCAAATCTTGAATGGGCAAAGTTTGTTGTAAATAACCGGAATCATAATTTTAAGGACTTTTTCAATCTCGAATGTAATACAGATGGTAAATATGACATAGTAACCGGTCCTGTGGCAAACGATGATATTACCGCCCTGATGAATGTATATCTGGCAGGGATACTGTCCGATGACACATTGATAAAAGAATTGACATTCCGTGAATTGAGTGAACAAGTATCTTTTCACACCGAAAGAGCCGCCGCTTGCCTGCAAAAAAAAGAGGTGCATCGTGCCTAACGCAAAAATTCAGTACATGATAGATTATGTTACCTCTGTAAATGTAGATTGTATAATGAAAGATCAAGGACTGACTGCGGAAGAAGCAATGAAAACTTTTTACAATTCTCAGGTTTTTGATCGTCTTTGTGACATTGAAACAGGGCTTTACAGGGAAAGCGGCGGGTATGTCTATGACCTATATAAGATTGAACGAGAGTATGGGCGGCTTGTGCAGTTGGAGCAGTAGGGATTTTATTCGATAAGATAACGGACAAAAACCCCTGATTAGACGAAACAATGTTTTTTACAGTTCATCGTTTCGTCCAGTATCAGGGGTTTAGCCAAAACTATTTTTTACGAATAACGAGTATATTTCCCATTACATCCAAACAAGACGACTTGTATCTCCTGCCGTACCGTCACCAACCGCCAATAAGAGAAGTTAGTGTATAATATTTTGCTGTTCCATCGCCGCTGGCATTAGACGCACAAACAAAAAAGTTATATGAAGTTGTATTAGTCAATCCTGTTATTGTTGCCGAATTAGTTGATACTGTTGTTTTTAATGTTGCTGATCCAATATCATTATTACCCGTTACGCTTTCCAGCACGCTCATATAGACTTTATAACTGGTAGCTGATGGAACTGCGGTCCAATTAAGCGTGATCGATGTGTTATCAATTTTGGTATGGCTTACGGTAGCTGGTGCGGCAACATTTGTTTTTGCTGCTTTGGGAAGGCTGAAATCACTGTCTATGCCATTGGTATTGATAATTGAAGAAGATGTTGCTTTTATAAAAAACGCATAATCTGTTAAGGCATCCAATCCAGTAACCGTATATTCAGTCCCAGTTGTTGGATAACTGCTTGTCGCTTCAGTCAGATCTGTCGGTGTAGATGCAAGAGTACCTTTTTTATAGTAGACCTTGTAATTGGGAGTATAACCTTCCGTTACTGTAACCGCAGTCCATGTAATTTTAACAGAACTTGAAGAACCATTTACAGCAGTTGCTGCGGTTATTGAAGGCATGGGAGGCTTTGAATAACCATTTGTTGTTACGGAGATTGAAGAAGAATAATTTCCAAGTCCCCCACTACTGTTCCATGCCGCTACATGAAAATCATAAGCGGTTGAAACATCTAAACTCGTTACCGTATAGGTAGTACTTCGCGGATCGTCAAGCGTGCGTCGGTAACTTGTATCAGAACTTTTTTTATATTCAATATAATATTTTTCTGCATTACTGACTGCATTCCAGCTTAATTCCACACTGCTTGATGATTTTACAGTTCCAGTTAAACCAGTTGGTACAGCTGGAGGACCACCTTCTTCAGTAGAATCATCACCACATCCAATAATTGTCATTCCAAATACTAGTCCCATTACCAGCATTCCCAACCAAAATTTTTTGTTTACCATAGCTTTTTCCTCCTTACTTTGGTAACAAAGTTTTATTATGCGTTTGAATTTAGAAAACGATATTTATTTCGTTTTTTAGCGCATAACTATTACTCAATGTAAATAAGCTAAAATTTTGTCATTTTACTCTCTATCAAAAAAGTATTTGTTGAATCCTGTATAATTTCCCGGCAAACACTGTCAGGTACGGGAGTCCCAGGGCGATTCTGTATTGCAATAAGAGATTGAGCGATGTTTTTAAGGTGTTTTCGTCCCTTGTCGCTGATACTGTTAAGACCTGAGTAAATAAGAGATAAATTTTCTATATCAAAGATGTGGTAATTTGATACTCTCATAGATGTAATTTTAATGTCATAGATGTAAATATGTCAACCATAAATTAGCAAAAAAAACACTGTTTTAAGAATAAATTACCCATTATTTTCTTTATCTTGTTATCTATGATGATATTTGTTAAACTATGATGATGACGGTAAATGAGCGGTTAGCCTACGCCAGAAAGAAACTGCACATGACCCAAGCCCAATTTTCCGAAAAAATTTGCGTTAGTACCGGTTTTTTAGGTTCTATGGAAATTGGCGACCGTAAAGTTAACTCCCGCATAATCAAACTCATCAACCTTACCACCGGCATCAGCGCAAAATGGTTGGAAACGGGAAAAGGGGAAATGTTTGCCAGTGAGCCGGATCGGGAAATTGAGGAAATCGTCAACCTTTACCGCCAGTTAAATCCCTTCTTTAAAGGCTATTTTAAGCGGCAGTTGCTGGAAATTATTAATTACG
>Ga0268262_10005605_pt1 | contig 12387 bp, 13 predicted proteins | sample TergutNc150P3_FD_190354 | JGI IMG/M metagenome (GOLD analysis project Ga0268262, IMG submission 190354) | Nasutitermes corniger P3 segment gut microbial community from laboratory colony in Florida, USA - Nc150 P3 (SPAdes) (version 2) | ecosystem: Host-associated > Arthropoda: Insects >... | reverse complement strand
AGGTTGTCGAAGCGGAGGATATACCGTAAGTGGTATTGAGGAAATAAACGGAGTAAAATATGCAATGCCCATCATGTAAAGAAACAATAGACGATGATTCCCGCTACTGCGATCAATGCGGGGAGCAAATAATGGTCTGCTCAGTATGCGGGCGACCTGGCAAGGGAAAGTGCTGTACAATTGATGGAAAAAAACTGATTCCGGCAGTAGGTGTGGTTTCGGCTGTTCAGCCGGTACCGCAAAGCCAAGGCACAAGTAGCGGCGACAAAATAAAACTTACGTCTCAACTACACGGCATAATGATCGAAGCACAGGACGGCGATATAATCGGGCGCAAGAACGGAGCCTTTGCTAATATATTTGGACGTTTCAACTTTATATCAGGCACACATTGTAAAATCGTCAAAAACGCCGCAGGGTGGCATATTCAGGATATGGGTTCCACGAACGGCACAACTTGCAACGGAACAAAACTTGCTCCCAATACACTGTATCCGCTTGCAAGCGGCGCAACAATAAAAATCGCGGATGTCGAATTACTGATAACATATGATTCAGCAGAAGGCGGGACAACACGGTTATGAAAACAATCCTTTCTGTTTACGGTGTTTGCGACATTGGCTTAAAAAAACCAAACAACGAAGACATGATTCTGCTTAATGATGAAATGTTCCGGGACGGTTCAAGACAAAAAGAATTTGACACCGGTAATAATGTAGTAATAGCAATAGCCGATGGGATAGGCGGACTGGACAAGGGAGAAGCGGCCAGCGAAATGGCGCTGAGCAGGCTAAAAGAAGTTCTTGAAAAAATTCCCAATGATTTAAACAATCAGGAATTAAAAGAAGTATTCGATGTGTATACGCAGGAAACCCATAATGTAATGTCACAGGGAATGGGAAGCACCATAGCCGGGCTTTTTGTTTACCGGAATAAAGTTTTCCGTTTCCATGCCGGAGACTCAAGGATTTATCTACTGCGTGACGGCGGACTACGCCGTCTTACGATAGACCACTCACTCAGGGAATCGGGGGGAAACCCGAACGCCCCTTCCAATATAATTACTAACGCTTTAGGGGGCGGGAATAGCGCATTCATGGAATTTGAAGAAGTCGAACAGCCTTTTTTGAACAACGACATATATCTTCTGTCTTCCGACGGTTTGCACGATCTTGTCCCTCCCGATGTAATTTCCGATACGCTTATACTGTCGGATGCCGCCGAAAAATTGTTAGTGCTTGCAAAAGAGAATGGCGGTCTTGATAATATTTCAATCATCACCATAAAAATAAAGGAGCAAGAAGAATGAGTACCGAGAGAATGAACGACAATCAAGGCACTGCCAGAATGGATAGCGGAACCGACCGCATGGACGCAGGAACCGCCAGAATGGACGGTAATAAAGGCGGCGCGGTAACAGCGGCGGGCATTGTTTTCGTTTCAGGACAAGCCGTTGTCTTAAACGGCAGAAACTGCGTCATAGACAGTACGATCAGCGGCAGTTCCGGTGAAGCAATTGTCTATAAGGTGATTATAGACGGCAAGCCTTACGCCCTGAAACACTACAAACCAAATACGCCCTTGAGCGATACCGCTAAAAAAGTTATAGCCAGGATAAAAGATAACCCCAAGGACAGGGTTATAAAAATATTTGACTTTGGCAGGTATAACGAGCAGGATTTTGAAATCATGGAGTATGCCCAAGGCGGAACCCTTGACCAGTACATCAAAAGCAACGGCGCAATACACGACATGACCAAAATAAAAAACATTGTAAAGATGATAAATGAAGGGCTTGAACAGCTTCACAGCGAATACAAGGTTATTTATCAGGATTTAAAACCGGAGAACATCTATTTTAAGGACGTGAAAAAAACATCCATTGTCCTTGCCGATTTCGGCATATCAAGCATTATGGAAGGCTATGACGAAGAAGTAGAAGTAACCGCCAGCATTACCGACCTTTACGCCGCGCCTGAATTGAGGCACAAAGCAAACCGGAAAGAGGTAATGGTAACCCCGTCTATTGATTATTTTGCCTTGGGGATAACCATGTTTGAACTCTGGCTGGGTGAAAAACCGTTCAAAGGTATTAGGGATATCAAGCGTGATTCTTTGATCGATGATGAAGAAGTAGATTTTCCTATTGATATGCCGGGCGATTACGCAACGATAATAAAAGGGCTTATCAGGCCAAAGCGAAAAGACCGCTGGGGAAATGAACAAGTAAGGAAATGGCTTAAAGGCGAAACCCTTACCATTGAATCCAAGTCTCCTCAAAAAGCAAGCGCGGCCTATGATCCGTTAGAGTTCAGCAACACCGAATCCGCCGTAAACCCCCAAGAGCTTGCCGCCCTTATGGAAAAATACCCCGACATAGGGAAAACCTGTCTTTACGACGGCATTATAAAAGAATGGCTTAAAAAAGCGGGCAATCTAAGGCTGTACAATGAAATCCAAAGTATCACGTCTCAGTATGCCAAAGACAAAGAAGCGGGGCTTTATACCGCAATTCTCGCCCTTGATCCGGAAATGCCTTTCAAGAGCCGCAGCGGTAAAATTTGCAAAACTACCGAAGACATAGCGGACGCGATAATGGCCGAATCCGCTTATTACATGGAAAACCTGAAAAAGCCCGCCGCAAATCTGTACCTGTATCTTGCGGCCACCGAAGGTTCGCAGGGGAAAGAAGCGGCGGATTCTTTTTTCAATTATTTTAAAGAATACTCCCCCAAGCGGGCACTTGCATTGTTATATTTGAAATTACAGGGTGACGGCGGCATTACCATAGGGTCAAAACATTATCAGAACCCGGATGAACTCAAGCATGAAAAGGACAACACACAGATAGATATTATTAAAAAAGCTGTAACGGAAAAAGATTCCATGCTGCTCGTATGGCTGTCCGATATTTACGGGGATAATCTCAAATCAACGGATACATTCAAGAATCTCAACATATTGGAACAGTTTTTCCTGCTGGGCTTATTGCCATTTCTTTCATTCAAAGAGTTTAAGGGCAACAGTTGGGACGCATTACAACATTTAATCGATTCCTACCCGGGGAGGTCCGATCTTTTTGAAATATACGCCTCGCAGGGCTTACCGCTTACCGGGCAGGGCTGTGGTGATAAAAGAACTCCCATCGACTATATGGTGTGTAACTTCAAGAAATTAAGCAAAAAACACGGCGCTGATACTATTCGTAATCTTATTCGTCTTTTGCATAAACTGGGAGCGGATGTTGATGAATATTCTGGTGATGGTACATGCTCACTTATAAATGCATATAACGCGGAAGATAATGCTCTTGTTAAACTGCTGCTTGAATTGGGAGCAGATGCCAGCCAATATCATAAGATTATTGAACAAGAACGCATCGAACGACAAGAAAGTGAGCGTATTGAAGAAGAAAAGCGGTTGGAATATTACAACGTGCTGGTTCAGACTAAAAACAAAGCCTCTTCCGAAGAAGAATTCCAGACCTTAGCGAAAGAATTTAGGGCAATGAATGGTTATAAAAATACTTCAGAATTGGCGGTAGAGTGTGAGAATCAGTCCCACACTATTAAAGCACGTCGTGTCGAAGAAAAACGAAAGCAGCGTTGGCAGCAACAAGGTTTATGCAAATACTGTGGTGGTGAACTCGGCGGGTTATTCACCAAAAAATGTAAATCTTGCGGTAGAAAGAATTGAGGGGGTATTGGGTTAATGGATGGAGGAACGGCATGAGAGAGAAGCGAATTCCAGGACTTGTAAAAATTGACAGTCAATGGCACAATGTCAGATAAGGAAAGTCTATTATCATAGGGTTTGAGTAAATTAGGCAGCTAATAAACAAGTAAGAGATGTAGCAGACGATAAAAACTGCTTGAAAAAATGTATTGAAAGAAGGATAACCTTTGGAAGAAGCGATTAATAAGACAATTGAGTTTCTTTTTCTGGAAAATGGTTTAGTGGCTATCCCTGTATTCAGTACAATGTTGCTAATTCTGCTCAAGGCAGTGTCATACAGAGGAGAATACGATTCTGATGCTGTAAAATCAATGTTTAATGTAGGATTAGACCTAGCAACAGCTGGAATATTCGTTTTATTAACAAATATTAGTTTTTCAATAGCTCCAAATATCAATAAGCAGCCAGATGAAATAAATAATTTGGTATATCATAATATATTCCTACATGGAATGAAGATTTTAATTTATTTAGTGATTGTGTTGGTGTTTTCGTTGGGGATTAGGGTTTTTTCATGGGATAAAGAAACTGCTTCAAGAAAGAACACTTGGGGAGCGATAATAGTAATAGGTATTATAGGGATGCTTTTACTTGCCTTATCAATTATTTTTGCGGGAGGTAGCAAATAATGGATAAATTTGTATTAAATATATATAAAAAATATTTTAATATCTTTGTGATTATATTGTCAATCGCAAGTATTATAATATCAATTATCACTTTCTTAGATATAACAATAATAGATAATTTAATTTCTATTATTGCAAAAAACGATATTTTTATTTCAATATTTACTTATTTTGTGATAGGATTATTTATTTCAATATATTCTTACTTAATTACAAAGATAATTAGAAGAAAAAAGAGCGGGATTTTCTTGTCATATACGCATTTAAACAAAGAAGATGTAAATAAAATAAAAAAAATATTATCTTCAACAAACAACTATAAAATATATGATTTTGATTCAATTTTGATAGGACAAGATATTCAAGCAGAAATAAAAAATATGATAGATTCATCAAGTATTTTCATAATTTTATTTGATGAAAATTATTCTCAATCTAATCATTGTTTAATGGAGTTAGAAGAAATAGTAAAAAGTGGAAAGATTATTATTCCTATTCTGAAATCAAGCGAATATGCGGCTAAACTTCCACCAGAAATAAAAAAGTTTAAATATTTGATTATTTCTGATGACGAAACCTGGGAAAGTACCTTTAAACAGTCTTTGTATGAACAGTACAGACAAATTCGAGAGAATAAACAAAAAGGGTTACACCAAGGTGATAGGCAGATGAATTCCATAGCGTAACAATTATGCGGTTTACGCTATATATAGGTTCTGTCTGTCCAAATGCCACCTGTTATCTGGTATATTGTGGGTAATCTCTAAAAACTCATTTTCATAAAGGGAGAAACATGGAGAAAAAGCATTTTTTTGATAATTCTCTCTTGACAAAAGAGTAAATCATAAGTTTAATAGTAGTAGACTTGAAAGTTTTTAAAGATTCCTTTAACATAGTAATAGGTTTTGAGGAGTGTATAATGTTAAGCGACAAAGAAATTTGGGAAGAATTAGGTAAGGGCATTGTGATTTACCCGTTTAAACCAAATAATACAAATGAAGTAAAGTTTAAAGATAAGTGGCGATCCAATATTGATGGAGCAAGCATTTATGTTACTGCTTCTAATATCGGTTGGCATTTTGCAAAGAACGACTTGAAGAAAGATGAAGATAAAGCTGGAAAAACCTTGTTTCTCAGGGATAAATCTGATAAATCAGGTAAAAAGCAATTAATTATTCCACCAAATGAATGGGTAATTCTTTGTACAGAAGAAATCATTTATCTTAAAAAAGGGATAAGTGGGGTTTGTCATGCCAAAGTTTCTATGGCTCTTAAAGGATTAAGTCACATTTCAGCTCCGTTGAAACCTGGTTGTGGTACTCGTTTATTACTGGTGTTTTTTAATCATACTTCGGAAGAATTCATTATTGATGTTGGAAGTCAGATTGCGGTTGTGACTTTTTACAGATTGAATGGTGAACCGAGTGTTGAAGTCGATTCTGAAACAGACAGAAAGAAACTGATGGGAGAGATGGGGTTTGACACTAGTGTGCTTGAAGGTAAGTTTGATAATGGACCATCATATTTAAGTGAATATTCGTGGGAAGAAGCAAAAGAAAAAATGGAAGCTGACATTGAAGAGCATAGACAGCAAATTATAAAAAACAAGGAGGAAAACAAGGACGAATATGGGTATACATACTATCCTGAAATACCCGAAAATACTCGTAAAGCATTCAATTGGCGAATATTAATAATAGGGATTGTTGCATTGCTTTCAATAGCTATGTTTGGGTTTTCGTTTCATAATGTAATGGGTACTAATTCAGAATGGATGAGAAGTCTTGGTGCGCTACTATTTGGCGGAGTTGCTACAATTATTGGTATAATAATCAGTAATAATAATAGCTTTAATATAAAGAATAATAAATAACTAGGGTATATTATAATGTATTGCAAGTGCTTTTTTGTGAAAATTCTCGTTTTCGCTTGAATATTGACACGGGTCTTCCGAGCCAAGGCAAAAGGACTTTTCAGAGAGTACTCAAATTTAGAATTGCTGAAATTCATGCGTTTGTCGTGGACGGACACATTGAAACGTGATATACTATCAATAATAATAGTATTTTGAAAAGGAAACAGGTTTATATATGGCAAAATTAAGTGATGTAGATTTAAGTAAAAAACTAGGGCGAGATATATACATTTCTAATTTCAAGCAAGATACCGTTAAAAGTGCTGGCATCGGTGTAACTATTGGTATGGCTTGGGCATTGGACAAAGAAAGGAAAGTTACCGATCGCATTATATGTGAATTAGATCATAGAGGCGAAGTTGTCCATAACGAAAAAACAAAACTCGAAATGAGTGTTCCCGCTAACGGTAGCGCTATTATTGTGACTGATGAATCAATCTATTTAAATAATACAATAACAGGAACTTGCCATTCAAGAGTTAGCTTGGTCGCCGCTGGATGGGGGCACATCGGGACAATGATTATGCCTGAAAGCGTAGGGCCTTTAGTAATCACAATTCACAATAACACACAAAACCTCATTCCTATGAAACACAGGGAAGAAATTGCTGTAATCATGTTTGATGAATTAGCAAGCGAGGCGACACATAGCCCTGTAGTTCTTAGACGGGAAGTAAACAACCGCACAGCATTGCTTGAGAATGCAGGAGTCACACTGCTCCCAGACGAGAACAGGGCTATTACAGTATCTGTAGCGCGAGGTGTCGATGATGTGCTCAGTGAAATGAAGGACAATGAACACTACAAAGCATTTAAAAACAAATATAAGAAATGGAAAATTACGGGGGTAGATATAGCATTAGGCATAGCTGGCTTATTTACGTTATGTTTACTTGTTGCCTCAGGTTTAACTATGATATGTAATTTTACTAACCAAGCAACTTTGACTATGCTTCAAGTTTCAGTACCTATTACCTTTAGCTTTTTTATGCTTTTCTTGGGGATGAAATTTAAAAATAAATGGGAATGGATTAAATGAGTTGTGTTTGTAACTGTTTTTTTTGTAAAGAGCAGAGATTTTCCCTTAATAAATCCATTGGTCTACCAGGTGAATCTTCAATAATATTTGAAGATGAAAATGTTTTCATTACGCCAGATATTGCCCCAATAATTGCAGGGCATTTTCTTATTGTCTCAAACGAGCATATTACCAGTTTTGGTAACGCAGACAAAGAAACTACTAATTCATTGAATATTGCTAAAGAGTACATTCAAAACTCTGTATTTAAGGGACAGAAAATATTGTTTTTCGAGCATGGCGCGGTGATTGAGCGAACCGTTGCCTGTGTTGACCATGCACACATACACGTCATTCCACTTACAAAAGACATAGATATTGATGGATTTTTAAAAGAAAGGGTGCCTGAATTTGTGACTTCACAGAAGATTAAAGTTACCGAAAACGCTTTGAGGAAGTGTGCTGTTGATAAACAGCCATATATACTTTACCAGAAAAGCGATGAAGACGCGTGGTATTATCCACTTGACATTTTGTTGCCACAATTTTTTCGGTTAATGATAGCCCTAGTCTATGATATTAAGAAGCCTTATGATTGGAGAACATCATATGCGAGTGAAGAATCAAAAGAGTTGTTTAAAAAAACATTATCACTTGCTCTACCAAACAGTAAAATTTATTTTGGAGGAGAATAACTGTGCTTACTCCATCAACAACAGAGCCAATTAAGTGGAAAAAACACTTAAAATTGGTTGAGTATGGATTGAGGGAATATCAAGACTTAATATCTGAAATACACAGGTATCATATCTTGAAAATCTCAGAATTTTATAGCGCTATAAAACAAGAGATTTTGTGCGATATACGGCTAAACAAAAAAGCATTTTATATCATCAAGATGGTAAACAATAATAAATATTACAAATTGCCTAATTATCGCGTATATACAATAGGCGATTTGGATGAATTTTTGCTTTATATAAACCCCAAGAAACATCTTTATGATGAGTTATGGTATTGTAGAACTCAATATAGTGATGAGTATATTTCATTAAATGTATCTGGTCGAATTTCATTTGACTACGAGCATGGACAAACCATTGAACAAGTATGGAATAGAAGTCCTCGTGTGATTGAAGAATATAATAATTCCTCAGATTTTATTTATTTGCGAGCTTCAAGATTATCATGGGGATTTAGATATATTACTGAGCGCATACACATTCCCAAATCATTAAATATAGATTCTTCTACGATATTGTCACAGTTTTTTTTGTCAGCTATAGAAATAGAGCGGAAACGTGAAAAACTTGATTTTTTTGTCGAGTATATATTTGGCTATAAATTTCACGTTTTTAGCATTGAATATAAAATAGCAAATGGAAAACTTAGTATCTTAGATTGGGACACCCATAATGATAGTCTTATTTTAAGATGAAATAAATGAGAGTCCCTCTCCTATGATTATTTATCGGGCTCCGTCTGCCCAAATGCCCGTCTATTATCCGGCATATTTATCTTTATCGTATCAAATCAAGCAATAATTCCAAAGCACTCCATATTACCTTCTCATATTTCCTTTAATTCTCGTCTTACCCAGTCAAAATTTGTATCCAAACTAAGCGCTTTTTCAAAATCCTGTATCGCTTGTTTTTTTGACCTTTCTTTCGATAAGCATCTTCCGCAAAGTTCGTAGAGATAGGTATTATTCGGGCCAAGCCTGATAGTTTCGCTAAAATTGCTAATTGCCGCATTTGTTCCTTATTTCCGCCTATTGACAATGTATGGACAATGCATTACATTTATAACAGAAGGTAACTTTATGGTAAAAACGGCAAACTTAAGCATACGAATTGACCCCCAGACAAAAAAGGGGGCGGAACAGTTATTCTCTACTTTTGGAATCACCATATCCGACGCGGTGAATATCTTTTTGCGCCAATCGCTTATGATAGGCGGTCTCCCCTTTGAAATGAAACAGCCTCGTTACAACGCCGAAACCGAGGCCGCCATGCATGAAGCGCGTGATATTATGAGCGGAAAGAAAAAGGCAAAAAGTTATTCCAGCGCCGATGAATTGTTTGAGGAATTGGACGCAGAGTACGAAGCGGAAAACAGTTAAAAATGTTTACCTTACATACAACCAATCAATTCCGCAAAGATGAGAAACTTGCCCGAAAACGAGGCTTAAATGTGGCTCTGTTAAAATCAGTAATCCAAACTCTGCTGGAAGAAAAACCTTTGGCCTCAAAGCACAAAGATCATCCGCTCGTTGGAAATTATATCGGCTTTCGGGAGTGCCATATTCTACCGAACTGGCTTTTAATTTATGCTGTAGATAAAGGCCGTCTGATACTTACCGCTTCCCGAACAGGAACGCATACCGACCTTTTCGATAAAAAGAAACGGCAAAGAAAAAGTTGATAGGGCTCTGTTTCAGATGAATACATATAATAATCAGATATTTTCCGACTTGCAAAAAAATCATATTTTATTTATAGTGGTTATTATAGGCAGGACATGAGGATCATTAGTATTGACTTTGTTGAAACCGATACTTGTTGTTTTTGTAAACAAAAATTACCAACACAAATTGGCTATATAATTGAACTTGATAATAGTGAAATATCACAATGTGGCCCTACTTGTGTAAAAAAACATTTCACAAACACCGAAAATGTTCCTAATCTTACAATGGCATCACTTGACCATAATTCTGAAAAATCAAATGAAGCAAATACAGGTGAAAAGCACATTAAAAAAACAAAGAATAATCAGGAACTCGCATATTTACATTTGCGGTGTAAATATTTAAATGATTTTGACGAATCTAATAGAATCAAGTTTAATTTTTTAATGGATATTTTTAATAAAAATCCATTTGAAATTAACGATAAAGATAAAATTTCAATAAGAAAAACTATGGATAGTATGAAAGATACCAAATTAAGCTATAAAAACATGATGGCGTGTTACATGGCAAAAAGAATTTTAAATATGTGGATAAAGAAAAGTCCTGATGATTATGCAATAAGCCTATTAAGACAACTAAAAGAGAAATGTTATCTTACAGAAGCACAAGTTATTGGTGCAAATAAATGGATCAATAAAATGGAAAAAATTCCAAATATCAATGGAGAATGGTTTCATAATCCCAAAAAAATACCGAACTAACAGTAACTGTATTCTTTGTTAATTTATCTCGCTGGAGTGTCAGTCACAAAAATTTCATAGTATATCGTACTTACAGCCCGCGTTCTGTATAGTGTTATTAGATATTGTCTTTTCCCCCATTGACGAATCAACATGGAACAAATATAATGTCAAAACAGGAGGATTACATGGGTGATAAAAGTATAGTTGTTACCGCTGATGGGCATAAAAAAATCATTGATAAGATTTCCGTTAAGTTGATTGAAGCTTCAGATGTGGATACATATTGTAATACGGTAAATTCACTTGAGTTAAAAGGCGATGCATGGGTTTTTGCAAGAAGAGTTAACGAAGATACGTATTATGGATTGGAAGCATTCCTTCCAATAAATTTTTCTGATGTAATATTAAAAATTGGTGATAGGGCTATTCAAAAAATACTGAGAGAGGTAGATTCTCAGGAATTGGTAAAAGCCCTAAAAGGTCAGAAATCCTTACAAGAAAGAATATGTAGCAATATATCAAAAAAGGCTGCCCAAATGTTGAAAGAAGATATGTCCTATATGGGGCCTGTTAGGAAAAATGAAGTTAAAAAAAGTCAGGAGAAAATACTGGCAATCATTCAACATTTGGATCAACAAGGAGAAATTATCATTCCAAGTTATGAAGGGGAAGCCTTAGAATAACACATATGAACGGCAAAACTTAACCATAAAGTCTGCAAATTTCCGGACTCTACAAGTGTTCCCGTCTTATCGTAGCCCACCCCCTCATGCTATACTACCCCCATGCGCTACTACAGCACCCGTAACAAAAACGACGCGGTCAACTTTGCGACAGCCGCCCTCACCGGACTTGCCCCGGACGGCGGGCTGTTCGTGCCGGAAGAAATTCCTCAGTATACTCAAGCGGTACTGTCTTCGCTGGGAACAATGGATTATCGCGACATCGCCCTGGAAACCATCAAACCCTATGTGCGGGGCGAAATACCCGATGCCATTCTGGAAGAAATTGTCCAATCGGCGTACCCCTTCACCGCGCCGCTGGTGGGCGTCGGCGGGCGCTTCATACTGGAACTGTTTCACGGGCCCACCGCGGCGTTCAAAGATTTTGGCGCGCGTTTCATGGCGCGGGCTTTCGCCTACCTTCGCCGCGGCGAGGAAAAGCCCCTGCACATTCTTGTCGCCACATCGGGCGATACCGGCGGCGCTGTCGCCGACGGCTTTTTTCAAGTCCCCGGCATTTCCGTCACCGTGCTGTACCCCAAAGGCAGAATTACCCCCTTGCAGGAAAAGCAAATCGCCGGCCTCGGCGGCAACATTTCCGCCCTCGCCGTTGAAGGCAGTTTCGACGACTGCCAGCGTCTGGTAAAGGCCGCCCTCGCCGACGAAAACCTTAAAAAGAAACAGGCGCTTTCCTCCGCGAATTCCATTAACATCTCGCGGCTCATTCCCCAGGCGGTCTACTATACCGCCGCCGCGGGCAGAGCCTTCGCGGGCCGTACCGATCCCGACGGCGAAGCGACTCCGAGAGTAAATAATAAGGGGGGGGTGACACCCCCCGCAACGCCCCCCGGTACACCGATCACTCTCTGTGTACCTTCCGGCAATTTTGGCAACTTAACCGCCGGACTCTACGCGCTGAAAATGGGAGCGCCCATCAAACAATTTATCGCCGCTACCAACATCAACAAAACCGTTCCCGATTATTTGGCATCGGGTGAATACCACGCGCGCGATTCACAGGCGACCATTTCCAACGCAATGGATGTCGGCGCGCCGAGTAACTTTGAACGCATGAAAGCGCATTTTTCCTGGGAAGAAATGCGGCGAATCATTTTAGGCGTTTCCGTTTCCGATGAGGAAACACGGGAAACCATTGCGCGGGTGTATAACGAAGCGGGCTATTTTCTCGACCCGCACAGCGCCGTCGGCTGG
>Ga0268262_10005604_pt1 | contig 12388 bp, 13 predicted proteins | sample TergutNc150P3_FD_190354 | JGI IMG/M metagenome (GOLD analysis project Ga0268262, IMG submission 190354) | Nasutitermes corniger P3 segment gut microbial community from laboratory colony in Florida, USA - Nc150 P3 (SPAdes) (version 2) | ecosystem: Host-associated > Arthropoda: Insects >... | reverse complement strand
CGCGTATGTTTCTTCTTCGCCTAACGCCTGTATAGCCGGCACGTACAAAAAGATTTTCCACGCTTCCCCGCGCGGGGGCGTATTTCCCCGTATGGTTTCTTTTGTATATCTCAAGGATTTTTTTCGCACCCCACGCCGGGTGTAATTTTTTTATTCGCAGCATCTCCACACTTACCGGCTCCGGTATGCTTCGGCTGTTGGTCAACGGCTTTCTTGAATGCTCCTCAAGACCGGCGTATCCTTCCTCAAGAAACCTCTTTTTCCATTTGTACCCGCATTTCGTGCCGATTCCATATTCACGGCAAAGCTCGGTGAATACCACTCTTTCGTCCAGCGCTTTTAAGACAAATTCCTTCTTAACGTCCATAATATCGACCCCCTTAAATGGCATTGGCCAGATCCTCCTATCTCTTGATCTGGCTTAAATTTACCCTCTAAGTGTTTCCGATGTCTCTGTACAAACTCGTTTCCGATGTCTTTGGCATACCAGGCACAATTTCGCATAACGTTCCGGCGGTAAACGACGTTTTTTTGCGCCCGATGAGGAAAAATGCGGAGCATTTTTACGGGCGCAAAAAAATGTGGCGGAGAAAAAACCCACAAAGGGTGTTCTAGTGCCTAGCGCACGCCCGACTGGGTTTTTTCGTAGCCCGAGCCGCCGAAGGCGGCGAAGCGTTTACCGTATGTTGAATCTGTCGAATTTCTGCTTTTTTTAACATTCCTCCTCATCATAAATTTTATTTGAATTATTTTTATGTTTTATTTTCCAATCTATCCATATTTTTCTTTCTTTTAACTCTTTATTTCCCTGTCTCCCTCTCCGTTATCCGCATTTTTCTCCCAAAGGCTTTATACATTTTCCTATGTTATGCACCATGCAGTATAACTTCCACTGTATGTTCACCTTCCTTTCCGTTCTTAACGTAAATCTGTTCATTCCCTTATTATATGTTATATTTGAATATACGGGTTCCACTATCTGCATCCGCCTCGAATATAATTCACGGTACGCGGGATTGTCTATCTTTTTCCTCATCTTTTCGGATAAATTGTCTTTGTATTTTTTCTCTACTATATAAAGCGTTCTTACCGACTTCTTCCCGCTTCGCCTCGCTATGCATTTATCTATTAACGGGCAGTTGGCGCAGTCTGTTCTTCTCGCCATGTATTTCCTTCCGCTGTTGTTTCTCAGCCCTATATCGCATTTGTATACCAATACTTTTCCGCAAGGGCATGTAAAACTGTCGCTCCTTTCATTGTATTTAAAGTCTTCCGACGTAAATCTTTTTCTGTTTCCCACTTTCTCTTCCTTCTTCTCAGCGTAATACGGATCCCTCTGCCTGAACTGCGGATCGGGTATTAATACGTTTATTCCCCTTTTTGCAGCCTCCTGCAAATTGGCTTCCGAAAAATATCCGGTGTCCCCAACTAATAACGATTTCTTAAGCGGCTCCTCTTTCCCCGTTATCATTTTCATGTTTTCTTCAAGGCTCTCAAGCATTTTCGGAAAGCTTCCGCTTTCAGGGCCGGAACCTATTACTTCCGCGGATACTATTATCTGGCTGCCGGAGTCCGCGACCGTTATGCCGTTATATCCCTGTATGTATCCGTGCGGTCCTTTTATCAGCGCGCTTTCATTGTCCGTTATGTTGGACTGCACTTCTTCCGCGGACACGCCTTTCCTCGGTTTCGCTTCTTTCAGGAATTTGTTCATCTTCTCCAATTTGTTTTCCAGCCTTTCTATGGTCTTTTCCCTCCTCTCCCCGTCATCCCCCATCGTCTTCGCGTACGGTTTTTGTATCTTCTTCGCTTTTTCGTCTTTGTCCAGTTCTCTGTGCTGCTTTATTAATTTTTCTATATGCTCTTTCAGTTTGTCCCGTTTCTTTCTAAGCTCCCTTATCGACCCAGACCATTCTTTTGACGCGTTCGACGGCAGTTTGCACCCGTCTATAGCGAACATTTCCCTCGTTATCAGGTTTAATTGGGCGCATTGCGTTAATATTTGCGCGAAAAGGTCTTTTACCGCTTCCTCGTTTGTTGAGATAAACGCCGCTATTGTTGCGTGATCGGGTTCAAGGTCTTCCGCGAGCGCTTTAACTATTATGTTGTCACGGCATACTTTTTCTATCTTCCTCGATGTTATTATCCCCCTTGAATAACAGTAAAGGATTATCTTTAACAGCACTCTCGGCGGATACGCGGCGGCTCCTCTTTCGTCATTATTGTATTTTTCTTCAAATAATGACATGTCCGTCTTGTTAATCAGATAATCTATTGTCCACTCAAAAGTGTCAGGAAGCAGTTGTTCCCGTAGATTAACTGCTATAAATTGTCCCTGGATATTATCCGTTTGTTTTAACCTTGCCATAATGGGGAAATTATATCATTGTTTCTTTTTTTTGTCAACTTTTTTTGCTTTGTTAGCTGATATTTATATATTTTCGACAACTTCGTTAAGTGCTGGTTTGCCGTATTTTTATTTTTTTATACTATATAAATATTTTCATTTTATATATTTATAAAAATTATTACCAGGCAAAATGTTTTTATTTTTAAATAAATATTCATATTTATATAAAAAATTATCATATTTTGTTTTATAATATATTTTTAAATTAGACAAATAATCAATAACATTTTCAAAGTAACCGATACTAGGGTGAAATAATTTTAAACATAATTTATTAATATGCAATAATAATCCTTTTAATATATCATCATCATTCATTAAATAATAAAGGCATGATTCAATTTCAATTGTTTTTATTTTATTATTTTCTACTTCTAATTTAATTAAATATTTATTATCTATATTAATTTCATTTTCATTATTTATATGAAATTTATACGGAATATCTGACAACATATGTTTAAATATATCTAATGTTAAATTACTATTTCCCTCATATATATTTATATCATTTTCTTTTTTATGAGATATTCCATCGGGTAAAATAATTATAAAAAAACTTTCCATTCCCATGTTTTTATTATATCATATTATTTTTCTTATTTCAATATATTTTTCAATTTTGTTTAGGCAAACTTGCACTTAACGTATTTTATATGAACTTTTTGTCCGTTTAATTTATATAAAGTGACACATTATTTCGTATACATCATATATATTGTGTATTATTCGACCATGAATGTCGCTTTTACCCCAGAATTATCGTATTATTGGACCAATAAGGTCGAATAATACTTAAAATTCGTGTTGTATACGACACTGTACCCATGATTGGAGATAATGTCATAATAGAAAAAATATGGCTTTTTAATAAAAATTAAGTAACGTAACAGTGTCCAACACCATTTTACAGCGCGCAATTTCCCCTGCCTACGGAATAAAATCTTTAGGCATACATCTTGCCCTCACCTAAAATAAATCAAAAACAAGTAACTTACATCAAAACATGATCAAGTTTTTATGCAATAACTTAGGTGGTCATTTCACTTTGGACGTTGTTTCGCTTTTAGGTTTGCCTTCTTTGCGCTTGCTTTCTTAGGGACTGCTTTTGTTTTTGTCTTTGTCCTTGTGATTTTAGTTGTTTTTTTGGTAACCATAATTTTTTCTCCTTCTTGTTTTATTTCGGTGTCAGATACTCCGCACCGCCTTCGTGTCTGTCGTTTTAACTATATGCAACGTAAAAAACATTTTCATATTATTTTATCAAATATTCTAATCTTGTGGTTATAAATGCCGTTTTATTTTTTGATGATATATCGTATGTTCCGCTAGAACTATAACTATCTGTTGAAGAATTCTCAGGTGTTATTTGAAAAACACCAAGATTTGCGGAGCGTAATTTTGCTATTTTTGCACCGGATTCCTTTACTATAGTTTCCGCCCTCATTCTGGTGTTTTCCGCAGACTTTGCTATTAAATCCAATTTAAGTTCATCAAGTTTTGTATAATAATATTCCGGCCGCATTGAAAAGAATTCAACACCCAAATCAATTAGTTCGGTTATATCACGGGATATTTTTTCAATTTTATCTACTTCGGTAGATTCAATCGTAACCCTTTGAGTAAGTGTATATCCGGTAAATATGGTCTTTGTAATATTTCCATCTTGATTAAATATATGTTCATAATTTTCCTTTAAATCAATAGAAGAAAACACTATATGTTCTTCATTAACGCCATTTTTTATCAGATAATTCTTAACTGCCGCCGTATCATTTCTTAATTTTGCAAAAGCGTCTTTAGTTGTTGTTGCCTTTTTTGAGAAAGAACCTCTCCATACGATTAAATCAGAAACAAAAGATTTTGTCGCCGATCCGGTTACAACTATATAATCATTTTGCGCGGTTTTTAATGTAATAATACTGACAGAAAATATAGATACACATATTATTACCGACAAACATACTATAATCGTATTCAAATAATTTTTCATAAAAATTCCCCTAAAACTAATTTAACACGACAAGATTTATTTTGTCAATATCTTCCAAGTATTTATGTTTCTTATGTCGCATAACTTTTACATTTAAATCGCATCTTCAATGCCGTACGGCACTTAGTGCCGTACGGCACTTAGTGCCGTGCGTCACTTAGTGAGGCTGACACTTTTTCCCGCAGTTCTTCCGGCACGAATCTAAGCGTACCTTCTACTTGTCGATAATACCCAATATGCTTCGCCGCTTCAAGACAGAGTTCCAATGTCTTGAGGTTCTCTGGCACGAATTCAAGCGCCCAGCGGGTTTGTTGTACGGCGGCGTGGCAGACGGCTTCCGTCTTAAACTCTTCAGGAACAGATTGAAGCGCCATTCCATTTTGCTTAACTGCGGCAAGGCAGAGCGTCTCTGTAGAGAAAGCGTTTTTTAACGCCTCTTCGACTTTGGCTTTTAAGTTTTCTGGAATATATTCCTGTGCTGAAGTGGTTTGAAGCAAAGCGGCAAGACAGATGGTTTCGGTCTTCAGAGCGTCGGGGACATATTGCAACACACAGCCGTACTGTTGCACAGCGGCAAGGCAGACAGCTTCGGTCTTCAACGCTTTGGGGACGAATTCAAGCGCACAAGCGTTTTCTTGCACAGCGGCAAGACAGACGGCCTCGGTCTTCAGCGCGTCGGGGAATTCTTGCAGAGCCAAACCATATTGTTGCACGGCGGCAATGCAGACGGCCTCAGTCTTCAGCGCTTTGGGAACGTATTTTAGCACACTGCTGTTTTCATGCACTGCGGCAATGCAGAAAGCCTCGGTCTTTAACACGTCGGGAAAATATTGAAAAGCATCATATACTTCATGAACAATAGTAAGACAGAATTCTTCCGTAAGAAAATCTTTTGGGATTTTCTTGGCATTTTTACTGTCAGTCCTAATCTTTCCAAGCCATTCCTCTTGCTCTTTACTCAACTCCATATTTTACTCCATAAAAAGCGGCGTACTTTTGGTTCGCAGGCGCAGAGGACGCGAAACTCCCGTCCGATAGATTACGTTACTATTCCTGTAAGTACGCCATTTTGAATTCTGAAGCATAGCCGCCGCATGTCGCGATAAACTTTCTATTGCCATAGCCAATCGCGGAGACAACGTTCATTTGGTATGATTCGAAGGGGCTGTTCGACATGGCAGTCCATGTTACGCCGTCCTTTGAAGTTAATAATTTGCCATAGTCTCCTCCGGCGATAAACTTGCCGTTGCCAAAGACGATTGCCTGAATGGAATCATTTTCGTTTAATACTTTGCTGACATTTAATTTTGTCCATGTTACGCCGTCCGTTGAAGTCGCTATTGTACCATGAAAGCCGCCCAGGACAAATCTGTTATTACCAAAGGCGATTACTTTAACGTTATTTTTTATTTCATCGATGAGATTTACGGCTGTCCATGTTGTGCCGTTTGTTGAAACCCCCATTCTGCCGTTATAGTCAAACGCGACAAACTTGCCGTTTCCAAAAGCCATTGAATCGATGCGTTGGCCTGTTGTGCCGAATATTTTGCTGGCATCTACGGCAGTCCATGTTACGCCGTCCTTTGATGACGCTATTTTACCGTTCTCGCCGGCTGCGACAAATGTGCCATTGCCAAAGGTGATTGCGCTGATTATGCCTGTGCCGAATTTGCTGTTCGCTACGGCTTTCCATATTAAGCCGTCCTTTGAAGTCGCCATTTTACCGCCAAGGCCAACTGCGACAAACATGTCATTGCCATAGACGACTGCGCATGTACCATCAAAAGAACCTGTGCCGAATATTTTGCTGACATCTACTGATGTCCATATTATGCCGTCTATTGAAGTAAACATTTTGAGCCTGCTAATTGCGACAAACCTGTTACTGCCATAGGCGATTGAAGAACAAACCTCGTTTTTACCAAATTTAATGTCCTTTAAGGCTTTCCAGTTTTGCGCCCAGATTGGAGCGTGAATTAAAATTACGAGTACGATAATTCCAAACGCTTTGAATAAATTTTTCATACTTAACCTCTCCTTTTTATTGGGTTAGTTTTATAAAAAGCCGGTATCACTCCATACGGAGAAATCCGGCGTTTTAAAATACGCACTTTTCAATTCCGCCAACCAACGCATCGCACACAATATCAACTTCTTCCGTCGTCATACTAGGATACAAAGGCAAAGTCAATTCGTGGGCGGTCATTCTTAATACCTATCTCGTTCTTTTTCCAGCGTATATACATCTTCGGGCCTATAACCGTTTAAGGAAGTTGAAAATTTGGATATTTTTAGTATTCTACCTGAGATAGTATATGTATAAATATTTCTTCCATTGTCTATGAGCCAGCCTTGTTCTTCTTCTTCTTTTCCTGTTTGCACTGACCTATAAAAGCGGTGTTGAAAAATTATTGTATTTTCGGTAAACGAGAATGTTCCTTTACTTTGATATTCTCCATGCCAATGGCTGTGTATAAAAGTATTTCCGGAGAAAATATACGTAGTTCCATCACTATTCGGATCACCTACCCAATAACCTTCAAACTTTGTAACAGGGGCATCAGAAGGCGGTTTATCCAATAAATATCCGCCAAAAACATATGAATATTTGACGTATTTAGTGAAGTATCCTTCTTCAAAATAATTATCACTATCCACTTTATACCAGTAGTCGGTAATTCCGTCAATTGTTACAGTGTTTTTACTTTTTTCCCGTACACGTATTGGTTCACAATATAAAAATGTTCCTACTACCTTCCCATCTGTTGACGGAGTTAATCTCTGCCTTAAACCATTTGTCGCAGTAACATACATAATTTTCGGAAATTCTTGCGCCTGCGAAAAAAGCGCCGTTGCGGAGCAAAATAACAAAAAGCCTATTACAATTTTTCTTAAGTTCATTATATCCTTCTTTATCGAATTATAGCTTTTTCAATCCCAACCGTCAAAGCATCACACACAATATCAACTTCTTCCATCGTCATAGTCGGGTACAAAGGCAAAGTCAATTCGTGGGCGCAGACATATTCGGCTTTTGGCGTGGAGTTTACTTTGTCCTTGTACGCGCTGAAATTCTGAATCGCCGGGTAATGGATACTGGTTTGAACCCCATCCTGTTTCATTGATTCTATGACCGTCGCCCTGTCTATTTTTTCTGAAAGTAAAATTGGCATTATGTGATAATTCGGCTTCCCACGAGAGAAAAACCTGAAAGGGATTGAAAGGGACGGATTTTTATCAAGGCGGCTGTAGTAGTGTTCCACGAGTTTTTTTCTTTTTTCATTCGCGTCTTCAAGTTTTTTAAGTTGGACAAGCCCAAGTGCGGAACTTATTTCGTGAATACGGTAATTCAGTCCGGGCGATTGTACGTCATAGGAGACAGCCCTGCCCTTGTAGCGGTCAAAAGAGGGGACTGACATTCCGTGGGAGCGCAGAAGACGCAGTTTTTCATACAAGTCCGTATTGCGCGTAACAACCATGCCGCCTTCGCCAACCGCTATGTTTTTATTTGCAAAAAAACTGAAAGCCGATATGTCGCCAAAAGTACCGAGAGGCTGCCCCTTGTAATCGGCTCCCGGCGAATGGGCGCAGTCTTCGATAAGGAGCAATCCGCGTTTTTTGCAAAGGGCAATTATACGCTCCATATCACAGGCAAAACCCGCGTAGTGAACTATCATCACTGCTTTTGTTTTTGGAGTAATCCGCGCTTCAATATCAGTTGGATCGACCGACCAGTCTTCCATTGAAGAAATATCCGCAAGAATGTTTTTCGCGCCGTTCATCAGAGAAACATTTTGATCGGCAATAAATGTTAAAGAAGGGGTAATTATTTCATCGCCTTCTTTTATGTCGAGGGCAAGCAAAGCCATGTGCAAGGCGGCGGTACAGTTTGAAAGGGCAAGGCATTTTGTCCCATTTCCAAGAAAACCCGAAAAAGCGGCTTCAAAGGCAAGGGTTTTCTCGCTGATACTCAACCAACCGGAATCAAGTACCTCTTTTACCGCCTGATATTCTCTTTCATCGTAATTTATTTTATGAAGTTGTACGCGCCACATGTATTTTTTTAAAATATCATATATAATGACAAATGTTAAGTGGGATGGCAACTAAAGTTGCGGCAACTAAAGTTGCGGCAACTTTAGTTGCCTCTAAAAAGTTTTTAGAATGTCCGGCTAATACAAGGAGATGATATGAAATTAGCAATGCCCGATGAGATACGGAACAAAATCGCGGAAGAAGGAATTATCGCGGTTCTGGAAATAGAATCCGAAAAAAACGCCGTGCCGATAGCAAAGGCTCTTTTTGAAGGGGGAATTACCATAATTGAGCTTGCCCTGCGTACGCCTGCGGCTATTCCCTCAATTTCGCTGATTACCAAAGAAGTTCCGCAAATGTTCATAGGGATTGGCACTATTATTGAAGCGGGACAGGCGGCGGCGGTAAAAAAGGAACCGGGCGTCCGTTTCGGCGTCTCTCCGGGAATAAATCCCGAAATTGTCAAAGAAGCGCAAGCTGCGGATCTTCCCTTCGCGCCCGGAATTGCCACCCCAAGCGAACTGCAACAGGCAATTTCCCTCGGCTGCCGCGTTGTCAAATTTTTCCCCGCGGAAGGCTTGGGCGGCTTGAGTTACCTAAAAAGCATTAACGCCCCCTACAACCATTTGGGCATTAAATACATCCCTCTTGGCGGCATCACGCCCGAAAACTTGGCAAGTTACGCGAAATTCAACCCCGTACTTGCAATCGGCGGCAGTTGGATAGCGAGCAAAGAGCTGATAAAAGCGCAGGATTGGAATGAAATTACCGAAAGAGCGTGTGAAGCAAAAGAGATTTGGAAAACTGCGCGTAGTCGAGCGGCTAACTAAGTGAAAAACAATGATTAATGTAACTGAAGAGAAAGAAAAACTGACACAGGCGCTTACGGAGCAATATTCAAAAAGCATTATCAGCTTAGACGATTACGAATCAATGATTGAAAGAGTGACAAAAGCGGACTCACTTCAGGAACTGCGGATTGTTCAGAAGCAGTTAGGCGAAAACTGCGAATTAACGCCCTATGACGATAATGACAATGCTCGTGAACAGAAGACAGTTTTCTCATGGAGAAATGTTACCGCCAAATCAATCAATGGCAACGCCGGAAATTTTTCCAACGTTTTTGGCACAACGCAAATAAAGATTAATGATTTGCCCGCCGGAAATACGACATTGAAAATAAAAACTGTTTTTGGACTTATTGAAATATATGTTCCTAAGAATGTTAAAATTGAAAATAATATAACCCCTGTTTTTTCTGGTATATTTACGCCTGATATTGATGAGCGCGATGATTGTAAATCTGTTTTGAAGATTACGGGGAAATCGGTGTTTGGGAATGTTACAATAATTAGGACATAAAGTTTTGACGGTTTTTCGTATCCTTCCAACCTAACACCTTGATAGCCGAAGGCTCTTGGAATTGCCGCGTAAGCGGTTTCCTTGCGTTTGCCGATCGTTATGTGAAGTACGGGCGTACTCCATTTGTTTTTTTATTAAATATTATTAATATTACAATAATCAATACTATTGTAACTATTGCAAAAACACTGCTCCTTATAGTAAGTACAGGAAATTGTTCTGATTTTAATATATAAGTTACAAAAGCATTAAACAAGTTTACAAAATATGCAACATACAAATTATTTCCCGATAATTTAAAAACTGTTGCAAAACCAATTCCGACAATGAAAAGCAACAATAAACTATCAATATTTCTATAACCAGGATAACCAATATGGTATATTGAAAATATAAATCCAGAAATCAGTATCGCGATAATAAAACCAAATTGTCTTTCAATTCTTGTCTGTAAGAAACCTCTAATTAAGAATTCTTCAAAAAATGTAGTCATAATCAACGGAAAAAAACAAATCTGAATTAACTCCCATTGGATTTTTGTCTTTTCAAGAACAAGGGGAATTATTCGTCCGCCAATAGAAAAAATAACAAAACATATCAGAATTATCCATTGTTTCAAATAAAGCTTTTTAAATCCAACTGATTTTAAATCTTCTTTATTTCTAAACAAAAATATTAGGGGTACTAATATACTAAAAACAATACCATAAATTCCATTGTAGAATAAAAAATATAGATTTGGGAATAAATTGGCTGCGAAAACAGCCAAAATAAGCAAAACTCCCATGCAAATTGACAAAGATAATATTTTAAGTTTTTTCATTTTTCACCTCTTTTATTTTCTTAACGAAACAGTAATTATTTCTGATACGGCAAAACAAACAACCGCTATTAAAATCATTCTTCTCATTTTTTCCTCCGTTTATTTGGTTTCAAATAAACCATATCATAACTGAAAAATAAAAATTAACATTTTTAATCATTTTTTAAAAATATTTTCCTACTCAATAAATAATAGCCACAGGGATAAACGCCCATTCTCCAATAATTTTATTGCATGTAAACGAAATCAAAAAACCAATAAAAATAATCAACAATAGTGAAAAAACCGTTTTTATCATTTGTTTCATTTATACATATTTAACAAAATTTTAGTGATTATTGCGCATAACATTCCGGTGTAGCCTGAGCCGCCGAATAGGTGGCGTAGCGTAAACAGTCCGTTATGCGATGTTTGGAATACCTTTATTTTTTTATAAAGATCATTCTAAATTTATCTCCCTTCCAAACTTCATATTTACCACAATTTTAATTTTCCATTTTGATTAAATACTGCTTTATTTTTACTTTATATGGTGTAATAATTACCAAATTTATAAAGCCTGCTATGATTATAATATTTCCCATAAAAAAAAGATTACTCCCTAATCCCTCTTTATTATCTAGAAATCTTAACAGTAATATAAAATTTATTGATAAAACTAATATGACAGTCATCCATAATGCTACAACATAATTATTGAAAAAATCCTCTGCTTTTTTCCATGTTTCGTTTTCTTTTTCAGTTTTTGAGAATACAGAAAACGCGTTAAGAAAAAAATTGCCATAAATAATATATTGGAATAATAACGGAAAAAGTACAATGATAATGACAGCCTTTGGATCAAAAACCAATGATACTATTCCGCCAAATCCCATAATAAATGCTATAATAGCCGCAACCACTAGCATTATTCCAATAAATAATTTATTCATAAGTTTTGCGTTTTTACTGTCCGAAATAATTTTTTTTGTCATTTTTTCATCACCTTTCACGATTGTATCCAAAGAAACATTGAATAATTCGCTTATATACATAATATTCTCAATATCAGGCAATGCTACACCACGTTCCCATTTAGATACTGCCTGTCGTGAAATTGCCAATTTTTCAGCAAATTGTTCTTGGCTTAATCCGGCATTTTCACGAATTTCTTTTATTATTTTACCGACTATCATATATTTCTCCTTTGAATAATTCATATATTCCCTCAATTCTACAGATTTTTAGTAGTTATACAAGAAACCATTAGTTGCATTCTATTGTAAAAATGGAAACAAACAGTTGCATTTTATTATAAATGTATTTTTGCCTAAATAATCATGTAATTTATTTTATCATTTAATAATGATTCAATATATTCCTTTGTCCGACAACCTTCATTTGTTTTTTCATAAATATAAGATTCATTATTATAATGGAAACAATCACTTTGCCAATATAATCTATTTATTTTGTCATAATCCACAATATTAGCCTTTCTAATAATTAAATCCATTTTACACCTCCAATATTATTTTACTTTTATAAATAATATATTTTTATTATTCAAGAATATTTTTAGATGCATTACGGTTTATCTCCTCCAACACATCACTCATTTTATACAGCCGCAGGTACAGTTTTTCCTTCCCTTTTTTATCTTCTTTATGTTTTTCATCGGCATAACACCAGCCGTACTCAGGGTGTTCAAAAAACGCCCCGCGTCCAAAATGGAATTCATCATAATCTTCAGTAAATATGGGCATGCTCATCCCGTTGGGATAAC
>Ga0268262_10005603_pt1 | contig 12390 bp, 11 predicted proteins | sample TergutNc150P3_FD_190354 | JGI IMG/M metagenome (GOLD analysis project Ga0268262, IMG submission 190354) | Nasutitermes corniger P3 segment gut microbial community from laboratory colony in Florida, USA - Nc150 P3 (SPAdes) (version 2) | ecosystem: Host-associated > Arthropoda: Insects >... | reverse complement strand
CCCACTGATGAACCGACTAGAGTATAGTTGCCATTCATAATAATTGTACGATGTCCCCTTGATGGCACCCCGTCGTCAACCAGCAATTGTATAACTATACTCCGTCCTGTATTTTTCCCGTAGGATATGGTTTCGGCCAACGAATTAGCACCGCTGCCGTATCTATTAACTCTATCTCTAACGCTACTCCCGTCGCTTCCTTCGTGGCCTCTTTGCCCTGTTTTGCCTTGATCCTCCGCGTGGTCTTTCGCCGCAAGATACAATCCCTTTTCAAGCGTCAGAATCCCGATGCTTGCCGCTTGGCTTAACTCCTCAATACACTCTTGAACCGATGCCGCTCCCTCTTGCGTAATAATCGTTGTTTTTCCGGGTTCGGAATATCTGTTCCCATCGAAATATTTTAACATCGGCTGTATGTAAAGTTCGGCGTATTTTTTGGGATTGCTCCTTACCATATTCAATTCAAGGATAACATCCTTTTCAATATCGGTAAGATAATCGATGTTTCTTGCCACGTCCAAAACCTTTATGTCCCAATCTCCCGTTTCATTGCCGCCTTGCTTCAAGCTAGAACTAGAGCTGCTCTGCTTCAAACTAGAACTAGAGCTGCTCTGCTTCAAACTAGAACTGGAGCTGCTCTGTCGCAAGCTGGAACTGGAATTGCTACGCTGCAAACTGGAACTGCTGGAAGTGCCAAACTGAGAGGAACTACTTAATTTGCTGCTGCTAAGTAGCTCTTCATCTTCCATACTGGAGCTGCTACCGAATAGTATGCCTTCCCACTCTTCCCAGCTATGCTGACCGCAGGAAATGGTGAATAGATAGGCAAACCCGAAGGCTGCCGCTAGTGCGAATTTGGTTAAGTTGTTTTTCATTGGTTACCTATGTTTGAATGGTTCAAGGGTGAATATAGATTATTTTTCTCCTATGCAGTTTTAGCTACCCTTTCAAAAAGCCATACTCATAAACCTTAGGCTCAATTTCTCCTGCAAGATCTTTAAGCGCAGAACGCAAATCGCCTATCAACTCATTATATTTCTCATCATCGCTCTTATTGTTCATTTTGCCTTGAGCGTTCCTGCCTTGAAAATGCTCGCGAATATCGTATAAACTTGCATTTACGTTGCATTTTGGCTGGGCGTGGTAGTATTTCCACAATTCTAACCCTGCTTTGAAAACACTTTTTGCCGTTTTTGAAAATTTAAGTGCCGTTTTTTTATTATGCAATGCTTTTCCTGTGCTACCGCCACCACCACCGCCAGAGCTGGCATTGTAAAATAAACTAGGAGATTCAGCGACAATTAAGTGTTTAGTTCCAGCGATGAAATCGGTCATAAAATGGCTGTCAAATTTATCGTGGGCACCTACATCCCATTCTATAAATGGAATCCAATGGTTTATGCCGTGTTTGCAAGAGATGTTGTTTTGCCCGTGAAATATGGTATAAGCAAGGCAATCGTTTTGAAATTCATCGTCTGTTTTCCAGCCGTCATTTGGGTAAAGGAACTGGTCGCGGTCATTGAGCCAATCGGCTTCTATGCAATGGCGGACGGCAAGATAAATAGAAGTTTCTATTAAATTATTTGCCGTAATAAATGTCCATCTATTTGGATGTTCATCGCAATTCGTAATCCTTATAAAGTTATTATGTTGAAAGTCACTTCCATATAAACCAATAGCTCCTATATTTTCATGTCCTACCTTTCTTGTATGATACTTTTTAAACCAATCTGTTATAAAATTATTATTATCATAAGTATGGAAATTTTTTTTACCTTCTTTTTTTCCATTTTTATTAAATATATCACAATTTATTTTTTTAATTTTTTCTTTTTTACTTAAATTCCAAATCATAAAACTGATAGGAAAATCACCTTTAACATTATCAAATGTATTTGCGTTACACACAAAACCCTTTAAAAATTCAGCTAGAAAAAGATTACGAAATTTTAGAAAATTAGGTCCTTGTACATATTTTGGTGTTGAAAAATTTGCAAGCACACAAGATGGGATTTCACTATAAATTCGCGTAAGAAATTGTGCAGATAATTCTTTTGTTGCAATCCCTATTATGCTTGAATACCCTTTTTGTACTTTAGTAAATGAAACACCTCTTTTATTTATTCTGTTTTTGTTGGCAGTATCTTTTTGTGCTGTTTCCGCATAAGGCGGGTTTATATAAACAACAATCTTTTTACATTTTTTTGGGTCTTCAATAATTTTCCGCAAGCCTTCTGGCAGTTTGTCAAAATCGTCATTCAAAAAATCAAACTGGAAGCAATGCTCTTTCAGCAAATTTGCACCGTTATCAATTCGGTCGTGCATAACATCCACATCGGCTTTGTCAAGCGTGGATGCCCAGATATTGTATTTATTTGTTAGCCCTGCCAAAAGATTGCCTGTTCCTGCCGCGCAGTCCCACACATAATACTCGTCCTGCCAATTTTCGCCAAGGACATCGGCAATATACTTTTGAGAAAGTTCAACCCATATTTGTGGTGTAAAATAGCTGCCTTTTCGCTCACGGACATCTTGGGGAACAAGCAAATCACGGCGTTCAATTATGTAATCCCAATAATCCTCTTTGGGTGGGCGTTCATAGATTGCCCAAAAAGCATTGTACGCTTTTTGCTTGTCGGTAAATTCTGCCTTTTTGCTGCTGAAAAAACCTGAATCATCTAGTTTTTGGTCCAATTCGTAATAATTTGTTTTAAGAAGAACGAACAATTTTTCTTTCAGGGTTTTATTCTCACGCGAAAGCAAATCCGCTAAATAAAAATCTCCGTCTATAATTCCAATTTTTTTTGCGGCAGCCCAATTTACAGCTATCGTGGGTTTCACAGCTTCCAGCCACTTGCTATAAACGCTTATGAAATTGTTTTTGTCTATCCTTATTTTAGAAACATCGCTTTTTCCCATAAGGAAATTTTTGAGGATAAACAATTTAAGGCTGTTTTCATCGCTGAATTTGAAAATGTAAGTTCTTTCGCCTGTTAGAATTTGCTTTATTTTTTCATAAATTTGCTTGAATTCTTTGCTTTCGCGGTTGGAAGGAGCCGCTTTCCAGTTGAAATCGTTTTGGTGGAAAATATCCTGTATATCGGCATAAGGAATGAAGGCTATCTTTTCGCAGTCAAAACAGCCGAGGAACTTTGGTGGCAGAATCTTGTTGAATGTTCGGGCTTTGCCTATGGTCAGCACTAGTTGGGTGAGCATAAGCAGAATATCGCTTATCGCAGCCTTAGCCTCTGCCCACAGCAAATATTCATCATTGAAGTTAATGGTATTCGCAGGGCGTTTCAGTTTCACCGCAAAGTCTATGTCTTTGATTATTTCTGCACAATCATATTTTGCGAAAAAATCCGTCGCTACTCTGTTTTTGAGTTCTTCTTCGCGGATTTTTGGTGAGTATAGCATTTAAGGGAAATATAGACAAAATGCGTTTGCTACCACGAAAGTTACAGAATGTCATTTTTTTGCATTTTTTGTTGCAAATTACTATTTTATGAACACAAATCCAAAAAAGGAAGTCAAAACAAGATGAATTTTGTCAACAGATGTATGCAAAATACAACTACTGCCCATTTGTTCAGTATTTTTTGTTTTTATTTTACTATAATATGGGTATATAACCCAAACAAAGGAAGGTAGTATGTCTAAAAAAGCAGCGAGTAAAGAGAGCAAAAGTTCGCTTTCACCAGAAAAAGCAAAGGCAGTGGAAGCCGCCGTTGCACAAATAGAAAAGAATCACGGCAAAGGTGCCATTATGACTCTTGGCAAGGAGCCTGTGATAGAAATTCCTGTTATATCAACCGGTTGCATTCAATTGGATATAGCGCTTGGAGTTGGCGGAATTCCAAGGGGGAGGATAATTGAAATTTTTGGACCCGAGTCTTCGGGCAAAACAACTCTAACCTTGCACTGCATAGCAGAAGCTCAAAAAGCAGGTGGGGTAGCCGCATTCATAGATGCAGAACATGCCTTTGATGCAAGCTATGCCCGCAAGCTCGGTGTGGATATAGAGGCTCTGCTCGTTTCACAACCAGACACAGGCGAGCAAGCCCTTGATATATGCGAAACCCTTGTTCGCTCCGGCGCAATAGACCTTATAGTGGTGGATTCCGTTGCAGCCCTTGTACCCCAAGCAGAAATCAACGGTGAAATGGGCGACAGCCACATGGGTCTCCAAGCCCGCCTTATGAGCCAAGCTCTCCGCAAACTAACGGGCTTGCTGAATAAATCCAACACCGCTCTCATTTTCATAAACCAGCTTCGCATGAAAATAGGCGTTATGTTCGGCAACCCGGAAACCACCACCGGAGGCAATGCGCTAAAATTCTACGCCACCCAACGCATAGATATTCGCCGCGTGAGCACCATAAAAGAAGGCGAAAATTCCGTGGGCAACCGTACCAGAGTAAAGGTTGTGAAAAACAAAGTTGCACCGCCATTCACGCAGTGCGAATTTGATATTCTCTATGGGCAAGGAATTTCAAAAGAAGCCTCCATACTAGACCTTGCAGTGGATTTGGAGTTAATTCAAAAAAGCGGTTCGTGGTTCTCTTACAATGGCGAGAGAATAGGGCAGGGCAGGCCAAATGCTCTTCAATACTTAAAAGAGAACGCGGAAATTTCCAAAGAAATTGAAAAGAAAATTCGCGAACATGGAAAAGAAATTGAAATGTTTCAAACATCGCCTAGAGAAGACTCGGATAATGAGGGGTAGTGCCTGATGAGATTTGCAATTTTATTGTTATTAATTCTAAGTTTTCAATTTCCTTTTTTTGCTCAGGAATTGCCCAGCAAAAATATTTTAATAAATGGAGAGCTTTTGCCTGGTTTTTACAAAGCTGCAATTCGCTATGGAAGCGCACCAGGCGACTCTCTTTATATTAAATGGTCTCATGCCGTAGAGGCAGATACCTTTTGGGTGCATAAGGGGAAATTCAGCTTGGAATATATAACAAAAGATGGCATTCGAACCACGTGGTACAATAATCCTCTCAGATACGAAAGACGAATGGCAACCCATCACCTAAAAGAACACATACTGAATAGCCCTCTTAAATTCGATATTCTTGAGGGTTTAGCTAAAAACCAAAATCCACCATTTTCAGGGAAAAACTTGCTAGAACATTTCACAAGGTAAAGCTATTACTGCCGCTGGCTTTTCATTTTAACCCTGCCATGAGAATCAGTTTCAGTATCTTTTTTGTCTGCAGGAGTTTTGATCACAGGGGGCGGAGGATTAGCCTTGGCAGGGATTTTTGGCGGGGGCACAGCAGAAGGGGTAACAGAAGCATTTGCAGCTTTTGCAATGGCTTTATATTCTTCTTTAGCCGCAGCTATGGCGGCTGCTCTTTCGGCATCTTTTCTCTCTTGCTCGGACATTTGTTTAGATGTCTGTTCTGGAATTTTTTTAACAACAAAAGGCTCAGATGGCTCCGATTCCGAATATTTGCCAATATTGTCATTTCTGCTTCTGTCCACCCACCAACGGTAGCCTAGGGGTTCCAGTCTGGATTTGGCAAACGCTTCTGCGGCTGGTTTTGCATTAAAAAAACCAATTCTAATTCTATTATATGTGCCAATCATGCCTTTTTCTGGGTCGGGATTGTCAACTTTTGCGTTATATGCCTTAATTCCGTTTTCTGACAGGTTTTTAATCATTTTTCTTGCAGATGCTTCAGTTGGAACAATTGATACTTGAATAACATATCTGCCTCTGCTAAGTTGTTCTGCATCGCCGCTATAATAGACGGGTGCTTTGGCGGTTTCTTTTGGGGGAGGCGGTTCTTTAGCAACTTTTACAGGAGCTTCTTTGGCCTGAGCTGCTTTTGCTGGTTTGGCTGGTTCGTTAGGTTTTTCCACAAGAACCTGTTGCGGTTGCGCATTTTCCTCAACCGAAGGTACAGATTCATTGGTAACGGCCTGTGCTGGAGGTGGCAAAGGGATAGGAATAACGTCTTCTTCGCAAGCGAGGAAGAGCATTGAAAAGGCAACCATACTAAAAACAAAAAGTTTTTTCATATATAAATACTCCCTACTTTAAATATATAAAAATTTTGAGACTAGTGACTAACAAATACTATAATCATCTCCAAATGAAAGGTTTGAGGGTAAAAGGCAAAGCCTTTTATGCTTTCAAGGTTATAGCCTGCGTTTAGCAGTTTGCGGGTGTCGCGGGCTAGGGTGGCGGGGTTACAGGAAACATATATCAGTTTGCTGGTTTTGTTTTTGCAAAGGCACCCACAGAGTTCATCGGTCATTCCTTCGCGGGGTGGGTCTATTAAAATGCAGGCCCCCCTCAAAATGGGGGTGTTTTTATTGAAAAATTCCTCTGCGTTCATTGTGTAAAATTCACAGTTTTTGCCCAGATTTTTTTCGGCAAATTTTTGGCATAGGGGATTTTGCTCAACAGCAATAACACGTTCAAATTTATCTTGCAAAAATGCGGAAAATAACCCAACTCCGCTGAAAATATCCAAAAAGATTTCGCCCTGACTTGCGGCTTTTTGAATTTCGCCTATTAGCTTTGGCAATAGTTCCAAATTGCTCTGAAAAAATACGCTTTCATCTGCGTGAATGTGCTTGCCCAAAAATTCTTCGCTTTTATTGTCAAATAAATAACGCTTTTTTAAGTTTAAACTTTCTTTTAATTTTTCATTTAAATTTTGCGATAAAATAAGGCATTTTTCTATTGGCACCACATTATTTGCAGCTCGCTCGCTAAAACCCCAAGGGATGTTTTTATTTTTTGTGGCAAATACCTGTGCCCTGTGGCGATAAGCCCACTCTTTGGCATAATGGATTTCAAAATTTTGAGGCAAATTTATTTTTGCGGTTCGTGCAAATAAATCTAAAATGATTTGTTTTAATAATTCTATTTGCCCTTCAAATTCCACGTGCTGGGCATTGCAGCCTCCACATTTGCCATAATATTTGCATGGGGGAGTGCGCCGACTTTTATTTGGTTCCAGAATTTTTGTTGCGATTGCTTTTGAAAAATCTTTTTTTTGCTTTGTTATTTTTATTTCTACCAATTCGTTTGGCAAAGCATCTTCAACAAAACAAACAGAACCATTAGGCAAACGGGCAAAACCCGCTCCGCCATTTATTATTTTTTCAATTTTTAAAACCTTTTCCCCAACGGAATGGTAACCCATTCTTTGTATTTGGGGTTCCAGTAAACAAGGCTTGACGCAGTATTAAAAACTATTATGATAAAAGCGTGGTTTTCTATTGTGACTTTAGATTTGGTGGCCGAGTTCACATATTCGCCGGGATCGGTGAGCATAACACCGTTTTCTATCACATAGTTTTTGTCTGCATTACCATAGGGGCTTAGGTCGTAAGTGCCGTCTTTGAGAGACATATTTACAAATAATGCAACTTGCCCTGTTGATTCATTCAGCAAATATGCTGCGGCATCTATATGGCCGTCTCCGTTAAAATCACCTTTTACCACTGTAAATAGATTTTTAGGGTCGTTTTTTAGTCTTATGGGAAAAGAGGCGAGTTCCTTTGCTGTTTCTGGAAAACGCCAGCCATCTGGAGCAAAAAATGGCACTGTGTCTCTGGTGAGTTTTGAAACGGGAAGGCTTTTTGGTTTTGTGAATTTTAAGTTAGTGTTTGTGGCTTGAAGTTCCAGCTTAGTATCTGATATATGCAAAATAGGCATAAAGTTTTTAAATTCTTCTTTTATAAGTTTTTCAATTTCTTTTCTGGAGCTTTGGGCTGCCTCTGCATCACTCATAGAACCTTCTACTATTTCTATTGTGGGATTTTTTGGGTATTTTTGGAGGTCCGAGCCTTGGAGGCGATATTCTCCCTCATCGGTGGTTATTTTTAGCTTGTATGTTAAATTTACTTTTTGCGGTCCATAATCTGGATAGTCTATGTTGTATATGCTAACTTCCTTTAATTTCCAGTCGCTCGTGAGTTTCATGGTATCTGCTTCCAGAGATACTATGGAACCGGATTTGCGTGATTTTTCAAATGTCCAGTTGCCTATAATGGCACTTTGATGTATGGTGGCGCTGTTTGCAAAAATTGCAAGAAATAGAACGCCTAAGAGAATTTTTTTCATAAGAACCTCGTTATGGTTGTTTTTTGTTTTTCCAATATAGAAAAATTTATGGTGTCTGTTAAGACCTGAATCTCAATTTTAGCACCAAAAAGAATGCCTCAGATATTATGCCCCCACTCATTTTTGAAGAACCTTTTGTGCGGTCTGTGAAAATTATAGGGATTTCCTTTATTTTGAGTCCCTTTTTCCAAAGCCTATGTGTGGTTTCCATTTGAAAGCAATAGCCATCGCTTTTTAGTTTATTTAGGTCTAAGTTTTGCAAGGCTTCACGGCTAAAGCACTTAAAGCCGCCTGTGGCATCGGAAAAAGGCATTCCCGTTACAAACCTTGTGTAAAAATTTGCGCAGTAACTTAAAATTAATCTTTTCCAGTCCCAGTTTACAACTGAAATTTTTCCGTTTAAATAACGGCTTCCCAAAACTAAATCTGCGCTTTCTGCTTCTTTCAAAAAATTATTCAATGCCTGCGGGCTATGAGAGCCGTCTGCATCCATTTCAAAAACTCTATCGTAATCTTTTTCCAGTGCCCACTTAAAGCCTGCTACGTAGGCTGTTCCAAGACCCATCTTTTTTTCTCTTCGCAGAATATGAACCCTGCTGTTTTCTTTGGATAAATTTTCAACAAAGTCTCCTGTGCCGTCTGGAGAGCCATCGTCAACAACCAAAATTTCCAAGTTCTCATTTTGTTCCAAAATACGTGGAATAATCTCCGGGATATTTTCCATCTCATTGTAAGTGGGAATTATTACTAAAAATTTCATAGTGAGTTTGCCAAGGTTTTAATTTTTTCCTTGTTCAAAAGCAGAACGCTCCTAGCGTGCCAGGAGCCGTCTAAAAACTGCCCGCGCGGGCCATCTGCCAATTTAAGCCCATAAGATTTTTCGCCAAACTTGGCACTGAGTTCCTTAACGCTAACAGAAAATTCAGCACTAGGATTTTTCTCTATGCTCTCTAAAATTTCTTCGGTTGTTTCGTGGCTTGCAACAAAACATGGAATGCCAATGGAAACGCAGTTTCCAAAGAAAATTTCGCTGTAGCTTTCAGCTATTATGGCTTTTATCCCAAATCGCATAAGAGCCTGTGGTGCATGCTCTCTGCTGGAACCGCATCCAAAATTGCGATTAGAAACCAAAATGCCCGCGCCTTTGTATTTGGAATCTCTAAAGGGATGTGTGCCGCCTTGTTTGCTAATGCCTTCAATATCATCTTCAAAGGCGTGTTCACCAAGGCCATCAAAGGTCACGCATTTTAGAAACCTTGCGGGTATAATGCGGTCTGTGTCTATGTCACCCCCTCTAAGAGGCAATCCTTTGCTTGTTATTTTCTCTATTATGCGCATAGGATATGCAAATTAGAAAAATCAAAATCTCCATCCGAAGGCGAATGTATAACGAGGTCCGCCCACAAATATGAATTTTTCAAGCAATCCGAAAGCATCGTTGAATTTTTTAGTATCAACTTCAACCCCTTTCTCCTTATCTATCGAAATACCAGGAGGAGGATTATTAATGACAGTTTCCTCAATGTTGGTTGCTAATTGATCTACTATTGTTTTGTTGCCAAGTCCGCTTGCTCCGTAAAATCCAAGCGCATGTTCAAAAATAAACCCACCCGGTTTGCCAAAGTCAGCTCTCCATCCGAGCTTGCCGCCATACTTTAAATAACCTCTTGATGCTTTAAACTTAACGCCAACTTTGTAAGACGTGTCAGCAAGTCCAGGGATATCAAAGTCAGCAAGTTCATCCGGGATTTTTACTTTTACGCTTGCAATGGCCTCGCCTTTGAAATCTGTTGACAAGCTTGCATAACCTAACATTCCTTCCAAGAAGAAAGAGCCTCCAAAAGGATATAAACGGGGATGAGCTTCTATAGACCAAATGGAAAGTTCAGCTTCAAGCTTGGCTTTGAGAGGTAAGCTTACGTCAATATGAATAGTCGTATCTTTGGGTATGAGCGGGCAGTTTGATGTAAGCAAGCAGCTTGGGAAATCCGGGTCGTCTGGGTCTGGCACATCACCTAGATTTAGAGTAGTATCAATGTCTTTTTTAAATTCTTTTTTTGCAGTTACCTTTGTTTTAAAATCCATATAGGAAAATTTCAAAGGCAAACTCAAAAACCTAATAGGTTGAAATTCATATTGCGCTCCGATGCCAAAAGCGTTTATTGTTACATCTTTCAATTTGCTTTTTCCGAAAGTTTTAGCAGCCGTTTCCACGCCCACGCCTATAATCGTGGGTCCAAGGTCAATAGTGATGGTGTTTTTAGGCATAGATGGTTTTGGAGGCGTTGTGTCTTTTGGTGCAGGCGCAGGCGTAGGTGCTATGCTTGCGGTGGCGGCTGGTGGCGGTGCTATGCTTGCACTGTCGGTTGGTTGTTGTGCTACTGGTACTGCGTGTGTTGAGTCTAATTGCATTTGTGGCGCAGCTATAGGTACTAATTCTTCTGGCAGAGGTTGAGCTGGCACTAGTGGCACTACAGGTTCTGGTAGTGTATCTTGTGGTATTGGCATGGGTGGCGCCTGTACTGCGCTATGTCGCGGTATTGCATTTTGCTGTTGTGCAAAAACTGCAAAAACAACAAAAAGAATTAGAGGGGCAATTTTCTTCATAATAAATTCCTTTTAGGTTATAGTTGGAGCATAAATATAGAATTATTCCATATATTTTACAAGGGGCATGACGTAGATAGCAGGTTTTTCGGCGTGAAATGCTAATGCTACATATTTTTTTTCCCAATAAGCGACATAAACTCTGCTCTGGTGGTGGCATTGCTTTTGAATGAGCCAATTAGCTTGCTTGTGAACATTATGGAACCAGTTTTTTTTATGCCTCTAATGGTCATGCAGGTGTGAACGCACTCCATAACAACACCAACACCCTGTGGCTCAAGGGAGCGGTGAATAAGCTCGGCTATTTGAGTGGTTAGCCTTTCTTGAACTTGGGGGCGGTGCGCATAAAAATCAACTGCCCGTGCCAGCTTTGAAAGCCCCGCGATTCTATTGCCGGGTACATAAGCTACGTGCGCAACACCTGTGAATGGCAAAAAATGATGCTCGCATATACTTGTCACTGGAATATCCCTCAACAAAATCATCTCATCGTATTTTTCAACAAACTGAGTTGCTAAAATATCTCTCTCTTGTTCTTTGGAATCCAAACCGCTTAAAAGTTCTGAATACATTTTTGCCACGCGCTCAGGCGTTTTAAGCAAGCCTTCTCTATTCGGGTTTTCTCCCAAACCCTCTAGAACAAGTTTAAATCCATCTTCAATCTTTTTTATGTCCACTATTGCTCTCTCCTCTTGTGAAGAACTCCCTCACTTCTTCTATATCGCTTTCCAGTCCGGTTTTTAAATCGGCATCCAAAAGAACATTTCCGGTTTTCAAAAATAGAATTTTATTTGCTATTGTTTTAATGGAATCCAATTCGTGAGTGACTATCAAAACCGAGAGTTTTAAATTATCTCTCAAAAACAGCAAAAGGTCGTCTAAGGCGCGGCTTGTAACGGGGTCAAGGCCTGCGCTTGGCTCATCGCAAAAAAGGAGTTCGGGGTCTAGGGCTATTGCACGCGCTAGTGCCGCTCGTTTTTTCATTCCACCGCTGAGTTCGCTTGGCAATTTGTCTATGGCGTGGAGCATATTCACTTTTTCCAAGCGGCTTGCCACCATATCCCTAACTTCTGATTCTGGAGTTTTGGGGCGGTGCAGGCGAATTGGCAGGGCAACATTTTGAAAAACAGTTAGTGAACTCAGAAGCGCGCCGTTTTGAAACAAAACCCCCATGCGTTTTTGCACAGAAAGCGGAACTTGCTCCTTGCCCGCTTTTAATCTTGTGCCTAAAATTTCTATTTCGCCTGCCATCGCTTTTTCCAAGCCCAGAATATTATTCAAAAGCGTGGATTTTCCGCAACCAGATGTTCCCAAAATAGCTCTGATTTCTCCTTGTTCCTGCGAAAAGGAAATGTTTTGCAGAACTATTTTTTTCCCATAGCCTGCTTTTAAGTGAGAAACAGAAAGAACTGGCACAGGGGTAAAGTAGAAAATTTATTTCTATCTCGCTATAGCCATTCCAATTTCTTTCCGAGTAGCTCCCAACCCAGCCAAAGAACGAATTATGAACTCCACTGAAACAGAGCTATGAGCTTTTTCCGCTTTCGCTATTTTCGCTTGGCTTGTACCGATTTTCTTAGCCGCTTCTATTTGAGTTGCTTTCGCATTTTTGCGTTTTTCGTAAAGAGCCTTCGCCAATGCAAATTTTACATCCACAACGGCAACTTCTTCCGGCGACAAAAACAAATCTATAT
>Ga0268262_10005602_pt1 | contig 12390 bp, 14 predicted proteins | sample TergutNc150P3_FD_190354 | JGI IMG/M metagenome (GOLD analysis project Ga0268262, IMG submission 190354) | Nasutitermes corniger P3 segment gut microbial community from laboratory colony in Florida, USA - Nc150 P3 (SPAdes) (version 2) | ecosystem: Host-associated > Arthropoda: Insects >... | reverse complement strand
CAGGCGCGCCCGAGCCGCTAAAGTCGATTATTCGCGTCCATGCCAGAACGTCGGCAATTTCACTGCCGTAACAGCGGGCGTTCATCCATACGGCGCCGCCTATGGTGCCGGGCATTCCGGCGAGAAATTCCAAACCGCCAAGAGAACGGGCGGCGGCGAATTCGGAGGCTTCGTCCATGCTTGTTCCGCTGTTAAAAGAGACCGTGTTGTCTTTTTGTTCCGCTCCCTTCCACGCGCAGGTGTCCAGAACTATACCACGGATGCCTTTGCCGCTAACGACTATGTTCGCGCCGCCGCCAAGTATAAATACGGGGACTCCCTCTTTACGGGCGCGGCGGATCAATTCGGCGGAAAAAGCGGGAAAGTTTTTTCCTTCCGAGCATATTCTGCAATCGGCGGGGCCTCCCACCTTAAAAGTTGTGTGTTCAGACATAAGATCGTCATAACGGATATCCGCTTCGCAGGGAAACAATTCCAAACATTGGTTAATTATTTTTTCAATTTTACCGCGCATTTTAAATTTCTATGCCAAGCCGTTCGGCGGTCCTCTTCGCTTTTCTGGCAAGGCTTTCGTTTTTATCGGCTGTTAACGCTTTTATTTCCGCGGAAAGGCCTTTTAACTCGTTGTTTACGGCCATGTCAAGACCGTACAATTTTTCCAATATGCCGCCGTTTTGCAGGAAACGCCGCGTAAGTTTTTCCATCTCGCTCGTGTCCCCGTCTATCTTAGCCTCTCCGATTATTTTTAAGAAACCGTTGTAAAGGGCGGTCTGGTTTTTTTGTTTCGCCTCGTCAAGCTCTATGATTACGCGGGTTAAATTTTTTTGTCCGGCGTTTTTCATCAGCATTTGCGCGCAAATTAGGCGGATACGGTCAGAATTTTTTCTTTCCTTAAACAAATTGTCAATAACCGCCATCGCGTCGTCATTCGCGATTTCACCTAACGCTTTTACGGCTTCGTCCTTGACGTTGGGAACGTCGTCGCGTTCGGCGCGGAATTGCAGGTAGGGGACGGCGGCGGCGAGCTTGCGCTCGCGGCTTGCCTGCGCCGCGGCTATCCTTGTGCGGTAATATGAATCGCGGAAAGCGTCCAAAATGGCCTTGTCCACTTTATCGCCCGAAAACGGGCCTAAGGCGGCGACCGCGGCGGAGCGCACATTGGGGTCGTTGGTGCTGATGCAGCTCAAGACCGCGTCAAGACCGGCGGGATCGCCTACCCTGGAAAGAGCGTCTAAGGCGGCGATGCGCAATGGGGTACGCTCGTCCGGGTTGGACGCGATATTCGCAAGAAGGGGAACCGCTTTGGGGGACTTTGTCTCGCCTATAGCGATTATTATCTCCCTGGCGTTTTCGCCGACGTTGCGGTCATTGTAAAAATCAATTAAGAAATCGGCGGCCGTGTCGGCTTTTCCTTTGTCCGAACTGCTTGCCCTGCCAAGGGCGCGGAAAGCGTTGTTCATAAAACGCTTTTCTTCCGTATCCAGAAGTTCCATAAGCGAGGGAACCGCTTTTGAGACTTTTAACATGCCAAGGTAATCAATGGCGGAAAGGACTGTTTCATTCGCCTCATCCTCGCGCTCATCTACCGCCTTGAGCGCCCTTTCTTCAAGGCCGCTTTTTTCCCTTTCGCCGAAAAACCCAAAAACCCCGCTTAATATTTTTTGATTTTTGGTGCTGTCAATTAATGTAATAAGCTCATTATCAAGGTAGTCCGCGTTTTCATTTCTGAGAGACTGAATAAGATTGGCAATTTCCGTCTCAGTCCCGTACTTAATAATAGCCAGCCGTGAATCCTCAACATTCTGCGCGTACGCTGAGATGTTTACAAGGAAAAGAAGAAGAAATATAAACCACGGAGGACACGGAGTTTCACGGAGTTTTGGTACGAAAAACATCTTTCCTCCGTGAAACTCCGTGTAACTCCGTGGTAAAATATTCTTTTTATCTATTCTATTCATTAACCTCTTCCTCTTTATAGGCGGACAAGAATTCCTTCTTATATTGTAAAAACCTTCCTTCCTTAATAGCGTTACGGCTGTTTTTAACAAGATCATTGATAAAATACAAATTATGGTAACTTGCCAACATGGAACAAAGAATCTCCTTGGTCTTAAAAAGGTGGCGTAAATAGGCGCGGGAATACTCCCTGCAAACTTTACAGCCGCACTCCTTATCTATCGGCGAAAAATCGAGGGTGTTTTCGCTCTTTTTAAGCGCGAACGGCCCTTTTCGCGTGTATACCCTGCCGTTTCGGGCCTCTCTTGTAAGAAGAACGCAGTCAAACATGTCAATTCCATGCTCAATAGCGGTTAAAATGTACTCGGGCGTCCCTATTCCCATAACATAACGCGGTTTATCCTCAGGAAGCGCCTCCGTTGTGTACGCCAAGGCTTCAGTAAAAACTTCCGCGGGCTCACCTACGGACAGCCCGCCTATGGCTATGCCGGGCGTGCCGGATTGGGCGCAGGCTAGCGCGCTCCTTTTGCGGAGATCGGGGAAAAAATTGCCCTGAACTATGCTGAAGAGACTGCCTTGATAACCGTTCGCGGCCTCTTGTTCCCATTTTTTTACCGCCCTGGCAAGCCAATTTTCCGTAATAGCCAGCGCCTTCTCGCTTTCTTTTCGCGACGCGCCCCACGGCGTGCAGTAATCCAACTGCATCTGAATGTCGCTTCCAAAAAGCGCCTGTATTTGAACGACTTTTTCAGGGGTTAAATAATACCTTGAACCGTCTATATGGGACTGAAATTCGGCTCCCTCTTCCGTAATTTTGCGTAACGCCGAAAGCGAAAAAACCTGAAACCCGCCGGAATCCGTTAAAATATTGCGGTCCCAGTTCATAAAGCGGTGAAGCCCTCCGGCCCCTTTAATAACTTCCCCGCCGGGCCTTAAATACAAATGGTATGTATTGGAAAGAATCAGGTTAAAACCTATTTCTTTTATGTCGCTTGTCGTGAGCGCCTTTACCGCGGCGTTTGTCCCGACAGGCATAAATACGGGAGTCGGCGTGTCGCCGTGCGCTAGATGCAGAACTCCGCACCTTGCCCTTGTTTCCTTATCGCGGCATGTTTCTGTAAAACGCATTGTTTATGTTTTCGCGCTCCATAATAAAATAAAACCTAAAATTATAAATAAAAAAACGGGAAACCACGCCCCTATAATCGGGTGGATATAGTTAAGACCCGCCATAGTCATGCTCAGCATTTCCGCGATATAATAAACAACCGCGACGGAAAGGCTGGCGAATAGGCTCATTAGCAATATGTTTTTTCTAAACCTGCCGCCCATAGATATAGAAAGAATCATAACTATTAAAGAAGTGGCGGCAAATGAAAACCTATGGTAATAGTTCGCCTGCGCCTGAATAAACGGCTGCCCGGTCGAGCGAAGATCCTTTATTAATAAACCCGCCTGTTTTGCGGAAAGTTCCTCGACATTTACCGCGCCTCTTCTGAACATATCGGGAGGCTCGTCATACGACTCGGTGTAAGGCATAGGGTTAACCCGCAAGAAACCGCCTTCATATTGATAAATAACGGCGTTCTTAAATTCCCAGAAAGTTTCATTCCAAACGGCAGAAGACGCCCTAATCTGCGAAATATATATTCCGTTTTCGTCCATTTCCACAATGCTTACCCCGTTTAACACGAGTTTTTCATGGTCAAAATAATCAACGGAATAAACAAGACGCCCGTTTTTGGTTTTTATTACTACGTCAGAATTATTTTCCGTAACATGCTGTTTTAACGCCCGTCTTGAAAGATCATTTTTTATTTTTAAGGTGGGGATTACGATAGTATCGTCAAGAAAGAAGGAAAAAACAGAAGCCGCAAGCCCCACTATTAAAAGCGAAACGCTGAAACGCCAGAAGGGAACTCCGGAAGAAAAAATGGTTGTAAGCTCATTTCTCGCGAAAAGGTCCCCCAGAGTATAAGCCGCGGCAAAAAGAAGGGAAATAGGCATCGCGTAAGAAAAACTTTTCGGGATAAAATACAAACTTATTTTCATTATCATAGTGAAAGGCACTTCATTGTTCAGATAACGCACCAAATTGGAGAAAAGATCGATTAACAAAAGAAGAAAAACAAACATGGAAACCGCGATGATAAAAATAGGAAGAAACTGGCGCAGTAAATATTTATCAAGAATCATTTTCGTATCCTGATTACCGCCAGTACCAGCCCTATGGCAAGGGACAGTATGTTCGGAAGCCACATCGACCAGAAGGGGGGCGTTCCGACGCGCAAACCCATGGTCTGCCCGATAAAAAGCATGGACCAGTAAATGACCGCGATTATATTGCCAAAAATAAACCCTACTGTCTGCCCGCTTTTTTTCGCCATAAGGCCCAAGGACACTGCCAAAAACACAAAAAAGAAGGCGCCGAAAGGAACGGAAAACTTTTTATAATATTCTATTACATGTATGGTAAGCGAGCGGTCTTTGTAGATTCCGGCAAGAGTCTGGGTTTCGCGATGAAAATTTACGATGCTTGTCGGTTTGCGGCTCCATGATTCCCCCGGAGGCCCCCTTCTTAAAGTATTTTCAAGATTAACCCCCTGTATAATGACTTTCGCTTTTCTGTCATTTGCCCTTTTATTAACATCAACGGTTTTTTGTATTACCGCTTTACGGACATCCCTTGAACTCATCTCCCTGGGGCTAACGCTCATAACAGCCTGAATAATATCCTCGTTCGATATCCAGTACTGCAGGAAACTCGCGGAAGCGTAATCATAATCTTCCCTGGCAATTTCTTTTGACGACTGGACAAAAGCGTTTTCCAGCCCCAGACTTAAGCCCTCGTTACCGCCGTCTTTTAATTCCGCCTGGCTTGCCATTATTACCCTCCGCTCGCCGTCGGAAGTCTTGTCAAGAATCATAACGTTTTTAATCGTGTTGTCCGTAACATCGCCCGTTACAATTACCGTATCCCTGAACCTTTTTACCGAATTGGCTTCCAGTTCCAGCGCCGGAGTGGAAAAAAGAATACGCCGCCATAATTTATTAAACTGGACGGTGCCCGCCGGAAGCAGGATGTCATTTGTAATAAACGACAGTATGGAAATTATAATTCCCACCGTAATAGCGGGAAGAAAAATATTTTTGTAAGAAAGTCCTGACGAAAGCATAACAAGAATTTCGTTATCGGAGGTAAGCCGTCCTACGGTCATTAAAGTGCCGACAAGAGACGCGAACGGGGCGGACATGGCGATAACCGTAGGCAGGGAAAAAAGTATTAAAAGGGCGACCTGGCCGAAAGGAACATGCTTGGTAAGGACTTCTTTTGCCATAAGAAGTATCTGGTTTACAAAAAAAATAAAAAAGAAAAAAAGAAAACAGATAAAAAACGAAAAAAGCGCCTCTGACAATATATATTTAAAAAGAGTGGCGGAAAGCCCCCTTTTGCTTTCCATCGCCATGGCGCGTCTGTCGAAGAAGAGTGAAATAATTGAATCATACCATTTAACCATCTGTGCCCCGGCTATGCGTCAATTAACGCCTGTAGAACCGAACCCGCCGCCCGCCCTTTCGGTTTCGGCAAGCGTTAGCGCCTCTGTTAAAAGCGCCCTGGAAACAGGAGCTATTACAAGCTGCGCGATCCGTTGTCCGTCCTTTATAACCACATTATCGGCGCCCAAATTAATCAGTATTATTTCCAGTTCCCCGCGGTAATCCGAATCAATAGTGCCCGGCGAATTAAGGACGGTAAGCCCGGAATTAATCGCCAAACCGGAACGCGGGCGCACCTGCGCTTCGCAGCCTTCGGGAATTTCAAGCCTTAACCCGGTGGGGATTTTCACCCTGCCAAGAGGCGGAATTGTAACATCCGCCTCAAGAAAAGCGCGCAAATCCATGCCGGCGCTTCCTTTGCTTTCATAGGCCGGAAGCTCAACGCGCGCGTGAGCTTTAACCACTTTTATCCGCGGCTGCTCCCCCATATTTTTTCCTGCTAGCGGCGGTTGTTATTCCGGGGACGGGCGTCTTTTGAGCCGCCTTTGTCTGCCGAAGAATCGGCGGGAGAACCGTTTGGATCAATAGCGTCTATGTAGGAAAGGTTTAACCTGCCCTGCTTGTCAATTTCAATCAGTTTAACGGGAATCTGCTGGCCTTCTTTTAACACGTCCGTAACCTGCGCGATCCGCTGTCTGGAAAGTTTGCTGATATGCACAAGCCCTTCCTTGCCCGGCAGGATTTCCACAAAAGCGCCGAAATCCATGATGCGCTTTACAACGCCGTCATACACCCTGTTAATTTCCGGATCCGAGGCGATGCCCATGACTGCGGCTTTCGCGTCCTCGGCGTCTTTGGAAGATTTTCCGAAGATCGTTACGGTGCCGTCGTCTTCCGTGTTTATCTTAACGGAATATTGTTCACATAACGCCTTTATGTTCTTGCCGCCCGGCCCGATAAGCGCGCCGATCTTGTCTATATCAATACGCAGAGTTACGATCTTGGGCGCGTATTCGCTAATCTGCTCAACGGGCTTGCTGATGCACTGGTTCATGATGGAAAGAATGTGCAGTCTTCCGCGCTTTGCCTGATCAAGGGCTTTACGCATAATCTCGGGGCTAACGCCCGCGATTTTAATGTCCATCTGGAAACCGGTAATTCCGTCCTGGGTTCCGGCGACCTTAAAGTCCATGTCGCCAAGATGATCTTCCTCGCCCAGAATGTCAGATAACACCGCGAACCTGTCGCCGGGTCCGGCTTTTCCTTCGGTAATAAGCCCCATGGCGATACCGGCAACCGGTTTAGTCATGGGAACGCCCGCGTGAAGCATGGAAAGGGTGCCGCCGCATACGGACGCCATTGAGGATGAGCCGTTTGATTCCATTATTTCTGAAACAACGCGCACGGTATACGGGAAAACTTCTTTGGACGGAACCATAGCTTCCAGAGAACGGCGAGCGAGGTTGCCGTGCCCTATTTCGCGCCGTCCGGTCCCCATTCTGCCGACCTCGCCCACCGAATACGGGGGGAAGTTGTAATGCAGCATAAAGTTTTCGCGCTTGTCGCCTTCTATGTCGTCGAAGATCTGTTCGTCAAAAACGGTTCCCAAAGTTGTAACGACAAGCGCCTGAGTTTCACCGCGCGTAAAAAGAGCCGAGCCGTGCGTCCTCTGTAAAATGCCGATTTCGCAGGTGATATTGCGGATGTCTTCAAGCCCGCGCCCGTCTACCCTCTTGCCTTTGTTTAATATTGAAGAGCGCAATATTTCGTACTGCATATCTTCGAATAACACGTTAAAAAGTTTTTTTTGTTTTTCGTCTTCAAGCTGCGCCGTGTGCGCGGTTTCAAATTCTGTTTTTACCGCCTTAATCGCGTCGTGTCTATCCTGTTTTCCCGGAAGGAAGCAGGCTGTTTCCAGTTTAGGATAAGCCGCGGCGCGTATGGCGTCCTTGTTCTCCAGCGAATAATCGGGAACGTTAAGCGGAAGTTTTTGCTTTCCGGCAAGCTCGCGCAGTTTCTCCTGCAGGATACAAAACTCTATGATCATCTTATGCGCTTTCTCCAGCGCTTCGATCATCAACTCCTCGCTTACCTCTTTCGCTCCGCCTTCAACCATGGTAATGCCGTCTTTGGTGCCGGCGACCACAATTTCCAGGGTGGATTTTTCAATCTGCTCATAGGTTGGGTTGACAATAAGCTCGCCGTCCACCTGACAGACCCTGACTCCCGCGACAGGTCCGTTAAACGGAATATCGGAAATATGAACGGCCGCGGAAGACGCGATAATCGAAAGCATGTCGGGTGGGTTTACCTGATCGGTGGAAAGGGTCGTGGGGATCAGCTGGATTTCGCGCCCGAAACTTTTTTCAAAAAGGGGGCGCATGGGCCTGTCTATAAGGCGGGAGACGAGTATCTCCTTGTCCTTGGGACGGCTTTCCCTCTTTATAAACCCGCCGGGAATTTTTCCCGCGGCGTAATATTTTTCGTTGTATTCTACGGTAAGAGGCACATAATCAATGCCTTCTATCGCCTCATGAGACGCGCAGACCGTGGCGATTACCGCCGAGCCCGCGTACTGCGCGAAAACAGACCCGTTCGCCTGTTTCGCTATCCTGCCGGTTTCCAAGACAAGGTCTTTTCCGGCTATTTGTAGTGTTACTTTTTGCATCATTATTTACGCAGCCCTAACTCTTTGATCAGCTTGCGGTAACCTTCCAGATTGGTATTCTGAATGTACTTCAACATCCTCCGGCGTTTTCCTACAAGGAGCAAAAGGCCGCGCTGTCCGGCTCTGTCCTTCTTAAATTGCTTACAATGTTCGGTAAGCTGGTTGATCCGTTCGGTAAGCAATGCTATTTGAACTTCCGTCGCGCCCGTATCCTTTTCATTTTTGCCGAATTTGACAACAATTGATGCCGCGCTTTCTTTGGTTAATGCCATATCTTTCTCCTGTTTTAACCCCTAAATTTATGACTGATACTGGCATAAATAGGGGATTTTGTCAATAGAAGGAAGAACGCGAAGACATCACACAAAGGCACAAAGAACACAAAGGAAGAAGAACGCAAAAGACCTCACGCAAAGGCGCAAAGGCGCGGAGGACGCAAAGGAAGAAAAGAAAGAAGAACGCAAAAGACCTCACGCAAAGGCGCAAAGGCGCAGAGGACGCAAAGTTTACATCCGATAGCTCATCTTTAAACTATCTATATTATTTTAATACGATGATCATGAAAGGAATAAGGTAATTTTTCGTACAACAACTTTGCGCTCTTTGCGCCTTTGCGTGAGGTTCTTCTTCATTCCTTTGCAAATACACAGCCGTAACTCCACTTTCCTTCAGATTTGTTAATTACGGCGACAAGGGTTTCCCCTGAAAATACTGCTACGCTGAAATACTGTTCTGGCGGGTGAAGTGGGGGCAATTTCGGGAAAATTAGGTTTTTTCCCTCTATTATTGGCGCTAGGGGCTTGCCTTGGATGATTTTTTCGGCGTCGGAGGGCGGGACTTCTAGCCAGGGGAGACGTAGGGCGCTTATTACGGATTTTGTTACGGGCAGAGGGGAAAAAGACGAGTTCTCTCCGCCTTGCGCGTCTTCAAGTTTGAAGTCGGCGATCTGCGTCCTTAATAGCGAGGAAAGGTGCGCCCTGCTTCCTGCCGCCAGCGCTATGTCCCGCGCTAGGGAGCGGATGTAGGTACCGCTTGAACAGTGGACAAAAATGTCCGCGAAGGGAGGTTCCCAGTTTCGCAGTTCTATCTTGTGGATAGTGACTTCCCTTTTTTTCATTTCAGGTACTTGTCCTGAACGGGCAAGTTCTGAGGCGCGTTTGCCGTTTATGTGGATGGCGGAATAGGCGGGGGGCGACTGCATGATCACGCCGGAAAACTGAGAAAGCGCCTGTTCGACTTTCTCGCGGGAAGGAGGCTCGGATTCGGCGATTACGCTTCCTTCGGGATCGAGGGTATCGGTTTCTATGCCGAAGCGTATCCTGCCTGTGTACTGTTTGTCGCAGTGGGAAAACCATTGGGTAAGTTTCAAGTCCTTTCCCGTAAGAACCAAAAGAAGGCCGGACGCGAATTTATCCAGAGTGCCTGTGTGCCCTACCTTGCCCGTATCAAGAGCGCGTTTAATTTCGCGCAAAGTGTCGAATGAGGTGATTCCCGGTTTTTTGTTTGTTAAGAGCAAACCCATTGTTTGTTTATATTTTTACATATTATATTAATGACTGGCAATCGGCGTTACGCCGCAAGCGCGGCGGATATTGCGATACAGGCGCAGATTATCAGCGCGGTTAGTTTTTTCATTGCATTTCGCTCCGTTTCATGCTATATTTTCCTTATGGCAAGATTGACCGAAGAAGAAGCGTATGCACTTGACGATTTTGTTACCAACAATGAAATTACGCTTGGTCCTAACGGAACCGACTGGCTTACACAACGGGAAATGCGGCTTTGGGGCATGTCTAATATGACCGTTAACTACCTCATGACAAAAGCGGCGGCTGACCACAAAACCCCCGCCCAAATCATTGACGAAATGGTACAGGAACGAGTTGCCGCCGCTGTTTAATTCATTGCTCATTGCTTTTTGCTCACTGCACATTTTATATTGTCCTTAGAGGAGAAACATAATGACAAACCGCGTTGTTTTGTTGCATGAAATAGAGACGCTTCCGGCAAATTGTATCGGCGAAGTGGTAGATTTTGTAGCATGGATAAAACACAGCAAATTTTCACAAATACCTGAAACCATGCTATTGAGCGAGGCAGCCCTGTCAAAAGACTGGGATACGCCGGAAGAGGATGAAGCATGAGCGTACCTCTATAATCCCTAATCTTTTTTCAATAAAAACCCTTTTTTGTCTGTAAATTTTACTTTACAAATATAAATAAGATCGATGAGCCACCAGACAAAATAACCGAGAAAAGTTATTATCAATAATGGCCATGCTACAATAGAAAAAGAAAAAAGACCAATCCAGTTAAAAATTAGAAGGATAGCCATTAAAAATCCGGTTCCTTTCTTTCCGACATAAAAACGATGTCCGCAACCAAGAAAAATACACAATAATAACGCGATGAGCCATTCTTTCGGCACATAGCCTGGCGGATAAGCCTTTGGCGATTGGGTTTGAGCCGCCATGACTTGCGGTTGAACTATTGGAGCAGCCTGATCGTTAGGCGCGCCTGTTACCGGCTTACCGCAGCTCGCGCAGAATTTAATACCTTCTTGAATTGGACCGCCGCAATTTGCACAAAATGCCATTTTAACCTCCTAATTATTAACGCCTTTAAGGGCAGTTGTTAATATTTTATTAACGCTCCTTCCTCATATACCATAACAATCCATTTGGAAAAAGGAATAGAAACGCCAAATACTTTTTCACTGTCAAAATGAATCGCCAGATAAGTTTTTGAACCTTCGATACCGGTTCGTCTTACCAAATAGTTATAATTTTTCCGTAATTCGGGAGGTACACGATACTTTGTACTCAGCTTGGGGCCGTCGATTAAATCAAAATCCGCTGTCACGGTTATATTTATTCCCATAGGTGCAAATAAGACGTTAATAATGGGTTCCAAAAGATGACCCGCAAAAGCGCTGCCCATCAAAGCGTAAAAACCTTTTTCACTCAAATTCACCACCGGCAAATTATCATTTAATTCCGCCGCCCCGGCAAAATCTTCAAAAGATGAGTAACCTTCCCAGAGAGGCATATTCATGGCTCTGATATAATCAATAATGACGACCGTCGCTATCACCGCTACTACAACGGCGGCTAATATACCTAAAACAACCAGCGCTTTTTTCTTTGTTTTTTTTGCGGGAGGCGGCGAACTCTGCGGGGGCGCGCCATTTGTCGCTTGCCCGCAACTTGTACAAAATGCCGCGCCCTCCGATATGTTTGAACCGCAATTTGTGCAAAACATGACAGCCTCCTTTATTGCGCTTCCAATTTTTTCATTTTTGCATTAGCGATAAAACAAAGTACCGCTGAGGGAATGCCAATGATTGTAAAAATATATACAATTCCGGCGGCAAGGACCATTTTTCGTTTATTCTTTCTTTCCCCAATTATGGTGAGCAATGTCGGTATTGCCAGAATAAGAAGTCCTACTCCGGTAATTTTCATATACCCTTTCAAATGTTGTTCATTACCCAATTTCTTCAATTCATTAAAAAAATTCCTCGCTTCTTCCTCTGTCACTTTACCACTTTCAACACTCGGATACCAATTTTTCATATATAATTTTTCAGAATAACTGTTACTGGTATAGTAAATAAGTGATATTAATGAATAACCTACCAATAACACCAGCGCAACAATAATCGCAATCAACAAAAGTTTGCTTTTCTTTCTTTTCTCTTCCATGTTTTTCTCCTTTATTTCGTTTCCAATTTTTTCATTTTTGCATTAGCGATAAAACAAAGTACCGCTGAGGGAATGCCAATGATTGTAAAAATATATACAATTCCGGCGGCAAGGACCATTTTCCGTTTATTCTTTCTGTCCCCAATTATGGTGAGCAATGTCGGTATTGCCAGAATAAGAAGCCATATTCCGGTTTCAATCAATCTCTCCCTCATTAAATTTTTCGCAATTTCTTTTATTACAGAATCCTTCATTTCGTCTGTATTATTGTTATCATATAATATATGATACCTACCTACAGCGATAAAATTTACGTTTTTTATCCATGGTGTCATATAACCTACCAATAACACCGGCGCAATAATAATCGCAATCAACAAAAGTTTGCTTTTCTTCCTTTTCTCTTCCATGTCCTTCTCCTTAGAAATAGATTTATTGCAAAAGGCGTATAATTCCGCCTAAATTGCCGAAAAATGAGGATGTCACTCAAGAGCGACCAATTTTGAGACTTTTCTTTGTTTTTTGATACTTGTTTTCTGCTATTTGTTAAATATGGGGGGGGGG